>Ga0180432_10001877_pt1 | contig 32414 bp, 27 predicted proteins | sample SS_ome_10_FD_132414 | JGI IMG/M metagenome (GOLD analysis project Ga0180432, IMG submission 132414) | Hypersaline lake sediment archaeal communities from the Salton Sea, California, USA - SS_1_MS_2 metaG | ecosystem: Environmental > Aquatic > Non-marine Saline and Alkaline > Hypersaline >...
CCCTGTCCGCGGGCTTGCGCCGCGCGGCTCTGATCGCCGGCCGATCCGGGCGTGCCGTGCGGACCCTCGGTCTGTCCAGGAGCCTCCAGGGCCGCATCAGGGTACGGACCGGAGCCAACTGGAGATTGGGGTCGGTGTGTTTCGGGGACAGCGGTTGACCGGGCGCGGGGGAGCGGGACGGCACCGGGCAACGCCGCGGAGGGCGGCGTAAGTTTCGCTCCTGTCGAAAGAAAAACGCCGCTGACTGCTCGTGCCAGCGGCGGTCCTCAGAAGCGGGTGATGAGATTCGAACTCACGACATTCACGTTGGCAACGTGACGCTCTACCACTGAGCTACACCCGCGTGGTCTCCTTCACGATACACGAAAATCCGGCCAGGACAAGTACGTGGCCGCAAGAATGTTGGCCCCTAACAGCAGCCGACCTGTGGGCGGGGCGGGGCGCCGCCTGCCGGTGCTGGCGGAGAAATCGGCCCCGCCAGGCGGGCGGCGGCCGCCGGAGGCGGTCAACTCCCCTGCCCGGCCGGCGTGCGGAAGGCGACCACGAAGACCCCCGCCAGGATCAGGGCCACGCCGACCCACTGACCGGGCGTCATCCGCTCGCCCAGGGCGAAATAGGCCGCCGTGGCGATGATGGCGTAGCCCCCGCCGACCATGACGGGGTAGGCCAGGCTGATTTTCAGGGCGGGGCTCTGGAGGGCGAACATGTAGAAAGCGGCGTTGAGGGCGAAGCAGGTCAGCCCGATCATCAGAACGGGGCTGAGCAGCACGGTTCGGACGGCGGCGGGCAGGCCGTTCCGGAGCAGCCCGCCGGCCGCGTCGACCCGGTTCATGCCCGCTTTCATCAGCAGGTTGGCGGTGGCGTTGAGCAGCAGGGCGGCGGCCAGGGCGATCACGTGTTTCATAAGTCGGTTCCTCCGCCGCTTCGTCCGGCGGCGCGGCCAGGTTCGAGGCGGATGGTAGGCAGAAGCGGAGCGGCCGACAACCGGGCTGAGGGCGTCCGATCCCCGCCGGTTGGCGACCTGCAGCCCGGCCGGTATATTCGGCAGGCAAGCAAGGTTTGCCAGAACAGACAAGCGGGCCCCGCAACAGCCGCCCACCCTGCCCGAACGCACGCGGCGGCCGATGCCCGGACCAGCAGCCACGCAAGGAGCGTTCCCCAGTGTCCAGCCGACCCAGCCGGTCGAGGCCCGCGCGCAGGAAGACCCGCCCGAACCGAGCAGCCGCCACCGCCGTCGCGATCGGTGCCCCGTTGCTGCTGGCCGTAGCCGCCTGCGAGCCGGACGAGGGGCAAACACGGCCGAGCAGCCCCGACATCGACAACCTCCGAAGTCTTCCGTACACCGGCTTCGCGGCGCCAGCGACCACCGACAAAGGGAGCGGCGTGACCATCCACGAGGCCGGCCTGGTCCAGCCCGGATTGAATCTGTTCGCCAGCCGACCGCTGTGCCGGGCCGATCTGATCACGCTGAACGGCGAGGTGGTCCAGTCCTGGAGCCAGCCCGGGGTCTTCTGGGCCAACTGCGAACTGCTGCCCGACGGCGATCTGCTGATCGTGGGCGCCGGAGACGGGGAGACCCTCTACAGCCAGATGACCGAGGAGGACAACTTCCTGCTGCGCCTCTCCTGGGACGGCCAGGTGGTCTGGAAACGGGACCTGCCCGTCCATCACGATGTCGAGGTTACGCCCCGCGGCCACATCATGTCGCTGGTGATGAAGTTCCGGCGGATCGAGCAGATCCACCCGGACATCGACGTGCGGGACGACAGCATCGTGCTGCTGTGGCCCGACGGGCGGCCTTTCGAGGAATGCTCGCTCTACGACGCCTTCAGCGCCCGGCCCGACCTGTTCACCTTCCAGGAGATCAAGCCCCGGGAGAGGCGTGGCCGGAAGATGGTCGACCTGTTCCACGCCAATTCCATCGAGTGGATGCGGCACGCACACCTCGCCGAGAGGCACCCCATCTACGGCCGCGACAACATCATCCTCTGCTCACGACACCAGGACACGGTGGCCATCATCGACTGGAACAGCAAGAAGCTCGTGTGGGCCTGGGGCCAGGGAGAGATATCGGGGCCGCACGACGCCACCGTCCTGGAGAACGGGCGCATCCTCCTCTTCGACAACGGACTGGGCCGCGACTGGTCCCGCGTCATCGAGCTCGACCCGCTCACCAGGGAGATCGTCTGGGAATACAAGGCAGCGGACCCGGCGGAGTTCTACACCGCCAGCCGCGGCTCCAACCAGCGCCTGGCCAACGGCAACACCCTGGTGGCTCAGTCGGACACCGGCCGAGCCTTCGAGGTGACGCGGGAAGGCCGGATCGTCTGGGAGTACTCCAACCCGCATCGCAGCGGCGTCGGCGGGCCGGCCACCATCGTTCGCATGAAGCGATACGAACCCGCGTACATCGAGCGAATCCGCGAGCTTCATGCCGAGGAGAAGCGCTGATAGTATTCGCGGCGCGGGCCGTCGCGGTGAGGTTCTGCGGGCGCCCGGACGCGAGCGTCAGGCCGCTGAACCGGCGACGACGGCCCTTGAACGAGAACGGCACGACGTCCATGAGCGACAGCGAACAGCCAGCACCGGACACCCCACCCGCAGAAGACAGCGCCGCGCCGGCCCCGAAACCGCCGACCCGCGGCCGGTGGCTCCTGTCGCTGCTGGTGCTGGTCGTCGCCCTGTTCGCCCGTTTGGCGCACCTGCAGGAGGCCTCGCAGGGGCCGCTGATGAAGGGCGTCATCCCCATGCGCGACTCTCGCTACTACGACATGATCGCCCGCCAGGTGGCGGAGGGCGACCTGGTCGGCGACCACGTCTTCTACCTCGCCCCGTTGTATCCCTACGTGCTGGCCATACCGCACGCCATCTTCCGCACACCACTGCCGGACGGCGGATACGAATACGACATCACCGCCATCCGTTACGTGCAGTCCATCGGCGGCGCCGTGACCTGCTGGCTGCTCTTCTGGGTGGGGTGTCTCGCCTTCGGCAGGCTGGTGGGCACGCTCTCCGGGCTGACCGCGGCGTTGTACGGCCTGTTCATCTACTACGACAGCATCTTCATGCCGACCGGCCTGATCCTGTTTCTCCACACGCTGGCCCTGCTGGTGCTGCTCGTGGCGGCGCGGCGCCAAGGCCTGGCCTGGTGGCTGATCGGCGGCGTGACGCTCGGACTCTGCGCCCTGGCCCACGGAACCGCCCTGCTGCTGACACTCTGCGTGCTGCTCTGGATCCTGGTGGCGTTCCCGACGGTGTCCCTGCCGCGACGACTGGCCCGCGCCGCCCTGGTGGTGGCCGGCTTCGCCCCGCTCATCGGAGTGGTCACCATCCGCAACTACGCGGTCGGCGAGGACTTCGTCCTGCTGACCTCCAACGCGGGGCGGAACCTGTTCATCGGTAACAACCCCACCGCCAACGGCAGCTTCCGGTTCTACCCCGCCGAGGTCACCCTCTACCACTACATGCGCGGGCTGGACAGGCGGCCGGGCGTCGGCAAGCCCTCCGAACGGTCCCGGCGGTACGTCACCTCCGTGAAACAGTTCGTCAGCAGGGAGCCGCTCAGGGAAGCCGGGCTCCTCCTGCGGAAGCTCAGGCTCTTCTTCAACGCCGTCGAGGTGGGCATCAACGACCACTTCTACTTCGCCAGGCGGTACTCCACCGTCCTGCGGTCGCCACTGCTCTCCTTCGGCATCGTGGTCCCGCTCGGTCTGACCGGACTGGTCTTCGCCCTGGGCCGATGGCGGGAGCACCTGCTGTTCATCGTGTTCATCGCCTCCCAGGTGGCGGCCTTCACCATCATGTTCGTGCTGGGCCGGTACCGCGTGGTGGCGGTGGCCTGCCTGATGGTCCTGGCGGCCGCCCAGATCACCTGGTGGATCTCCTGGGTCCGCCAGCGCCGTTTCGGCCGGCTGGCGGGCTCCGCTGTCGTCCTGGCCCTCGCCACGGTCCTGGTCCACACCCCCATCGACGGCTTCACCACGACGCGCGGCCTGGGCCAGCAGTTCGCCCAGGTCGGGCACACCTACCTCGCGTGGGAGCAATACGACCAGGCCATCGAGGCCTACCACAAGGCCCTCGAATCCACCTTCGAGCCCTGGGCCACGACGCACTTCCAGAGGGCGATGTGCTACTCCGGGTTGGGCGACGCCTACGCGGCTCAGGACAACCCCTCGCAGGCCATCGACATGTACAAGAAGGCGCTGGGGGAAATCGACCTCGAAAAGGTAGCGGCACAGGATGGACTGGAACTACAGGCCAAGCGGCTTCAGGAACGGATATCGCAAGAGCGGCGCAAGCTGTGGCTGCGCTGACCCGGCCCGCGTGGCCGCCGCCGCGGCGAACGGTCCGGGGCCCCGACGGCGCCGGCTCCCCCCGGGCATGACGCCGGCACGACACCGCTCGGCACGACCGGCGGTCATCGCGGCCGCATGGCTCGTGGCCCTGGCGGGCTGCGAGCCGGACACCGAACCCGGATGGGACAGCCGGCCCGCACTGAAGCCGTTGACCAACAGCGTGGACATCGAGCACGTGGTGGTGATCTCGCTGGACACGCTCCGGGCCGACCACGTGGCCTGCTACGGGCACCCTTTCGTCGAATCACCCCAGATCGACGCCCTGGCCAGCGAAGGACTCCTGTTCACCAACCACGTCAGCACGGCCTCGTCCACGCTCTGCTCCCACACCTCGCTGATGACCGGCAGCTATCCCCACACCCACGGCGTTCCTCACAACGGCGTCGTCGTCAACCAGCAGAACGTCATGCTCGCCGAGATCCTCCGGCAGGAGGGCTTCACCACGGCCGGCTTCATCGGGGCCATGCCCCTCGATTCCGTGTTCGCCTTCGACCAGGGCTTCGATCACTACGACGCCCGGTATGATCTCTTCCAGGATCGCGACAACCGCGACGAGGCCGAGCGCCGCGCCGAGACCGTCACCGACGCCGCCCTGGCCTGGCTGGACCGCGGCGGTTTCGCAGCCGGCGCGGCGGCGGGCAGCTCGAAGCGCCCGCGGTTGTTCCTGTTCGTGCACTACTTCGACGTGCACTGGCCGTACGACGCCCCGGCTCCCTTCGCGGGGATGTACCAGCAGGGCTCCACCCCCCCACCGCCGCTGCCCAAGACGCGCGGCCGGGTGCGCAACCTCTTCCGCGATGGCAGGCGCCAGGACGCCCTGGAACTGTCCCGGGCCCTGGATGCGGAATACTGCGCCGAGCTGACCTACGTCGATCACCACCTCAAGCGCCTGCTGGACGGCCTGCGGGAGCGCGACCTCTTCGACAACGCCCTGATCATCCTGACCGCCGACCACGGCGAGACCATGCACGAGCACCAGGTGTACTTCCATCACGGGCTGAGGGTCTACGACACCGAGATCCACACGCCGCTGATCCTGCGCCTGCCGCAGGGCCGCTTCGGCAACCGCCGCATCGACCGGCTGGTCTCCGGCATCGACGTGCTGCCCTCGGTGCTGCACCTGCTGGGCCTTCCCGTGCCGGCTCGCTGCGAGGGGCAGAGCTTCGCCCCGCTGCTCGACGGCCCCCTTCCGCCGCGCGACCCGGTCTTCGCCGAGGCCACCCAGCCCTGGCGGAAAACCCGGTTCCACAGCGATCCCGTCTGGCCCAACCGCGACAAGTACCAGTGCATCCGGACCGCGACGCACAAGTATCTGTTCCGCCTGCCGGACGAGAAGTTCGCGTTCTACGACCTGCGGAACGACCCGCTGGAGCAGATCAACCTGCTGGAAGAGGGGCGGGCGCACGACACCGCCCTGCTGGCCGACCTGCGCCGCCGGCTCGACGAGTGGCGTGAGGAGGCCGATCCCCTGGCCGCCCCCATGACCGAATCGCCGGAGGCCATCCGCAAGCTCGAAAGCCTGGGTTACGTCGGCGGAGCCGACGACGAGGAGTGAACCGGCCGACACGCGGACCGGGTCCGAAGCGTGGCCGACGGTTACGCCGCCAAGGGGGAACCGTACAGGGACGGCGGCAGAACCGAGCCCCGCTTCAACTCCGCTTGACCAGACCCGCCACCCAATCGCCCACGGGCTCGATGCCCTCGCTGCGGGTGGTGCTGGTCCGCCAGATGGGCCGGTCGTCGCTGACCGCCCCGCGAAGCTGGGCCTCGGTGGCGTCGGCCCCTTCCAGGTCGGACTTGTTGAGCACGAACGCCGAGGCGATCTCCATGATGCCCGCCTTGGAGAACTGGATGGCGTCGCCGGCCTGGGGCATGAGCAGCAGCACGGTGTGTTGGGCCAGCTCGCGCACGGCGATGTCCGACTGGCCCGCCCCGACCGTTTCCAGCAGGATGACGTCGAAGCCGAACCCGTCCAGCAGGGCGACGACCTGCTCGCACCGCGGCCCGAGGCCGCCCAGCCGGTCACCGGAAGACAGACTGCGGACGAAGAGGCCCTCATCGGGCTTGCCGTGCATCATGCGGAGGCGATCGCCGAGCAGGGCCCCGCCGCTCACCGGCGAGGAGGGGTCGATGGCCACGACGGCCACGCGGATGTCCCGGCGGCGGAGATCCTCGGCCAGCTTGCCGATGAACGAGCTCTTGCCCACTCCCGGCGCCCCGGTCACGCCGACCACGGTGGCGTGGCCCTTCGCGGGGGCGTAGTCTTCCGGGAGCTCGCCGCGTTGGGCACAGCTCACCAGTTGGGCCAGGCCCAGGCGCTCGCGCTGATCGTAGGCGGATCGGGCTTCCTGGAAACCGAGTCGGGGCCGCCCGGCCGCCAGGTCGCGCATGGAGCCGATAATCTCGTCCAGGTTCGAGCCGGGGTTGAACACGCCGGCCACCCCCATCTGTTTGAGCGGTTCGTGGTCGGCCAGCGGCACGATCCCGCCCAGCACCACCGGCAGGTGGTCGATGCCCAGCTCCTGCCGGTACTTCAGCAGTTCGGGCATCACCGTCATGTGGGCGGCCGACAGCAGGCTGACGCCGACCACGTCCACGTCCTCCTGCATGGCGGCGTGCATGGTGGCCTCGCAGGTCTGCCACAGGCCGGTGTAGATCACTTCGAACCCCGCGTCGCGGAACGACCGGGCCAGAACCTTCACGCCGCGATCGTGGCCGTCCAGCCCGATCTTGGCCAGCAGAATCCGGGGGCGATGTTCGTCGGTGTTTGCTTGCATCATGGCGGTCAGTTTAGGGCAACGGCTCGGCGCCGGCCAGTTGCAGGATCGAGTTCAGGAAGGCCTTGAGCTCCGGGCAGGCCCTGGCGGCCACCTCCAGGCGGTCCGCGGTGAGCCACTTCGCTCCTTCCCGCGGCTTCTGGTAAGTCGTTCCGGCGAGGCGGTACAAACGCTGCAGCCGCTTCGACGGCGGGTCCTGGTCGTTGATGTCCCCCGGGTTCCCCCCCGGGGCCCTGGCTGCCACTCCCACGCTGGCTGCGATCTCCTTCCCGAAGGGCATCAACCAGGCTTCAAGCTCGAACTTGGCGACATGCGCACGGAACCTGTCGGAGCCCGCGGAGTCGGCGACAAGTCGCAACCGGGTGGTCTTCGCTTCCTCAGCCGATTGGAACTCGGGGCAGACATCCGTGAGGCCGATGACCCCGATTGCGTCCGGGCGGCCGGCCTCCAGGGCGACGATGCGTCGCAGTTTGCCTCGCACCACCGAACCGCCCAGCCGCCTTGTGTCCACGCCGACCCGCTCCGCCGCGGTGCGCCGGTCAAGCACCGCCCGCGGCGCCGGGCGCAGCACCTGCTCGGTTTGTCCGTCGCACAGGACAACGACCCTCACCGTCGCCCTCCGAGCTCGCCCATCGTCCAGAGCTCACCGAGCGTGAAGTCCTTGAGCCATTCCTCGATATCGCCGCGATCGCCCACTCGGGTGAGGGCGGCGCCCGCCTCGGTCAGGTCCGCGATGACGAGTTCGCCTGGCTCACACCAGCGCGCGAACTCCACGCTCTGCGTCGCCACCACGAAGCTGGTCCGGGCAGACATGCTGCGGAGGATCGAGATGAGCAGCAGCAGCCATTGGGGGTGAAGACTCAGCTCCGGCTCGTCGATCAGCACAAGGCCGTCGTCGGGCACCGCGTGCAGCACGGTCAACAGCCAGAGCAAGCGCAGGGTCCCATCCGAGAGCTGGTTGGCATACAGAGGCTTCGGGAGGTCGGATTGTGTCCATCGCAGGCTTACGTGCCCGGCGCCCGCCAGTGGGAAATCGATGGCCTGCACCGCGGGAATCGCCAGCCGCAAGTCGTCGAGCAGCTCGCGGAACGAGTCCGGCCGCTCCGTCTGCATCGTGTAGAGCGCCGCGAAGAGATCCGTGCCGTCGTTCAACGGCATCTCCGTCGGCTGTAGTCGCTGCGGACTGCGCACACGTTCGCCCGGTTGGAAACGCGACGACGTCCAACGAGAGGTTCGCTCCAGCACCGTCAGGAACATCGCGGTGTCGGGCCGTACACTGTCCGAGTCGCCAACGAACCGGTGGACCGCGGTCTCCGAACCGTGGGCAACGGAGCCGCCGGTCCCCCACGACGTTTCCACGAACGCCCCGCGCCGCGCCAGACGCAGGCCGTCCCCGCTCGGCGAGTCTGGCCTCTCCCGCGATGCCAGCGTCTCCGACGCCACGAAACAGCCGAGGCGCGGCTCGCCGCGCAGCTCGACGTCGTAGTCCAGTACGTCGCTCTCCTGGCCGACGGTCAACCCCAGCCTGATGGGCTCGCTCTCGCAAACGTACCACGACTGATTGGCGACGAAACCCCCGTACGGCGCCAGCACGTGGTTGAACGAGAGCCCCGACGGAACATGCCGGAAGAAGCCGATCGCTTCCAGCAAACTCGACTTGCCCGAGCCGTTCGGCCCGATAATCACCGTGAGCGGCGAGAGCTCCAGGTCCACGTGCCGCAGGCAGCGGAAGTTGTCGATTCGAACGCGCGTGATCCTCATGGGACGGGCTCAACGCCCCGCCGTGCAGGCGACGACGGGGTCGGGCGTCACCACTCCGGCCCGCCGTCGTAGGCTCCGAAGACGCCCTTCATGGTCTCCATCATCTCGCCGACGGTGCAGTCGGCCTTGGCCCCGGCGATGAGGGCGGGCATCATGTTGGCGCCTGCCAGGGCGTCCTCGCGGATGCGGGCCAGGGCCGCGGCGTGCCGCTGCTGATCGCGGGTGGCCTTCAGCTCCTTCAGGCGGGCGACCTGGGCGTCCTCGATCTCCTGCGTGATGACCAGGATGTCGATGTCCGGCAGTTCCTCGTCCACAAAGTCCGTGACACCGACGACCTTGGTCTGGCCGGCGTCCATGGCCCGTTGCTGGATCAGGGCCGACTCGGCGATGGCCCGGCGGAAGTAGCCCCGGTCGATGGCGCTGAGCACGCCGCCCATGGCGTCGATCTGGTCGAAGATGGCCAGGATCCTGGCCTCGATCTCGTTGGTCAGCTTCTCGACGAAGTAGCTGCCCGCCAGGGGGTCCACCGTCTGGGTGACATTGGTCTCGTGGGCCAGGATCTGCTGGGTCCGCAGGGCGAGCTTGACCGCCTCCTCCGTGGGCAGGGCCAGGGTCTCGTCCATGCTGTTGGTGTGCAGCGACTGGGTTCCGCCCAGCACGGCCGCCATGGCCTGGTAGGCCACCCGCATGAGGTTGTTCTTGGGCTGCTGCTCGGTGAGGGTCACGCCGGCCGTCTGGCAGTGCATGCGGCACATCCAGCTCCGCGGCTGCCCGGCCCCGAACCGTTCCCGCATCACCCGGGCCCAGATCCGCCGGGCCGCCCGCAGCTTGGCGATCTCCTCGAAAAAGTCGTTGTGCACGTCGAAGAAGTAGCTCAGCCGCGGGGCGAAGGCGTCGACGTCCAGGCCGCGCTTGATCGACTCCTCGACGTAGGCCATGCCGTCGGCCAGGGTGAAGGCCGCCTCCTCCGCCGCGGTGGCCCCCGCCTCCCGGATGTGGTAGCCGCTGATGCTCACCGTGTTCCACTGCGGCATGTGCCGCGTGCCGTACTCGATGGTGTCGATCACCAGCTTGACGCTGGGCCGCGGCGGGAAGACGTACTCGTTCTGGGCGTGGAACTCCTTGAGGATGTCGTTCTGCAGCGTGCCCCGCAGGCACTCCTGCGGCACGCCCTGCTCCTCGGCCACGGCGATGTAGAACGCCAGCAGGATCGCCGCCGGGGCGTTGATGGTCATGCTGGTGCTGACCTCGCCCAGGTTGATGCCGGCGAACAGCCGCCGCATGTCCTCCAGCGAGCTGATGGCCACGCCGCAGCGGCCCACCTCGCCGAGCGAGAGCGGGTCGTCGCTGTCCCGGCCCATCAGGGTGGGCAGGTCGAAGGCGGTGCTCAGCCCGGTCTGCCCCTTGGCCAGCAGGAACTTGAACCGCTCGTTGGTCTGGTCGGCGCTGCCGAACCCGGCGAACTGCCGCATGGTCCAGAGGCGGCCGCGGTACATGGTGCGGTGCACGCCGCGGGTGTAGGGGTACTCACCCGGCACGCCCAGCGTGGTCTCAGGATCGAAGCCGGCCAGGTCCTCCGGCCCGACGTACGGCTTCTCGTCGAGCGGCGCCGCGGCCGGCGGCGCGGCGGCTGGGCGTTCCTTCGTCTCGGTGGTCGTCCCCGGTCGGACACCCCGCGGGCGGCAACTCATCAGCTATCCCTCCATCCAGGCGGCCTTGCGTTTCTCCACGAAGGCCGTCATTCCCTCGCGGGACTCCTCCGCCTGGAAGCATCCCGCAAACGCGCCCGGCTCGTCGCCGGTCAGGAAGGCCTGCTTGGCCATGGCGATGGCGTGCGGCCCTCCCCGGCCCAGGCTCCGCCGCAACGCTTCGACGGCGGCATCCAATTCTTGCTCGCCCGGCACCACTTCGTCCACCAGGCCGATCGCCTTCGCCTCCGCGGCGCTCAGCGGTGCGGCGCCCCAGACCAGGCGGCGGGCCCACTGGGGACCCAGCAGGCGGAGGCTGCGCTGCGTGCCGCCCCAGCCGGGGATCAGCCCCAGTGAGGTCTCGGGCAGCCCGATCTTGACCGCCTCGGTAGCGATCCGGAAGTCGCAGGCCAGGGCGATCTCGCAGCCGCCGCCCAGGGCGGCCCCGTGCAGGACGGCCACGGTGATCGAGGGCAGGCCCGCCAGCAGGTCCATCACCTCGTTGCCCCGGGCCGAGAACGGCCGGGCCCGGTCCGCGGTGAAGTCCTTCATCTGCTTGATGTCGGCCCCGGCGATGAAGACCTTGCCCTCGGCCCGCAGCAGGGTCATCCGCACGTCCCTGGCCGCGCGGGCGCCCTCCACGGCCGTGGCCAGCTTCTCCAGCACCTCGGACGACATCACGTTCAGGCCGCCCTCGGTGGAAAACAGGATCGTCGCCGTCGACCCGTCAACGGTCAGCGTTACGTCGGTGTTGCTGCTCATGATTCTCCCCGATTCGTTTCGACTGATTCCGTCAAGCGGCCCTCGGGCTGAGGGTCACGCCGTGGACGCGCCCGGCCGCCGCCCCGCCGGGGACTCAGACGTTCGTGACCTCGCCGGACACCGTCTGGAAACCGGTGCCACACGGCAGAACCGGCGGCTCTCACCAAGCCGCTAGCTGTAGTCGTAGAACCCCCGACCGCTCTTCTTGCCCAGCCGGCCGGCGGCGACCATCTTGCGCAGCAGCGGGTTCGGCCGATACCGGTCCTCGCCCAGGTCGCGGTGCAGCACCTCCATGATGTCCAGGCAGACGTCCAGCCCGATCAGGTCGGCCGTCTTGAGCGGGCCCATGGTGTGGGCGCAGCCCAGTTCCATGATGCCGTCGATGCTGGCCGGGGCCGCGATGTTCTCCTGGACACAGGCGATGGCCTCGTTGATCAGCGGCATGAGCACCCGGTTGGACACGAACCCCGGGCTGTCGTTGGCCCGCAGCGGCGTCTTGCCCACCGCCTCGGCCAGGGCCACCGTCCGGGCCAGCGTGGGCTCGTCGGTGTCCATGCCCACGATGACCTCGACCAGCTTCATCAGCGGCACCGGGTTGAAGAAGTGCATGCCGATGAAGCGGGCCGGCCTGGAGGTGGCCGTCGCCAGCCGGGTGATGCTGATGCTCGAGGTGTTCGAGCCGAGGATCGCATCGTCCGGCAGGGCCTCGTCGCAGGCCTTGAGGATCTGGAGCTTGATGTCCATCTTCTCGGTGGCCGCCTCGACCACGAGCTGGACGTTCCCGGGGAACTCGGCCGGGCCGGCCGCCGGGTGCACCCGGCCCCTGGCCGCCACCGCGTCCTCCCTGGACATCTTGCCCTTGTCCGCCAGGCGGTCCAGCATCTTGCCCACGAAGGCGATCCCCGCCTCCTGAGCGGCCGGGAACGCGTCGTGCACGTGCACCTCGAACCCCGCCTGGGCAAACACCTGCACGATCCCCCGACCCATCGTGCCCGCGCCGATCACGCCGATCGGCCTGGTCCTGTCCACTGCGTCACTCATACTGTCGCCTCCCAGTTAGCCGCCGCGGCCGCCATGACGCCGCGGGCGATGACCATCCGCTGGGCCTCCGACGTGCCCTCGTAGATCTCGGTGATCTTGGCGTCGCGCAGCAGCCGCTCCACCGGATAGTCCTCGCAGTAGCCGTATCCGCCGAAGATCTGCACCGCGTGGTTGGCGCAATTCGAGGCCACCTCGCTGGCGAACAGCTTGGCCATCGCCCCGGTGTACGAATAGTCGCCGTCGGTGTCCTTCAGCCAGGCGGCCCGATACACCAGCTCGCGGGCCGCGGTGATGCCCACGGCCATGTCCGCCAGCTTGTGCTGGATCGCCTGGAACCGCCCCAGCGGATGGCCGAACTGCTCCCGGGTGTTGGCATAGCGGGCCGACTCGTCCAGGCAGGCCCAGGCGATGCCCAGGGCCTGGGCGGCGATCCCGATCCTCCCGCCGTCCAGCGTCCACAGCGCCTCGCTGGTGCCTTTGCCCGGCGTGCCCAGCAGGTTCTCCTTGGGGATCACACAGTCCTCGAACACGTACTCCGCCGTGGTCGAGCAACGGATGCCCAGCTTCTTCTCCAGCTTGCCCAGCGTCAGGCCCGGCGTGTCCCGCTTCACGATGAACAGGCTCAGCCGGCGGGACTTCTTGGGGTTGTCCGGGTCGCTGTTGGCCAGCAGGACGGCCAGGTCCGCGTCCCCGCCGTTGGTGATGAAGATCTTGGTCCCGTTGATGTGCCAGCCGTCGTCCCTGAGCTCCGCCTGGCAGGCGGCCGCCCCCATGTCCGTGCCGGAGCCCGGCTCGGTCAGGGCCAGGCAGCCGATCCACTCGCCGCTGGCCAGCTTGGGCAGGTATTCCGCCTTCTGCTCGTCGCTGCCGAACTTGAGGATCGGCTCGACACAGAGCGAGTTGTGGGCGCTGATCATCACGCCGACTCCGGCGCAGGCCCGGGACATCTCCTCGACCACCAGCGAGGAGGCCACGCAGCCCATGCCCGCCCCGCCGTACTCCTCGGGGACGGTGATGCCGAACACGCCCATCTCGGCCAGCTGGGTGCGCAGCTCGTCGGGCACCCGCCCCTCGTGGTCGCGGTCCGGAGCCCCGGGAGCGACCTCCTTCTCCGCGAAACTGCGGAGTTCGTGCTGCAACGCTCGATGGTCTTCGTCGAATTCGAAATCCATGGGGTATGCTCTCGAAGTTAGACAGCCTGTTCGAGGATGGTCCGGGCAATGACCATCCGCTGAATCTCACTGGAACCCTCGCCAATCTCGCAGAGTTTGGCGTCACGCAGGTAGCGTTCGACGGGCATGTCCTTGGTGTAGCCGTAGCCGCCGTGAATCTGGATGGCCTTGAGGCAGGCCTGGGTGGCCATCTCGCTGGCGAACAGCTTGCCCATGGCCGACACGTCCTTGCTCGACTCGCCGGCCTCCTGCAGCAGGGCCGCCTTGCGGACCAGCAGCCGGGCGGCGTCCACCCCGACGGCCATGTCCGCCAGCATGAACTGGATGGCCTGGTGCTCGCAAATCGGCTTGCCGAACTGCTCCCGCTGCATCGCGTAGGAAGTGGCTTCCTCCAGGGCTCCGCGGCCCAGGCCCACGCTGAGCGCCCCGATGGTGATCCGCCCGCGTTCGAGCACCTTCAGCGTGTCGTAGAAACCGCCGTGGAGCTTCCCGCACAGGTTGGCCTCCGGCACCCGCATGTCCTCGAAGGTCAGGGGTACCGTTCCGCTGGCCCGCATGCCTAGCTTGTCCTCCTTGGGCCCAACGTGCAGGCCCTTGGTGTCCCGCTCGACGATGAAGGCGCTGATGGCCTTGGTCTTGGGGGCCTCGGGGTCGGTCCGGGCCATGACCACGAAGACGCCGGCGGCGTCCCCGTTGGTGATGAACATCTTGTCGCCGTTGATGACCCACTCGTTCCCGTCCTTCACCGCCGTGGTCTTGAGCGCCGCCGCATCGCTGCCGCTGCCGGACTCGGTCAGGCCCCAGGCCCCGAGCATCCTGCCCTGGGCCAGCGGAGGAAGGTACTTCTTCTGCTGCTCCGCGCTGGCACCCTGCAGCAGGTGCCCGCAGCAGAGCCCGTTGTGCGCCGAGATCATCAGCGCCGTGCCGCCACACTGGCGGGCGATCTCCTCGATGATGACCGAGACGGCCAGGTAGCCCAGCCCCGCGCCGCCCAGTTCCTCGGGCACCAGCAGGCCCATGAAGCCCAGGTCCGCGAGCTGGGAGACGACGTCGTCGGGCACTCTGCCCTCCCGGTCCCAGGTGCGGGCGTTGGGTGCGATGGCCTCGGCTGCAAACTTCCGAGCCATGTCCCGCAGCGCCACCACTTCCTCCGGTAGCCGATAGTCCATAGGGACGCCCCTCAAGAAAGCACAACTTGTTTCGGCCGTTCAGGTTACGATCGAATCGACGATCAAGACGGTTCGATGGATCGGATCCATGATATACACAAGCCGCTGCGGGTGCAAAGAGAGCGGGCCTGGCGATGTGCCCGGCCGGGGACAGGTCCCCGAACCGGGAAGACGGCAGTCACTTAAGGAACCGAACGGCGAGGCAGGTCCGCCGCGAACGCCATTCGCGGCGACGAGGTCGCCGGTTCGCCCGGCCTTCAGGACGCTCCCCGTGCTGTCCCGAAGGGTCCATCAGCGCAAACGGCATTCATGGACGGTGCCTCCGGGCGGCGCCCGCCCGGCCTTGCCGCCGAGGGGGTCGAGGGCCTTCCTGGAGACGCCGGCCCTTCCGCCGCGCGGGCAGCGCGCGGGCGGATTTCCCTTCGGCGAAGGCCCCTGCGCCGCCCGCCGACGGATGCTGCAGGGTCAGGAACCTGCGGGGGGTGTTTCGGCGTCGTCCGGGAGGTTGATCCCGTAGATGCGGCGGACGACCTCGCCGAACTCGTCGGGCAGTTCCGTGGTCTTCGGAGTGGCCGGCGCCCGGCCCCCCGCCCGGCTCCGATGCCGCGCTTCTTCGAGGCTGAGCTTGCGCTGATCGTGGAGCATCTTCGAGATGGTCGACAGGTCACCAACCTCGATGTCGACCCCTCGGACGACCAACTGTTCGACCACCAGCCGGAGCCACAACAGATAGGCCCCGCGTTCCCAGATGGCGGGATCACTGCCGTCCGCGGCATCGAGAGCCTTGCTCAGCAGACGACGGGTATCGGCGAGGCGCCGGCGCAACTCGTCGGTTCTGGCCCGCAGGGCCTGCGGTGTCCGGCCGGAGCTTCGGGCCGCTGTCCGCCCGGCCGCCGCCGGCTGGCCGCGTCTGGCGGGCCTGCCGCTCGCCGAACCGGTCTTCGCGGGCACGCGTCTTCCCGCGGCGGCGGTCATCGATCCTGGTCCAGAGCCGGGTCCTCGACCAGGCGGTCGGCCACCTCCAGACCGGCCGAGGTGAGCCGGAACCAGCGCCGCCGCCAGGGCGTCAGCCGCTCGTCCCGCTCCAGGTCCGACACCACGCGCTGGAGGTAGCCCTTCTCACAAAGGTAGGCCAGGTCGCGCCGCAGGGGATCCCACTCCAGCGTGGGGAAGACACAGAGCAGACTGCGGAAGAGCTGCTCCGCCTCGAGCGGCGCGGGGTAGAGCATCTTGAGCGCCACCAGGATTTCACTGCGGATGCGTTTGATCATCCGGATTGTCCTGCCATTGGCCATCAGCCTTGATCCTCTGATCGGTGGTGCCGCCCGCCCGCCGGGTCCCTGCCCGGCGGGGCGAGCGTGCCCTCCTGGTCGGGTTGGCGCCGGGGAGCACCGCGAAGCCGCGGACGGCCGTCGTGGCCCAGCCGCTCAGTCGCGCCGCGGCGTGCTGCTCGGCGTGGAGCCGGGTCACCGCTTCCGACAGCCGCCGCCGCTCGTCGCGGGCCAGCAGGTTCTCCCGGATCCACTCCTCCTTGGTGGCGGAGTCGCGGGCCGCATCGGCGAGACCCTGCCGCAGGGCGTCGGCCCGCGTTTCGAGTCGATCCACACGACGGGCCAGGTCGGTCAGGGCCTCGGTGTGCTGCTCGCGGAGAGCCCGCAGATAGAAGGTCACAGCCGCCAGGGGCACGCCAACCAACGGGGTGAGCACGGCCACGAGCGGTCCGGTCTGTCCCCAGTCCCAGGCCATGTCAGGATGCTCGCTCGAGCCTGTCGGCCGGCCTCCCCGGAGGCCGCCGCGACGCGGGCATCCGGTCCGGGTGTCGCCAGCGTCAGCCCGCCCGGCCCGCCCGCGGTCCGCCGCCCATAAAACGGCGCGCCCGATCGCCCGCGGTGGCCACCGCAACGATCCCTTACGAGCGGGCGATCCCCCGGTGTGGTTGGGGCGACCGCCAGGCGGCGCGAGACGACCCGGTCAAGCTGAAAGTCTGCGCCCGGATTGAGGCGGCCTCACAGATTGACGTGCCTTCCCCGTCCCCCTAGACTACGGTATCCAGGCGTACAACGCGGTTCTGGTGTGCAGGGGGGAAGACGACTTGGTAAGTCATCAGACCATCGCCCGGCGACGCGTGCTGCACGTGGCCCCCAGGCAGCACGATCCGGCGCGGCAGATCGAGACGGCGTTGCGAGCGGCCGGCTGCGAGGTGGTCTCGGTGCCGGACGTCTACCGGGCGCTGGCCCGCATCGGCCGGCTCGGCGCCGAGGCGTTCAGCGCGGTGGTCGTGTGCGTCGATCGGTTGCAGGCCGAGGAGTTGGAGTTCTTCCAGCTCGTGGCTCGCCATCACCGCGAGATCCCGGCGCATGCCTATGGGCAGTCGCACGCCGCGGCACGGCTGGAAACGGCTGTCGACCTGGGAGCCAGACGGCTGGCCGACCCCGACGCAGTGGCTCGCGAGTTCGCCGCCCGGAATGCACCGGCCCCCGTACCAGTAGTGGCGGAGCCACCCCCGCGGGCCCGTCCCGACTCCGCCGGCGAAGAGACGGCCGGCCCTTCAGCGGCCGCGCCGCCGAGCGAGCAACCCAGCACCCCACCGGAACCGCTGGAGTCAACCGCACCGGAGCCCCCCGCCCAGACCGCCGAACAGGTGAAGCCGAAGAAGGAGCCGGCCGCCGGGGCGGCACGCGTTCCCTGGCTCCGGTACGAGGGGGGCCCGAAGCGCACGCCCCCGCAGCGCTCCCGCGGGAAAGTCGCCGACCAGGAGCCCCCCCAGCCGGAGACGGAGCCGGAACCCGAGCCCGCCCCCCAGGCGGCAGAGGATGCCGAGGGGGATCCGCCCCTGCTGAGCCCCGAGGAACTCCGCGCCCTGATCGGCGGGCAGGAGGAGGAGGAGGGCGGCACCCGGAACAACACCGTCAATCGGGGGCGTAAACCTTGACCGCCAGTGCCGCGCAATCCCGTTGGGGCCCCGTGGACGATCATCTGCTGGTGATCGCGTCCGGGGGGCAGCTCTGCGATGACCTGCGGCGGCGTTACCCCGACTGGGGCATCACCAGTTCGGATTCGTACCTGTCGGGCATCGAGTGGTTGAGTCGCCAGTCTCCGCGGGCGGTCGTGGCCTTCGTGGAGGCGTCTGACAGCCGGCTGCCGGACGTGGTGGCCGGCCTGCGGGAGGCGGCCGGCGAGGGCACCCGGGTGATCCTCTGCTGCCGGCCCGAGGCGGAACCCGTGACCCGGAGCGCCGTCTCCCAGGGGGCGGACGACTACATCCTCTACCCCCTGCAGGGCGAAGAGCTCGATCGGGCGCTGGGCTACACCCGCTCGGAAGAGTGGACGCTGAAGATGCCCGGCGACGTGCCCGCCGCCTCGATGGCCGAGCTGAACGCCCTGGCCGAGCTGCTGGCACACCTCGACGCCCAACCGAGCACCGTGCTCCAGCGTGTGGCCGACCTGGTGCACCTGGCCCTGGACGCCGACGGAGTGACCGTGGCCGCCGAGGGTGGCGCTGCGATCAGCGGTGCCCGAGTGATCGAGCCGCTGCTGGTCGAGCCCGTCCGCCTGGGCGAACGGGTGCTCGGGCAGATCAGTCTCGGCCCGCGGAGCGGCCGGCCCTACGGCCCGGCCGACACCGACAAGCTCCGCCACTACGCCAGCCTGGCCGGCAACCTGCTCCACAGCTCCAGGCGGCAGCGACACTGGCACAAGCTGGCCATGACCGACGAGCTCAGCGGGCTGCCCAACCGCCGCTACCTGCTCCACTTCCTCGACGAGGTCCTCGCCCGGGCCGGCAGGGAACGCTTCCGCGTGACGCTGCTGATCTTCGACATCGACGACTTCAAGCTCTACAACGACGCCTGTGGCCACGCCGCCGGCGACGAGATCATCCGCCTGGCGGGCGAACTCTTCCGGCGGCACTGCCGCGAGCACGACCTGGTGACCCGGTACGGAGGGGACGAGTTCGCGGTCGTCTTCTGGGACGCCGAGGAGCCCCGCATCGCCCAGTCGCACCACCCCAACGACGCCCTGGCCGTGCTCGAGCGATTCACCCGCGACTTCCGCTCGGCCGAACCCTCCGGCATACGCAAACTTACCGACGCCGAACTCACCATCAGCGGCGGGCTGGCCACCTTCCCCTGGGACGCCCGCACCCGCGATGAACTCATCCGCCGGGCCGACGAGGCCCTGATCCGCGCCAAACAGGAAGGCAAGAACCGCATCGTGGCCATCAGCCCCTGCGATTCCCGCCTGTCCGACGATGCCTAGTGTGCCGCCCGCCGGCGCCCCGGGAGCGTGGCGCCCGCCCGGCCGCTAAGGTCGGCCTGACCTTCATCCGATATCAACCACCGCGATCATGCGAAGTTTTCAGCCAGCCCAGAAGCGCAGGAGGCCTTTGGTGAGCAGTTCCGGCGAGCGACAGGACATTCTACTGGAGGCGGGAACCAACGAGCTGGAGGTGTTGGTCTTCTCGCTGGGGCGGACCCGTTACGGCGTCAACGTGGCCAAGGTGCGCGAGGTCGTCGGGCGGGTGAAGACCATCCACACGCCGCAGATGCACCCGGCCGTCGTGGGCATGTTCAAGCTCCGCGAGTCGGTCATGCCCCTGGTGGACCTCCAGGCTTACTTTCGGCCGGGGACCTGCCTGGACGAGAAGATCGGGCAGGTCATCTTCATGGAGTTCAACAACCTGCGGGTCGGGTTCCGGGTGGAGGACATCGACCGCATCTACCGGGTGAGCTGGGAGAAGATCCGGCCCATGCCGCCGATGCACACCGGAGCCGATTCGGTGATCACCTCGGTCTGCCACATCGACGAACGTCTGGTGCTGATGGTGGACTTCGAGAAGATCGCCATGGATATCGGCGGGCGGGAGTACGCCGATCACCAGATCAAGGAGCCCGGCGCAGGGCTGGACCGCTCCGCCTACCACGTGCTGCTGGCCGAGGACTCCGCGGCCATCCGCGAAGCCCTGCGTTCAACGCTGCTGGAGGCCGGCTACACGCGACTCTGGGTGACCACCGACGGGGCCCGGGCCTGGTCCGCCCTGGAGGAATCGCTGCAGGGGGACGCAGACCAGCGCTTCGACGTGGTGGTCACGGACATCGAGATGCCCCGGATGGACGGGCTGCACCTCTGCAAGCGGATCAAGGACCACCCCGGACTGGCATCCACGCCGGTGCTGATCTTCAGCTCCCTGGTGAGCGACACCAACCTGAAGAAGTGCCAGGCGGTGGGGGCCGACGCCGCCATCACCAAACCGCACCTGGACCGGGTCTCGGAGATCCTCGACGAGTTCATTGCGACCAGGTGCGGCGTTTCCGGGCAGACCTCCGCCGAACTCGCCACGGCAAGCGTCTGAGCAACGCGCCACAAGTTCCGGTCGGTGGCAGCCGCCTGGCCCGGGTGGGGGAACGTCCGCTCAGGAAGACTGGCGGCTCTGGAGCATGGTGCGCACCAGGTTGACCAGGGCGGTCCGATCGACGGGCTTGGTCAGGTAATCGTCGGTGCCGCACTCGGTGGCCCGCTCGATGTCCCCCGTCTCGTTGAGCGCCGTGATCATGATGACCAGCGTGTCGCGGGTCTCGGGGTTGTTCTTGAGGTGGCGGCAGATCTCGAAGCCGGACATCTTGGGCATCATGATGTCCAGCAGGATCAGCTCGGGCTTGTGCCGGTTCACCATCTCCAGGGCCTCGATGCCGTTGGCTGCGCTGATGGTCTCGACCTCGGGAAGATCCTCGAGATAGACCTCGAGCAACTCGCGGTGCTGGGGCGTGTCCTCGACGATCAGCACGGTCGCCGGCCGGGGTGTCCTCTCGGGCTGCTCCATGGCGTCGGCCTCTGGTCTCTGCGGGGCCCGCCGGGCGGCCGGCGGGTGCCGGGGCAGGTTATACACCAAGCCGGCGAAGCGGTCCACGGACTGCGCCGGTCCGCCGGGGCGGATCCCGGCGCCGGTCCCCACGCGACGGGTCGACCGCGCCGGGCCGACCCGCTCCCGGGCTATGCCGGTTGCCGGACGCGGGCGACCACCACGGTGATGTCGTCGGTCTGGGCGGCCAGGCCGGTGAAGCGGCGCACGTCCCAGAGGAGCTGCTGGGCGATGGTGCCGGTCTCTTCCCGGCGATAGTGCCGGATCGACGCTTCCAGGCGCTGCTGCCCGAAGGCCTCGCCCTGGAAGTTCAGGGCCTCGGTCACCCCGTCGGTGTAGAAGACCAGCAGGTCCCCAGGGTGCAGGGCCAGGGAGGCCCGTTCGTAGACCGCCTTGGAGGACACGCCGATGAGCATCCCGCCGGTTTCCAGCCGGGTGAACTCGTCGCCACGCAGCAGCAGGGGCGGGCTGTGCCCGGCGTTGCAGTAGACCAGCTGGCCGCCGTCGGGGCTGAACACCCCGTAGAACAGCGTGGCGAACTCGCGGGTGAGGGTGTCGCGGCAGAGGTGCCGGTTCACCCGGGCCAGGATCTCGTTGATCTCCAGGATGGTGTGGGCGTGGCCGCGGAGGGCCGCCCGCACCGAGGCCATCATCAGGGCGGCGGGGATGCCCTTGCCCACCACGTCGGCGATGCAGACCCCCACGTTGCCCCAGGGCAGGTCGATGAAGTCGTAGAAATCACCGCCCACCTCCAGGCGGGGGGCGTAGACGCCCGCGAAGTCGAGATAGCGGTGCGGCGGCGGCTGGCCGGGGATCATCCGCCGCTGGATCTCGCCGGCGTACTGGAGGTGCTGGCGGTAGCGCAGGGCCTCCTGGCGCTGGGCGTAGAGCCTGGCGTTGGCGATGGCCGCCGCGGCCGTGGAAGCGACCGCCTTGAGCAGCGAGATTTCGAGGGCACTGAAGCGGTGCGGCTCGCCGGTGTAGACGCGGATGACGCCGACGGTCTGCCCCCGGTGCATCATCGCGGTGCAGAGGCCGCTGACGATGCCCTCCCGCACCGCTTCCTCCGGATACAGCAGCCGCGAATCGGTGGCGGCGTCGACGATGTGGACCGTCTCGCCCGCGAAAGCGGCGTCGTCGATGGGGTTGCGGCCGAGCACCACCGGACCCTTGTTGATGTACTCCGGTGACAGGTTGTGACCGGCCTTCATGACCAGTTCGCCGGTGTCCTCGTCGAGCAGCCGGATCAGGCAGGCCTTCACGCCCATGACCTCGGTGACGCGTCGGGTGGTGGCGTCGAGGACCGCCTGGAGATCGCTGGTCCCCGAGAGCAGGCCCGCCAGGTCGTACATGGCGGTCAGCTCCTCGACGCGGTGGCGGATGAACTGCTCCTGGCGACAGAGCTGGGCGATGGCGCGGGCCAGGGCGCTGGCGCAGTGGAGCGTGGCCCGGCGTTGTGATTCGGTCCACGGCGGAGTGGCCTCGGCCGCCCGGGCGAGGTCCGCGGCCTCCAGGCCATAACGGGGGGCAGTGTCCCCGAGTTTCTCCGCGGCGGCCGGGCCGGTCGGGCGGTGCCCCACCACGATGCAGCCCAGGGGGGCGCCGTCGAGTTCGATGGGCACGCGGAACTGGGCCAGGCCCGCATGGCAGGTGCGTTCGCCGCAGCACTCCTTCGCGGCGGCGGCGCTCTCGATGTCGGCGGCGCAGGCGGCCCGACCCGGTTCGGCGGCGCCGAGCAACCGGCAGACGGGCTCGAGGCATGACGGGCGGGTCAGCAGCCGGCCGTCGCGGTCGCAGATGGTCATGGAGACCCGGGCCAGCTCGGCCATGCTGTCCTGGAGCTCCTGGAGGATAGAGACCTCGACCGCATCGCTAAGACGCCAGGTTGGGTTGGGTGGTCCGTTCATTGCGTTCAACGTGTCGTGCCTCGCCCAGCCTGTCCATCGAGCCGCGAACGGGACGCACCGCGGCGAAGTCAGGATCGCCACCGGACGGCCCCCGCCGAACCGGAGAGCTCTGCTCGTCCAGGTGCCGCAGACGCGGCCGCCCCGGCCTGCCGGGATCGGCACCCGTTCGACCGGGAGAGTCCGCCCTTCGCGGAACAGCGCGGGGGGGAAACCCCGCGGCTCGCTGGGCCGCGAGCCTCCAGCCGACTTCCGCCGCAACGACGGTCTCGCGAAGCTGAGATCTGAATTCTCAGATCTCAGCTTCCACGGTCGGCGACCCCGCCGTGCGCCCTTCCCCTCTGCAGCCGCCGCCGGTCCCTTGGCCGCCGGGGATGCCCTGCCAGGCCGCCCGGAACGCCGTGCTCCGCGACACGATGCCGCCAACCGGGGCCAGGTGCAAGAGCGCCGAGCTCGGCCCCTGCGGAGCGCGCCAGGGGTGGCCGGCAGCAGGCTCCGGCAAAACGACGGGTTTGAAGTGCCCCCCGGTGGGCGGTCTCGCGAAATCGTTGAATGCTTGGCCGGCCCGGTCAGATGCCGTGGTGTAGTGCCTCATAAAAGCGCGACCGTAACGAGCCGCGAACGGAACAAGTCCCGATGAAATCGGGAGTTCGCGCGGACCTCGAACGGTCGACGAACCGCTCAGCGGCCGGGGGCCGAAACCCCATGGTTTTCTTGAGGCAGTAGAGTGGAACGGGTGACCCCGATCCCGTGGCGCCGCGGCGCCCACCTCAGCCGGTGCACCGGCAGGTAATCGCGTGCGCCCCCGACTCGGTATTGCGCGTGGACGCGATGCGGCGGCCTGCTGCTGCACAGCGCCGTCGGCATCGACGGTCACCGACGTTCAAAACGCCTCCCCCGATCTGGTGGTCGTGGCCGCCTGCGGCAGGTCGTTTGTGCAAGCCATGTGGAGTGGGAAACGCTCGCACCGGAGCATCCCCTGACGAGCATGCTCTGCGCCGCTCAGCCCGCGGTGTGCTTCCTGGACGGCCAGGGTGTGTTCAAGCACCCGGGGCCGAGGCTGATCGCCGGCCTCGAGCAACTCGGCCGTGCGGTGAAAGGCGTCAGCCGAAGCAAAACGCGCGCGACGGCTCATGGGCTCGCCTGAGGTGCCGGCGCGGGGTGCAGGGTTCAGGGTCCAAAGTGTGCCACTGCTTTCAAGCAGTGCGCTTCGGACGCCTCTCGACGCCGCACTGCTCAAGAGCAGTGGCACACCATCAGTGCCACCCGCCGTTCAGTATGGCCACTTTTTCTCGTGACCCTCGCACTTAATCGCCTGCAACACGTCTGATGAAACATCGTATCGTCGCAGAATCTCCCTTAGCATTTCGGCTTCTCGGCGAACGGCGAAGTCCTCCTGTTCCTGCAAACGCTGACGATACTTCCCCTGATCGCTCAGAACAGGGTGCTGTAACCCTAACATCCAAGCGTCGAGCCAGCCTGCGAATCCGGTCGTTTGTCCAGGTGGATAGGCCCCAACCTCAGCCCATCTCTTATCATCGTTCAGGTGAACGAGCTTAATCACCTCCACTCGCGTTCCCGCCGGCAGTTGCATTGACCTAGCCCCACTCTCGAACCAATCACGCGCGTTGTTCTCCGCCATCAGCACGAGGGACGACGAGAGCACAATGGTGTCGCCTTTCGCAAGGACTCGATCTGGATCTGTCGGAATGGCCTCCTCGGCCTCATCATAAGCGCGCACGTTTGCTCTGACCGCCTCTGTGAAGATTTCACGCCGAACGTCCTCTGCCAGCCCGTGGCGCACCTCCGGCGTTGCCAACATCTGCCTGTATATCTCCTCATCAAAACTGACGCTCGGCTGTTCATCGGCTGGCGGCTTGGTGATCGTGGCTACAGGTTGCCGGAAGGAAGCCCTCGCATACTCGGCCGAGGCGAAGGCAAAAATCCAGACGGAATTCGCGTGCTCGCGGTGCCCGAAGACGCTTCGACTCACAGCCTCAGCATACTTCTCCCGAAGCAGGGCAAGGAGGCTATCTCGGCTCAAGGACCGGTCTATTACCAAGTCCATCTCAATCTGGCCACGAAGCGGCGTATCGTATACGACCTCGTCTCGGACGACGACGTAGGGCTGCGACAGGGAATCGGGCGGCTGAGTCCCGCTGTGCGCTTCCGGAGTCTCTGTAATTACTACTTGACTTGGAGTGGCGTCAGATCCTGTCGCAACGTAGAAGCAAACGGCTAGCCCGACAATGACGAGGGAAGAACACGCGAACGTGACTGTTAGAATACGCCTGTGCCGCCGGATTACAGTACGGGCCTCCCGCGCAACCGGGGGTGAGGGCTGAGGATCGGGTCGACGCAACCGAACAAGTACGACGCTGCTAACCATGATGTTGCGTCGGCTTGCGATCGTCTCGGCGTCCACTTCATCGCGAGCGTCGACGATGATCTCGACATCCTCCCCCGTCTCCCGATCTGCGCCTACGACTTGGAACTTCACTGGCAGGCTCCTCCCCATTCACTGGGCCCACACCTCCCGCTGCTACGCCCCAATCGTCGCGCTCGCCGTTTCGCTCCACGGCCCTTTTTCGCCGCTGGTGCTGACCCCTTGACACCGGGCGGTGGCGTCAAGGGCAGGCCAGCGGAGCATGCAGTGGGCCGTCTTGCCGCCGTCTTCGCCGGGGTAGTCGGCCACGTACGGCGGGCGCGTTTCGACCGGCAGGAAGCTCAGCTCGCTCGGGCCGGTCGGGGGCGGGTCGCCGACCTTGACCCAGATCTCGGCCCCCATCACGCCGGCCGGCTTGGCCTTGCGCGTCGGCGTGGACTCGTCGGCGAGTCGGGCGGTGCGCGGCAGGCGCCCCATCATCATGGCACCGGCTCGGCCCTGCGCGGCGCGGGGGCGCCCGCCAGCAATCCCTGTGTGCTCAGGTCCTCGTCGATGTCCGGCCAGTGAATCCCGAAGCCACCGCCGCACGGCTGCCAGTTCTGACGCTGAGCCGGCGTGGCATCGAGCAGGCGCGGATACCAGGCCAGCGGAACGATGATCGTCCGGCCATCGGCGAGGTCGACACTCAGCGTGTCGTCGTCGCAGCGGACATCCGCGACGCGCTCGCCAGGCTTAGGTCCCGAAGTAGTCATTCCACGCCTCCACAAACTCTACCCCGCGCTGGCTGACGACCCGCTGAATGTCGCGCAACTCTCTCGCGCGAAAGCCGATATTGTAAGCCAGCGCCACCGGCGTCAGCCAGAACTTCGCCGTCGCGTCGTCGCGATCCACGTGGACGTGAGGCGGCTCCTGCTTATCGTGGCTGTAGAAGTATACCCGATACGGCCCGATTCTCGCGATGGTCGGCATCGGAGCATCTCTTCATGAAGGGTCGCCAGCGGGGATGTGATCGGGCGTTTCGAGCACTCCCTCTCTTCAAGCCGCGTCGGGCGGCCAACCCCCGATCATCGGGAATCCCGTAGGGTCACAATACTGCCCGCGGCCTCTGCGGGCAAATAGTCCCGCCCCGCCGCTGTGACCGCGACGGCGAGGTACCGGTCTTCGACGTGATCATCGCGGTCGCGCTGTAACGCTGCGGCCGACCCGGAGGTCGGCCGCTACGGGGGGGGATGCGATTCCCTGCTTCTCAGATGCCGGCGAAGGCCTCCTGGAAGGCGGCGAAGTCGTCCAGGTCGATGTCGTCGTCCTCATCGAAGTCGAACACCCACGGGGGCATGGTGCAGGCGGGCGGGATCTCGCCGGCCGGGCCACCCATGCACTCGGGGAAGAGCGAGAAGTCGTCCAGATCCAGGTCGCCGTCGCCGTCGGAGTCGCCGGTCAGGCCGTCGCAACCGAAGCGGGCGACCATGAAGTCGTCCAGGGCGGCCTCCACCAGCGAGCCGTCGCCCTCGTCGGAGGCGACGAAGCGGAGCTGGACGTCGCCGGTGGGCGTGACCACATCGCCGACTTTGAACTCGTGGTAGTACCAGCCGCCGGAGGCTTCCTGACCCGACGGGCCCACGGTTTCGACGTTGGTCCAGGTGGTCCCGCCGTTGTTGGAGATGTCCACCACGAAGACGTCGGTGTGGGGGGTGGAGCCGGTGTCGTTCGAGTACCACCGCCAGTAGCTGATGGTGGCATCACCGCCGGACAGGTCCAGGGCCGGCGAGAAGAGGGTCGTCTTGCCGCCGTCGATGTCCCAGGTGCCGAGGCTGCTGCCGGCGCGGCTGTCGGTGACCCAACACCTGGTGCCGGGGGCGGGCGTATGGTCGTCCTCGGGCTGGGCCTCGGTGCCCTGGGGGTCGTCGCGATCCCAGATCCCGGTGTCGGCGTCGTCGTCGGCGGCGCCGACGGTCCAGCCCAGGTCGGTCTCGAACTCGTCGGACAGGACGATCTCCAGGCCGGTGACGTCGGCCGCGTACAGCTCGGCGGGCGCAGCGGGCGGCGAGAGCACCACGCTGCCGCCGTCGCCTTCGACCTGGAAGTAGTACTCGACCTCGCTGCCGCAGGGGCCGGCGGGGATGACCGCCTCATACTGACCGCCGCCCAGCGAGGTGAGCGGCGCCTCCGAGAAGGCCGCCCCCGAGCAGAAGCGGTAGTAGAGCTTGCCGCTGTCGGGCACGTAGGTCTCGAGCACGTCCTGGATGTCCACGGTGAGGGTGGTCTCCTGGCCGGCCACCACGTAGCCCGGCAGGCCTTCGGGGAAGGAGATCTTCATCGGCAGGCTGAACGACTCGGCCAGCAGCGTGATGGCCGCGTAGTTCTCCTCGCCGGTGGGGATGATCTCCTCCGGGGGCAGCTCAAAGCCGGGGAAGTAGCTGTCGGGCCGCAGCTCGATGGTCCAGGAGAAGGTCCCTCCCTCTTCATAGGCCCAGTCCGCGCAGGTACCGCCGGCCAGGTAGAGGGCATACGAGGGCTGCGAGACGTACACCTCGCCGTGCACGCTGTAGATGGCGTCGGCCATGCCGTCGCCCAGCACCTTCATGGCGGCGCCGTCCGGGTCGGGCGGCTCGATGTAGTCGTAGCCGTAGGGCCGCAGGATGAGCTGCGAATAGCTGTGGAAATCGATGTGGGCCAGGATCTTGGGGTGATCCAGGATGTAGTCCCGCAGCGCCTGCGTCTCGGACTCCGAGAACGGCGCCGTGCCGTGGTACAAATCGTCGCCCGTCCAACTGCTGGAGCCCGCGCCACCCCAGCCGACGGACCAGTTGCGGTTGGGGTCGACGCCGTAGGTGCCGTCGCCGTTGTCGCGGCGGTTCTTGCGCCACTGCCGGTCGTACTCCCAGCTATAGATGTACCCGTCGGGGTTGACCACCGGCACGATGTAGAAGGTGAGCTTGTCCATGATGGCCGTCACCCCGGGATCGCTGCCGTACTCGGCGAGCAACCGGTCGGTGATGTACAGCACGGTCATGGGCGAGATCCACTCTCGGGAGTGCTGCATGCCGTTGAAGCAGAGGGCGGCCTTGTCGGTGCCGCCTTCCGTGCCGGTCACGGTCAGGGCGTAGATGGGCCGGCCCTCGTAGCTGGTGCCGATCTGGTACTTGCTGACGAGCTGCGGGTAGGTGGCCACCAGGGCGTCGGTGAAGGCGTTGATCTGGTCGTTGGTCTTGTACTCCTCGAACCAGGCGGGATCGCGCGGCCCGACCGGTGCCGCCCGGGCGATTCGCTCGCGTTCCGCGACGATCAGCTCCTGCACGTTTTCGTGCCGCACCTCGTACCTCACGCCCCGGGCGTCGAGGGCCGCGACGGCCTCGGGCGGCAGGACGTAGTCCACCGGCCCCAGGCCCTCGAACTCGCTCAGCAGCCTGACGTCGAAGGCGTGGATGGCCCGCAGGTCCTCCCGCGAGGTCACCTGCACGGTGACCAGCTTGTGGTTGGTGTAATCACGGTAGCCCTCGGGCGCTTCGCCCCAGGCGGGCGCAGCCGCAAAGTGGACGCCCAGCAGGAACACGACGAGTGTGGCAACAGCCAGCCAACCGGTGAATACTCGAGGCATGATCGATCTCCCCTTTTGGTGCGAAGGACATGTTATTGTACCAGATTGGCCGGCCGAGTGAAACGCCGCAACCGCGGGAGTGAACGGACAAATTCCATGCCCAGCGTAGCGGGTGGAGAAAGTCCCGCCGTGATCGGACACTCCGGCGGACCCCGGGCCCGACCAGGCGCCGGGGGGGGGCCGAAACCGCCCAGGCGAAGCACCGGGATCCGGCCGCACCGCCGTGCCGGCGGTCGACCCCGGTCGGGCCGGGTGGCCAGGCTGGGAGGCCGACCGGTCCCCCGGCGGGGCCACACGTTAAGCCCGTGCTTCAAACCGGCTTGCGGGCATCAGCCGCGGCGGGCAGATCAGGTGGCGGGCTCCAGCAGATCGGCCAGGATGGCCTCCACCCGCTCGGCAGCGGCGGCCCGGGCCTGGGCCAGGTCGTCGGCCGGCAGCTTCAGCAGGATGTAGAACTTGATCTTGGGCTCGGTGCCGCTGGGGCGGGCGACCACCTTGCCGCCGTCGTCGAGGTGGAAGATCAGCACGTTGCTGGCGGGCAGGTCGTAGCGGGTGATGACCTCGTCGGTCTCGATGTCGCGCTGCTCACCGGTCATCATGTCGGCCACCGCCGCGACCCGGCAGCCGCCGATGGCCCGCGGCGGGGCGATGCGCAGCTTCTCCATCATGGCCTGGATGCGGTCGGCCCCCTCCTTGCCCGGCAGGACCAGGCTCCTGGCGCCCTCGTGGTAGTAGCCGTAACGGGCGAAGAGTTCGTCGAGCAGTTCCAGCAGGGTCTTGCCCTGGCTGGCGGCCCAGGCGGCGGCCTCGGCGATGAACGCCGTGGCAGTCACCGCGTCCTTGTCGCGGGTGAACCTGGCGGGCAGATAGCCGTAGCTCTCCTCCGCCGCGAAGACGAACTCCAGGCTCGGCTTCTCGGGCGTGCCCTGGGTGTCGTACTCGTGCAGCTTGCGGCCGATCCACTTGAAGCCGGTCAGCGTCTCGGCGACCGTCGCCCCGTACGACCGGGCGATCTCCTTCATCAGGTCGCCGGAGACGACGGTGCTCAGCACCACGCCGTTGGCCGGGAACGCCCGGCGCTGCTTGAGCTGCTCACAGATGTAGTAACACAGCAGGGCCCCGATCCGGTTGCCGGTGACCAGTTGGTACTCGCCGGCCCGGTCACGCACGGCGATGCCCACGCGGTCGGCGTCCGGGTCGGTACCGATGACCAGGTCGGCCTGCTCGCGGGCGGCCAGCTCGATGCCCATGCTCAGGGCGGCCCCCTCCTCCGGGTTGGGCGACTGGACCGTGGGGAACTCGCCGTCCGGCGCCTGCTGCTCGGGCACCTCGATGACGTGCTCGAACCCCCGGCGCCGCAGGGCCTCGGGCCCCAGCGGGCTGCCGGTGCCGTGCAGAGCGGTGAAGACCACCTTGAGCCGCCTGCCCTGCTGGCGGCAGATCTCGGGATTGAGGCAGGAAGCCTGGACCTCTGCGAGGAAGGCCTCGTCGACCTCGGCCCCGATGACGCGGATCAGGCCGGCGGACTTCGCCTCCCGGGCGTCCCTGGCCCGGATGTTGCCGAAGCCGCCCACGCCGCGTACTTCCTTGATGATGGCCTCGTCGTGGGGCGGGGTGACCTGGCCGCCGTCCGTCCAGTAGACCTTGATCCCGTTGTACTCGGGGGGGTTGTGGCTGGCGGTCACCATCACGCCGGCCGTGCAGCCCAGGTGCCGGATGGCAAAGGACAGCTCCGGCGTGGGGCGGAGTGACTCGAACAGGTACGCGGTGATCCCGTTGCCCGCCATCACACAGGCCATCCGCTCGGCGAAGGCATCGCTCATCCGACGGCAGTCGCAGGCGATGACCACACCCGCCTTCTTCGCGGCCTCGCCCTGCCGGGCGACGTACGCGGCCAGACCCTGGGCGGCGGCGCCGACGGTGTAGACGTTCATCCGGTTGATGCCGGCGCCCAGGATGCCCCGCATGCCGCCGGTGCCGAACTCGAGCTCCTGGTAGAACCGGTTGGTCAGCTCGCGCTCATCGCCCCGGTCAAGCAGGTCACGGATCTCCCGTTGGTGGTCGGCGGCGATGACCGGGTCGTTCAGCCAGGCCTCGGCGGCCGTTCGGATGGCAGCGTCCATGAGTGGGTGCTTCCTTTCACGCGGATTCGAGTGGTGGCTCCTGCCCAGGCGGTCTGCGCGGGCATCCGGCCCCACACCACCTGCTGCGCCCACAGGCCCCGCCCCGCCGGGAGGACACCGAGCGGGCAGGAGGAGGGCATTGTCACGTGGACGCGGAGCGGTCGTCAAGCGCCGCCCAGCGGGTGATGAGGGGATGCCCCGGGCGCGCTCGCGGGGCGTGCGGGGTTGGGCGCTGGGGAGAGGACGGGGCCTCCTCCGGCGGCCCCTGTCACCGGGCCGGCGCCCGGTGCTCTGAGCCGGCGATGCAGCCGGGTTCGAAGGCACCTTGAGGGGGCGACAGGTGAGTATCCGCCGTCTCGACGGGGCATGGGGGCGCCCGTATGATGCGGGGCACACCGTGGCACAGACGTCGGGCGAAGGCGGCGCTGCGTGTCGGTCGATACCGGTCGCGCGGTACGCGGGCGGTACCAGGGTGCGGTTGCGGGAGCAATGTTGCCATGACGAGGAAGGTCGCTTTGGTCACCGGCGGGGCCGGCTTCATCGGCTCGCACCTGTGCCTGCGTCTGTTCGACGAGGGGCACTACGTGATCTGCCTGGACAACTACTTCACCGGGCGGCGGGAGAACTTCGGCGAACGGTACCGCGAGCTGGTCCTGAGCGGGCGTTTCGAGTTCGTCCGGCACGACATCATCGAGCCGCTCGTGCTGGAGGCGGACGAGATCTACCACCTGGCCTGCCCGGCCAGCCCGGTGCACTACCAGTACAACCCGGTCAAGACCATCAAGACCAACGTGGTGGGCACCTACCACATGCTGGGGCTGGCCAAGCGGACCAAGGCCCGCATCCTGCTGGCCAGCACCTCGGAGGTCTACGGCGATCCGAAGGTGCACCCCCAGCCGGAGACGTATTGGGGCCACGTCAACCCCATCGGGGTGCGGAGCTGCTACGACGAGGGCAAGCGGGTGGCCGAGACGCTGGCCATGGACTACCACCGGCAGCACGCCGTGGACATCCGCCTGCCGCGCATCTTCAACACCTACGGGCCCAACATGTCGGTGGGCGACGGGCGGGTGATGAGCAACTTCATCTGCCAGGCGCTCCGCAAGGAGCCGATCACCGTGTACGGCGACGGGCGGCAGACCCGCAGCTTCTGCTACGTGGCGGACCTGATCGAGGGCTTCCGCCGGCTGATGGCCGCCGAGTTCCACGAGCCGGTGAACCTGGGCAACGACGCGGAGGTGACCATGCTGGAGCTGGTGGCCGGCATCGAGCAGGCCCTGGGCCGCAAGCTCGAGGTCGTCCACAAGCCCCTGCCCGCCGACGACCCGGTCCGCCGACGCCCCGACCTGGCCCGGGCCCGCGAGCTGCTGGGCTACGAGCCGCAGGTCACGCTGGAAGAGGGCCTGGAGCGGACGATCGCCTACTTCTCCAGGGAGCTGGCGGGTGCGTAGTGCGCCCACCGCACGACACCCGGCGCTTGCGTGGAAGGGCGGATGGGATCCTCCCGCCAGACTCACGGTCGCCGTGGTCCGTGGCTCCGGGGATCAACCAGCGTGAAGGCCGTGTTTCTCGAGGCGGACCTTGATCACGTTGGTCGAGACCTCGAAGCACTTGGCCAAATGCCCCGCGGTCGCCTCACCGGTTTCGTGCGTGGTGAGCGACTGCCGCAGGTCAGCAGGAACTCGCTGCATGGCGCGGTCGAACTCCTCGCCCAGCCCGGCCGGCGGGACGAGTGTCAGCCCGGCGAATTCGTTGGCCTGGAACTCCAGGCGGACGTGGTCGCTCTCGCTGGCCGTCTCGGTGAACCGCCGCTATTCCTCG
>Ga0180432_10001878_pt1 | contig 32410 bp, 54 predicted proteins | sample SS_ome_10_FD_132414 | JGI IMG/M metagenome (GOLD analysis project Ga0180432, IMG submission 132414) | Hypersaline lake sediment archaeal communities from the Salton Sea, California, USA - SS_1_MS_2 metaG | ecosystem: Environmental > Aquatic > Non-marine Saline and Alkaline > Hypersaline >...
TCAGGATCATAATGTTTGGCCGAAAACTCATCTTCTTTTTCCCAATCAACGGCATCTTCCTGGAACCATCCCAATTCAATGAGGCGATTCAAATCATCGGGTTTAACAGGGCGATCCGTTGAATATACATATAGGATATCGTGTTCGGCACCACAATTAAAACCATCCGGCTTATCACGGTACTTTTCCAAGATTGTCAAGCCTTCGATGATTGCTGAGGTACGCATTATTCGTCATCCTTCCATTCGTGAATCTGGCTTTAAATTATCTAACTGATCTGTTATTTCATCGACTATTGTGTCTATAGGAGGAAACTCTCTCAACGCATCAACGATGTAATCAACTGCTGCACCGCTTGCAAAAGATTCAGGATCATCTTTTAAGCGAATCTCCTGTGGGGATTCGCATTCAAGTTCCCAACCATCATCTTCTAACAGTTTTTTGTCGTCGTTATTCATTTCGGCTTTTTTATCCTGCTATAGTAACAAGCAATATCAACCGCGAGCCCAATCCCAATCAGGGCCATCTGTAGTTCCTCGATATTGCCGCCACTCTGCGAATACGCGACCATGCCGGTCAATGTTGTGCAGGGTAACAGAAGACAACAAACCAAAGCGATGCAACAGTTCAAGGGTGTAACATATGACCACATAGTCCACAGCCATACCGTGACCGCAATCAAACGGGGGAGGATCAAGATGAGGACTATAAGGCACATTTAGTCATACTCAAAATGATGCGGCAACAAGCCACATCGATTACAAATCTTACGAAATGGCTTGTTTTGCTTTTCAAAGTAAACGGGTTCGCCGCACTTGCTGCACTTGCCTTCTGTTCTCTCGCCAAGATGATCTCCCCACCGCCAAGTATCTTCTTGCCTCATGCAAAGCAGACAGTCGGATCGAAGGCCAATCCTATTCAGGAACTTTATCCACCATTTCTTCATTCTACTGCCCCATGTGTCCAACCTTCCCACCACCAGGACCGACAGCATATCGGCAGCTTTCATTTCCCGACTTCCCCGCACGATAGCCTTCACGGTAACAGCGGTGGAGATAATGATTGGAATTTTCGTAGGGTATGAAACTTCTAAACATCCTCATCTCCAAAATGTAGTGTGGGAAATGACTCGTTGCAATGTGGACATTTAACCCTTGTTGGCATCATTATGAAGTTGCCTTCTTCATAGGGTTGAACTCCAAAATCGTCCCGAAGTTCTTCCTCTTTTTCAGGAGTCATTTCTGGGACTAGTCCTCGATGAAAGATTTCTCTTCCGCAATCGGGACAGTCCCAAACATAAGCTGGTCGGAGTTCGACTTTTTCCTTCATTGTTGTCTCATTGAGACTGCGACCGCAGCCAATTGTTACCGTCACCCGCTCTCTTGCCAGCAAACGGTTTTCTTGGCTCGGTCGGATTTGACATAAATTTCTTTGACCGCATCGATCCTGGCTAAATGAGCAACGATTTCCTTCTCCTGCTTGTCGGGAACCTGAATGACAAACTGTAGCTTTTCAATCGGATTCAACGGAAATCCTAAAGACAACAATTCCTTCGCATCCCCTTCTTCCTTCCCTGAGGAGATGTCGTTGACGACCTTTCGATCAACCAGGATGATTATCGCTTTCATCTTCTTTCTTTACCGCCGCATCTATCGCTTCACGAATAGAAGGCTTCCAAAATAGCCAGTCAAGTCGTTCGGTATCGGTCATCTGCGTCCTCTAGGCGAGTTTGACATTTTCCGCCCTTGGTCCTTTCGGTCCACGACCTTCGTCGTATTCAACTTGCTGCCCTTCGCTAAGATCCTCAATAGCGATTCCAATGAGGGCAGAATGATGGAAAAAAATGTCTCCATCTTCGGCCTCGATAAATCCAAACCCCTTGTCCGTAATCAGTTTTTTAATCTTGCCTTGTGGCATAACAACTCCTAAAAAAGAAAACAAGCCCCTTTAGTATTTTGGAGCCCCCATTGGGTCATCGGTTGGGTCCGATCAGATCTTTTCCCGCAGGGGGCATTATCGGTAAACCATTATAATCGTGCCTTTGATTATGTGTTTTACAAGATGGCCTAAGATATCCTCAGGCAGCCAATGTCCTTTAATGCCTGCGATCTCGATATTGTCCCCTTTTCCAAAGGAGATATCAACTTCGGTGTAATAATAAAAGGTTTCGCCGCCGATCTTTTTTGTATCCTTTGGCCCTACAAGATTGCCAAGATGAGAGGCCAGGGAATAAGTGTAGTATTCGAACTCATCCATCAATGACTACGGGTTCCTTTTTCTTTTCGTTAATGATGAAGCCAAACTGCGGCTCAAGGAAGTCTCCATTCATCTTACTGTAAAAAAGCCCGTCTTGCATTTCGAAATCTTTGGGCGGATCGAAGTTTAGTGACGTGTACGGCACTTTCGCAACATGCGTCGAAAAGTTCTCCGGGTATGCCGTTCGGGGCACTTCCAGGTATAAATCGGTCCACCAACCTCTCACTTTAACCTGATGTCCACTCCCGCAATTTTCGAGTCGGAACATACCTCGCCAGTAATTAACCTTGGTGAGGTTTTCGATGATCCTGTCAATCACTTTGCCGACACGATTCATATACTCGCTCACGGCGGGGAACAACTCGGTCAACTGTTCCCAGTGGGAGGCAATCTTCTCGTAGTCGCTTTGCTGTCCTCTCACATCGATGGCCGGAAAATCGCAAAGCAACATCATGTAGTTGTAGTAGGGGCTGCACATATCGCAGAACACGGCTCTCATCGCGTGTTTGCCCCGCAGATGCGTGGTGGTAAATTTCGGCATGAACAAACCCGAATCAGTCGGCACTTTTTCCTTGAGCAAATCGACCAAAAGCGAGAGCGGCATGATCCCACCATCGCAGTTGACCAGAAGTGTTTGCTTTTCGTCGGACTTGCTAAAAAGATGCCGATATGCTTCAGGATCTTTCTGTACAATCAAAACCAACTCACTCAAGATCGTATACCAGAGAATGTCGGGAGTGAAAACTACTCCTAAGTGGTCACCCCAGCAACGCTCCAGATACTCCATATAATTCTTGTGGAAAGCTTCGGCTTCTTTGGGGAGATTGTCCGCGTAATAGAATGTGCTTTGGGCTGTCTGTTCTGTCTTCCAATCATATTTTTTGTCGGTAAAACGATCTAAGAATTTTGGTTTTGGAGCGACTTCAACTTTCTTTCCATTGCTCCATTCAAGAATTGGCTGTAGAGTGCCCGGCTTTGTATCAGTAAGTTGTAACATTGGTTCTCCGGTTTTATTGAGATGCCGGGGGACAGATTTACACCAAAACTTCCCAAAGGCGATTGGGTACGGCAAACTAACCAATCCCGGCTTAAACGATATTTAGTCCTTCTGTCCTTTTTCGTGTTTACAAATACGATTGTTTCCGTACTCGATGTGTCGGACGAATCCTCGCCCAACACGATCTCTTGCCAACCGACCCCGACAACGAGGGCATCGGTGGTTGTTTCTTTCGGCTGTTGACGTTTTCATGGCTCTCCCTTCTAAGATTCTAAGACCAAACGGCTGCCCGTGTGCGAACAGCGACCGTATCCTTATGTATCTCACGGTCGTAGTCGTGAATGTCTCTACCTCCTTCCTCAAAGTATTCCCGCACCGTCTTGCGTTCCAGTTCCGGCGTGGTAACCAAGACTTCCCCGTCACAAGAGTAGGTAATCAGCATCATTATCTCCTTAAAATGGGCAGTATAGGTAAACAGAGGGGCCTAAGTCGGTCATTGGATGGCACAACGATTATAGCGTAATTTCAGGGTTTGTAAAGCGTCAAATCCCAACATCTTCGGGCTGGGGATCGATGTCCAATGTATAATAGGCAGCTTTCAACGGCATGGTATAAACCTCAGAATCCGGCAATGCTGTAAACCTCACCCAACGATTGGTTTCGTTTGCAAAAACCGACTGCTCCGGTTTGCCAATCTCTAGCTGTACTTTGCCCCATATAAATGTTTTTGGTTGTTCGTAGTTGCCTCTTCTATTGAGAATTTTATTGGTCTCTTTTACCCAGACTGTGACTACAAGACTACCGTCATCAGTCGGACAGCCTTGTTGATAAAGCCACGTCAGGTTTGAAATCTTACCGGTCTTCTTGTCGAACTTGACGATAGGATATTTCTTCTCATCAAAGTGAACAAAAGGAGGTTCTTGACCCCCTATAAGCCGCAACTGCTGGAATAGCCGCACTTATGGTAGCTCCTTTAAGAACTGCGTTTCATGGTATTGGTTTCCCTCGAAAGTAAACAGTTGATTCTTTGCGAACCTCATCCCTAACAGATTCGGTAGTTGGATGAAGACACACAAACAGAATACAGTCGGCATCGAGCAGATCAGCAGCTTGCAGGGGGCGACGGTCAGAAGTCATCCGCCGGACCTCCACCTCAACAAGCCCCCAAAAGCTACCGATCATGGCCCAAGGACTTTTACAAACCACATAATCCTCTCTGTTTAGCCACGCAGAATAACATCTGCCCTTCATACTATCTTCGTCTGGTTCAAATATAACAGGACCTTTCATCAGTTCTTCGACATTGCTGATTGCCCCATGTTCATCGAACTTCACAACAGGAACACCTGGGCTGTACTCGTTGGCAGGTTGTTGATCGCCCATTCCGACCAAAGGCATGGCGGCAAAGGCACCACTTGTTTCAAAAAATTCGCGTCGATTAAACATAGTTTTCATCTTGCCCTCCGTGTTTCTTTCTACATTTCACTCTGTCATCGTGGTAATATTCTATCTCATTCAATAGAGAGGCTTCGATGCGAGTAAAATTATGATAGCCTTTTTCCCTTTTTTTTCTTTCAACAAAAGGCCAAATACGTAAAAGGATTCCCTTGGCGGCTTCGCCGTCAAGGGAATCCCAATTGATTGTACCAAGATATCGATCATCCATTTTTCTCTTCTTTCTCTTCCAGAATCTTCTTCATCTTTTCAAAACCCTTATCGGATTCCTCGGCTTCGCCGTACTGGAATTGCATAAGGGCTTTGAAAAGATCAGGATTATTTGTGACCTTTTTAGAGGGAAAAACCATGATTTCGGGTTTATTTTTTTCAGTCATTGGATTTCTTTCTTGTCTGAATAGCTATTGCTTTCTCATAGCCTTGCATGTATCCCTTCCAATACCCAACATACTTCCCACAAGAGTAGCCGATGAGGTAAAAGAAACACAATCCGGCAATCGAGAAAAACACATACCCGGCTGTTTCCAATCCACTGGGCGTCATCTCTTACACCTCACATTAACGAGTCCATCTCCCTGCATTTCGATGTCACGAAAGACAAATTTAAGAATCCCAGCCCAGGATTCATAACAACTAGCTCCAAACGTCCCTCCCTCTTTCAAGAGCCTTCTCGCTTCCAGGGCTGCAATTACAAACAGATCCTTTTGCCACGCTTGATTTTGTGGATTTCTCGGAGAATCAGGAATCAATATACAGTCAAAAGTCCGATCTTTCAAGGGAACATCGCGAGCATCGGCGGCAAGGAAGTTGGGTTGTCTTTTACTCTTTACCCCTTCTTCCCTAGCTTGCCTCAGGTAGTTCTCTTCCCAAACATATCTCCAGGTTACTCCGGTCTCAAAACCATAATGAAGATCCAAAGCGGTCAAACGATCCGGGTAAACCAGCCTTTTCGCTAGGATCGCCGTACCCATGTTGGAACCAGCGAACATTTCCAAAATAGTTTGGCCCTTCTGGATGTTCGCGTAATTCATCAATTGACGAAATTTATCACGACCAATTCTGGTAAGTCGGCTAGGGAGAAAATCGCCTTCTACCACCGTAGGTAAATTTGTTTTTGCTCCAAGATGAGAGTTTGGATAGATCTCTTTTCTTTTCATTTACTACCGATCATAAACTGTAAACTTGCCATTTTTAAACTCAAGGCAACCATGACCCAGCTTTTCAACATTTTATAGGAAACGTACCACAACCCAAGAAAATCATCAATAGCCGCTATCACTATTGAGCCTACTAAAATAACCATCAAAAAAATGCGATGAGTTGTGTCATTTTAATCCTTCCACCAAGTATCAATTGCGAGTAGGTCAAAACCATCGTATTGAGTTCTCAGGGAAACACAAATCGCGTCCCAGATTTGAACTCGCTCTTCGCGAGAAACGACACACGCAAAAGGATCATATACGATAATGCACTTGTTAATAAAAACCTCGCGAGCCGTATAGTATCCATCAAGAAGTTTCATCCGATCTTGATATTTGCAGATCCATTTGTAGATGAGTTCAACTTGTTTATCGCTAAAATTACCAACAAATCTCAGGGCACGTCGGGCTCGATCATGATTCTTAAAATGGGAATTGCCAGGAGTCGAGCCGGGGATTTTTAGTTCCACTTGTTTGATGACTTTAGGCCAAATTTGATGTCCTATTCGACAAACTTTGGAAAGTGACTCAAGAAGAGGGCGTAAAAATCCAGTCAAGGAGAAGTAAATTTGAATAGCCTGCAAAAATTGGGTCTAGAACGTGTCATTGAGCTAGGGCAAGAAGCTTTTACCGCCCATGAAGAGCTTATGAGGTGGAGAGAAAAGCCTCTTGATGCCGAACAAAGCACAGTGCTGTCCATGCGGTTGAAACAGGCAATTGAGAAACAGCGACAATGGGCCAATGCCCTTTTTGAACAAGGAGAATGTGATGAATCGTAGAGACTTTCTAGGCACCGCTGCGGCGGGAGCCGCAGCGGTGCTTCCCGTTATCAAATCCAAAGGTTCCAAGGGCAAAGAGCATAAGGTTTTAGTTCCACAATTCCTGCGAATTTAAGTGGTTTATCCCCAAATCCACCAAAGGGAAAGAGGTGGTTTTGTGGCATCTTTTCATGCTTCTTCCACCATTCCTTTGCCCGTTTCATTCCCTCATCTTTATTCTCAGCCATAAATAAGACTTTCGTCTGGTATTTGTTTTTATAGAAACCACTTTCAACTTCTAGAACTAACCGGAAGATTACCATCCTGCACATTCCCTGCATAACGGTGGTGAAAACGGATTTTTAGAAGATGGCACGACTTCATCGATGTTAAACATCTTCTTACAGTTACAACATCGAATTTGATCTCCATCCATATTCTCGTCAGCGTATTTCTCCGCTGATCGTTCCCAGGCTTCCATTGGGTCGATGTCCATGACTACACTCTCATATCCACTTTCAATTGTTCTGCGAGGCCAAGACACATATCCTGGGCATCTTCGCAATAACACAGATCTTGCCTGATGTCTTGGATAATCTTCAAAAGTTCTTCCCGACTCATGGCTTCAAGTTCGGGCCAAGGTAAAATCTCTGGCATGGGTTGCTCCTTAGAACTCAAATTCCTTTCCGTGGTTCGTTTCCTCGACAAGGGCTTCCTTATCTGGTCCGTCTGCTAATGTGGCTCGCTTTGCCAATTCTGTTAAAACTCTATCAACAAACTCTCGGCTACAGCATTCGTTATCGCAGCCAAGAGTACCATCCTTCTTGATATAAAAAGTCGTAGTTCCGAAACCGAAATTCTCGACTCCCCAACTTACCATAAAGCCGCCGTTGTTCCCTTCATGCGGTCCCCAACATTCGCTGAGAGTACAATATCTAAATTCCATGTCCTTAATTGAAGGGAGCGTCATTTTTTTCTTCTTTTTCTTCTTCTTCTTTCTTGGCGGCATCTTCCATCAATTCAAAAAAAAGATTCATAATCGAAGGTTCTCCGAGCGAGTCGAAATCGTACTCGGCACCTCGGAGCATCCGAACCAGTGCATAGTGTCCCGCCTTTGCTTCTCCCATTGTACTATAGCGATAGATTTTATCTTGGAGAGGTTTGGGCCCTTTCTGAATGAGGGTCTCAAACAAAAGTGGCTTTTCGCTGTAGCCTAGTCCGTGATCCATGCCTAAGAAAACAGTTGAAACACAAAAATCTTCTTCTTCCGTATAATCAATACGACGGTTTTCGACATCATTAAACCACACCGACCATTCTTCAATGGTGGCAGATTTAATCTTCCCGTCTTCGAGAATATACCAAAGTCTTTCAGGGAACATCGGGCAAATGGCACCAGTGAGAGAACTTACCGACTTTAACTTGGTCTTCTTGATACACCAGTTCTGCGGTTCCCCCGTGTTGATACATCCAATAGGCTGGCGACCAAGTGTCATCAATATACACCACCCACCACTTTTCATGCAAGGGGGAGTAAGCTAAAACGGATTGAAATGGCTCAGGCAGAGCCTTGGTTATCGGGATTGGTTTCATTTTCAACACTCATAACTCTCTGAATACCGTAGATTGTCACGCCTATCACTCGATTGTCTTCTTGACTACGGTGGAGGGCGAGGCCACAATTCTTGATTTCCTCGGTCCAATCTTGCTCATCTTCCCAGAAAACCTCAAGTTGGTTGCCATCGATATTATAGAAAGCATTGGGTGTAAATTCCCCTTTTGGGGGATTGGCTTTCAAATATTCTTCCAGCGTTAGACCGGATTGCCCCTCGTATTTTCTCTCATTGTAAATATGATGTGCTGCACGAAGGAGCTTCCAGGCTAGTTCTTGAGCCTCTTTAGGCTGAATGACCTCATCAACTTTGTGATTCAAGTCCAACATGATTCCGCGAGGAATGATTGATATTCTCATAGCTTCTTCCCCGTCAAACCCAGATAGATTTTTGCCGCGAGTTCTTGCAGGTTCTTGTCTGCCTCGTCGCATTCTTTTTGAATTTCCTCTTCGGCTGCCAACATTTCGGGTGTCGGTTCTCTATCCCAATGCGGCGGCTGGTATGCTCTATCCCGAATACATTTAACAGCTTGATTTATTAAAAAGTGAAGGAACCTAACCTTCTTATGAAAATCTTCGGGCGGATCAAAGATGTTGAGTTGCCCATCAATATCTGTCTGAGGTCTTCTTTCCCACCTCTTCTTCCTACGACGACGTTTTCTGTTGAACGCTTTGCCCCGCCTTGTTAACTCTTCTTTAGGCACGGCAGCTTGTTCTTTCTCATTCCTCTTATCATTACAGGCATGGCAAGCTAGGACGGTTTGAATTTCACCCTTGTGTTTTCCACGCTCTGAATCGTAGCGACTATGAAGATGATCGATGGTCGCCATTTTAGGATGTTGGGGTCCGATTTTGAAATTGTCTACTGGAGGATATTCAATCAAGAAAGTCGGTTCCCCGCACCAATGACAGTTAGGGTTCTCTTCCCAAAGCTTTCTCAAACGTTTTCTTTTCTTTTCTTGAGTCATTATCCGCCCCGCATGGAAACATCAAAGAAAAATCTGCCCAATGTAATCTGTCGCATTTCGTCATCGGTACTAAGATCAGGAACCCAATTTGGATCTAACCGGCTGCTTTTTTCCCAACCTTGATATCCACCCAAATCTTTCACTATCTTATTTCCAGACCAAGCATTATCATAAGGGTTGAAAATGGTTTGCCAGAAATAACCAACTGCCTCCTCGATATTGTTGCTTCGGGGTTGGCATATTCTCCCGCTCTTTTGATAAATGTTCGACAAAGGCAAAGAAAACCCATCAAGAGGTTCGTCTTTCAATTGTGTAATCGCAGCGACTCCTAGAAACGTCTGATACCATACAAATTGAAGACAAGGAAATTTTAGATAGTATGTCTTATAACCGACATAACCCAGCCACTCAAGATCACCAAAGTCCCCTGGACTCCTCATGTGTGTATAATCATTCAGAATTTTGACCGTTCTCAATTGGGGTGAACATTGGGCGACTTTTGCTGTTCCCCACAATGCGAGATCATTATGTCGATCAAACTCTGCGACGATCTTCATTTATCTGCTTTCTGCCATGGTTTGCCAACTGCCCGACCTACCATCCCGTTATCCGTGAGATGTCGCACATATTCTTTTTTATGTAAACCGGAACTTGGTATCTCATAAAAATTGCCCAAGAAGAAGTGGGACGCTATTTCTTCTACAATCCTATTGGGCACGTTTAACCCGCACATAGTTCCGATAGTCAGATGATTCAACAGCCCTACGTTTCCGCCCATAGACCGAAAGTCATCAATTGTAAAAATAATTCGCAAGGCATATCCTTCAAGTTCGATGTCCCGTTTGTATTTGTTGGTATCTACAAAGGGACCGTAGCCCTGCGTGTGGGCGGCCTCGATCATTTCCGAGGCTGTTTTTGTGAGATCCATTAACTATCTCTTATCGTAAGGCCGGATATCGGAATCTCTGAGTGATTGATACGACATAACCAGGGTCGATGCTTCCCCATCTATTCTTGACAAGCTTCACTCTCAAGGAGTCCTGAAATTTCGTGAAATGGAAAATCAGATTTGCCTTCCGATGCCACGGCCCAAGAAAGCCAATGCTCTCCCGTGCTGCATATTTTAATCTACGTAGCGTTTGAAGAGTCTTGATAAAGCAAATGTTGTTCTTAACCAGCAACGGATAGAGTCTTCGGAGATCTTCTTGCACTCTGGTAGCTATAGATCGATCCGATGTAAAACAATCCTCGTTGGACAGTGTCCCGTGCATGAGATTTACATCATCGAAAATTAGATCAGGCTTAAAGGTTCCAATTGTCTCCTTTAAAGTTTCAAAAAATGTCCGTCTGTAATCGATACGATGTAGGACAAACTTCCCTTTAGATTTCGGCCCAATATAGTGATGAATCCTCGATGAGTGGTGGTCAAATTCGGTCAACATCACAGCGGTAATGTCATTGTTTGCAACTGCTCTTGCGGCCAAATAACCACCGTATAATGATTTACCATCACCGACACCACCAGAAATAAGTGTAATCCCCTGCCTCCTGAATCCTCCAAGATCATCAAATCGAGTCCCTGTGGTAATTTGTTCGTATCCAGGGTATCTTTGAATTTGTTCGGGCTTAAAGGGGATAAGCTTTGCCTTTTTCGGACCCGGCAACATAAGCACACTCGCGGCTCCCGCCGCGAGTGTGCCTTTTAGAAAGTCTCTTCGATTGATAGACATTATTTCGGTCCTGTGCTAGAGGTTAGTTTAGGGACTGTCCAAAGCTGATTCCCTTTTCGAATCATGGTCAAAGGGGGATCGATTTTTCTTGAGTAAGGTCTTGGTGCCCCACAATTGCGACATTCTCTTTCGTCAGCGAAAATAGAGTCACAATATTCACAGATAACGAGTTTAGGCCCCATACCTATGGGCGGTCTGGGTCGTGGCAGACGAGGTGGCGGTTTCCAACCCATAAATCATCTGATCTTTCCTGCTATTTTAAGATGTGCGATAACATCCTCCAACAGCAATTCAGGGTTTCGGCAACCATCCAAAATCAATTCTGGATTATCGGGTATTTCGTAGGGATCGTCAATACCTGTAAATCCTTTAAGTTCGCCTTTGCGGGCTTTTGCGTATAGTCCTTTGGGATCTCGTTCTTCACAGACCTCCAAAGGGGTATTGACAAAAACCTCGATAAAATCATTTTCTTCTACCATCGCACGGGCATTAGCTCGATCTCGTTGATAGGGACTAATGAAAGCTGTGATAGCGATAATGCCCAGGTCACACAGGATTTTTGCCACACATCCGATCCGACGAATATTTTCTTCTCTATCTTGGGCGGAAAACCCGAGTCCGAACCTTTTCGCAAATGCCTCTTCATGACGCTCGATAAGCCGTTCCGGCCCTGCATTCAGTGTGTGTCGAATATTGTCTCCATCAAGAACTGCCGAATGAAATCCTCTATTATGTAATTCGTAGTCTAATAGATTGGCGATGGTGCTTTTGCCTGAAGCACTTAGGCCGGTAAACCAGATTACACATCCTTTGTTGCCGTTTAAGCCCTCTCGATCTTCTCTTGTAATGATATTCTCATGCCAAAAAACTTCAGCCATTTTTCTCCTTATACCACGTCGTCCCCACTTAATTTATGTATTAAAGAAGTCCACAGTTTGATAAATTTATTACCAATCAGATTTAACCTGAAGGGCGTCAATGGGACCAAACCACATAAGACCCTCGTAATCGGGATGGTTGATACTTTGGTTCCAATAATCAGTATCCTCCAAGTTTACAACATAAAGAGGCCCACCCCGGCTTCTCCCAACCACCAAAAGCTGGATTTCTTTGGCTGGACCGGATCTTACACAATAGTAGATCCCTGGCTTTTCTGGTTTTTTCAGTGGGGCTAGAAACTCGCCTTCCTTCTTGGCGAGTGCTTGCCGTTCCAATTCGTATTCAGCAACAGCATTTTCAATTTGGCTGTCCGAGGCACCAGCAGGAAGAGTCATCGGTGGCATATTGGTTGCGTAGATAACGATGTTGGTATCGCCTCTCATCACACATACTTTATTGCCAACTTTCATTTTTAGCCTCCTCGTTCATTTTTAGCCTCCTCGTTTAGACGTTTATCCCTCCACTTTTCCCACTTTTTGGGATCGACTTTACGCATTTCTTGAAGACGGTGGATCTTTTCTGCACAAAGTTCGCACCATTCCAAATGCCGATCAACTCTTTCAGTTACGGCACTGATTCCTTCAATGTAAGCAATCGCTTCCTGATTGTGGAGACATGGAAAACTCATGACCTCTCCTTTCTAGACCATAAAAAAAACCCTTCCGACTGGAAGGGGTAAAGTGGGCGAGGGTGGACGCGAGTCACCGACCTGTCTTCCGTGCTGGAAGACCGCTCTTTTCCGCAGCCACACGCGAGGTGTAGGCCACTAGAACGCTCTGAGCTACTCGCCCGTTATTTGCCTGTACGAGTTGTAAGAGCTTTTGGGTGGACCGTTCGGGCCCGGTTCTTTCTTACAAAAAAGAGTTTGTAGGCTCATACGGGATGGTACAGGCAAGCGGCAGAGGGTGGACGCGAGTCACCGACCTTTCTTCCTTGCGGAAAAACGCTCTTCTCGTATTACTACGACGCTCTGAGCTACTCTGCCATGGTCTGTGCGTTGGTAAGCTTTAATTCATGACTATGGTTAGGCTTACTCGGGCACAGGCAAGTGGGCGGTGGTATTTGTTAAGCACCATCTCCAGATTAACTCTGGGCTCTACACTTGAGCTAACCGCCCAAAAAACCGCACGAAAAAACGGAATCGAGTGGGCGAAGGTGGTCGTAAGTCACCCTCTTCAGCCGAAACTGACGCTTTACTCTAAGCTATTCGCCCAAAAAGTGGCTTTAGCACAGGATCTATTCCACTTGGCCATGATCCCCAGATCAACATCATAAGACTCCTTGGGTCTGTACACGGGTGTTTAATTCCCTTCATGACCTTCACCCCTGTTCTCGATGTCTCCATCGCTGAACAGCAAGCAGTAGTGGATGTGGCATTCTAAGTTTGTTTCAAGTTAGCCGTCGCCAACTCTCCACTAGCTCGTCCGCCTTTGCACTCCTGGGAAGTGTTCCAGCGAACCCCTTGCGGGCAGCGTGAACAGCTTGCACCGTTCACCGTAGGCACTTCTACACATCATCCACGCACATTTTGGATTCTTCCCGAAGGTCCATCCTTCCCAGGAAACTAGGTTGTTCTTACCAGTTTCTACATTCGTCATTATTGCTAATAATAATAACTGGTGTATAAGCCGTTAAGCGATAAACGCACAAATCCGCATTCTTTCGGGTAGTAATTCGTTGATCGGACAACGACCCATACCCTAAGTTACTAGCTGGTTTTGAGGCTCCGATACCTCTATCCAACACCACCGTCGTGTAGTTAGGAATGAACGGCCATTCCAACCCCAAAGGGCTGTCCTACCTCTGATTTTCGCCTATACCTATCGGTCCAACCGCCCGGCTTTCAGAGCAAATCGGTTTGTATTCCCGGCGACAAAGGGAATTGTTTCCAAATTGTCAAAGATCAATGTCACTCGCAATTTTGGAATTTTAGCAAATCCAAAACTTTCGTCAAGACCACTTCCGATTTTTTGGAAAAACACTCGCCTCGCCTCGCGAGGCGAGTTGGAGGGTCCCCAATGGACCGATAATGGCCTTTGCGGGCAACGGATTTTCAAAGATCAACGATTTGGAGATTCTAGCAGATCGCCAACTTCCGTCAATAGCAAAATCCCAAAATTTCTCAATCGAAGCTACCGGACTGCGACCAAGACTGGATTTCGGTATTCCGATACGCACGATACCAACGATCTCCCAGCTTCACCTGTGGATGCTCTCCGGTGGAGTATCCGTCTTCATCGACGTGCTTGACCCTACCGCAGACGTAGATGGTCTGACCCCTTACCAAACCTCTACAAACGTGGCGATGTCTTTGCTCCGGTCGATAAGGAAGTACCCTAACTTGGGCCTTTTCCTTTGTTTCCTTAATTGTCCTAATGTGAAACAAATCCGCGATGGCTCGATAGCCCTCATATGGAGTCGGGACAAAGAACCATTCACCCTGACGAACAACCTTCAGCCCGGACCTTTCCGCCTCTCTCACCGGTCGCGGTTTGAGTCCTCGGAAAGCTTGTGTAACCGTTCGGGCGGCTTTGGACAACTCGGCCACAAAATAGCGTCTATCGTCCAAACTGGAAAGAAAGCACTTGTTTTCTCTGGTCCTAATCAAGACAGCCCCAAGGACATGCCAGTAGCCTTCTTGAATTTCATCTTCGCTTTCCTGGTGGGCATAAGGAATAAACATGCCCTGTTTAGGCACTGAATAAGATACTTGCGAACCATCCATGTATTCGCAATAGCCGCCTTCGTAAAAGCCAGGAAGAAATTCGCCTGTTTCCTTGTCTTTCACCCGATAAATATAGTCCATTCTATCTTGAGTCCAATCGACAACCACATCCTTGTGCGGGTCCATATCGTCGCTTGGCAATTGGAGATTACACATATTGATCCCCGCTGCCGATAAAGAGGTTCGGGAAACAGTAGGTCCCTTGCAATCCCTCTGTACTATGCTCTGATGACCACTGGTTGTCGAACTGTAGCGGTCGCCATTCTTGATAAAGCAACTTTGCCCGTTTGCTTCACCAAGGTAATAGGCCATAGGGAAGTGTGTGCCGTAACTATAGATCGTATCCCCGTCACACCAAATGCGAGAACCGCTCCAAGTTACACTACCGATTTTTGGGTTCTCGACACGATTCGCGAACCGGGAAACCACTTTTTCATGGTTCATTCTTCTTCTCCTTTTTAACTAGTTTAACTAGGGCTCAAGTTTTTTTATCTCCCCATCGAACTTGAAACGACATAATCGGATCGTTTTCCCATATTGCTTTGCTTGGGCCTGCATTGCCTTCACAAGATAGTCTTGATCCATCTTGTGTTCATGTACGGCAACCAGTGGAATCATGCCAGCGGGAGTCATGGCCTGTTTCAAGCCGATTTCTCCGCTGCCAAGTTCGTCCTCTCCTACCCAAGCATAGAGAACGATTTCTTCGACCTGTGGTTGTTTCCTGGCTACCATTCAGCTTGCTCCATTTGTTCCATTGCGTTGGCAAGCTGCAAAAGATCTTGCCTAGTGAGAACCCACCCGTTGTGTCGCAAATAGATCAAGTTGCCATTTACGGCTTGAGGGTGGTCTTCGTTGAACTTTACCACATCGATTCCAATGATTCGCGACTGACCATCTACTGTGGGCAAATCAACACTGACAATCTGATTGATAGACATAGTTCAATCAAAAAGAAGGCACTAGGTCCGGTCGGCCAGCCTTTCAGCGTGGGTGCGGAGTAGTACCTTCTTCAGTCAAGGGTTTTGGAACCGCGATTATAGGGAACTACCGCAAAGTCTCGGATCGGACCATTATATCGGTTGATTGTTGTGCCACCATATTCTGGTTTACCAACCCTTTCTCTGTTGGCTTGCGGTCCCCCGACATCAAACTCGGGAATCTTGTCGAGCCGACACGGATGCGTCCATTCGACATTCAAAACAAAGTTCGGATCTTCCTTCGTCATTTTTGCCCAACGGTGGTGCGTCTTTATGGGTGTCTCTTTCTCAAGAACTGGGTAGCAATACCAATCCTCACAATCCAGGTATTCGGTATTCCAGAAGTCCTTAATGCAAGCATCGAATGTATTGTTGGGAGCATTCATTAAACAAATCTGAAGCGATGGATACCAAACATTGGGAAGTAGGGGGAAATAAACATCGTGTTCGATGCTCCGCAATGGCTCGTTGGTAAACGAAATATGCAAACTTGTTCCCTGACTACCCAAAAACCTCGCAAATTGAATGAACGGCATGGCGAGAAGATACCGGCTATGCCGACCGTGGAGTTTGAATTTACACACCCTAACTTGGGGGGGATACTCCACAACATGGAGAGTTTCACTGCGGTAGACTTCGCGACAAGATTCGCGATTCTGCACCCGTTTCGTGGCAATCTTCATTTCCTTTTGCGAAGGACCTTTTTTTGTGGTCGGCATTTTTTCTCCCTAATCCTCTGGGGTCTGACTCTCCAATTATAGTGTAATCTAACGATCTGTAAAGCAGATTATTCAATTTCTCACTCTTTTAATTTCGATGAGAAATTGGCCAATTTTCTTGTTCACCGCGTTATTGTGTTTCTGCGTTGGAGTGGAATGTCTTGACGTTTACTACTCAATCAAACTTCAAGATTCTCTTTACGAAAATGAACTCAACCCAGTGGGTCGATATTTGATCCGGCTCGACGGCGGCAATGTTGCAATTTTCATGGCAGTCAAAGTTGCCACAATCTCTATCGTGATGGCTTCTCTGCCTTTGCTATATTGTTTCCGAAAAAAACTTGCTTGGATATTACTCGGAATTTTTAGTCTTAAGAAAGCCCTTCTTTTGTCGATTTTGTTACTCTAACGCCCAAGCAGACAGAAGGCTAAAAGATCTATTTCTTTACTCCAGGGCATATTTGCGATGAAACCTAATCCTTCTTCTTCAGTCCGTTTCTCCCAACAACGATACGGATTTCTGCGACAAGCGAAATTCTCAGGGCCACAAAACAAATTTTCGGCCTCCCTCCATCCAGGCCATATGGCCTCACGACTGAAGTTGGTGTGCCAAAACAATCCAATCAGATCTTGTATTTTCGGTTTTGTCTTTCCCTTTGGATCTAGGCAAACGACCCCATCAGAATATACATTTGGCAATGGGGGGAAGTAAAGAGTATCTTCTAGGTTTTTGATAGGTTCATTCGTAAAAGAAACCATCAACGACCAGCCCATTTGAATAAATTGCATGTAGGGAAAAGCGAGATGATACGTTCTGGCCCACTGATCGATTCCAATCTTGATCGTTCTCTTTTGAGGAGCAGACTCCAGAATTTCCAACTTACATTTTCTTTTATGGGGCTCTTCTGGAAATAAATCTCCAACCCGAACAGTTTCAATCCGAACAGTTTCAATCCGTCGTAATGCGTCCCCTCCTTGCAGCTTTTCACAAGCCACGGCTTTCTCCACGGGATTAAAAATCAGACAAAAATAACGCACCCGGCAACCGGCCCACCAATTTATGCAGTGGGTGGGCGAGTTAAATTCAAAGAGACAATTTTAGACTTCAGCCGAAAAAAATTTCTCAGCACCTAAAATCGTGGTCACCTCGCCCCAAATACTGTGTTTGGGATGGGTGCTGGTTAACCGGGTGCGTGTATACTCCAATTTTCTTCTTCTATTTTCTCCCAAGGAAATTCTGGACGGCCAAAATGACCACCGGCAGCCGTCTTTTGGTAACCACCAAAACTTATTGGATTTCTCAAATCAAATCGGTCGATAATTGCTTGTGGACTAAGGGGAATATGGGCAACAACAAGGGCCGTCAATTTCTCATCACTACATTTCAAAGCAGTACCAAAAGTCTGCACACGAACAGAGACCGGTTCCACCTTGCCAATTGCGTAAGAAAGCTGGACTCGGGCTTTTCGAGCAAAATCGGCGGCGACTAGATTCTTTGCAAGATAGCGAGCCATATAAGCGGCACTACGATCTACCTTTGTGGGATCTTTGCCACTAAACGAACCACCACCAATCGGACAATCGGCTCCATAATTATCCACTACAATCTTCCGGCCACTTAGGCCGGTATCGGCGGCAGGACCACCAATATTCCAAGTACCTGAAGGATTGATGATGAGTTTCGTGTTTTTATCAAAGTATTCGTAGTTATCCAATTTAGGAATAAGTCCCTTCACTTCCTCTTGGACTTGCTCCAGCGTCAATCCTTCCTCATGGCATACAGAAACAACAAGGGCATCCACTCTTTCTGGATGCCCAAATTCGTCGTACTGAATTGTAGCTTGTGTTTTTGCGTCGGGCCGGAAAATACTGCCCCACGTATTCTCATCGGGAAAGATCACTCGTTTTTCATTGATGTCTTCCTCAATAAGCCCAATCATATTGAACGCAATTTGGTGGGCCATTGGCATAAGATGTTCGGTTTCAAGACAGGCATAACCGAACATTAAGCCTTGATCGCCTGCTCCTAATTCCCCAGAATCCTTGGCAACTGCTTCAGCAATCTCAACCGATTGGGCCCGAATATAATTCTCAATTTGGACGTGTTTGTGGCAGAACCCATGTTCGAATCGGTCATAGCCAATCTCTAATAAAACTGACCTAGCGACATGATCGCAATCAATTGTGGCCTTTGAAGTAATCTCCCCGGTCAAAACGACCAAATCGACACCCTCTGGTGTACGAGTTACAACAACCTCACAGGCCACTCTTGCCTCTGGATCTTCGTTTAGATGGGCATCAAGAATCGCATCAGCGATTTGGTCAGCTACTTTGTCGGGATGGCCTGCTGCGACGGCCTCGCTTGTCCACAAATACATTATTGGTCCTCGTTGCTTTCGTCACAGGTATCTACGTCTTGATCGTATTTTTCAATCCACTTCGCTTTAGCCCGATCCAGGGCCTCATGTGAATCCTCCTTAAACAAATCCATGTCCACTTCAATAAGCTGTTCTCCCACTCCGATCTCAATGGTGATTTGGCCCCCCTCATTTGCCTTAAGAATATGATTCTTGATTATTGTTCCCTTGTAAGTCTCATCTACAACGTGCGAAACTTTAGCCAAATTGCCTTGGATCAATCCCTCGGCTATCTTCTTGTACTCTGTGGCCTTTATCCGATGTTTTTCGTATTCCTTACACCAATAGGCGACAGTTTCGTTTTTCGCATCGAGGTTTTTTTGTAAGACTCTAACAACTTGCTGATGACCTCGATCCCGAAAGAACATCACAAGGATGAACAACCCAGAGAAAATCAACGCAAATATATTGAACCAAAAACTAAACATTATCGACGGCTGCATCCACTAAGGTTTCGACTGCACTTACGAAATTAACAATTATGTCCTTGACTTCCTCCCCCCTACCTTCCAGCATCCGCTGCTCGGTGCGTTTCTGTTTATTGATTTCTTGAACTAATCGATCAACCATCGAGTCAATCGGAGGAACCTTCTCCCTTGTTGCGTTGCCACGTAACGAATTGTAGTAAGCGTCAAGAATCTTCACTCTGGTGGCTGTACCAAGCTCACCTTCTGAAAAAGCAGGAACACATATCGACATGGCGAACTTGACCGCATGAAGGTTAGGGTGTCGTTCTATGCTCATCGCTGAACCTCTTGAAAAAGAACGTAAACGTGGGGAGGAGTCTCTTCTACAATTGCTACATTCTTTTCCATGTCCACAAACGCTTCTGCAATTTCAATGGCACCATTTTCTAAGGGGAGCTTCATATTATTGACAATTTGCAGTTGCATCATCCACTTGTTACTTCCAGGCGGGGACTGAAATTCAAAGTAGCAGATTTGAATGGTTTCGTGACCCATCAGTACAAATCGAGTGAAGGGCTCAAGATAGCCAAGAGTCTGGTTTCTGCTTCGGGTACGAAGCATTTTACTCTTTTGGCCGTTGAGATCCACCCCAACTTCTTCCGTTGTACAATCGGATCGCTCCAAGGCTTCTTCCTTGGCCTTTTCGTAATCGAACTCGGTAGAGCGGGCATATTGTTTCATGCCCTCAATCAATCGGGCAAGATCATCTTCCGATTGGATGGGTGTGTAGGTCTGATAAGACACACCGTCGAACGACGTAGCAAATTCTCGATCAGATGGCATACTAGGCTCCTAGAAAAGCAAATTCGGCTGGCAAAGCCAGCCGAATTTGTCATTAGCCTTTTTGGCCAGCTTCTCGCATGAACTCAAGACGTTCACCGCCTTGCAGCTTGGTTTCGGACTTATTATCGACCTTATGGCCATTGACGTAAGCCTCGGAACCCTTCTCAACGCCCAGCAATCCTCGGAGGGCATTCTCGGCTTCCGCAATGGTAAGGCCCGCAAAGTCGAAGTTGACATCGTGGGGACCATAGACGATGTTGACAGTACCGAGAGATTGCTCGGCCTTCTTCACCATCTCCATAGCGTCAGGTCGCTTAAGCTCCTGACCCTCTTCCGCCGAATCGGGACCGCCCGCAGGACCGAAACCGGGACCGGGCTTCACTTGCTTTTTTCCACCGCTCACTGTCACTCTCCTTTTTTGATGGAACGAGTCACTACCTTGCTACCTCGCAAATCGAACTGCACTTCTTCATACTTAAAACCAACTTGATCGGCCAAAGGATGATCGAAGAGCCCAGAAACCAATCCGTGGAACGCATTCAACATCAATGTCGCCGCAAAGTTATTTGAAATCAAGAGTTGGGGAGCAGACTGTTGTTCTTCCAAGCAACCTTCTCTTTCCTCGACTTCATCGGGATGCTGATCGTCTTCGGGCGGATTTTCGATTTCTTTGTGATATTCGTGAGGCGGTAGGGTTTTGTTTTCCCCATCCTTCCGAATAAACACCTGAACATCGCCCATCTGTCCTAGCGATCCATCCTCTCCGCTATCGTTTCCTCCACTAATGAGGACTACGTTGTCACGCTCTACACAGTAATGGCAGACCATACGTCTTGTCTTGTGGTTATCTACACAAAGGAAAACTACGTCTGCCCCGTCCAACACAGTATTGATATTTTGGTCGTTGATGTAAAGAGGAAAAGCCTGAAAATCGAGATTAGGGAAAGAATCTGCCAACCTTTGCACAGTAACTTCCGATTTATTTCCCCTTTCCTCAAACCGCTGTCGGGGTTTGTTGTTCTCTTCGTATATATCGCCATCGACAAGACCGATATCGACCTCTTCGAAAGCGTACATGGAGCAACCGTAATTGAGGACTCGGCAGAGATTATCGAGCAAGCAAGAGCCGATTCCTCCAACTCCGATCACCCTAACCGTCAGTTTGTCCGTCATCATCGTCACTGTCGCTCTCCTCTACATTGGCATCGGCAGCAATGGCCGCATCCTTCTCAGTCTCGGTCGAATTTATCCCGTTGGGGTCGTGATATGTGCTAAAATCAGCGGGATCAAACTCATTTTCTTCAGGCTCATCTTCAACAAATTTCCAATGTCCGTTGACAAGTTGCCATTCACCGCCTTCTTCATCCTCATTAAGGTCGGGTTCTTCGTCCCATTCATAGTAATGTTGTTGATGAAACTTCCCATAGCCTACATATTGTTTATAGATCTTGTGTTTCACACGGGGAAACCACTCTTCTTCAATTTGCGATTCACATTCGGCTTTGAAAATCTTCAATTCTTCGTCGGACAATTGCACCTGAAACGAACTGTTCTCGTCCTTAGTATTGATGAAGTAGGTTTTTCTATCGTCTGTCCTCATAATTCCTAAGAGGATATTTTCAGAAGGCAACAACCACCTACTGCCACCGATCATAACCGAAGCAGAAATCGAACAACTCTGGAGGTTTACATGACCAATTGTAATATGGACCCCGTCTTCATGTTGTTCGTCCATGTGGTCAACATGACTGTGATACGCACTGAAATTTGCGTGGGAATGGTAAGTTCCAACCCACTGCCATTCAGGCGGGGTGTTGGCCAACTCGTCCGACATATTGTAATTCACCCCGGCTGCCGAAACCTCTTGCTTTGGGCACCATAGGTCGTATCGCTTTTCATCACGATTGTATAACAGCATCAATTCGCTTTCCGTTTGATATTTGTCATACACTTTTTTAAAAAACCGCCAAGCCCTCGCAGTGACGAGGGGACCAATCTTAGGAAGCCGCATTTTAGGAACAGACTTTACGTCCGCAAGAAATTCATCACCACAGGCGGCTTTGGCATCCACAAGGGCCTTAACAATTTTCGTATCCTTGCTGATTTGCAATCCGTCTTTCGTCAGGGCGAGAAACGATCCATCGATGGGCAATTGGCTAGGTGTGACAATCTCTACCGTCACATTGGGCATAATCAACGCATCTTCCTCAACAACGATATAGATAGGCAACGCAAGAACTTGTCGGTCTCCCATGTTCTTCTCCTAACTTGGGCAATTACTGTGTGTCTCTTCGACTGCCCAATTGTAGTGTAATTTGAGAACTTGTAAAGCAGAATTTCAGAAATTCCTATTCCTTCAGGAGATATCCAAAACGGGACCGAAGGAGATTCAAGCCCTTTTTCTCGGCAGCACTGACCCCGGCTCGGGTCATATCCATCTGTTTGCCGATCTCGGCCTGACTTTTTCCTTCAAGATAGCGTTGTTCCAAAATCCATTTGTTGCGTTTGTCCCGCTGAGTATCGTCGGGGTGCGGTTCCAACATCTCACCCAAGCGATCAACCAAAATCGTCATATCAAATTGATCTTCATTATCGCTTGGGCAACTCAGAACGGTTTCCCGTTGAGAGGCTGAGATTTCAGACATACGAATAGCAGGAATGCGAATTTGCCGGGCTCGACGGCGATATTCCTCAACGATACTTCTTTCAATGAGTTTTCTAGCCCATGTTGAAAAAGCACATCCTCTTCCTTCCTTGAAAGTTTTAATGGCCCTCAAAAGACCAATGCAACCATCACTGTAAGCATAGCTGTCCAGTATGGCCCCGGTTGTGTACTTCTTTGCAACTTGCCAGACAAGTCCGAGATGATCTTCAGCTTTTTCTTTACCGACCAACTCGACAATAGTTTGTTCAAGCAGACGAAATTCAGGCTCGGCATCAGGAATGCAAAATTGAACTGGTGAAATCATGGGCGATGAATCTTAGGGGTGAGTTTCTTCAATCTGCATTATAGAAAAACTGTCTCCTTTGTAAAGTCACTTTTTGAAAAAATCAGTCCCCACTTTAGAGTTATTTTAACCCTCGAAAGTGGGGTATTACCGGAAAACTTAACCCAACTTTTCTATAGCCAAATCAATTAAACCCGCATAGGTTGTCGGCGGGGCTATGGTGCCGGATTCAATCTTCGAAATTATAGTGACAAGACATTGACCTGTTGTTTCAACCCAGGTGTCGCCCCGCCCTTTTGCTTGGTCAATAGCCCGACTCAAATATTCCTTAGCTTGATCGTATTCTTGTAGAACAATCAAAGCCAAAGCATGGTTGCTCAGAAGACCGGGATCATCTTCAAACTCTATTGCCAGCTTTGTGTAATACCGGGCTTCCTCAATTTTCTCAACTATCAAACAAGACCAAGCCAATTCCCTGATGACGCAAGCATGAAGTTGAACCGGATCTTCATCTTTGGCCTTCTCAAAAGCCTGTTTGAAACACTTGTAGGATTCCTCGGCTTGCTCACAGGTTTGATGGATCTTGCCCTTCAACCAATAGATCGCCCAGGAAATGTGGGGAATCCCAATCAATTCGATACAAATCGACATCGCCTCATTCAACTTTTCCTCGTCAGGCGGTTCCGGGTCTTTGCCGTCGAAATAAAGGTAGGGTTGAGCGAGATCAAATGCCTTCTGATACTTCTTCTTCAGTTCGTCCATCCAAGTTTTCCTGCTGAATTGAAGGGTCATTTCGTTCACATTCGATACGCATCTCAAAATCGTACCGTTTTTCTTTCAGTTCCGCAAGTATCATCCATGACATTTCTCGGATCAAGGCTCGGTGAAGTGGCTGCGTATTGTTGTATCTGCCATTGGCAATATTCAAAATCTCGTCACGATTATCGTAGAAGTGTTGAAGAAGCCGTTCGCGAGCGTCCCGCTCGCGAACGGTCTTTTCAATTTCATTGATCTCTTTCTCAACTTCTTCGAAGGAACTAATCTTCGGAGCAGCTTGATCCAGAGGGTCTTTCTTCTGGGCACAGCCGAGAAAAAAACAAAAACCAAAGGCAATGGAAAGAGCAATTTCTAAAGTTTTCATTGGAATGAAAATCCTTGCATCAAATACTTCAGGAAAAAACAGAATAGTTGTAAACAACAGATGGGAACGAGGAAACAATTGATTTTGGAAATAGTTTCATCACTAGCCCTACATATCCTCGCGATTAGGGCAGTTGGCACCAAAATGATAACCAATATAGACAACACGATAAAGACTATTTCAAACAACATCATTTTATTTCTGCCTGTAGGTTATACGGCCCTTGGTGAGGTCGTAGGGTGAAACTTCGATGGTTACTTTGTCGCCTGGAACGACTTTGATGAAGTGTTTCCTCAACTTGCCGCCGAGTTTACACAATATAAGATTCGTCACGTTTTCAACTTGAATCTTAAAGGCCCCTTTTACGGCTTCTACAACGACCCCTTCTAATTCAAGAGGTTCTTCCTTTTGTTTGCTCATATTTTCGCCCCTATATCTATACTGATTCCAGATCTGGCATTTAGGATTTTTACAAGCTCGTCAAACGAAAACGGGCGGTACTCTCCCAACACCCTAAATGCATTGTCTATTCCCACGTCAATCGATCTACGATTAGGGAGGATTTTATCCAAGTAATCTTCCGCTGTCCCGTGCGAGTGTCCGTAGAGATTCCATCCACCATCATGAGAACCATACCAAACAGCACTCGCGGCATGATGGGCATAAAATCTTTGGCCTTGGATTCTGCCGGTATATTCTACATAATGTCTCTCAAAAACCGGCTTAATGTCGTAATTATCGTGGTTACCCCAAATCAAGTTGATTGTCTTACACTCAATTTGGTCCCGCAACCAACTGGCATGTTGTCTGATCCGACCCCGAGGTCCGAAACAGAAATCTCCTAAATGCCACAGAATATCTCCTGGTTTTACGACGGCATTGATTTGATCCAGAACATATTGGTCGTGCCGCCGCATCGACTCATCCGAAGGTTGCCATCCATCCGGGTTATTTCTACTCCTTACGGGAGCCCCGGTATCGAGGCACTCTAATTCCTCCTTGGTTAAGCAAAAACGACGCTTCGTATAAATCGGAATCCGTCGATGACTAAAGTGTGTATCTGCGGTAAAATAAACATTCATGTTACTATTGTAGCGTAAAAAATCCCAGTTGTAAAGCAGCTAGATCAGCCATTCTTGATGTTTCAACGTCCAGTCAATGATGCTTTTCAAGCTATCCCGGAACGAAAGAGGCGGCACCCAGCCCATTTCCCTCAATTTGCTTCCATCCAAAGCGTATCGACGATCATAGCCGGGACGGGCCGATTCGCTGGGAATTAGACGGTATTTCAACTCCTTACCCATAATCTCGGCCACCATTTGAGCAAGCTCTAGATTGGAAAGCTCATGCTCGCCGCAGATATTGTATCGGTCGGGACGTTTTGCTCCTTGAGAATACAAGGCAACTGGATTGCAAAGAATAAAAATGAGAGCATCGGCCTTATTTTTTGCATGTAAATAAACGCGAGTTCCAATACTTTCCGGCGAATCTCCGTAGATCGGCATTTCCTTGCCAGCATAAATGTACTGAATCAATTTTGGAAGAAACTTTTCCGGGTCTTGCCATTCTCCAATAATGTTCATCGTATTTGTCAAGATCACAGGCACATCATAAGTTCTCCAATACGCTATGGAAACGGCTTCTTGACTTGCTTTCGAACTGGCGTAAGGGTTTGAAGGAAGAATAGGTGCCCATTCTTTGTGCCCAGGAGCCCCAAATGCAACGTCGCCATAAACCTCGTCGGTGCTAACGGCTATAAACCTCTTTGGTTTAATCCTACGAGCAAATTCCAACATATTGATCGCAAGCTCGTAGTTATTTCTCAAACAATGCGTCGGATCGGTGGTAGATCTTTCGACCGCACTGTCGCTTGCCATATTGATAATGTAATCCACCGGCTTTTCGGTGACAACTCCTCGATCATCTATACGTCGCTCCATTAAGAGGTTTTCAAGTTGAGGACTGATTGAAACCGAGAGATCGTGATAGAAGATTTTAACCCGGTCGCGGATGTCGTCTACTCTTTCCAGATAGTCATCTCCCAGGCATTCTTTAATGACCCAATCTAAGTGTTGGTCGAATGCAGAATCAACTCTACGCAATACCCCTTTGTGCCTAAATGAATCTATTCCCAGAATCTCCCAATCTGTATTTTTCAGAAAATACTCAAGACAGTGGGCTCCGATGAACCCTCCGATTCCGGTCAAGATCACTCGTTTAGGCATCAGCTAAAGCCTCCAACTTGGTTTTCAGGACATGCTCCGGTTGAATCCCGACTAGAGTCTCAACAACCTCCCCGCCTTTGAAGATGAGAAAAGCCGGAATAGCAGAAATCTTGTATTCTACAGCAAGATCCTTTTCTTCGTCCACGTTGACCTTACAAATCTTCGCCCGACCTTCAAATTCTTCCTCCAGTTTGTCTATGATCGGGCCCATCGCATTGCAAGGTCCACACCACGGAGCCCACCAGTCGGTTAAAACAGGCATGTCGCAATTTGTTTCTTCTTTGAAGTTTTGTTCCGTTAAAATCATCGCTTTTCCTTTTCGAATAATAGAGTATACAAATCGCCTAAAACCTGGTTTAACAAAGTTACAAAATCTTATTACTTTGCAAGGAAGCCCTTCTACTTCCTAAATCATTGTTACAATTGCTCCCTTTGACCAGTTCTAAAAGGAAGTCTTCACCTGACAGAGTTTCACTATCATCAAGGAAGTAGTCACGTAACTCTTGTAGGTTACGCATTCTTTCCCATTGTTCTGTGAGAACGGCTTTTATTTTGCCCCATAAAACCCATGAGTGAACTTTCTTGTTATGGTACTTTTCACCAAGATTTCCCGCAACTTTCTTTTTCACTCGTTCTTTAGGACAATTATAAACACTTAATTTCTCATTAAATCCCAATCCACGCCTAGCGATTACAAATGATGCTGCCTCATGTGTTGTAATCCCATACATTTCTTTATATTTTACTTTTCCTATTACACTTGTATATGCAGGATTAACTTTTTTATATGCTATTCCATGTTGAACGCACTTTCTCTCAAGCAATTCAATAAATTTACGCCATACAAAATTGGATTTAACTCTATTGTTTTTCTTGCTCCAAGTCCATTTTTTTTTGAAGTTTAGATTTTCAAACACAATTCCTTTTTGTTTGTCTTTAGCAAATTCAATAACTTGTTTAACCAAACAGCCAATATCATACATTCTTTTCTCGGTGCTTCCATGTTGCAATCTTGAATTAACCAATGTTTGTGAGTCAATGTAATTTCCATCTCGACTTGTCTCAGAAATTGCAATGCGATCTACATTAACATCAACACCAATCGACCCATCATTAAAATCAATCTTCACTTCTGGTGTTGCTACTTCGTAATCAATTACAACAGACCAATGATTTTTATCTTGTTTTTTCAATCGAACATTATATGCTTGTCCACAATCCAACAAATCTTTTAATTGATTCTTAAACTTATTTGGCACAAACAATTTGTAATTTTCAAACTTTCTATTCCCTACAGTGATTCTTAATTGATTGCCAACAACTCTTAGGTTTGGATTTCCTGTTTTTGTTTTGTCCCCTCTAGCGTAAATTTGTCCATCCCTAGCGTCTTTCCATTGTTGTTTTGTAGCCAATCCTTCTTGTAATTGATCCCACAGTTTTTTGCCGCCAAATATCACTTTTTTATCTTTATGCCTTTTTAGCAATGCTTGTCCTTGCATGACCGCATCTGAAATTTGTCTTGTGTTTAGAGTCGTGTATTTTTCCTTTGCTAAATTTCTGACTTCATTAAACTCTCTTTTTTGTTGTTGAAATTTAACATAACACCAACGGACACAAGAACTATAGTCTGACGCTAACTTGTCTAATTTGCAAAAATCATTTGAATATATTTGTCCGTGAATAACTTTAATCATTTCTTCTTTCTCCCGCCCCTTCTTCCATACATTCTTGCAGAATAGGAAGTGATTAAAGCAATTATATCTTCTACCATCTCTTGTTCAAATTCTTTTTTCTCCGCATCTTTGAGAACAACAACTTCTACACCATGAGTTTCACAAAAAGACTTAAATGTTTCAAATCCATAACGAGCGATTCTGTCTTTATATTCTACTACGACTCTAGCCACATCATCTTCTGCAATCCTTTTTAGCATCTTTTTGAATTGGCGACGATTTTCATTTAACCCAGAACCAATATCTTTGTATAATTCTACTTTCCACTCTTTTTTCAAACAATACTCAAGAAGCCTGCCAACCTGTCTTTCTAAATTTTCTTCTTGTTTGTGTGTTGAGCATCGTGCATAACAAATAGTGGAAACTTTTATAACTTCGTCTTTGCCAATAAGTTTTTCTATTTCTTCTCTTGGTATTCTTCTGTGATTGCCCGACGTTCTTACTGTTTTTATCTTACCGGATTCATCCCAATTACGTAATGTGTTGGTCGTCACTCCCAGCATCTTGGATGCTTTTGATAATGGCACAAGCTCTTTCATAATGCTCCTGAAATTCTTCTGGTGTTGTTTCATATTGAAGTGGAGGAACTATTGGAAACACTTTCCCGCTCTCCAATTCAAATTCGGTTTTTGTAACCTTCACAACTTTTTCTACCATTATCTATACTCCTAATCTTAATTTTCTTGTAAGTTTTTGTATTTTTTTGTAACTTTATTCAAAACTGCTCAACCTCCATAGCGGCAAACCAGAACAGCATGAAAATCGCAAATGGAAATATGCCAAAAACATACCACCCAACAAAATCCTGCCAACAAAGTGCCTTGTTTTCAAAAAATACGAAATCCGCTTGCGATATATGAAGTAGAGTCTTGTTCCATATCGAACAAAAGACAATCACTCCTAGCCACCATTGAATGAAACTTGGGTTATCTCTTACATTCTCCATGTGCCTCCTGGGCCATTAAAAAAGACCGCTCCCGGCTTTGCCGGGAGCGGTCTCCTAAGACGGAATACTACTTATATGTCGGTGCTGAAATATCATCTGCTGGATTTTTGGGTGTCACCTCTTCTGGTAGAGAAGGAACAGGCGGAACGATCACCGATTCCGTCGTCACTTTTTCAATAGTGACTTTCGGTGATACTGGACTGGTTTCGCCTTCTTGAATGTCCTCGGTCGGCTTTATTGTCATTGCCGAGATCTTAGCTTCAAGACTTGTCACCCTTTCTTGAATCTCTTTGTTTGACTTCAACAACTCCTCGATCCTCTCATCAGTTGGGGGAAGCGGAGCCGGTGCTTCTCCTTGCGGAGCTTCCGGCTGTGGATCGGGCTTGGATTCCGGTCTTCGTATTTCCTCAAATGGAACCCGGCTAGTTCCATCCGGTATCGGAGCCGGGGTCGGTCTTATCGCTGGTGTTGGCGTCGTTTTCATGTAAAAATACTTGACCAAGCTTTGCTGCTGGTAGGTTTTTGCTTGACTATAATCCAGAACTAGCGTTCTGCCGCCCGTTGAATTTGTGTATTGTCTCACAGTTGGCAGCTTGCAGTTGATTACAGGAATTTGTGTTCTATAGCCATCAGGCATTGCTGCTGTGACATAGAATCGACTATATATCGATCCCGTATTCTTAAGAATTTGTTCCTCGGCAGGGGCACAATAATCGATGGTTGTAGGGAAATAGCACTGGCCGAGGGTAAGTACCGCCAAAAGAACAATACTGTTAGTCATTTCTCTTCTTCCTTTTGTTGAGTTTCATTAACTTAGACGACATAGAAACGTCGGTGATGTGAATCCAACGACGTTCTTTTTCATCCCAGGTAAACGGACATTCGGGAGTAGTATCAAGAATATCGAAAAGTTCACCCGGAGAACTCGCGTATTCAACGGATCTCTGAAAGACTAACGGGTGAACGGGAAACCTTTTTCTTAATCCTTCGATGACTTTTTTTTCAATCATTTTTTTCCTGACTGAGCTTGTAGCGTCGGTAAATCCAGCAACAAATGACACCACCGACGACACTCATCAAGATGCCTGCGGGCTGAAAGGGGCCACCCAGACTCAATATCCAGTTAATTATACCACCTAGAAAAGATCCTGCAACTCCAATCGACAGGGTTGGTATGAAGCCAACAGGGTCCTCACCAGGATGGATTGCTTTCGCTAAAAGACCGACCAACAGGCCGAAAATTAACCATCCAAGTATCCAAAACATGATCTACTCCTTATTGGGGGTTATTTGTAAGTAACTATCAGGTGTCTTGTTTTCGTCTATATCAGAGGAAAGATTCTTCAAATATCTCATGAACGCTTCGTTGAATCTCTTCTCTGTCGAAAAACCAAAAATATCGGTCATATCTTTTTCAGTGTTGTCAGTCAGCAAGAAAGTCAAAAACTTAGATTGACCGAACTCTTTCCTGAGCAATAAGCAGACAACGGCGGCTTGTTGGTCGAAGATTTCTTGGCTTTCTTTTTGTAGTACCAGCCATTCTTTTTCTGTCATCGAAAACAAGGCTTTGCTTGTAAACAAATCTCTAGCCTCTTTGTCTTTGAGTGGAACAATAGCCTCACGAATCTGTGGGAGGGTGCCATTTAAAATTGCCATACCTCGGCGGGCCCAGAATCCGATTTCTATGTTTCGCTGGCACAGTTCCGCAAAACAAATATCTGTCAGACTGATTGGAATGACTTCGGCGGGACTTTTGTCCAGAACCAAATATAGCCGGGTGAAATTGATTTTGTCTTCAGTCCGATTGATTTCAGCATAAGAACCATCGAGTCGATAGACATCCCGCATGAGTTCTTTGGTGGGAACACAAGCCACCTTACATTCGCCAGAAAATTCAACGTTGGGAAGCCCCCATCGAGCAAATACCCAGTCTTTCATCTTCTCAATATTGCGATAGAGGTACTCGCCTTGTCCTTTATCGTAACTGAGGATAATGAAATTATCGGTTTCCCAACGATTCCACTCTTCTTCCTGGGCTATAGTAATTGTGGGAAAAAGAACTAAAAAAATGATGAGGCAATGTATTATGGGCCGGTAGGCAGTAGCAACAGAGCCGCACATTTTGCGTTTTTTAATCATGCTGCGATCTCGTATTTTAAATCATTCTCTGAAAACCTTCTTTTAATCTCATTTCTTGAGTGAGTTAAAATTTGTGAAATCCTAGATTCACTCAAGCCAAGGACTCTACCGATCTCCTTGAGACTTCTCTCCTGAACATAATACATCAACAGCACCTTTTTGCCAATAGCACTTAGCGATTTTGTCACTTTTTGGAAAAATTCCCCTGTATGACTGATTTTATGGTCAAAATAGAGGATTTCTAAGACTTCTTGATCGACATTCTGCACTTTGGCCCGTATATCCCACCTCAATTCCCGAAGATAGTCGAGAATTTCCCCTCGAATGCGGAATCGGGCATATGTGGGAAAAGCGACTTGGTATTTTGGGCTGAATCGATTTGCTGCCTTGACAAGACCCATATATGCAGCGGATTTTAGTTCATCGATGTCTACAGAAGGGGGAAGTTCTCTTTTCTTTTCCCAGGCGAGCTTGTTGGCGAGAGGCATGTAGTCCAATATCAGTTCATGACGTTCACACGTTTTCATAGTTACTCCGTTTCAGAAAGTTGTTATGTTAAAAAGTTAATTGTAATATCGTTAGGTAGTTGTCGAAAGTTTAAGGATTCGTCAGGTTATTTGCTTCATTTTCAGGGGCCACTTCTGCATATCCCGATACTTCGTACAGGAACTTATTCATCGATTGGATGAATTTGGCAAGGGACCGGTTGCCCTTCTGAATCTCGTCAATCTGGTCTTGAATTTCATCCATCTGGATTTTCAGCTTGACCATATTGTCTGCGGTCCTCAACATGAAGGTACTGACACCCATGATGAGGATTAGATTCAGAAAACATATTATCGTTATCAGTATTTCCATACCTTAAAAGAGTATACGTCTTTGGATTTTATACATCAGAAGCACCAGAATAATCATCTAGGGTCTTTAAATAGACGTAACTACGCTCAACATGATTTTGATTTTCCGTGTCTAAAACGACGTTTGCATAGTAGGTGTCGAAAGAGTCATCCACTCGGAATGAGGCCGAACCCACAGGAGCTTTATCACCGGCTTTTGCTGCTGCATCCTTGTAGATACTGATGTGAATCGTCATTCTGTTGTTAGTTCTATCTTGAGATAGGGCCGTAATTTTGTGATATGCACTTGAATGCGTTACCGTTCCCAAAAATCTATAGAAATCTAAAAGTGTGAAAATTAAACGATCAATAGATTATCAGGTTTGAAACCGGCACCGTAGGGTCCGGTGAGGAATCGGTCGAGTATATTCTTGGCTGCA
>Ga0180432_10001879_pt1 | contig 32402 bp, 36 predicted proteins | sample SS_ome_10_FD_132414 | JGI IMG/M metagenome (GOLD analysis project Ga0180432, IMG submission 132414) | Hypersaline lake sediment archaeal communities from the Salton Sea, California, USA - SS_1_MS_2 metaG | ecosystem: Environmental > Aquatic > Non-marine Saline and Alkaline > Hypersaline >...
GGGGACCTTTAGATAGGAAAAAGACTCTTTTTTGGCTTTAGCCCGGGCCATCTGCTGGTTATCCCTATTCTTCTCCCTGCCTGGTCACCACCACTTTCACCGTAGCGGTTACTCCGGGATGGATTTTGATGGGGATATCGAAATCACCCAGTGCTTTTATGGGCTTTTCCAGCACCACCTTTCTGCGGTCAATCACAATACCCTCTTTTTCCAAACGGGAGGCGATGTCCATGCTGGTAACGGAACCATACAATTTGCCTTCCTCACCCGCCTTCTGGGAAAAGTTAATCACCGTGCCTTCAAGCCGTTGTGCAACCTTTTGGGCTTCCTCCTGGGCCTTCAGTCTCCTGACCTCGATCTTCTTGCGCTGCATTTCAAAGGCCTTCAGGTTTTCGGGAGTCACCTCAAGGCCGATACCTTTGGGGATCAAATAGTTGCGGGCATGGCCTTTGGCCACGTCCACCACGTCTCCAGCCATTCCCAGGTCTTCCAAATCTTCACACAAAATGACTTTCATAGCTCATCTCCTTAAAAAAATAATATCACCTGTCCGCCCTCTTGTAAATTCTCCTGAAATCAATCCATTGATCAAAAAGCCCTGCCAGGCTCAAGAGGATGAGAAAAAGCTGCTGAATGGCAATCAAGAAATAAATGCCGACCCTGACCCAGATGGGGACACGGTATTTATTCAAGAAAAACAAAAGGATGGACAAACCATGAAAAACATATATGGCCATCATGATAATTAATGCGTTGACGGCCAAAAATCTTATACTCCCTTCGGTCAAAAATAAAGCAAAACCTGAGGCGATCACCACCCACACCAGGGGGTCGGGTGTTTTCCAGCGATCCGCTGAAACAAATGGGGGGTACTCAATCCGGCCCACACGAAAAAGGGGTCTGGCCGTAACCACATTAATCCACACCGCAAAACCAGTTCCGATGATCATAATCGAAGGATAAATCTTTCGAACAGTCTCCAAAAAGAGTTTTGCATAGGACTCAAGTTCCGCGGATCCCTCCTGGGGAACGCCCATATGCTCATAGCTTTTAATGGTCAGTTTAATGTGCTCCTCCAGATACTTAAACACCATGTCCAGAGGACCTATGTCTCTTGAAAGGGACAGAAAAAACAGGATGCCCAAGCTCACCAGCAGGATAAAGGCCGTGGCAAAAAACACGGTCTGCCCCAGAGAGAACCCCCTTCTGAACAGTTCTGATAAAACAAGCCCCAGAAGACTGAATTCCAGACAAAATAGAGTGACTTGAGGAATGCCCCCCACCTTGGCCGCCAGGCCTATACTCAAGGTGGTCAAGAGGGCGAGCACCGCACCCTGTCGGAGTCCCAGCTTTGTGGCGTAATAAAGGAAGGGCAGCGGGGTTAGGAGGCTGAAGAAGGGGCCCACGAAGGGAATCCACGCAGAGGCTAGAAGAAAAAAGGCGGCCCAGCCCACACACCCAAGCACATCTTTTGTTTTCATGTAATCTCGGAAATGCTAAGCCCCAAAAACCTTGACAACTGCGCCCCAGCCCCTGAAACGGGGCTGAGTGCATCCCGGATCAGACAAAAGGGGGAGGGGACCTTACCTCAGTACTGAGGTGGTATAAGGCAAGAGGGCCATATGTCTCGCCCTCTTGATGGCCCTGGTTAACATCCTTTGATGCTTGGCACAGTTCCCTGAAATCCTGCGGGGAGTTATCTTGCCCCGCTCCGTGGTGAAGTATCGCAGGATCTTGGGTTCCTTATAGTCAATAACAAGGCTGCTGTCCGCACAGAACTTACACACCTTTCTTCGATGATAAGTCCTTCTAAATTTACCCCTGGCTCCACCGCTCTCGCTTCTTGGATTACGCGCCATTCTTATCCTCTTCCTCTTCAGTTTGATCCTCTTTCTCCGGGCTCGCCTCTTCCGAGGGTACGCCCTCTTCCTCCTTTGAACGGAGTGCCTCCGCCTTGGCCTTCAAGGCCTCTGGATCTGCCTTGTCACTCAGTTTTACGGTCTGGTACTTGAGTATCCTGTCATCCAGCCTGAGATCCCTTTCAAGCTCGGCGTTAATCCCGGTCTCGCCGCAATATTCCATCAGGATGTAATAGCCCTTGTCATGCCTTCTCACCGTATAGGCCAGGGGCTTCTTGCCCCATTCATCCACCTTGATCACCGTACCGTTGTTTTTCTCGACAAGGTTGCTGAATTTGGTGATCACCTCTTTGTAATCCTCATCCCCTAAATCAGGGTTGATCAGACAGAGGGTTTCATAGTATCTCATGTAAGTATTCTCCTTCCGGCCTTTCCTCGTGACGAGGAATGAATTTAGGTCCCCCAAAAGGGTTGTGGGGTGCCCCTTCGAGGAACAAGGAGTTGCAGAAATTTAGAATCTAATTTTTTAACTTTTACCGTCTACTTTGTCAAGAACTTATTACCAGGAAAAGATTATGTGGAAAAGGGAACTTGCAGTGGCCCAAGAAGCGGCATTTGCGGCGGGAAAGCGCCTCAAGTCCACCTTGGGCCATGTGAATCATATTTCAAAAAAGGGCGACATTGATCTGGTCACAGAGGCGGATTTGGAGGCTGAGACCTTGATCTTAGGGATCATTCGCAGACACTTCCCTGAGGACGGCCTCCTTTCAGAGGAGGCCGGAGGGCGAAAAGAGGATTCCCGCAGAGTTTGGCTCATCGACCCTCTGGACGGGACCACCAACTTCGCCCATGGATTCCCCTTGTTCGCCGTGTCCATCGCCCTGGAAACAGATGGAGAAGTGGTTCTCGGGGTGGTGTATAACCCTTATATGGAAGAATGCTTTCAGGCCGTGAAGGGCTCGGGGGCCTACCTGAATCAAGAACGCATCCAGGTCTCCCACACCCGGGGCCTGCAAGGGGCCCTCTTAGGGACCGGTTTCCCTTATGATATTCAAGAAAGGCCCCAAAGGGTGCTGGAACTCTTTCGGCGCATGATCCTTGTCGCTCAGGGCGTGCGAAGGCCTGGATCGGCCGCCATTGACCTATGCTACCTGGCGGCAGGAAGGCTGGACGGATTCTGGGAAGAGGGCCTCAATCCGTGGGATACGGCGGCCGGGATGGTTATCGTAAAAGAGGCCGGCGGGCGGGTGACGACCTATGAAGATCGGCCCTTTTCCCCCTATGAAAAAAGTATTGTGGCCGCCAATCCCTTTATCCACGAGAAAATGATAAAAATCATCAATGACAAAGCTTTTGAGACCTAGAGGATTCCCTCGCCCGGCAGGCCTGTTTCTTCTCGCACCGGGGCTTTAGGATCCTTTTCTCACATCCTGCTGGAGATCCTGCTCCAATACCCGGTAGATCTCCTGTGAAGCAAGGCCGGAGATGCAAATCGCCTTCATCCTGGAATGCTCACCGGAGACAACCTCCACGTGGCCCTTGGGGAGGCCCAGTTTTTTGGCAAGAAATGCCTTAAGGGCCTTGTTGGCACGTCCCTCTACGGGTGGGGCCGTGAGCTTTATCCTGAAAACCCCGTTTTCCTGCCCCATAATAACATCTTGGGCCGACCTGGGGACGACCTTGACCTGAATTATTGTCTTATGGGAATCCCGTCGGCGCATAGTCTGCTTACCCCTGGAGGCGGACCTTTGGCGTACTTCTTTGGCCCCTGACAAGAATTTGAAGATGGGAGGAGCCCTCTCTTATCAACTCATTCGGGCGGCCAGCTGCACCAGACTCTGCACAATAAAGGACTGGACAAAGATAATCGCCAGGATGACGATGATGGGAGAAAAATCGATTCCTCCCAAGGACATGGGCAGCCTCCTCCTGATGGGATAAAGAACCGGTTCGGTTACCGCATTAAGGAACCGGACGATGGGATTGTAGGGATCCGGGTTTACCCAAGAGATGACGGCCCGCCCGATAATAATCCACATATAAAGGGTCAATGCAATATCCAGTATCTTTGCCACGGCCATTAATAGGTTTCCAAAAACAAACATGGGATCAACCTTACCTCCCTCCGTCGGTGTATCTTAGTCAGCACGCTTCTGCCTCAAAGGGCCCTTTCCCCAAAGGGGGGAAGTTCTTGAGGCCCTAGGTGTATTCCACGGGCCTCACCTCCATGGCCGTCAGAACGCCATGGCACCTGCACGCACTTCCCAGGAGCCACTTTCCCGCTCCCCCCTGGGCAACCCGGGCCGCTGCGTCGGTCAAATCGGCCACTTTGTACCCCCCCAGTCCGGGGGCAAGCTGATGACTCCGAATCACAAGGGTCCGAAAACCCGGCAGGGTCAGGTTCCTTAAAAGCTGGAACAGGGGCCTATCCCGTCTCTCCCCGGTGACCGTACAGTATTCGGGTTCCGGGCAATTATCCGGGCAAACAAAGTCCGCGTAGCTGACCAGAAGGGACCCTTCTGACCCCTCCCAGGTATGAGGCAAGGGCCCTCTGGCCTCAGGGGGAACACTGATCTTCTCCACCTTATATTTCTCGCCAAGATATCTCTTAAGCCATTCAAAGGCGAGGTGCAAGGGAATTGCGGGGACAATGATATTTCCAGGGTTCAAGAGGTGGTGATTATTCACCAGAAATCGGATTCCGTCACAGGGAATCCACCTCAAACCGGGGCCGCCCGCCCCGGCCAGGCAAGCTTCATTGACATCCACCACCAGGAGTGGCCGGGATTCCTCACTCAGCAGCTTTATCGCCCTGTGTCCAAAATGCCCGGCCCCGATAATAAGACAGGCATCTCTTGGCAGGGGCTCGCTCAAATGGCTTGACCCAGATCCCGCCATAATGCTCCCCTCCGGTTCACGGCCCCTTTACCTGTCTGTGTGCACGAAAATCCGTCCATGGGTGGGAATGCGGGGTCTAAGGGGTAAACCGGAGCAGCCCATAAGCCGGGTTCTGTTCCCCGAAGGGGTCACCCCCCTCGGGACAATGACCATTCATCTAGTCCTGTCGTTACCGGCAGGATCAAGCGACCTACCCGGGAACTCGGGCGGACCACCCTCAAGCGTTCCCCTATTTGGTCTTGCTCCGGATGGGGTTTACCTAGCTCCCGCCGTCACCGGCGGGACTGGTGAGCTCTTACCTCACCCTTTCACCCTTACCCCGCCGGATGATCGGACATCCGCCGGGGCGGTTTCCTTTCTGTGGCACTTTCCTTCCCGTCGCCGGGACTGGGTGTTACCCAGCATCCTGTCCTGTGGAGCCCGGACTTTCCTCCCCCTTGCCATGGGCAAGGCGGCGGCCATTTGTTCTACTCCGGCATCCCCCTTGGCCCTTTCCCAGACCAGGTTATAACTTTCCCCTTAAAAGGGGCCAAAAACGGAAATCTCCAGTACAAAGTCTCAGGCCGAATCTCCCATTTGCGGGGCCTCTACATAACGTTCGTCCTCACCCCAATAGATAATACGGCCGCAATTGGGGCAAACCATAAGCGTATCGCCTCGGATCAACTCGTTGAATTTCTGCGGGGGAATGCCCATGTGACAGGTCTGGCATACCCCCTTGATCACCGGGCTCACGGCAATCCCCTGTTTGTGCTTAACGAGGGATTGATACTTAATCAACAGCTCCTCATCAATGGTCCGGTGGAAACGCATCCTCTCTTCTTCAAGCCTCTCAAGGTCTTGGTTCAGGGCTTCCAGCTCCTTCAGGACCCTTTCTCGGTCGGCCTCAAACTTGTCCCCGAGCTCGGTCTTCATGGCCTGGCTGGATGAAGAATCCTTCTCCAAGGCCTCAACCTGTTCCATTTTTTCAATGAGAGACTCTTCTAAAATGGATTTCTCCCGCTTCAAATCATCAATTTCTTTGAGTACGGCCCTGTATTCCTTATTGGACTTTATACTCGACAGCTTAATGTTACTTTTGTCTATACGGTTTTCAATCTCCTCAATATTCTGTTCCGTCTCTCGCCTTTCACGTCTCAGCTCCTCCAACCGGCTCAACTCCTGCAAAATTTGGTTCTCCACGGCCTCCAGATCCCGTTTTAGACGATCAATCTCGCGGGGGCCTTCCTTTTTTGAGTCCTGAATGTGTCTGATTTTATTATCACAAACCTGCAAGCCTATAAGATTACGGATATTTCCTTCCAAGTCCTTCACTGTTTCCAAAGCCTTCCCTCTTTTCCCTTAAAAGCCTCTCGGCCTCTGCAATGGTTCTTAATCCTTTCTTTCCCTTGATCCCTAAATGGCTTCAAGGGGGTCGCTTTCATCGTCATCAACCTCCACCACCACATCCCAGCCTTGCTCTGCGAGCCTCTCCCTGAAATGAGGGCAAAAGGCATTAAAGGCCTTTTTTTCCATACAGAAGTGCCCTCCGTCCAGCAAGGCCATCCCTCGGCTCTTGGCCTCAAGGGCGTGATGATGGCCTACATCTCCGGTCAGAAGAAGGTCCGCCCCCTTTTCTGAAGCCAGGGGGATCATAGACCCGCCGGATCCACCGACAATCGCGATCCGACGGATCGGGCCCTCTTTCGGTATAGTCACCCTCAGGTTTCGTGTGCCCAAAAGGGTCCTCACCCGTTCAGCCAGAGCCTGCATGGAGGCGGGCTCCGATAAATACCCGATTCTTCCCAGACCCGAATCCTCTTCGCCTTCCCTCCCTCCAAAGGCCTCAACATCTTCAAGCCCCATAATCTCGGCCAGAATGTCGTTCATGCCACCCCGGGCGGCGTCCAGGTTGGTATGAACGGCAACCACGGAGATGCTTTTCTTCGCCGCTTCAAGGATTACATTGCCGGGGAAACTCTCCACATCCATTCGGGTAAGGGGCTTGAAAATCAGGGGATGATGGGTGAGCAAAAGCTGGGCCTGAGCACGGGATGCGGCCATGAGTGCCTTCATGGTAGGATCGAGGGAGAGCAAAATCTTCTTGATAGGGCTGGAATAGGATCCGACCTGCAGCCCGGGGTTGTCCCAAGGCTCGGCCAGGTTTGCAGGGGCCATATTCTCCAGCAGGCCCAGGACCTGTTCCAGCCTGGGTATTGAAGGTAGTTTACTCATCGATTCAAATTCAAAGGGCGCACCCTTGAACAGCGCGCCCTTATTGGGATCATTCACCTCTTAAAAAAAGGTGACAGTATCTCTTCGGCCACATAAGAACTTGTTGGTGGGCCCACCTGGATTCGAACCAGGGACCTACCGGTTATGAGCCGGTGGCTCTTCCAGCTGAGCTATAGGCCCTAACCCTATCTCCCCGTCATTATATGTGTTATAAATGCGCACTTCGCCCAAATTTGTCAAGCAAAATTCTCCCTTTCATGACTCCCGGGTTTCGACGAAGCTCTTCAGTTTTTTGCTTCTACTGGGGTGCCTCAGCTTTCGCAGGGCCTTGGCCTCAATCTGTCTGATACGCTCCCTGGTTACATTAAAATCACGGCCCACTTCCTCCAAAGTATGGTCCGCCTTTTCCCCGATCCCGAATCTCATTCTAAGCACCTTTTCTTCTCTCGGAGTCAGGGTCCTAAGCACCCTTCTGGTCTGCTCAGCCAGGCTGAAATTAACCACCGCATCCCCTGGAGAGAGGATTTTCTTGTCTTCAATGAAATCCCCCAGATGACTGTCCTCCTCCTCCCCGATTGGAGTTTCAAGAGAAATGGGCTCTTTGGCGATCTTTAGGACCTTCCTCACCTTCTCCAAGGGGAACTCCATCTTCTCGGCAATCTCCTCAGGGGTGGGCTCCCGGCCGTGTTCCTGGACAAGGTAGCGGGATGTCCTTATAAGCTTATTAATAGTCTCAATCATATGGACCGGGATGCGAATGGTCCTCGCCTGATCAGCAATGGCCCGTGTGATGGCCTGTCGAATCCACCAGGTCGCATAGGTACTGAACTTGTATCCCCGCTGATATTCGAATTTGTCTACGGCCTTCATTAACCCTATGTTACCCTCCTGAATAAGATCGAGAAACTGCAGACCCCGATTGGTGTATTTCTTGGCAATACTGACGACCAGCCTGAGGTTGGCCTGTATGAGTTCCGATTTGGCCCTCTTGGCCTTCTCCAGGCTCTTCTCCACCTTCTTCAACGTCCCCTTCAACTGTCGGGGCGTCATGTTGGTCCTCTCTTTAAAGTCCTTAATCGTATCCTGGGCGCCCTCCAATTTGGTCTGGATTTCAACAAGCTCTTTCTTGCTCAAACCCACAGGGGAAACAATGTCATCGTCATTAGGACAATTCGGTATTTTTGCAAAGCACTTTTTCAGATAGGAGACGGGCTTTCCGCCCGCCTGGAGCATACACGCAGAGACATCCCTCTCGGCCTCTTCTATCTCATCCACGAGTTCCTTGAACCGGGCCACCATGAGTTCCAGTTGTCTCTTTTCAAGCCTGAAGGAGTTGACCAACTCCATGACCGTCTCTTGGTCGTTTTTGATCTCCGTGAGGAGCTTCTTTTTTTTGCTTTCCGAGCAACGGCTCCGCGCCCTTTCTTTCCGCTTATCCCTTATCGCTTCATAGCAGAACCGGATTTGATCAATCAGGTTGATGAGGGATTCCTTCCTCTCACCCAACTGCATATAATTGTTGTCTTCCTCTTCCAGATCATTGATGACATCCTTTAACTTGATGCCCCCTTCTCGGAGTTTGTCTCCCAGGTCAATAATATGCTCAATGCCGACGCCGCAGTCCAAAAGCGCCGTGAGGGCTTCTCTTTCTCCCGCTTCAATCCTCTTGGCGATCTCCACCTCACCCTCTCTGGTGAGAAGCGAAATACAGCCCATTTCCTTCAAGTACATCTTCACCGGATCCGATACCCGGGAAGCGGTTTCGGAAATCTCCACCTGGAAGTTTCCTTTTTCCTCGGGTTTCGCCTGCTCCTTATTCGCCCTTTTGGCCTTTTCGATTTCCTCTTTAGAGGCATCGTCAATGACCATAATATCAAGTTCTTCAAACATCATCATAAGGTCGTCAATATGCTCTTCCGAGCTGATAATCTCGTCGGAGAGGTCGTCATTCAGCTCTTCAAAGGTGATATAACCCTTATCCTTACCGATATCGATCAACCGCTTGAGATTGCCCATGTCGGTATTTTTACTCATTCTCAATCTCCCTCCTGAAACCCTTTTTATTGTTCCCCCAGGATGAACCGCCTGCCATCCGCCAAGGAACTTGCATGGATATGCTAAGGCCCTTGCGGCCTTTTGGCCTTTAGCTTTAAGAGCTGATTCAGGGACATGGGGTCTATCTCCCCCTGTTTTCTCACGCGCCTTAGAGATTCGGCTATTTTTCTTTCCTGAACCCTCGTCTCAATGTCAAGCAACGCCTGCTCAACCTCGTTTTCGCTGAAGATTGAAGCCCTGTGTAAGGCCTCTCTCAGCCGGGTGCGAGATCCCTCACCCTCAAGCTTGTCCAGTATTCTCTCCGGGAAAAACTCACCATCCACCCGGAAGTGATCAAAGACACATTCAACAATTTCTACCACAGAGGTATCCGAAAGCAGCAATTGGCAGTCGCACGCCATCAATCTGGAAAGCGTCCGGGGATGATGGACGAGCAAGTCAAGCACCTGGCTGTCACGGATCCCAGTTTCTGAAGAGCTGGAGGCAAGGCGGCCCCTTAAGGTGTCCTCAGAAGCTCTGCCGGGAGAGGTATTTCTAAAAGATTTCAACTCCGCCCATAACACCTCTTCCTTAACCCCGACCCTTTCCGACAACCGTTGGGCATATAAGGAACGTTGGGTGTCATTTTCCAGGGCTGACAAAACAGGAAACACCTCTTTTAACGCCTGGACTTTGCCCTCTACGTCCAGCCCGGTTTGCGGCACCTTCTGGTCGATAAGAAAATCAAAGAGGGGGACGGCCTCCTCCAAGAGTGCTGTGAGACTCTCCACCCCGTTTGCGTTCACAAAACTGTCCGGGTCATAACCCTCGGGTAAGACCACCGCCCTCGCCGGCAGGCCTTCATTGAGAAAAAGGGGCAGGCTCCTCACAGCCGCGCTTTTACCCGCCTCATCAGAGTCAAAGAGGATCACCGCCTCTTGTGCATACCCTTTGAGCCGCCGAATATGCGTGGGAGTCAATGCCGTACCCAGTGTGGCCACGGCATTGTCCAGACCATGCACTTTCAATGCCAGCCAATCCATATACCCCTCAACGATAACCGCGGTTCCTTGCTCCCGGATTGCCTTGTAAGTGGCATTCAGCCCATAAAGGAATTCTCCTTTTTGGAATAATAGCGTCTCAGGTGTATTGATATACTTGGGCAGTGAATCATCCAGCACCCGGCCGCCAAAACCCACCACCTGCTGTCTGAGATCAAAAATCGGGAACATGATGCGACCCCTGAACCGGTCATAATATCCGCCGCTCTTTTTGGGGATGATCAAACCGGCCTGAACCGCCACATCCAGTTCCACCTTATCCCGCCTCAGGACCCCTGCAAGTCCCTCCCACTCATTCGGCGCGTATCCCAGGCGGCATTCCGAAACGATCCTGCCTGTTAGAGACCGCTTTTTCAGGTAGCGCTTTGCCGGGGATCCCTTCGTGGGGTGGTTCAGCGCCCATTCGAAAAAAGCGGCGGCCCTCTCGTTTATTTTGAGCAGGGCCTTTCTGCGGGCGGCCTTGTTCTGATCGCCAGACGCGGCAAAGTGGTCCTGAACAGTTACATTGTATCTCTCCGCCAAATCCTTCACGGCTTCAGGAAAGGTGGTGTTGTGATACTCCATCCAGAAAGAAAAAATATCCCCGCCCTTCTTACACCCGAAGCAATGGAAGGTCTGTCTTTCAGGACTCACCGTGAATGAAGGCGCCTTTTCGGCGTGAAAGGGGCAAAGGCCCAGGAAATTGCGTCCGGATTTGCGGAGTTGGACAAATTGACCAATGAGTTCCACAATATCGGATGCCCGCTTTATCTCATCCTTGGCGGAATGATAAGACGCCATAGGCCTTGTACCGTGTCTTACTCCCTTGACCATTCTGATTTGGTCCCCATATAAGCAGGGACCCGGGGGCCTGGAGGTCTTTCAAAAGTCAAAAAAAGGGGTTGAACCCCGGTTCGGTAGAAAGAGATCTTGAGTCATGCGCTGGTTTGTTGGATGGATAAGAGGGCGACTCGGAAAACAGGCTGCGTGCAGAGGACCACTTTCCTGTGGCAAAAAGCGCCCCAGAACCTGGCAAGGGGGTTCCATCATAGGGTTCTTGGAGAACAAGTAGGGGTCCTTAACTCAATAATTTTCTGGCTATCTCGTTTACCTCTTTGCCTTGGGCCTGTCCAGCCATTCTCGCCATAGCGACCTTCATGACTTTTCCCAAGTCCTTGGGACCTGTTGCGGACAACTCAGAGATGATCTCTCGCAAGGTCTCCTCGATTTTTTCGCTGCTCAACTGTTCGGGCAAATAGTCATAGAGGATCTCCACTTCCGCTTCTTCCTTCTTGACCAAATCCTCACGTCCCGCCTTCTTGAACTCATCGATGGACTCTTTGCCTTTTCTCAGTAAAGAAGAAATAACTGACTGGATTTCCTCATCATTTAAGGTGTCACCTTTTTCAACCTGCTTGTTTTTCACGGCTGTTTTGAGCATTCTGAGGCAGGAGACCCGAAGGTCGTCCTTTGCCTTCATGGCCGACTTAAGATCCTCGATTATTCTCTCATTCAGTGACATAGCTCCGGGTGTCTTAGGTCCGCATCTCTCTCAAGATGCACTAAATTTAAAGCCAAACTTCTATTATATTAAAAATTATGCTTTTGTCAAGACTATATTGCTCACTTGTCCTGTCCTTTGACCAGTTTTATGGCCTCATCCAGATCCAAGCCGCCTTCGTAGAGGGCACGGCCCGTAATCATGCCCATGACGCCCTCTCTCTCGAGAGTCAGGATTTCCCTGACATCCTCAATCCCGGAAATTCCCCCCGATGCAATAACGGGGATTTCGGTCGATCTTGCCACATCCCTCGTGGCCTCCAGGTTCGGCCCTGTCCTCATGCCGTCTCTTTGAATATCCGTATAGATAATGGCCGACACACCACTTTTCTCAAAACTCTTGGCCAGGTCCCCGGGGCTCAGTTTTGTGCCCTCTGTCCAGCCTTCTACGGCCACGCCGTCCTTGTTTGCATCAACACCCACAATAATTCGGCCCGGGAATTGGGAGCATGCCTCTCTGACAAAATTCGGCGCCTTCAGCGCGACCGTACCCAGGATCAAAAACTGGAGACCCATCTCAAAATAGGCCCTGAGGGTTACGGCGTCCCTGATACCCCCGCCAAGCTGGACAGGAACGGGCACGGCACCGACAATTCTTCTGATAACATCTGCGTTGACGGGCCGGCCGCCAACAGCCCCGTCCAGATCTACCACATGGAGTCTTTCAGCCCCCTCCTCGTACCACCTCAGGGCCATGTCTTCGGGAGAATCGGAGAATATGGTCTCCTCCGACATGCGTCCCTGTTTCAGCCTGACACAACGGCCCCCCTTGATATCAATGGCTGGAATGACGATCAATCTCCGGCTCCTTTTCCCCAACCGGCCCCGGCATTTCCTGCAGCACCTTATCAAGCCCGATCATGGCCAGTCGCTCCGCGGTCAACCATCGGCCCCCATGTTGGAAAAAAGTGGAGGCTTCAAGGATATTTTCCAGTAGAGACTGCTGGGTTTTGTCAAATTTTGACCTCCAAATAATGGCCCCATCCCTGGGTCTTACCATGTGAAGGTCAAAGGCCACCGATGCGGGCCGATTCACGGCAAAATCCGACCCCTCCCTTTCCCTCCAGCGATAGATATATCCGGCCAGCACCGCGTCCGCCTTGAAGGTGTTGCCTACTTCCTGGAGTACGGCTACGGGTCTCATTCCAACCGTCTTGTTGGAAGTGACAATGCTTGAAAAAGAACCCAGGGCCTGACCCGGGGAGATCAAGTCGTATCCTCTCTCTTGCTCTATGAGCCTCTCAAAAAGGATCTCGGTCATTTGCTCGGAAATCTCATCGGGCACCGGCTCCGCCCTAAAGATGGCGCCGGAGAGAGGATCTCGGACCACATCCGGGTCCTGGCCTTCGGACAGGGCCGATTTAAACCCGTAAACCACCACCTTACGAATTTGAGGCGGGGGCGGCTTTTCCTCTGGATCAACGGACTTTCTTTGCACATAGCAGCCTCCTGTCAGCGCCAAAGAACAGCCCAGAAAAAGCCAGAAGAGGTGTCTGACCCTGAACACTACCCTTAAACCCATATGAGAGCTCCCCTTTATCCTATAAAAGGCCTTTTGTGGAAGGAACCCTGCCACTCAAACGGTCTTCAACAGTGGTGGCCTGATCGAGGGCCCTGGCGAAGGCCTTGAAAATGGCCTCTAACACATGGTGAGGCTCCTCACCTGAAAAAAGGTCCACGTGTAAGGTAATGCCTCCCCTGGTAACCAGGGCGCGAAAGAATTCCCGGATCAGGCCCACATCGAAATTCCCGCTCCTGCTTTGTTTCAGGTCCACCCTGTAGCAAAGGACCGGGCGATTTGAGATGTCCATCACCACCCGGGCCAAGGCCTCATCCATGGGAACAGTGGCTTCACCGTACCTACGTATCCCCTTTTTCTCCCCCATGGCGTCCTTAAGGGCCATACCCAGGCATATCCCCAGATCTTCCACCGTGTGATGGTCGTCTACCTCTGTATCTCCCCGGGCGCTCAATTCCAGGTCCATGAGTCCATGGGCCGCCATGAGATCCAACATGTGGTCCATAAAAGGGATACCTGTATCCACCTTGCTCAAACCGGTCCCGTCCAGGTTGAGGAGAACATGGATCTCCGTCTCTTTTGTCTTCCTGTCGATACGTGCTTCCCGTCCCATTTGATTCTACCCGGCCCCCTCTGAATAACTCAAGAAGTGTTGCTTCAAGATACGGAATAAGGCAGGCAACGATCTATAAATATTTCCTCAACAAAAAATGGTGGAGATGAGGGGATTCGAACCCCTGACCTGTACGTTGCGAACGTACCGCTCTCCCACCTGAGCTACATCCCCACTTGAGCCGGTAATGACGATTTTAGGAGACCAAGAGGGGCTCCCCCAAAAAAAATCGGACCACATAATTATTTATATAAACATTTTGATTCATAAATCAATACCTTTTTGCCCCTAACAAAAGGTCAAATGGATTGACATAGGAATAAATTTTTATAAAATAATTTTTTCTGCCCCCGTAGCTCAGGTGGATAGAGCACCAGATTCCTAATCTGGGTGCCGCATGTTCGAGTCATGCCGGGGGCACCATAAAAATCAAGGACTTAGGGGAGGCAATATACGGACGCATTCTTGATTTTTGGCAATGTGTGACCCTTTGGGGCACTCCGGGGAGGCGGTCAATCCCTTCAACAGGTTGGCCGCTTTCTTTTTTTTGCTTTCCCACATCCCCCAACCGCGATCAGCTGGGTCATAGATAGAGTAGACAAAGAGAGTTCACTTCTTGAAATGTCTTGCACCAGTGGCCCCCTTTTCCTTTTGCTTTTTCCCGGGTTTTTTCTTACTATAAAGAGGCGAAACCGCTTATTGTTCGGGGTTCATTCGGGATGACGGTGGTCATCCCTCACCCTGGTAGATCAGTCGTTGAAGGAGCTTCCCTTTTCTGCTTGCCCCGGACAAGGGCCGTTTGGAAAAACATTCTACCCCCCATTTCTCACAACCGGGAGGTGGGGTTTTTTTGAAAATCCAAAGAGACCCCGGGTCGGGAGCCTTAGGACTATGGAAGAGAAGAAGAGTCGATACAAGGAGGAGGTCCGACGGGTCACCATAAAGACCACGGATGGCTCAACGCTGTTCGGAAAAGTAAACATCGGCCTTCACGAAAGGCTCTCAGACCTGTTCACAAAACAGGAAAACCCCTTCATTGTGCTCTTTGATGTGGAGCACCGGGATTCCCAGGGCAAGGTATTATTTATCAATAAGCGTCAAATCGTCTGGGCTGAACCCGAAGACAAAGGGTCTTAAGAATAATGATGAAATCGAAAAAAAGATCTTTGCCCACCCTCCTCTTTTTGGCCGCATTCCTACTGCTGACTCCGGGTTCATCCTTGGCAGACCGGTTTAAAATCACCCGGGTATACGACGGCGATACGGTCATGGCCAGGCAAGACCGCACCATCATCTATATTATGCTGATAGGCATCGACGCCCCGGAAGTCCCCAATCCCATCGACCCTCAGGGACAACCTTATGGACAGGAGGCCAAGGATTTCCTCACGCGAATGGTCTTAAACAAGACTGTCAAGGTGAAAGGCTATGGAAGGGCCCCCTATCCGGACAATAATATCCTGGGAGTCATCTACTGGAACCAGAAAAACATCAACTTGGAAATGATCAAACAGGGCCTGGCCGAGGCCCACCAGGAGGGGCTTCCGGAAGACTTCGACATCAGCCCGTACGTAGAAGCTGAAGAAGAGGCCCGGGAAAAGGAAAAGGGCATGTGGCGTCTTAAAGAGGATTACATGAGCCCCAGAGTCTGGCGCAAAAAGCACCTGGTGAGGTAAAAGACGGAAAGGGATCGGCCGTTCAAAGAAGAGCTCTTTTGTCTTGACTTGGCTATTGAGGTGGAGTATTGAATGTCTGACGTTTAATTCCTGGAGTTTTAAGGCCTATTTCGGAATAGGCGGGCACCCAATGGGCTTTGGACCGGGATGAAAAAAAGGCGTGGCTTTGTTCGGGTCAAATTTCTAACCAGGGAAGAAAGGAGAACAAAATGACAGTGAAGGCGAAAACCGTATTGACACTTGTGTTGGTAATCCCCTTCTTCTTGGCCGGAGTGGCAGCAGCAGAGATGGTCCCTGCTGGGAAGGTGGAGATTCAGACCACAGCTATCGCTGTGGGCATCGGCGTGGACTGGGGCGAAGGCACCCTTACCTTGAATAGCGGAGAAAAACACAAATTTTCGATTGTAGGGATGAAGGTGATCGGGGTGGGGTTTACAAAGGTAAACGCCAAGGGCACGGTCTATAATCTCAAGGAACTCTCTGACTTTGAAGGCCGATACATAGCGGCGGAGGCCGGTATCGCCCTGGCCGGAGGTGGCAAGGGGACGGCCATGGAGAATCAGAACGGCGTGGTGATCCACCTTGGAGCCATTCAACAGGGCGTTGACTTGACCTTTGGAGTACAGGGCATCCACATCTCCCTGATCAAGTAGGCCTTTTCTTTGATGTGGAGGTGACCCCTTCCACCCCAGGAAGAATGCGGAAAACCCATCCGGGTGCCTTACCCATTTTTTTATAAAATGGGTAAGGCACCCGGATTTTTTATCTAAAGACGCCTCATGGCCGACCCCCTTGCTTGATCCTTAGGCCTATCTCTTTCCTTAGTCCCCTTCCCCTCCCGGGGGGAGGCGGCCGTCAAGACTTTGACAGGACGGGGCTTTAATCCTGCCCCCCATCCCTTCAAGACCTCTCCCCTCCAGCCGCGGGCACCCGCCAGGCCGTGGTTTGGAGCCCTGTCCCTCACGGAAACCCGATCCGGTGGGCTCTTTCGGCATAATTTGTGCATCGGTCCTCCATGAATCCCCTCCCCCTGGTTCCGGACCCAGGACAGGGCAGAACGAGGGGCTCAGGAGCAACCGGTATTGAGGCTTTTGCGATGGCCCTTGATGGTGCAAGACAAAAAAAGCTTGAGGACCTTATAGCGCTTCTGGATCGATCTGAGATTTCTTCAATCAAGACCGTTGTCAAAGGCGTGCTTAATGTGATCAATGACCCCCGTTCCAGTGCAAAGGACCTGAAGGACCTCGTCGAGATAGATCCCCCCTTAACGGCCAAGGTGCTTAAAGTGGCCAATTCCGCCCTTCACGCATCCCTGCGGGAGATCAGCGAGATCCAGCACGCCGTCATCTGGATAGGATTTGACGCCCTCAAGGAACTGGTGCTCAGCCAAAAAGTCTGTGAGATCTTCTTGGAGGATACGATCACTGACGGCTATTCAAGGACCTCTTTGTGGAAGCACAGCAACGCGGTGGCCCTCTTTGCGAAACTGATCTTTCGGAGGGAATTCGGAAAAAGAGGGGAAAATGTCTATGCGGCCGGGTTGCTCCACGACATAGGAATTATCGTGGAGGATCAATTTCTCCAAGCCGAATTCAGGGACATCCTGGAAAAGGCAAGGGCTGAGAAGAGGAATTTGTCTGCTGTAGAACGCGAAGTCCTGGGTTATACACACGAAGATCTAGGGAAAGCCATCACGGCTCACTGGGCCTTTCCCGAGGAATTGATTTCCGCCATCGGGCATCATCACAATCCGGAGGGAGTATCCAAAGAGAATGAAAGGATAGCTTCAACTTTGTATGTTGCCGACTACCTGTGCCATGAGAGGGGTATCGGATACTCTGACGCCCCCTTTCGAGACACAAGGCTTTTCAAAAAGTGTCTAAGGAACCTGGAAATCGGGGCCTACGCCCTTGATCTCATCGTCAAGGACGGGGAACAAAAAATCCGGGAAATGGAAGAGCAGGGGTTGTTCCAAAATGATCAAGACGAAAGATAAATACATACAGGACCTTGAAACGCAAAACCTCATTTTGGAAACCCAGGTGAGACATCTGACCAACGACCTTCGACTAACCCGGGAAGAGAACGAAAACTCCACAAAAAACTACTTTGAAATATACTCAAAAATGGAAAGCATCGTGGAGGAGCGAACCCGGGAGTTGAAGGCGGTTCAGAAGCAATTGGAGGAAAAAAGCCAGGAACTCCAAATCATGTTGGACTCCACCCCGGGAATGATTTTTTACAAAGACACGGAACAGAGATTTATCCGGGTTAACAAAAAATTCTCGGAGATGATGGGACTTCCAGCCTGCGAGATCATCGGCAAGACCTTTACAGAGCTGTTCCCCAACGCCGCCGCGCCCGGCCTGGAAACCGATTTGGAAGTCATAAGAAGAGGAAAGCCCATACTCAAAAGCACGGAGTTTTTTGAGACACCCAAGGGTGTCAGGCAAATATCGGTCGATAAAATCCCTTCAAAAGACAACGAGGGCAGGGTCATAGGCATCATCGGCTTTGGACTGGATGAGACGGACCTCAAAAAAATGGAAGAGGAAAAAAAGGCCCTTGAGGCACAACTTCAGCAATCGCAAAAAATGGAGGCCATAGGCACCCTTGCAGGAGGAATCGCCCATGACTTCAATAATATCCTGGCAGCCATTATGGGCTATACCGAACTGGCCTGTATCAAACTCGGTGAGGACTCCCTGGCCAGGGCGAATCTCCAAGAGGTGCTCAAAGCCAGCCAAAGGGCCAAGAAGATGGTGAGCCAGATCCTCTCCTTCAGCCGGCAGACCGATCACGAGTTACGGCCCCTTCAGCTCAAACCCATCTTTAAAGAGGCCCTCAAACTCCTGAGGGCCTCACTCCCGGCCACGATTGAAATCCACCAAGAGATCCATACCCGGACAGGGACCATTATGGGGGATCCCACACAGCTACACCAGTTATTGGTGAACCTTTGTACCAATGCCCACCACGCCATGCAGGAAAACGGTGGAAGACTGGAGGTGCGGATGGATGACCTGGATTTCACTCCAGGTGATATCCTGCCCTGCCATGATCTGAGCCCCGGGCCCTATTTGAGGCTCACCGTTAAGGATACGGGACACGGCATGGAGCAGGCGGTCATGTCCCGTATATTCGAGCCCTATTTTACCACCAAAGGACCGGGGGAGGGTACCGGAATGGGTCTGGCCGTGGTCCACGGGATTGTGACCGCTCACGGCGGCACCATCCACGTGGCCAGCAAACCCGGTAAAGGGTCCACATTTCAAATATACCTGCCCAGGATCGAATACGAAAATGACGACATGAGCAAAAAACCCTCCAGGGCACTTCCCCGAGGACAAGAACGCATCCTTTTTGTGGACGATGAACAGGCCCTGGTTGATATAGGGCAGGAAATGTTGAAACACCTTGAATATCAGGTGGTTTCGAGGACGAGCAGCGTAGAGGCCCTGGCCCTCTTCGAGACCAAGCCCTATGATTTCGACATGATCATTACCGACCAGACCATGCCCAATATGACCGGGGAGACCCTGGCAAAAAAGGTCATTTCCATCCGGTCTGACATCCCCATTATCCTCTGTACGGGATTCAGTGAAAGGATATCGGAAAGCAAGGCCAAGGAAATAGGCATCAAGGCCTTTCTCATGAAGCCCTTAGTGATGGAAGACCTTGCTGTAACCATCAGGAAGATATTTCAGAAGCACAGGTCCTCCTAGGACGGGACCCGGGCCCAAATTTATACCCCCGGTCGCCTGCATCCCGGGAGAAGACCTTCCTTCGCGAGATGTTGATGAACCAGCTCCGGGGCGAATTTGGTCATGTCTTTAGCCACCGTGTGAAGAGCCACCCCTTGTTTAACAAGGGTTTCCAGATCCTGACGGAGCAACCCCAGCATACGTGAGGGTGCGGCCACCACCACACACCGGGCCCCACATCCCGTGGCCAAACGCCTGATTCTTTCAAAGACACTCCGGGCAAAACGACGGTCCATTTCATCTTCATGCTTTTCTCGGTGATCGTCGTAGCCGTGGGCCGGGCCACCCTGGGGCGCGCGACCGCCTCCAGTCTTTGAATCTGCGAAAAGCTCCCGCTCGGGGGTCTCCTTCCCTGGGTTTGTAAGGCCCCCCCGATCAATCAGCCTGGGACCCGATTCCAGTTCCGGAAAATCCGCTGTTTCCAAGGTAAAAAAACGTGCACGCCCACCGCTCGCAATGACGACACAGTAATCACTCATGGTCTCCCTTCTCAGATAGGTTAAAGGAAATTATCAGGTTTGAGAGGGCCCATACCCCTTTAATGCCTCGGCCCTGCCCTACCCCGCCAAGAGTGTGATTTACAACAAAGGTGTCTCTTCTGCCTGAGAACGAAGGAAAAAATCCACTCATTTCCGGGATCGCGCGCTCTCCTCTTTTTGGTTGGATGTGAGGCCCTAAAACATGGCCGTCTCAGGAGTGACCACACCGCCTGCCCAGGTGCTATTCAGGGGAATGTGGGAAAACATGCCTTAGAAATAAATTACATATAAGCACAAGTGCTCAACTTATTCAAGATCATAAAATGAATCCCTTCCCCGGGCCAGAGAAAGGGGGTCCAACAAAATTTTTTTACAATATATGGTATTTTTACTTGACAAAAACCACAATAGATTGTATTAAGGCACCAATTCCCAGGCAATCCTTTGCGGAGGGGAAATGATGAATGTAGAGGGAGGAACCATTGGCAGACGGGCTTTCATCGGCAAAACCGCCTCTTTTCTCCTAGGCACATGGTTGGGTCTGGACACCCTCTCCACAGCCATGGCCTTCGGCTTCCGCAAGACGCCCCCCCTCGCCAAGTCCGTCATCTCTCTGATCATTGATGACATGGGTTACAGCCTCTCCCGGACCGAACAGTTCTTGAACCTGGAAATCCCCCTGACCTTTTCCATCCTGCCTCGGCTGCCCCGTTCGGAAAAGGTGGCCCTGGAAATCCACGCCCAGGGACATGAAATAATGCTTCACCAGCCCATGCAGCCCTATAACGCCGATCTTGATCCCGGTCCCGGAGCCCTGTATGTGGGAGACGGGACCAAAAAAATAACCAGAATCGTGGAGGAAAACATTTCCAGCCTGCCTTTATTTCAGGGGTTAACAACCACATGGGTTCGCGTTTCACGGAATGCCAACGGGAAATGGGGGCCGTCCTCAGGGTCATTAAGAAAAGGGGGCTCCATTTCATTGACAGCCTCACCACAAGCCATTCCAAGGCCTACACCACGGCCAAGAGCCTTCACATGCCCGCGGCCCAAAGAAACATCTTTCTCGATAACCTGCCCCATGAATCGGCCATCCTCTTTCAGCTCAACAAACTCAAGAAACACGCCTTGAAATACGGCCGGGCCATAGGGATCGGCCATCCCCATCCTGAAACCGCCAGGGCCATCTTTCGGTTCCGAAAAGATCTTGGCGATTCAGGCCCCGCTCTGGTATACATATCCCAGGTTATACGTGTTTAATTAGTGCCCATCCACCGCAACGGATCACTCACGATAAATGAGTAAATAAGGTTTTTGCCTTGACTGATAGGGTCCATTCCGTTATATTTATGATTTAGCTTTTTTCCAAGGAGTTAGAGGCCTATGTATGCGGTGATTCAAAACGGCGGAAAGCAGTACCGGGTGTCCACGGGAGAGGAAGTCAAGCTCGAAAAGATTGAAGGGGCGCCTGGGGACACCATTACCTTTGACCGCGTCCTTATCACCTCTGATGGCGAGGAGACCCGGGTCGGCAAGCCCTATCTGGAAAACACCCGGGTGGTGGGACAGATCACGGCACAAGGGAAAAACAGGAAAGTGGTGGTCTTCAAATATAAAAGAAGAAAGGGGTACCGCAGGAAACGGGGTCACCGCCAGGATTTTACCCTGGTAAGGGTTGAAAACATCGAGGCCTGATCCCGGGTAACGACCCTTTTGAGGTAAACATTATGGCACACAAAAAAGCAGGCGGAAGTTCTCGCAACGGCAGGGACAGTGTCGGCCAGAGATACGGGGTGAAGCGATTTGGCGGCCAAAAGGTTCGGGCCGGCAATATCCTTGTGCGGCAGAAGGGGACCAAACTGCATCCCGGTACCAATGTAGGCCTGGGGAAAGATTATACCCTTTTTGCAAAAGTTGACGGCGTCGTCGCCTTCGAACGCCTGGGCAAAACGCGGAAAAAGGTCAGTGTGTACGCCGCCTAAAGGTCTGCAAGGCCCCTCCCCTGCTGAGACCCACCATGTCCTTTGTTGATGAAGCGATCATTACCGCCAGATCGGGAGACGGAGGGAGAGGCTGTGTGAGTTTCAGACGAGAAAGGTCGCTGCCCAAAGGGGGACCGGACGGCGGTGACGGGGGAAAGGGCGGAAGTATTTACATCAAGGCCAAGGAGACCCACCACACTCTAACGGACTACGTGACCCGCAAGCACTTCCGGGCCCGCGACGGCCAGCCTGGAAGGGGAAAGAACCAAACCGGCAAGGCCGGTGGCGATCTCTTCCTCGAGGTCCCCGTGGGGACGGTCGTCAGCGACCCAAACACGGGCGAGGTCCTCGCCGATCTTACTCAACAAGAGGAGGCGGTCCTTTTCATCCCCGGCGGCAAGGGAGGCAAAGGCAACCAGCACTTTGCCACCCCCACCAACAGGGCGCCCAGATATGCCCAGCCTGGGCTTCCGGGTGAGGAAAGGAGACTGAAGCTTACCCTCAAGTGTGTGGCTGATGTGGGTCTCATCGGACTGCCCAACGCGGGTAAGTCCACCTTGCTCTCCCGTCTTACAGCGGCCCGCCCAAGGGTGAGAGCCCACCCTTTCACCACCTTGGCTCCCAATTTCGGCGTCATGACCCTGGACGACAACTGGGCACTTGTCATCGCTGATATGCCCGGGCTCATCCAAGGGGCCAGCCTAGGGCGCGGCCTTGGTCTTCGCTTCCTGAAACACATCGAACGTACCCGCCTCCTCTTACACCTTCTGGACGTGACTCAAGGCACCGGAAAAAACGGGTTGGATGATTTTCACGTGCTCAGGAAGGAAATGGCCGCATACAATCCCGGGCTTCTTGGTAAACCCCAACTGGTCGTCATTAATAAAATAGACCTCTGTGGCCCCGAACGCAGGGAACTGGGGGTACTCCAGGAGGGTCTGCAGGATCTGGGAATACAGTCCGCACCCGTTTCCGCGCTGACCGGCGAAGGCATTGAACCCTTAAAGGAGCTTATCTGGGAGAAGTGGAACACCTTACAAGAAAAGACCTGTTAAAACCCGTCAAGAGGGTGGTGGTAAAGGTCGGCAGCGGGGTCCTCACCGCCAGGGAGGGCCTCAATACCACGGCCATCCGGCATCTCACAACAGAGATCTGTGCCCTGAGAAAGAGAGGGATCGAAGTGATCCTGGTCTCTTCAGGGGCCATTGCCTCAGGGCTCAAAAAGATCGGTTTTTCAAAAAGACCCCAGTCTGTGTCACAGCAGCAGGCCATGGCAGCGGTGGGTCAACCCAGCCTTATGTTGGCCTATGAAAAGACCTTCAACAGGCACGGCTATAAGGTGGCTCAGGTCTTGCTCACCCGGGATGACCTCACCCACAGACGTCGCTATCTGAACGCCCGAAACACCCTTTTCACGCTTCTATCCTGGAATATCATCCCCATTATCAATGAAAATGATACCGTGGTGGTGGATGAAATCAAGTTTGGGGACAACGACAATCTGAGCGCCATGGTCACCAATCTGACCGAATCCCATCTGCTCATCAATTTGACCAATATTGACGGGCTCTTTGACAAGGACCCCAGAAGCCACAAGGATGCGAAGCTGATCAGGGTGGTGGAGAAGGTGGATCGGAAAATGGTCAAATACGCGAGTACCATTCCCGGTTTCCTGGGAACAGGAGGAATGGCCAGCAAGATCCGGGCGGCCCGCCAAGTGGCTGTGGGAGGCGTTCCGACCGTTATATCCAACGGTCTGACGCCGGGCATACTCGGCCGGATATTCAGGGGCCAGGAGGTGGGAACCCTTTTTCTTCCGAGCCCTGTCTCCCTTTGCAACCGGAAGCACTGGATAGCCTTTACTAAGGCTCCCAAAGGCGCTATCGTTGTAGATGGAGGGGCGGAGCAGGCCCTTTTGAAACATGGGAAAAGTCTCCTTCCCTCAGGAATTCAAGGGGTACAGGGCAGGTTCAGTTTGGGGGATTCGGTGGTCGTGGAAAACAAGAAAGGGAAGGAGATCGCCGTAGGCATGGTCAATTACCATTCGGGTGATATCAAAAAAATCATGGGCGCCAAGACCTCTGAAATCGAATTACGGCTTGGGTTTAAACACGACGACGAAGTCATCCACCGGGACAACCTTGTCTTGACCGAAAACATGGTAGAAGGAGAGGATTTATGTCAATTGCCGGCATGATCACTGATATGGCGAAAGAAGGCAAGTTGGCCTCCAGGGAGCTGAGAAACCTGGATAGGGCCAAGAAAGACGCCGCCCTGCACCTGATGGCGGAAAGGCTCCTTGAAAGAGAGGAAGATATCCTCCGGGAAAATGCAAAGGATCTTTCACAGGCCAAAGCGTCAGGCCTCTCAGAGGCCATGATCGACCGGTTAACCCTCAACAAAAAGGTGTTACAGGAAATGTCCCAAGGCCTGCAGGAGGTTAAGGCCCTGCCGGATCCCGTGGGGGAAATCACGGGTATGTGGAAAAGGCCAAACGGGCTCCTTGTAGGCCGCGTCCGGATTCCCCTCGGCCTCATCGGGTTCATCTATGAATCCCGGCCCAACGTAACCATAGATGCGGCCGGCCTTTGCTTTAAGTCGGGGAACGCGGTGATCCTGAAAGGGGGCTCGGAGGCGATTCATTCCAATATGGTCTTGGCAGGACTCTTGGAAGAGGCCCTCCGGGAGGCGGGCCTGCCCCCTAAGGCGGTCCAACTCGTTCCCACCACGGACAGAGAGGCGGTAGGCATTCTTCTGGGGCTGGAAGACTACCTGGATATCATCATCCCCAGGGGGGGAGAAGGGCTGATCAGGTTTGTGACCAGCCATTCCCGGGTCCCAGTTCTAAAACACTTCAAAGGCGTGTGTCATGTGTATGTGGACGAGTTCGCCGACCTGGGAATGGCCGAGGATGTTTGCTTTAATGCCAAGGTCCAGAGGCCGGGGGTCTGTAATGCCATGGAAACCATGCTGGTCCACGAAAAAATTGCCCCCCGCTTTATCCCTGCCATGTGTGATCGGTTCACTCATGCCGGCGTGGAAATCAGGGGCTGCCCCAGGACACTGGAGTTTCTTCCAGAGGCAAAACCGGCCACGAAAGAAGATTGGCCCGCCGAGTTCCTTGAGCTCATCCTGGCCGTGAAGGTGGTATCCAGCATGGAAGAAGCGCTGGACCATATTGAGGAATACGGATCCAAGCATACGGAAACCATTATCACCAATGATTATGCACGGGCGCAGCGTTTCCTCTCCCAAGTGGATTCCTCAGTGGTTCTGGTCAACGCCTCCACCAGATTTAACGACGGGAACCAGTTGGGGTTGGGTGCAGAAATTGGTATTAATACCTCAAAGCTACATGCCTTTGGACCCATGGGTCTGACTGAGTTGACCGCCACCAAATTCATCGTATACGGCCATGGGCAGATCAGGAGCTAGGGGGGGATCAGGATACACAGGAGGAGGTCGGTCTTGAAGTTGGGCCTTTTTGGAGGGACCTTCGATCCAATTCATCTCGGCCATTTGCGTTCGGCAGAGGAGATAGGAGAGGCCCTTGATCTGACCACGGTCTATCTTATACCCTCCGCCCTCCCACCCCACAAGACCGGGGAACCGGTCACCCCCTTTCACCACCGCCTGGCCATGACCCGACTGGCCGCGGCCCATTCGGCCCGCTTTGAGGCCCATGACTTGGAAGGGCGGCGGCCCGGTCTCTCTTACTCCATTGAAACCCTCAAAGAATTCCATCGGGTTTATGGTCCAAATCCTCAACTCTTCTTTATTGTAGGCACCGACGCCTTTCTCGAAATCAAGACCTGGAAGGAATATCAAAGCCTCTTTGACTACGCCCATTTTGTCATTATGCAACGTCCCGGATTTCAACTGGAAAGGCTTGAACCTCTTCTTCTAAGCCTGGATGTGGCGTTTGAGAAAACCGATGATCCCCGGGTCTTTGAAACACATACGGGTAACCGACTCATGCTCATGAAAACCACGCTTATGGATATATCTGCCACGGTCGTGCGGAAGCTTGTCAGGGAAGACAAATCCGTCCGTTTCTTGGTCCCGGAAGATGTAAGAAACTATGTCAAAGAAAAAGGATTATATAGAAGCTATGGACACCCTGGAAAAGGCCAAATTATGTCTCAGGCTCATTAAGGAGAGAAAGGCCATTAATCCTGTCCTCTTCGAGGTCGGCAACCTGACCACTATTTCCGACTATTTCCTCATTGCCAGCGGGAGTGCCAGCAGGCAAGTGCAGGCCATCACCCGTCACATCCAAAGGAATATGCGAGAGGCCGGTTTCAGGGCTTACGGTATCGAGGGTGAACGGGAGGGCCACTGGGTGCTTATGGATTACGGGGACGTGGTCATCCACCTCTTTCACGAGCCGGTGCGGGCCTTCTATGACCTGGAAGGGCTCTGGATAGAGGCACCGCGGGTCAATTTAGATGATGAGGGGAAGGGAGACACCCTATCTTGATGCAAAAGCGCCCTTTTCATAGCCTTTGGTTTCTCAGACTTGCCGCCGTCTTGGTATTGATTGCCCTGGCCTTCGGGCTTCCAAAGCCAAGCGCCTTTGCCCTTTCCCTGGAAGAGGAAACTCAGATGGGTCAGGAGTTTGTGGCCCAAATAAAAAGGCATTTTAACCTGGCAGGTGACGACTTCGCCAATCAGTTCATCAATGACCTGGGGCACTATCTGATCAGGCCCTTGGAAGTCACGTATTTCCCTTTCCGCTTTTACATCATTAAGGACAACACCCTCAATGCCTTTGCCGGCCCGGGAGGACATATCTTTATATTTTCCGGTCTCATTGACGTCATGGACGGCATCGACGAACTTTCGGCGGTGATATCCCACGAGATCGGGCACATCTCCGCCAGGCATCTGGCCCACCGCATCGAACAGGGGAAAAAGATAGGGATCGGGACCATGGCCGGTATACTTGCAGGCGTTTTGCTTGGAGGAGGGCCGCTGGCGGGCGCCCTTATCACGGGCTCCATGGCCGCAGGCCTACAGGCCCAGCTGCATTACAGCCGCAGTGACGAGAGGCAGGCAGACCAGTTGGGATACAAATACATGACCGCCGCCGGTTTTGATCCGGCAGGGATGATCACCACCCTTAGGAAGATTGAAAGGGGAAGCCTCCTGGGCACGGACAAGATGCCCCCTTATCTCATGACCCATCCCAGCGGTCCTGAGAGGATGTCCAATCTTGATACCATGCTGAGCCAATACTCTCCGGGACCAGCCCCAAAAGAGGCGGCATACTTTTCAGCCCTTTTCCCGTTTTTCAAAACCACAGTCCTTGCGATCTCCCTTGATCCCAACGAGGCGGAAGAGCGTTTCAAAGGGACCCTGAAAAAGGGACCCGATTCGTATCTATCCCATTACGGCCTGGGGGTTGTTTTTCTGAAAAAACTGGAGTACCCCCTGGCCATTCACCATCTCAAAAAGGCCCTGGAAGAAAAACCGGGTTTTGTCCCTATTTTGACCAAGCTTGGCGAGGCCTACCAGAAGAATGGACAGGATGACAAGGCCCTTTCCCTGCTTGAAGAGGCGGTGAAACTCAACGACAGGGACAGGACGGCCCTTTTTCATCTCGGGTTGTGTTACGAGAGGTCCGGAGCTTACCAAAAGGCCATCCATCTTTACGAAAGGGTAGCCTCATTCCATCCGGTCAAACCGGAGCTCTATTACCACCTGGGCCTTTGTTACGGCAAGCAAGGCCGGCTTGCCCTGGCCCATTACAATCTGGGCCTGTACTCCCAGGTTTTAGGGCAAAAGGAAAAGGCGCGGTTTCATTTCCAGAAAGCGGAAGAGCTCTCCGGCCGGGATCCCAGGCTTCGCAAGAAGATCCATGAGGCCATGGAACCCTTATCGTGAACGGGAGACCCCCTTCAGGACCTCCTTTGCCTCTTCCTGACCCAGTTCGGCCGCCTTCTTAAGATCCACCATGGCCTTCTGCTTCTGCCCCTTGGCCGTATAGGCCACCGCCCTGTTGTAATAAAGATTTCCGTGGTTCGGTCTCATCTGCAAGGCCTTCGAATAGTCCCGAATCGCATCATCAAGCCTGCCCAGATGGTAGAGGACATTCCCCCTGTTACAATAAGCATCTGCCGCACCGGGTTCCAGCTTGATGACGGTGCTGAAATCGCCCAGAGCCGATTCATATTGCTTCATCTTTACATGCACAAGTCCACGGTTGTAATAGGCGTCCGACATTTTGTTGTCGAGGCTGATGGCCTTGGTATAGTCTTTTAGGGCCTTAGCGAGATCCCCTCTCAAGCCCTGGATCCGACCCCGGTTGTAATAGGCAGCGACATTGTCACGGTGCTCTTTAATGACCTCATCGAGCTTTTTGAGCTCCTTTTGGTAGCCCGGTGCCTTCTTGGCGGGTTTCTCCCCAAGGGAAGACGGCCTGGTCGCAGGGGCTTCTTTTGGAGCCGACTCTTTGGGTGCCTTCTCTTGGGCAGGTGGGGCGGGCTTCCGAGGGGGTCTCTTTATGGGGAGTCTCAGGGGACCTTCTCGCTTCTGAAGTGTAGGCCGTGCCCTTTGTGCACTGATTTGGGCGAGCTGCAGGACATGGTTTATCTGGGTTGTCACAATGAAACCCAGGGCCAACAAAGGGATCAACCCGACAATAACCAGGGCAATCGCGATGAGGGGATTGACCTTAACCGGCTTGAAATGGGCCACCTCCGGACCATCTCCCACGGTAAGCCCTTGGAGCTGCCACCGGTACAACATGCATAAAGCCCAGGGTGAAAAAAGATTCAGGGTGACCAGGTTCAAGACCCAGTTAATTATCGAAATCTTCACGAACTCCCCGAGTCCCGCGCCAAAAGAGGTCCTTTCTCCGCCGTACCGGCTGTGTTCCTCCTTCCAGGCATAAAATTTAAACAATCCCACCAGGTAATAGAGGCCCAGGGTCACCATGGGGAGGATCATGAGATGGATGAGGTAGAGGAGGAACAGGGAGCCTCCAGTGCCCTTGAAGTCACTGGCCGCCCCGCCCACGAGGGTATTCTCGGTCTTCCACTTCAAGACCTTGCAAATGGCCCACGGCCCGTAAATCCCGAAGGTCACCATGGTCAAAAGGCCGTTTACCAGAAGGATAACAAAGAACCTTGCTCCCGTGCCCGTGAAGCTCACCGTCTTGCCGTTCATCACACTGTGGGATGCCTTGAGCTTGAAGAGCCTGACCAGGGCCCATGGGGAATAGAACCCCAAGGTGAGCATATTGATCAGAAAAAGGTGAATGACCACGGTTACAAAGTACTCCCCCCCTGATCCTTTGAAATCACAGTTTCCCTTGGCCATCATCCTCCTCCCTGCTCTCCCCGTCAACGCGCTTCAAGGCCTCCAAATAGGGGCCTCTGTCTTCCATGAAACTCTTATAAAACCTGTAGCTTTGGGTCTGTTCGTAGGCGATCTCACTGATGGGGGCATGATCAAAGCTGAAGACCTGTGCCCCCGGATAGCTCAAAATAATAGGTGAATGGGTGGAGATAATGAATTGTTTCCTTTCTCCCCGGGCTATCTTAAGGAGGATCCCCACCAGGGCCAGCTGATTTTGCGGGGAAAGGGCGGCCTCCGGTTCATCCAGGAGATAAAGCCCGTCAAGGCGGCATCTGCTTCCGAAAAAAGAGAGAAAGGATTGACCGTGTGACTGCTGATGAAATGACAGGCCCCCATAATATCTCAAGATAGCGGGATCTGTTAGACTCATGTCATCGATACCGGAGGCATAATTAAAAAAATTCTCCGCCCGGAAAAGAAAGCCTTTTTGTACGCCCCCCGTATCAGGAGAACCTTCGAGGGTTAAGAAGTGATACAATTTGGTCTCGTAAGGGTTACGGTGGGAAATGTGGGTCTTGTCCCCTCCCCATACGGTAAGTCCGTACCTTCTCGCAATACCCTCCAAGAGGGTGGATTTCCCGGTGCCGTTTTCGCCTGCGAAGAATATGACCGGGGCTCTAAAATCCAGACGCCCGGTCTTTTGAAAAGGAACCAGGTTAAAGGGGTAGACTTCCTTCTTGGGAAAATGCTTGTTGTGAATGACCATTGATGTAATAAGCATGACCCCAGTCCTCACATTCCCCAAGACCCCGTGGGTTTCACGGCAAATAGTCAACCCTCACCGGAGAAAAGACCTCCACGGCCACTGCAACCTCAAGCACCCCGGCTCCGTGTTCCACATCCCCCTCGATACACCATGAATCACCCGGACCGGCCTGGAATCTTGCTTCCCCAACCAGCAGGTTCAGGCGTCCGGAAACCAAATAACCGGTCTGTTCGTGAGGATGGGTGTGGTTGAATTCGCAAGGAAGGGTCTTCTCCCCATAGACCAAAGTCTTCTGTTCTATGCCCTCAAGGGGAATTTTGTATCCTGAATTATCTTTTTTGGTAAACATTATCCGAACCTTTTCCGGTCGTCCGACCTCTCCCTTTCAGGCAGGGAGAGGACATGGATCAACTGGTAGTCAGGCGGGGGGAAGTTAAAACGGGCGAGTTCTCCGGGTTCAGCCCATAAAAACCTCTGGCATTGAAGGCTCTTGGGCTCCCCTTCCACGGCCACGCAATTGAAAAAGTGGAGGGATACGCGCTTTTGTCCGTAATCGTGGTCAACGGTCATAAGGGTGTCAATGGGTTCCACCTTGAGTCCCAGTTCTTCTTCCACTTCCCGAACAAGACATTCCTTCAGGGTTTCATTCCTTTCCTGTTTGCCGCCCGGAAATTCCCAGTATCCTCCCAGGTGAGACCCCTCGGGTCGTTGGGCGATCAACACCTTTCCATCCTTCCAGATCACCGCTGCGGTCACATGAAAATGGGGTTTTTCAACTGGCTCCTTCATCCTTGACACTTTTCAATCTTAATTTCAGATAGGATTCCTCGGCCTCTTCATGGCCCGGAGAAAGCTCAAGAACCCGCTTGTAGGCCTTCAGGGCCTTTGAATACCTGCCCTTTTTCTCCTGGAGCCTGGCCAAACCCAGCCACAGTCCTTCATCCTTTGGTTTCAGCTTTAGAAGTTCCTCCATCTGCTTTATGGCGGTTTCCTCCTGCCCGGTCTCCAGATAGGCCAGGATCAAGTACTCCCTAAGGGAAGCCTCTCCAGGATTGGCCTGGACCCCTCGCTCCATGATCGGGATCATGGCCTCATAGTCCTTTCGCTCCTTGAGGGCCTCAAATATATAATGGTAGGGTCCCACATCCTCCGGACGTAATGAGGTGAGGGCCTCTGCCTCCTTGTACGCCCTCTCTGTCTTCCCTTGCTTCCTGTAAATTTCAAAGAGGATACTCCGGGCAGTGAAATCCTCGGGATGTGACTTCAGATACTCGGTCAGGTGCGCCAGGCCGGTCTTGAAATCACCCTTCTCAAACTCAAGAACACCCAGGTTGTAAAGTATGGTTGTATTCCCCGGTTCCAGGGCGAGGATCTTCTCATAGGTCTTGATGAGTTCGTCCCTGTTTTCCTGATCTTCCAGTACCCGGGCCATCATTAAAAGGGCGTCCAGACGACGGGGATCCCGCGTTAAAACCTCTGAGAGGTATTTTTCCGCCTTTTTGAAGGACCCTTTTTCAATCAAGCTCTGGGCCAATTTGAGTCGACCCTCCAAATCCTCCGTGTTCAGGGTTACGGCATTGCCCAGATAAAAGTCCGCCTTATCCTGATCATTGATCTTTTCGTAGAGGTAGGCGAGGTTGTAATACAGATTGGCATCCTTTTGATCCAGGTTTGCAGCCTTGAGGTAAAAGGAAATCGCTTTCTTGTACCGGCCTGTTTCCGTGTGCAGGTATCCGAGCCTTTTGTAGATCTGAATTCTTTCCTCCGGTTCCAGCTGTTTGAGAAGGCCTTCATATGCCTCTATGGCCGCACTCAGGTTCCCCTCTTCCTCGAGTACTTCCGCCAATCGACTCCTCGCCTCCAGGTCATCCGGATCCACCTGAACCAGCCTTTCCAAGGTGGTAACCACACCCTCCCGGCTTCCCATGGCCGTATATACCGCCAGGAGTTCCGTGAGGATTTCTCTATTCATTCCTTCACGGGCCATATCTTCGAGCATGGAAGAGGCCTTTTCCCAACGCGCCAGGGATTTGTACTCGTCAAGGAGTCTCCGTTGAATCTCCTTGTTCTCGGGGTGGAGCCGGTGCGCCCGCTCAAGGAATGCCAGCCGCTGGTCCCCGTCGATAATCCTGTTCGCCCTGTCCAGCCAGTCCTCTGCATAGGGCCGGATCTCCCAGTCTATGTGGCCCAGTTCCTGATTCTCGTGTTTGACCCTGATTCTGAAGTTATAGTGTTCAAAGATCCGCTCCCGCGGCAGCAAATCCGAAAGGGTCATCTTTTCATACCGCAGGGCATTCACATCAAAATTCGTGGAAACAAGGCGGATACCAACATTCAAAGGCACGGTTGTTGCGACCTTACTGATTTTGACCCTATCTGAAGGATGCAGGGTAAGGGCCTCACCTGGAAGCAGTTTTTGGGCCTCATGATTTATCTCAATGAGGATGGAATTGAAACGGGGAGAATCTGAAGACAGCCCGCGAAGGTACCACCACCCTGCTGCAAGGGCCGCGATGATCAACAGGGTTACCACCAAATAGGCGGGTCTCCGGGATGGTGAATTTTTTTTCCTTTTTTTCAGCAATCGGCGGCACTCACTTGGGGATGCCCTTTTTTGCCCTACTCCTCTTGGCGAAAGTGCCTTCCCAGATCAGAAGGACCGGGCTTGCCACAAAGATGGAGGAGTACGTGCCCAC
>Ga0180432_10001880_pt1 | contig 32386 bp, 20 predicted proteins | sample SS_ome_10_FD_132414 | JGI IMG/M metagenome (GOLD analysis project Ga0180432, IMG submission 132414) | Hypersaline lake sediment archaeal communities from the Salton Sea, California, USA - SS_1_MS_2 metaG | ecosystem: Environmental > Aquatic > Non-marine Saline and Alkaline > Hypersaline >...
CCTCCGTGAGTGTGACGATATACCATTTTCTCATGATAGGCCTCCCTGCCTTGGTACCCCTTCTCACCATCGGCAAAGAAGCCTACTTCAGTCCATCAATTCTCGGGAGACAGAGCACTAGAATGGTTTGTGTCCGGAGTCCGGCTTGGCAGGACATAGGCGGGTGGAAAGGAGCTACATGCCTGACGCGCCGTAGCGCGTGGGATAACCCAGTAAAGATGAGGAGTCCGATGACCAGTACAATGCGCGCTAGGTGCGGTGTTGCGGCAGCCCTGTTGTTGGTTGCCTCTATCTTGCCGAGCGCATCGCTCGGCTATTACCTTGACGAGCCGTCGTCGTGCATCGTCGTCCATCTCGTTACGCCTGAAGATCTCTACATCGGATACTGGCCCATTTTCACCTACGACGATATCGACATCTATGTCGGAAATGTTCTGGCGCTTCCAGGTGCCGACATCGACAGTGGGTGCTGTCCGATTGAGGTCCCGCCAGGAAAGCAGACGATCAGAGCGGTGTGGAATGGGATCGAAGTGGAGAAGCAGGTTCACGTCGAGCCATTTGAGACGAAGAACGTCAAGCTGGTCTTCCCGAGGACGGAGTTTCCGATCTCTAGCCGCATCCCCCAGCTAGACCTCACGGCTACCGTTTATGGGAGGGTAGATGCCAACAATGTCTGTGAAGGCGTCTCATGGGATGGGGAAGGGAAATGCGACGGACGCGAATGGGAAACAGGCTACTGTGTTTATTTAAATGGCAGCAAAAGAGGCCCTTACGCCTGGAAGGGCACTACGCACGCTGAGATGGGCGATTGGGGTTGGCGCCTTGTAGCGTCACACGACTGTGGTCGCGCTTTGGATTGGTACCATTGTGCGCATGTGTACGAGAAGATCAGACTGGACATCCCCCCTCAATCGTTCTCGTACTGGTACGTCCAAGTGAACGCAACGGTCAACGCCCACGATCCAGAACTAGAGGGACGCCCTGGCGGCGACTTCAAGTTCGAGTACACGGAGGGTCGGAGGAGCATTCCCTTGCGGTCGTATCCCGGCGACGATGCGCCGGTGCCTGTTCAGACTACCCTCAAGCTGGACGCGGGGGAACGTATCCAAGAGCTGCACTGCAACACTGGTGAATGGTCGTGGCACCAGGCAGATGCCCTTGGCAGCGCCCGGAAGCAATGGGAGGTGCTGATCCACGAGTTCGTGATGAGCTCCGTGCCATACGACCTGGAAGGCGAAGGAACGCCGTACACGGAGATGCATCCCCCCATTGCCTCGTTCTCCTTCTGGCCGGAAAACCCCGCCGGCGGCGAAGCGGTCCGTTTTGACGCGTCGTCCAGCAAGGCTGAGGACGGCGCGGTGCTGAGCTACCTGTGGGACTTCGGTGAATGGGAGGGACGCTCGGCGGTGGACACGGACTGCGGCCAGGTCGTGTATCACGCTTACGACAAACCCGGCAAGTATACGGTGACCCTTGTGGTGACCGACAACCGTGGGCTGGTCTCCTCAACACGGAGACTGATCGGGGGCACCGAGGCGGATTTCGCCTACTCGCCAGACGTCCCCTGCGTTGACGAAGAGGTGCGGTTTGAGGGCTCCGTCTCGGGCGATCCGAACGGCGAATTCGATAGCTACTCGTGGACGTTCGGCGACGGGACATCCGGGGAGGGGAAGGTGGTTCGGCATACCTACCGCGCCCCCGGGGCCTACAAGGTGGCAATGGTCGTTTCGAGCCAAGACGCGTCGGCGGACCCGATCGAGAAAACGATCACGGTCGCTGCGTGCGATCCGAATCCCGACCCAGACATCACGGTCTCTTTCTTCGACAAGGACAACCCCGATCGCTCCGTCACCGGGGCCGCGGCCGACGGTTGCTCGGAGGTAATCGTCTCGATCGAGAATCTGCCCGAAGGGACGAGTCCCAACGAGGTCGTGATCAGCCCGGACCCCAACGACGGACGCATGAGCGATGAGAAACCGAACCTGAGCGGTGGCGTGTTCACGCAGACCTACGTCGCGCCGGAGTTCTTTGTCCGAGAGGGCCATCGAGAAGCGGACCTCGCGCAGGGACAGAGGCCTATCGATCTGCACATCACCGTCAAGGAACGCCAAGTCACGCCCGCCAGTAAACTCCTCCTGATCAAGCCCCCGGTCGTGCTGATGCACGGCCTGTGGTCGAACTACGAGTGCTGGTGGGACTTGGGGACAAAGCTCGTCGCGGCGCACGGATACGACGAGGGACATGTGCTGATGGCCAACTATGCAAACGACGTCTACTTCGAAAGGAATCGGCACGTCATAGGCAACACCGCGGAGTCGTTGCTGAGGTGTGTACACGAAGACGGTTTCGTGGCCAAGAAGGTGGATGTCGTTGCCCACAGCATGGGCGGCCTGCTGACGAAGTTGTATGGAGACGAATCCTACATCCGGTCCGTGACTACCGTTGGGACGCCCCACTATGGGAGCGAATGCGCCGAACTCCTATGGTCACTTGTCGACGATCGGTTCTGGAGTCCACCGGAGATGCTATACGCGGCCCTCTTTCGGATCAGTGGCCATCCGGCGACAGACGGCGCGATCGAGGACCTTCGTGTAGCCGCCGGGAAGGACTGCTCGGCCGATCGGCTTGGTGCCCACGTCCCGATCTGTGTGATCGCGGGGATCTCCCCGCCGACCAACCATAGCAGTGTGGGATTCATCAGTCTGCTCGAAGCCATCTGCCGATTCAGCCACGTGCTGCAGCCCGGCAAGACGTTGCTCGACCTGAACCAGTTGCTGTTCGGAGGTGAAGAGAACGACTGGGTTGTGACGGCGTCAAGCCAAAAGGGAGGCTGGAGCGAAGCTCTTGAGGCCGACGTCGTTTGGCATTGCTCCGAGCCGGAGGACGAATCGGTGCAGAGGACGATCGTGGCCTTTCTGCACCGGACGGCTTCGACATCCCCTCCCGTAGCGTCGGCCAAGAAGCGCACCTCGAAGGGCAAAGGGATCCCGAGGAGGAAGCTCGCCCAGGCCGAGATCGGCTCGTCTCCGGGCGAGGTGAAGATCAACCGTCCTGATCCGAGACAAGTCTTCCAGCCCGGCGATACGGTGACGGTTGAGATCGAGGTCTCGAACGGCGATGCCATGGTGCTGGTCGGGACCTCCACGGGCAGCGCGGCGCTCCTGGACGAGAAGCCATTTGCGTTTGAGCTGCAGATCCCCATAGACGCCGTGGGAGCGATCAGCATCCTCGCCGGGGCCAGGGATGACGAGGGCTTCATCGGATCAGACGAGATCGCGATACAGGTCGAGAGCACAGCGCAGCTGACCGGCTTGACGGTGTCGCCCGACAGCGGCGTGCTGAATCTGGCGGTGGGGACCCAGCTCCCGCTGGTCGTGACCGGGACGTACACGGACTCGGTCGAGAGGTCCGTGTCGACATCGACCAGCGGGACGTCCTACAGCTCGTCAGATCCCAACGTCGTCGATGTCTCTGACGACGGGCTGCTGACCGTCCGCTCGAAGGGGCAGGCCACCGTCACGATCCAGAACTCTGGCGCGACAGAGCAACTGACGGTGATCGGTGAGGTCGTGGCCGGCCCCCGGATCTTGGTGACGCCAGGCGCCTGCGAGTTCGCGTCGGTAGAGCTGGGTTCATCGGAGACACGCACCGTCACGATCCAGAACGTGGGGGCCGAAGCGCTCCAACTGGGAGCGCTCTCGATTTCCGGGCCAGACAGCGATGAGTTTGAGCTGAACAACGACGACTGTTCGGGCCAGACGCTCACCTCGTTGGAAACGCGAACCGTTGACGTCACGTTCGTTCCTGCGTCCGAGGGCGGGAAGGCCGCGGAACTCGCGATTCCATCCAATGACCCCGATGCCCCGACGTGCACAACCCAATTGAGAGCCGGCGCCGTTCAGTCAGGTTCCACAACAGACCCGCCGGACGATCCCCCTGGGGATGATCCGGAATACCCAGCCCCACCGAGGGGATGCTTCACCGGGGCTGGACCCGTGGCGATGCTGCTTGGGTGCGGGCTCTTCCTGCTCGTCAGATCTCGGAAGCGGCGCGGGCTCTGACGAAGCCTTCCCCCGGCAAGCAGCGAAAATCGTCCAGTTTGTGGTTGAAATTCAACCACTCAGTGGTTATATTTCAACCATGTTCCCCCGGCATGTATCGTCACAGATCCTCAAGGCCCTGGGCGACAGCCCCGTCGTCCTGCTCCACGGGGCCAGGCAGACGGGCAAGAGCACGCTCGTGAAGGACCTGGTGTCCCGCGATTATCGGGCGCAATACGTTACGTTGGATGATCCCACCGTCCTCGCGGCGGCCCGGGCTGATCCTGTGGGTTTCCTGGCAGGGATTGAGGGGCCGGTTGCGCTGGACGAGGTGCAGCGGGTGCCCGATCTGTTCCTGGCCATCAAGGCTCAGGTCGACCGAAGCCGTCAGCCCGGTCGCTATCTACTGACGGGCTCGGCAAACATCTGGATGGTCCCGAAGCTGTCCGAATCCCTGGCCGGCCGCATTGAGATCCTGCCCCTCTGGCCGTTGTCCCAAGGTGAGATCGAGCGTCACGAGGAGAGCTTCGTTGACGCGCTCTTCGCGGACAGCCCCGTTCGCCCACAGGCCGGGGCTGATAGCAGGGGCGACTTGACGGTCAGGATGCTGCGCGGCGGATACCCCGAGGCATGCCACCGACCGACGTGGGAACGTCGGCAAGCCTGGTTCAGTTCGTACGTCATGACGATTCTCCAGCGCGACGTCAGGGACCTCGCCAACATCGAGGGCTTGACCGCGATGCCCAGGCTGCTCGCGCTCCTGGCGGCCCGTGTGGGCCGCCTGATGAACCATGCAGAGGTGTCTCGCAGTCTGGCGATGCCCCAAACAACCCTGAAGCGCTACATGAGTCTCCTGGAGGCGACGTTTCTGGTCCAACTCGTACCGCCCTGGTCGAGCAACCTGGGCAAGCGATTGGTCAAGTCCTCCAAGCTCTACCTGATCGATACGGGCCTTGCTGCCTCCCTGCTCGGGCACAGCAAGCAGGAATCCCTGGAGCGATCGGCCCTGATTGGGCATCTGTTCGAGAACTTCGTGGTCATGGAACTCCGCAAACAGATTGGGTGGAGCCGGACCCGGCCGGAGTTGTCCCATTTCCGAACACTGGCGGGCCAGGAAGTCGACGTCGTGCTCGAGGCCCCATCGGGACAGATCGTGGGTATCGAAGTCAAGGCCGCCGGCGCCGTGAATCCCGATGCGTTCAGGGGACTCCGCGTTCTGGCCGAGCAGGCGGGCGATCGCTTTCACCGAGGTGTTGTGCTATACGCCGGCAGAGAGACGGTGCCCTTCGGAGGCAATATGTTCGCTCTTCCGCTCGACAGCCTATGGCGGATGTGACCCGATCGATGAGCAAGAGCGCCTTCTCCGCAGATCAGGACTCGGGACGCGTGGCGTTGGGGCACACCGCCGGCCTTGTCAGGTTCCGGTGCCGTGGGCTATCCTTGATCCGCGGGTATGAAGTACATCTTTTCTAGCATACTGGCCTTGCTGGGTGTCTGGTCGCTGGTGGCGTGGCGGATCGCGCCGGAGACCCGGGCGCGGCAGCACGTCCTCAACGCGTCGCCGGTTCCGGCTGAGGGCTGGCGGAATCTGCCCGACGCGGCGGCGTCGGCCCTGTCGGTCCAACTGGAGACCCTCTGCGATCTGCGGGCCGTCGACGCTGACGGGTTGCATCTGCTCATCTGGGGTGGGGGACGCGGCGGGTCGCCCGCGGGGTACGACCGGGTCGCGCTGTGCAAGGGTCGCGACTACGCGGCCAAGCTCGGCGAGGCGGGCGTCTCGTCCTGGCAGTGGACCGAGCCGTTCCAGCTCGAACTGCACGGCGGCGACGGGCCGGTCACCATGGACTGGCGGATGAACGTCCGCGAGCTGTCCGCAGACGGCTCAGAGCTGTTGGTCTACCTCAGCCACCTCTTCGACGACGAGGAGACCCGGCCCCTCCAGCAGGCCATCTGCGCCAACGTCGACCGCCCGACCGAGTGGCGCACCCCGATGACCTGGGTGAGCGACGTGAACCCGCAACGCAAGCCGCAGATCGAGGCCTTCAACCGATGGTTCCCCGAGTGCTTTCTCCGCCTGCTCCCGGCCGAGACCACCGGGGTCGGCGTGCAGCGGAACATCGTCCAGACGTGCAGCGGCGTGGGCCCGGCGATCATCGACGTCTACGGCATCCATCAGTTGCAGATCTACGTCAACGCCGGGATTCTCATGGACGTGACGACGCTGGCCAAGGAGATGGGCTTCGGGCCTGACGTGACGTACCCCAAGGCCGCCCCGGCAATGTTCATCGACGGCAAGCAGTACTGCTTCCCGTGCAACGTCAACGTCCGCATCCTGATCTACAACAAGAATCTGTTCGACCGCTACGACGTGCCCTATCCGCCGACCGATCGCGTGATCGACTGGCTGGAGTTCGTCGAGACGTACGGCAGGCCACTGACGGTCCGCCCGTCGGGCCGACCCGTGCCCGATTGCTTCGGTCTGACGGTCGAGGGCTGGGAGGACATGATCTACCAGGCCGGCGGGAGCCTCTACAGCGAAGACGGCACGCGCTGCGTCGTCGACTCGCCCGAGGCCATCGTCGGCATGAGGATGTACCGCGACCTGATGCACACCTACAACATCATGCCCAATCCCCTGCAAAAGGCCGGGATGACCGGTCAGGGCGGTTGGGGCCAGGGTTGGATGAACTGGTTCGGCGGGCAGAAGATCGCCTGCATCCGGATCGGCAAGTGGGCGCTGATCACGTTTCGCCGGTACATCACCGAGCAACGCCGTCGCTTCGCCAGGCGGTTTGGCGACGTCAAGCCGCCGACCGACCCGGACCGCTTGCGGGCGTGGACCAAGCAGTGGATGATCGACCATCCGGACCCGATCGACTGGCCGCCCCTGCGACTCGGAGCGATGCACGTGCCGCGGATTCCCGATTGTCCCCCGTTGCTTCCGCTGACACAGCGCAGCGCTGGGGTCAACGCGCTTCACCTTCAGAAGCATCATGCGGTCAAGTTCCTGAAGTACCTGGCCGGCGAGGAATACTGCCAACTCATCAACGATGGCGCCGATGCCCTGCCCGGCAACCGGGAGTACGCGACCATCGAGCGACAGATCCATCCGGATTGGCCCGAGGAGCGTGACCTCCACGTCCTGACCAACCAGGCGACCGCGTGGGGCCGCGTCCGTGAAATCAGTCCGTTCGTCGACGCGTTGGAGATGTACCGTCTGATCGGCGCGCAGGTCGAACGGATGGACGCCGACAGCGGCTTCAGCGCCGAGCAGGCCATGCGGATCGCCGCCAAGGACGTCAACCGCGCGCTGCGACGGAACCTCCGCAACGACGTGAAGCTCCGGAAGGCGTACGAAGACATCGTTCGTGGCAAGCGACCGGAGCCGGTCGCCGCTGTCGGGAGGGCGTCGCGATGAAGCTCGCCCTGGCCAACGAGCGGAAGCGCAAGAACCTCCTGGCAGCGTCCGCGTTCCTGCTGCCCAACTTCACGGGCTTCCTCGTCTTCACGGCGTTCCCCGTCGTCTTCAGTCTGGCGATGAGCTTCACCAACTGGTCGCTCAAGCCGAGCATCGAGACCGAGTTCGTCGGCCTGCGGAACTTCAACGACCTGCTGTGGTTCCGTTCGATCGAGGGCGCCGAAACGGGCAGCATTCGCGCCCTGATCGCGTGGTTCGTCTGTCTGGGGTGCACGGTGGTGGGGCTTGTCGGCACGATCCTGTCCGGAGAGCGTGCCCGCGGGATCAAGACGGGCGGCGCCTTGTGGCTCGTCACCGGTCTGCTCCTGATGGTGGGCTACGGCGTGGGGGTCGTCACCGGGGGGTACGCCCTGGTCGGGATGGTGATGACCGTGCTCGGTTGGCTCCTCATCAGCCACGAGTCGGCGACGTGGTGGGGCAGGTGGATGGTCTGGCCCGTCGGGGCCTGGATCGGTCTGGTCGGCCTGGCCGTCCTGTCCGGGCGGGTCTGGCAGGGATACGAGCTGAACGACCGCTACTTCTGGTTCTACTTCTACAACACGTTCTACTTCATGTTGGGCATGCCGGTCGGCATCGGCGGGTCCTTGCTGTTGGCGGTGATCCTGTCCAAGCCGTTGGACCTGGGACGACTGCGGATGCGCGTCGTCTTGGCGATTGCCCTGGCCGCTATCGGCAGCGTCACGGCCTCGGCGGCCTGGGCCAGCGGTCAGAAGGACCTGGCGCTGCTGCTGGGTGTGGCGTTCGGCGTGTCGATCATCGGGGCGCTGGCCAGCAACGTGGCCTTCAGGACGATCTTCTACATTCCGAACTTCACGGCGGGGGTCGCGCTGCTGATTCTTTGGGCGCAGCTGTACAACCCGCACTTCGGGCTGGTCAACTCGACGATCGACAAGGCGCTGGGCGTGGTGAGGGACACCTCGGCGAGCACGCCGTCGATCGTGTTCCACGCGGCGGCCGGCCTCGTCTGGCTGATCGGGTTGGCGTTGATGATCCGCTGGATCTGGCGGTTGGTCGCGGTCGTCTGGCACGACGGCGTCGAGGCCGTCATCGGTCACGTCCTCAAGATGGCCGTTGTGTTCGGGCTCTTTGTCGCGCTGGGCGGTGTCTTCGTTGCCTGGGCCGGCGCGGATCAGCTATCGCCCGAGCTGCCCGAGTGGTTGGGCGGCACGCGGTCGCTGTTCGGGTTCCTGGGTCTGCCGGACTACTTCAGCAACAAGGGGTTCGGCCTGGGGGCCCGCGAGGCGATCATGATCATGGGCATCTGGGCCGGCATCGGTGGCAACACGATGCTGTTGTACCTGGCCGGCATCAGCAACGTCCCGCCCGAGCTGTACGAGGCCGCCGAGATCGACGGCGCGGGTCGGTGGGCCCGATTCCGGCACGTCACCTGGCCGCAGCTGGCCCCCACGACCTTCTTCGTGGTGATCATGGCCACCATCGGCGGGCTGCAGGGCGGGTTCGAGCAGGCCCGCGTGATGACCCGCGGCGGGCCGGCCGGCACGACCACGACGTTGGCCTACTACATCTACACCGCCGCGTTCGAGCAGCTCAACATGGGCTACGCCTCGGCCGTCGCCTGGGTGATGTTCGCGTTCATCTTCGGGTTGACGTTGATGAATTGGAGGTTCGGCAATCGGTACGTGAACTATTGAAGCAGGGGTTAGGGTTCAGGGATCAGGGGTCCGGGTTCGGGGTCTTGTGTTGGCGCGTAGCCGCAACCGACCCCACGGAAGGTAGGGAGTTTTCGCTATCGACACGCCTGTGACTGATAGTTCGACGCCTGCAGAGCCGATGGCGCCGCCGCCTGTGGCGGGGCAGTCGCGCGTGTTGCCTGTTGTGGGCAAGTTGGCTGCGTTTGCGCTGATGGTGATTGTCAGTTGCTCGATGGCCATTCCCTTTGTGTGGATGGTGACGGCCAGCTTCAAGCCCCGCAACGAGACCGAGAGCACGCACCTCGTGCCCCACGACCCGCAGCCGGGCAACTACCTGGTCGTGCTTCGCCGCCTGCCCGATCCGCATCTGAAACGGAAACTCGACCTGAACTTCCCGCGCTGGTATTTCAACAGCCTGTTCGTCGCCACGTTCGTCACGACGCTGCAGGTGCTGACCAGCGCGATGGCCGCCTATGCCTTCAGCCGCATCCGCTGGCCTGGCCGCGACAAGGTCTTCCTGCTCTACCTGGCCACCATGATGATCCCGGGCCTGGTCCTCATGATCCCCAACTACCAGATCATGGTCTCCCTGAATCTGGTCAACAGCTACGCCGGTCTGATCATCCCAGCCGCCTTCAGCGCGTTCGGCACGTTCCTGCTGCGACAGTTCATGATGACCATCCCCCCGAGCATGGACGAAGCCGCCGAGATCGACGGCGCAGGCCATCTCCAGATCTTCCTCGACGTGATCCTGCCGCTGGCCCGGCCGGGCATCATCACGCTGACGATCTTCACGTTCCTGGGCAACTACCAGTCGTTCTTCTGGCCGCTCGTGATGATCAAGGACGACCACCTCCGCACGCTGCCGATCGGCATGCTCGCGTTTCAGGACAGCTACGGCCAACAGACCGAATACCTGATGGCCGCCACGGTGATGTGCGTCGTCCCCCTGATCCTGATCTTCGTGATCCTCCAGAAGCGCCTCGCGGCCGGCATCCAGTTGGGGGCGGTGAAGGGGTAAGGAAGTGCGACGACCCGAGTGCCCGGGCGCATTGAGGACACCGAGCCAAGTTGGCATCCCCACTTCTGTTGGCGTCTACCGTTTGGATGAAGCCATACACGCGGGGCGTTATTGCTGTACACTCGGATCGCTAGCGCCCGAGCGCCAAGGGGTTGCAGGAAGGCCCGACTTTTTCGATAATGCCTGTACGTTAACATTCTTCAGGGGAGAACTTGCCCGGGCGCAAGTTTAGATATATATAAACTATGGCGAGCTGTGACGACGATACTTCAGTAGCTGTCCACGGAAGGAAGCGCACGATCCAGTACGCGATGTGCGCCAACGGCTCGATGCCCGCCAAGGAGTTCGTTGAGAGCCTGTCCCAAGGAGAGCAAACCAAGCTTGCCGTTCTGTTCAAGAGAATGGCGGACACGGGCGAGATCCGGAACAAGGAGCAGTACAAGAAGGTTGAGGGGGACATCTGGGAATTCAAACGCCACCAAGTACGCGTCATGTGTTTCCAGGTTCGCAAGAGGGTGATCTTGACGCACGGATTCAGGAAGAAAGCAAATCGAACGCCTCGTAGCGAAATCGAACGTGCCAAGAGGATCAGAGCGGAGCACTTGAGGCGCGAGGGGACCCACGGGTAGGGAGAGACTACTATGAGCGATACGCTGATCGCCAATCTGACCAAGACGGCGGAGGGAATGAGGCTGTACCAGCAGGAGCGCCTCATCCTGGAGGTCACTGAGCTGATCTGCCAGGTCATGGAGGAAGGACGGGTCAAGAAGTCCGATCTGGCCAAGCGACTTGGCAAGAGCAAGGGATACGTCACCCAGCTCCTTGACGGACGCGCGAACATGACGCTGCGGACGCTCGCCGACGTCTTCTGGGCGTTGGACAGGACGCTCTCGCTTTCCTCGGAGCATCTGCATACTGGCTGGGAATCGTGGGCACCCGGGGACGAACCGCCCGTCATCAAGGTCGCGTGGGATTCCTTTGATAGCGATGAGCCTGTCGCTTCTTGGAGCCCCTCTCATCCTGAGCGCCGACAGGATGGAGACCGACCGGGAGAAGCGATGCGGCTGACCGCCTGAGCAACATGCATGCGGTTCACACAGTAGGACTGGAGTTCTCGATGGGTGCACGAACCAGATCCAAGAAGACCTCGTCCAAGAGGAAACAGGACGATCCACTCAAGCTGGCAAGCGCCGTCTCTGATCGCGTGGAGTTCGAGGACATTCGCCTCCTGCGATCCCGATGCCAGCAGACGCCCGACCTGCTTGGATCGGGACAGCAGACCGTTCAGTGGGGCACCCATGTCGACACGCATGTCGACCCAGAAACCGGTCGGATCTTCGTCCTCCCCAGCTTCAGAATGCAGGCACACCGGGCTGATGGGGACCCGAAGGAACTGTCGGTCGAGGTGGGGGCCGCGTTCATGCTCGTCTACCGAGCGGACTCATTGAGCGGGTTGACAGACGAGAACTACGAGAAGTTTGGCTCCATCAACGGAGTCTACAACGCCTGGCCATACTGGCGTGAGTTCGTGCAGAACACCATAGCTCGCATGGGTCTTCCCCGGCTGCTGGCACCCGTGCATCGCGTTGGCGCTCCAAGGCGCAAGGCACCGCGCAAACGCCCTTCCTCCGCCCGCACGCGCAAGACAAACACAAAAGGCTGAACCGGCAAGCGGCTGGTCACAACGCGGAGCGCCATGAATGAGCAAGGCCTTGGCGAGTGTGTGCATGATCTGCTACACGGTCGGGACGACCGTTGCGGGGGAGTTCCGCACTCGGCGACTGACGCCGCCCGTCGTCGAGGGGCGATGGGTCCGGCCCTCTTCCGAGACGCCTGCTCAGCCCGTCTGGGGGCATGCGCAGGGGCTTCGGGTCGGGCTGGCGCCGCTGCCCGGGCCGCGAGGGCTGCTTCGCATCTATGCGCCGCAGGTCGGGCTGCCTGAGGGACGGATGATCAACTTCATCGCCGTCGAACCCACCGTCGCCGTGGGCTCGCCGCGGGGATACTCCGAGCTCGAGCGGAGCGACTTGGACCGAAGACAGGGAAAGCGCTTCTGGAGCGCAGACAACGCAGACGACGCCACCCCTCGCTCGCCGACCCGGCCGGCGAGGGGAACGTTGCTATGCACGAATGACCTCGAGACCTTGTCCGTCTTTGTCTTCGTCGAGCCTTTCAAGAACGGTACGAAGCCGTACCTTCGACTGACGTTCCGTTCTGATAGGCCGGAGGAGGTGGGCATCGCGACGTTCGCCCAGCCCGGCTCGAAGCCGATGCACCAGTGCATCCTGACCGCCACCATGGGCAACTACGCGCGGCTCAGACGCTTGCACCTCGAGGACGCAGTCGTTTCGTCCACCGAGCTGTGGCCTGCCTATCGCGGGGACGGCTTCGCCCGCCCGAGGCTGTTTCCGTTGAGCCGGCTCTGGCGGGGGGCCGGAGGTGAGGTGATCGTCGCCGCCACGCCGAACGAAGCGAACCCAGGGGCGGTCGACTACCCGTCGAACGTGCCAGGGCATTGGCGCTATCGAGGCGCGGTCGCGACGCAGTACTGGCGCGCCGAGACACCCCATCGGGGGCTTGCCGCCCTGGTCAACGGACGGTTCACGTACTGGCGTTCGCAGGTTCCCATCCCCGGCGGCATCGCCTACGAGAACTTCGAACTGATGGCCCGGTACCGCGAGGGACAGGCGTTCTGGTTTGGCGTGACGCGAAAGACGCCGAAGCAGCTGGGCATCACCCCGTCGTCGTCTGGTTTCGATTCCGACAAGTGACGCTCGTCTCGGGAAGCCATGAGGACGCCGCATGCTTGCGCATGGAGTGCCATCACTTCTTCGACGTAACGACAACCGCCCACTGTCCGGGACCAGGCGTGTTGAGCGACAGTTCCTGGGCAGTCGTCTCTTGGGACGGACGCCACGTGCCGGCGTCGATGTCGAACCAGCGCAGCGTCTGCTGCGTGTGCGGGCGCTCAAGCTTCAGCGTGACCTGCCCGGCGGCGGGAAAATAGACGGCGTACTGCTGAGGCGGATCGGCCAGGCAGTAGGCCTCGTTGGGCTGGCGGTCGGCGAGCAGGTCGTTGCGGGGGCGGCAGGTAAACACGTCGATCGCGCCAGTCACCTCCCGGGCCGACCGGATCATCCGCTGCGCCATCTTGGATAGACCGATGCCGCTTGCCGGACGGTGGAACCGCGCCGACGCCATCCCGCCGAAGATATTCCGCCAGAACCGCTCCACGCCGTCGCGCGTGTTGCCGAACCGGCCGCCGTCGGCGCCGTAGATCTTGATGCTGTTGATCGGGCGCGGGCGGTCCTTGATCCGCACCCGGACGACCTGCGGGGGGTCGTAGTGCGCCTGGCCCTTCTGGTGGTTGTTCTGAGAGACGTCGATGAAGCTGTAGACCTCCGGATGATCGATCGTGGCGCGGTGCTTGGGATGGTTGACGTTCCAGGGATCCCACATCTCGGTGACCTCGACCTGCTTGCCGCGCTTGGCGGCCGTCTGGCGGATGAACGTGGCCCAGTACGCCCCCCATTTCGGCGTGACGGCCGTCTCGTTGTCCATGCAGTACAGCACGTGGTCGTAGGCCAGGCTGTGCTCGAGGAGCTTGGCGACGAACTTCTCCTGGTACGCCCGCACGACCGTCAGGTTCTTGGCCCCGGGGACCGACCGGAAGAAGTCGTTGCCGGCCCGGACCGGGTGGGAGTTGACGGCCAGGGGCAGACCGGACGCCTTGGCCGTGTAGTTCACGTTGTTGCGCGGGTTGAAGGGCGATCGGGCCCACAGGTCGCGGTAGTAGTCGAAGGTGGCCCAGACCTCGATCTGCACGATGATGTCCCGCTTGGCCGACTCGGCCAGCAGCGACGCGAACCGACGCCAGTATTCGGGATTGAACGCGTTGAGGTCATACGTGTCGCCCCTCTTGGCGAACGGCTGGACGTTACCCGGGTCGCGGGCCGACATCGTGTTGCGAACGTAGTTGCCGCCCACGGATCGGAGCAGGTCGAGGTGGGCGACCAGGTGGGGGATCTGGAACAGGTTGTCTTCGACCGTCCCGCCCAGCAGCAACACCGGCCTGCCCTTGTACTGCCAGTAGTAGGGGTTCTCGGCATACGGCCGGATGCGCTTGTCCGCGGCCCCGTCGGCCGCGAAGGCCGGCGGGCAAACCAGCAGGCCCAAGAGGCACGCCCTGCGAGCCAGGATGGATTGAGGTGTCATCTGGATGCTCTCCTGCCGTTCCCGCGTGAAGGCGGTATGGCGTCTCCGGTACATCATCTCGTTTCGCATTCTAGCCGGGAAAGCCGACGTCAGGCGAGTGCGACCGCCCCGGATTCGCCCGTTGGGCACCCGTCGGATCTTCGTGGTTAGCAAAAAAAAAACTCCACAACAAGTGTTGCCTTGTTTCTTCCGAGGGACGTAGAATGCAGCATTAGGCACTATCCGGGGGGGTGATATCAATTTCATAAGGAGATGTTCAGATGTACAAGAGTGAGCGACTTACGCAATTGTGTGCATTGGCAGGGGTGCTGGCTCTAGTTGTGGGGGCCTTCGGGGACACGATCACCATCCCGACGGACTATGCCACGCTGCAGGAAGCCGTGAATGCGGCCTCCAACGGGGATACGATTCTGCTGAAACCAAACACCTACTCGGGATCTGGATTCGTGGACGTCGTTGTGCGGAAATTGGTGACGATCCAGGGCGGGGGGGATCCCAACAACCCCGACTTCGCTGCGGAGACGGTCATCGACTGTGAGGAGAGCGGGCGTGCGTTGTACATGCCGCTGGAGGACCCCAATATCTACGATCCAAACTACTACGACCCCAACTTCTTTCCCGACCCCAACTATCCCGATCCGAACGAGATCTCCTGCGGAGATATCGTTGTGCGCGACCTGACGATCAAGCGTGCTGCCGTGTTTGGTTATGGAGGCGCCGTGTACTGCGAGCCGAATCTGCCCGTCGTGTCTTTGATCAATTGCCGCTTCCTGGACAACCAGACGCTGTACGGACTCGGGGGGGCCGCCTTTGGTGTGTGCGAGGTGATCGACTGCTTCTTCTACGGAAACAGGGCCGCGCACGACGGCGGCGCCATCGCCATTGTCGACGCCTCGGCATTCATTGACAAGTGCATCTTCGTGGGAAATGGGTACAGTGAGTCAGGCGGGGGCGCGATCCACGTCGAGGGAACCGACCCGAACGACTACCCCACCCCCCTGATCCGCGACTGTGTGTTCACGAGGAACCGGAAGGTTGGTGGCGGAGCATTGTGCTCTGTCAGCGCAGCGCCAACCGTGGAGCACTGCATTTTCGTGGGCAACTGGGCAACAGGGATCGGGGCTGCGGCGACGATACATGGGAATGCGCATGTCAACCCCCCGCACCCCCCCGCGATGCTCGACACATGCCTCTTCGCGGGTAACCAGGATTCCGGGGTTGCTAGCGCGGTCGACGTGTGGGGGAACCCTGCGCAATACACGCTCAAGGTCCAGCACTGCACGTTTCTGAAAAACTACCATCTAACCACCACGACATTCCCCAACAGCGCCCCGCTCTTCTTCGAGTGGACGACCACGCCATACGTCCAATCCTGTCTGTTTTGGGGTAACGACTATTCGGATTTAGATATATCATATAATTGGCCGTGCCCAAATGAGCCAAACTGCGTGGGCGTTGCGGACGCTGTTGTTGAGGCATGCCATCTCAGGGAACGCGGTGATCCGGAGCTGCGTCCCGGGACCTCGGGGACCTGGACGGCCGACGCGGTCTTCGATGCGAACACGGGCACGTCGGTCCTGACCGACGCCAACGCCCCGTGGGCGGAAGTGCCCGAAGCTGTGGGGGGATTGATCCTCATCCTGGACGCCAACTTCCCGAACATGCCGCACTATCTGATCAAGGAAGCCTCGGCGAGCACAGTGACCGTCTGGGGTGAGGTGACGCTCCGCCCGGAGTATGAGACCTTGGCGGGCATCGGGTACGAGATCTATGACTACCACCTATCGTCTTCGTCGCCGTGCAGGAACCCGGACCCGAATGACCCGGTCGATGACCCCAATGATCCGAACTACCCCGGCGGCTACGGACCGATGCCCACGCCGTGGTCGGATCACGACCTGGACGGCCAGGACCGCGACGCGATCCCGGACATCGGGTGCGATGAGTACAAACAGCAGTGCGGTCGCGCGCCGGCGCCAGCGGCGCTGATGACGTTGCTGGTCCTGACAGCGGTGTCCCTGGCACGGCGGAGGGCGTCGTAGCGGTCAGGCGGGTCGGCTGGTTCGTCTCCCGTTCACGCAGGGAGCGATTCGTACCTGGCTGTGATGCCTAAACGGTGTCTGTGCAGGATGGGCCGGCGGCAATGCTGTTGGGTGGACTCATCCGACGCCAGTCGATCGGGAAGCTCGGCAGCTACCATTTGATGTCGATCGTCCCCCAACGATCCCTCGGGATCCCGCGTTGCGCGTAGGCGAGCCCGATGATGTACTCCTGAAGAGCCATCATTTCGTCTAGCTGGCGGGCCTGCAGCCCCATCGTTCGCCACGAGCCCCTGCGCCTGTTGTCGGCGAGTTCGAAGCATGGCCAGGGATCGCGGAGCAGTTCGGCGTGGCCGTCGTAATACCCGACGCCCGCGCGCTTCCACAGGAAGGTCTGGAACGGCGAATGGTCATCAAGGTCGTGATACGTACTACGAACCGGGGAGCCGTGGGCGATGGCCATGTTGTTGTGCTGGGCGAAGAGATAGTCATTGCAGTTGTAGCACTCCCCGTTGGTGCCGTCGAGGCCGTTGGGTTGGCAGGCGACATAGCGGTCCCACTGCTCGCCCAGCATCATCGGCAATGCGGCAGCGTTATAGACCTGGCTGGGCTTCATGATGTGCCCCTGCACGTCGCCCCAGTCCTCCGTCCACCCCGTCTCGATTGGCAGGAGGTAGTATCGTCCCCAGATGGCCCGGGTGTAGTTGAAGGCGTTGTGGCTCTTCATCGGATCGCTGATCCGCGCGAACTCGGGGCATCGGTAGACCTTCTCGAAGCGCGCGTACGTGAAGAGCGTCCCGGTCTTGATGATGTCCGGACGGTCCCAGTCTTCCTGACGGCCGTAGGCGACGGCCCTGATGGCGTCTTCCGGCGAGGGGTCCGCCAGCTCGCCCGTGAAGTTGTACAGCCAGATCTCGTTGGGGTCTGGGGTCTCGTTGTGGCCGTCGTAATGGTGCCCGGTGGACGTGAAGGGGGGCGTCTCGTCCCAGTCGTCGGCGTATAGCAACATGGCCTTGGTAATCTGGTACACGTTGGCGAGACACTCGCTCGTCCGCGCCTGTGCCCGCGCCCGACCCAACGAGGGCAGCAAGATCGAGATGAGCAGGGCGATGATGGCGACGACGACCAGCAACTCAATAAGCGTGAAGCCCGTGTGCTTCCGTGTCCGTGCAGTTCTCCGCGACGACATGACCGGCCTCCTGAAATACATGACAGGTCCGTTCAGACGTAGACCCCAAACCCCGCCCGCCACCGCCCGCGCGGCGCCCTGAGCGACCCGAATACGCCAAACGACCTCATGCCAACGCGGTTGCGCGGTTCGGTGTTCGAGACTTGAGCAACCCAACCACATAAATACTACTTCATGGGCCCCGCGGCGAGCAACCCCCAAATCCGGAAAAACGCGGATCTGCGCTGCCCCCCGGAGAGACGCTGGTTCCATCGGGCGGCCCGTTTTTCCCTTGCACGTCCCATATCGGTGGACTAGAATAGGAGTTGACGAGGAGAGGAGGTTGTATCGCACGTACGGCCTGCCGGCAGGTGCTGTGCGCTGTTCGTGGTACTCATATCGTGCTGTTCGCCGGCGGGTCACGTCCTACAATTCGTTTCAGGTCTTGAAGGAAAGGAGAGCGCTATGTGGAGGAGATCGGCTGTCTTTGCGGGGGTCTACTGCGCCGTGATCCTGGCCGGCGGGCCGGTGGCGATGGGGGATTGGTACGACGCCTTCAACGACGGCGAGTACGGGGGCCAAGGCGGTGGGTTTCACATCGACAATCCCAACTGGACCGAGCGCATCGTCGCCGCCACCACGTATCTGACGGGGGTGGATGAGGGACGGGCCCGGATTACGTGCGAGAACACGTGGCTGCCCCTCGCGTTCGCGGGGCTCTCCGTCGAGGAGAACACCAGCGACTGCTACTTCGACAACAGCGTTGCGCACTACATGATCGCCAACGTCAGGACCCATGACGACACCTTCCCGGACCCCAACCTGGGCATGACGGGCTTGTGGGTCCTGACGGACATGGCCGCTGCCTGGACCGCGTATGACTTCGAGTGGGAGCCGAGCGATGGGTGGATGTCCATCACGTCTTACAGCGGCTTCACGTGGATTCACCTGGCCGACATAGATATTGACGATGACGGCTATCCTATAAGCTTGGTCGATCCCGCCAGCTATGACCCGTGCGACCCCGACCCGAACACGTTCGAGCCGGGGAATCCCATGGAGAAGATCTGGCTGGTGATCCAGTTCGATCCTTTCGGTTCGAACCACGACGCCAACAACCCCGACGACCCGAACGACCCCAACTGTCACTGGGTCCGCGGGGCCGCCTGGAAGGGGGCCAAGCACGACTGGGACGGGAACTGGACGATGCAGGGCAACTGCGTGGGCGCCCTGCTTGGCGGGACCATCATTGACGAGATCAACGGTGACTTCCCATTTGACCCGAACATCCACATGGACTTGTACGTCCATGAGGAGGGGTACGACTGCGTCGCCGCGTTCGCCGGTGGCGACACCTACTGGCCCCCCTATAACCCCTGCGACGACGTCTCGTACGATGACTTCGAGGTCCGTTCGGGCTACTTCACCAACGTCTCGCACACGCTGACGTTGAACGTGGTGAAACCGGAAATGGGCGTCGTCTGGATCGATCCCGACCTCCTGGACGACCCGAACGAGGTGGGATGGCACGACCCCAGCGGCCCGAGCGGCTACGATCCGAACTACCCGCCCGATCCGAACTTCCTGCGGCGGTACACCGACGGAACCCAGATCGTGCTGACGGCCCAGGCCAACAGCGGCAAGATGCTCAAGGAGTGGACCATCTACGATCCGAACTACCCCGGTGACGCCAACCACGCCGTCTTCGACACCAACACGGTGCTCTACCTGACGATGGACGCCGATTGGGAGGTCCAGGCGAAGTTCAAGTGCGGTTCCAGCGTGCCTCCGTTCGTGGCCATGACGCTGCTGGCCCTGGGGCTTGCGGTGGTGGTCCGCAGGCTGTTCTAGCGGGCGCTGGCCTTCGGGCCGGCATCGTCCATCACGGTGCCGCCTGGTTCATCTCGAAGCGACGCACTCAGACGGCGACCGGCGTCGTGCCGGTTGTCGTTTGCGCGACGTCTACGTAGGAGAAAGCCATGCGGAGGACAATGGCGGCGCTCGTGGGGGCTTGCGGCGTCCTGGCGCTGGCCGGCGGACCGGCGGCCAGGGCCGATTGGTTCGACGCCTTCAACGATGGCGAAGCCGGAGGCGAGCCGGGGGCGTTCCACATCGACAACCCCAACTGGACCGAGCGCATCGTCGCCGCCACCGCGTATCTCACCGGGGTGCACGAGGGGCGGCTTCGGATCACGTGCGAGAACACGTGGCTCACCTTCGCCTTCGCGGGGATGTGCGTTGAGGAGAGCCCTGGCGACTGCTTCTTCGACAACAGCGGCGCGCACTACATGATCGCCAACGTCCGGACCCACGACACGGTATACCCGGATCCTAACCTGGGCATGACGGGGCTGTGGGTTCACACGGACATGGCCGCCGCGTGGACCGCCTATTCCTTCGAATGGGAGCCGAGCGACGGGTGGATGTCCATTGCGACCTACAGCGGGTTCACGGGGATCGGCATGGATTCCACGCACATCGACAAGCCCGGATACCCCATCAGCCTGGTCGACCCCAACAGCTATGACCCGAACGACCCCGACCCGAACACGTTCGAACCCAAAGACCCGATGCTGCCGCACTGGATGGTGGTCCAGTTCGATCCCTATGGCGTGAACCACGACGCGAACCACCCCGACGACCCGAACGACCCCAACTGCCATTGGGTCCGGGGCGCCGCCTGGATGGGGGCCAAACACGATTGGGACGGCAACTGGGTGCTGCAGGCCAACTGCGTGGGGGACCTGCTTGGCGAGACGGTGACGGATCCCATCAACGGCGACTTCCCGTTCGACCCGAACATTCACATGGACTACTACGTCCATTTGGGGGGGTGGGACTGCGTCGCCGCGTTCGCGGGCGGCGATACGTTCTGGCCTCCGTATAACCCCTGCGACGACGTATCGTATGACGATTTCGAGGCGCGGTGGGGCTACTTCACCAGTGTCTCGCACACGCTGACGTTGAGCGTCTCGAACGCGCACCTGGGCGTGGTCGCCGTCGACCCGGACCTCCTCGACGACCCGAACGAGGCGGGGTGGCATGACCCCTGTGTCCCGGGCAGCTACGACCCGAACGTTCCGCTCGACCCGAACTACCTGCGTCGGTACACCGACGGGACGGCGATCGTGCTGACGGCCCTGCCGCATAGCGGCAAGTCGCTCAAGCATTGGATCATCTGGGATCCCAACCATCCGGGGGACAGCAATTACACCGCAACAGACACCAACACGGTGCTCTACCTGACGATGGACGCCAATTGGCAGATCGACGCGGCGTTCAAGTGCGGTGGCAGCGTGCCCCCGTTCGTGGCGATGACGTTGCTGGCGTTGGGGCTTGCCGCGGCGGTCCGGAGACTGTTGTAGCGGCGGCTCATGCGAATTCCAAGGTGATCGGGCCGGCGGGGCAGATCCCCGGGCGCCGCCCGGTGAGCTCCCCGGGCACGTGGCTCCAGGGCCAGAACAGTCTCGCCGGGGGGGTGATTTTCCCTTGTAATCCGGTCCCCGGCGGCTACAATTATGTGTAGGTGGAAAGGGAGCTAGACTGCGCTACAAGCCGATCCGAGCTGTATCGCATGCCGCCATGCCAATCCCTTTCAGGGCGACGCGGGGTCGCGCATCGTTTGCAGAAACGAATCTTGTGGGCTTCCAGGAAAGGAGAAGACCATGCGGAGGAGAATGGCAGTTGTTGTGGGGGTCGGGTGTGCCGTCCTGCTGGCCGGTCCGACGGCGGTGCTGGCCGACTGGTTCGACGCCCTCAACGACGGTGAGTACGGAGGGGAGCCCGGCATCTTCCACATCGACAACCCGAACTGGACCGAGCGGATCGTCGCCGCGACGGCACACCTGACGGGCGTGGACGAGGGTCGAATCCGGATGACGATCGAGAACACGTGGCTGCCTTTCTGCTTCGGGGGTGTGGCCGTCGACCACGATGACCCGAATTACTGTTTCTTCGACAACACGGCCGCCCACTACATGATCGCCAACATGAGGACGCACGACGACAACTACGAGCCCGGCAACGGGATGCTCGGTCTGTGGTTGCACGGGGATCTGGTGGCCGGCTGGACCGCGTACGACGTCGAGTACCAGGCCAACAGCGGATGGATGTCCATCTCGAGCTACAGCGGGTTCACGTGGATGGGGATAGACGCCATCCAGCGATACCACGATGGGTACGACCAGAGCTTGTGGGACGCGAACAGCCCGTTCGATCCGAACCTGGATCCCAACGTCTGGAATCCGGGCAGCCCGCTGTATGACCCGAACTACGCGGACCCGAATCTGGGCGGCTGGGGGAGCTACAACGATTACAAGAAGGACACCATCTGGATCAAGGACCCCAGGATCCCCCACTGGATGGTGATCCAGTTCGATCCGTTCGGCCCGAACCACGACCCCAACAACCCCGACGACCCCAACGACCCCAACTGTCATTGGCTCCGTGGGTCCGCGTGGCGGGGGGCCAAGCATGACTGGGACGGGACCTGGATGCTCCAGGGCAATTGTGTGGGCGCGCTGCTGGGCGACGACGTCAGCGATCCCATCAACGGCGACTTCCCGTTCGATCCGAACATCCACATGGACTGGTACGTCCACCAGGATGGCTACAACGCCGTGGCCGGATTCAGCGGCGGCGAGTCGATCGAGCCGAACACGGTCGCTTACTGCGTCGACGCCTCCTACGACGACTTCGAGTCCCGGTGGGGTTACTTCACCAACGTCTCGCACTCGCTGACGCTGACGGTCTCGAACCCGCACATGGGCGTGGTCTGGATCGATCCGGATGTCCTGGACGATCCGAACGAGGTGGGATGGCACGACCCCAGCGGCCCGAGCGGCTACGATCCCAACTACCCGCCCGATGCGAACTTCCTGCGTCGGTACACCGACGAGACCGAGATCGTGCTGACGGCCCAGCCGCTCAGCGGCAAGTCGCTCAAGCACTGGATCATCTGGGATCCCAACCACCCGGGCGACAGCAACTACGTTGCGACGGACACCAACTCGGTGCTCTACCTGACGATCGACGCCGACTGGGTGATCGAGGCGGCGTTCAAGTGCGGTGGCAGTGTGCCTCCGTTCGTAGCCATGACGCTGCTGGCGCTGGGGTTGGCGGTGATGATCCGCAGGCTCAGGTAGCGGCGCCTGCCTCGGCAAATGCGATGTCTTCTGACGGCGGCCGGTATCATGCCGGCCGCCGTTTCATTTCGGGCCGGCAGGCGGCGTCCGCGCGTGCTCCTTTCTTGATGCCCCCGGGCGGACTCGTATCGGCCAACACAGTCTGATAGACTGCCCTCCGCACGCGCGACGGCTCGAGCGCCATGGAACCGCCAAACACACCGTCCTCGGAACCGCACGGCAGTCGCTTGCAGAACCGCCTGCAGACGCATGGCCGGCTGGTGGCGTTCGCGATCTTCGCGCTGGCGCTGCTGGTCCGGCTGATCGTCGGCCTGGAGATCCGCCAATCGCCGATCCCCGAGCTGTGGCGGGGCGCCGAGACCGACATGGGGTTCTTCGTGGCCTGGGCGAAGCTGATCGTCGCGGGGGACTGGCTGACCGACGAAGTCCTGCATCCCTACTTCGCCTGGCAGCGACCGATCGGCACGCTGGCCGAGTGGAACGCGTGGTACGGCGGCAAGACGTTCCATCAAGCCCCGCTCTATCCCTACCTGCTTGCGGTCATCTTGGGACTGTCGGGCACCGGGCTGTGGGCGGTCTACGTCGTTCAAGCGGTCGGCAGCGCGCTGACGGCCGTGCTGCTCGCGGGCATTGGCCGGCGGCTGTTTAACCCAACCGTTGGTCTGGTTGCGGGCGTGGCCGCGGCGATCTACGGTCCCTTGGTCTTCTACGACTTCGTAGCCCTGCGGACCTCTCTGGCCGTGCTGGGCGCGGCGGCGACGGCCTGGCTGCTGATCCGAGCCGGATCGGACGAACGGTGGTGGGCGTGGGCGGCGGCCGGGGGCGTGATGGGGCTGGGGTTCCTGCTCCGGCCGAACGCGGCGGCCATGCTCGTCCTCGCGGTGCTGGGCGCGACGGTGCTGATGTGGCGGCAGTGGCGGCGGCTGGTGACGGCCTGCGTCTGTCTGGTCGTGGGCTTCGCAGTCTGCCTGATCCCGTTGGTTGCCCGGAACGTCCGGGTGGGCGTGCCGCCGCTGTCGGTGTCGGCCGTTGGGGCCTCGACGTTCTACCTCGCCAACGCCGCGGGCGCGCCCGGCACGGGGTGGGGCATGACGAAGGAGTTCCCCCAGGCGATGCGCCGGACGAAGGGTCGTTTCTCGTCGCTCGCACGAGAGGCGGCGGCTTCGCACGCGTCGATCGCTGGCCCGATCGGGCTGCTGGTCGCCAAGCTCCGGGCCGTCCTCCACTACTTCGAGCGAACCAACAACGCCAACCCGTACTATGCCGAGCGGTTCAGCCTGTTGCTGCGATGGGGGACGGTCCCGTTCTGGCTGGTCCTGCCGCTGGCGATGACGGGTCTGGTGGTGACCTGGCCGGACCGACGCCGACTGATTTGGCTGTACGTGGCTTTGCTCGTGCCGTTGGTGACGATGGCGCTGTTCTACCAGACGGCGCGGTTTCGTCTGCCCATGGTGGTCGCGCTGATCCCGCTGGCGGCGGCCGCGCTCGAATGGATGATCGCCCGCCGCGGTAACCTTGCGCTGGCCGTTCCCGTGACCCTTGCCGTCTGTGTGGTCGTCCGTTGGCCGGGCAGCGCCGACCCGCCGCGGATTCAGGAGCGTGATCTTCAGTCCGGCGCCCACGCCCTCAGCCAGGTCGCGTGGCACGATCGCGCGCTCGCGGAGGCCCGCGAAGCCGTTGGGCGGTATCCGGACAGTGTATCGTCGCGGCTGACGCTCATTGAGGCCTTTCGCCGGGCTGGCCGGACTGACGAAGCGGCCGACGCATGCGATCAGGCCCTGCGGGACCTGCCGGACCCCCCGTCGCTGCGCGTCCGTCGGGCGGCCATCTATCTCGATCAGAACGAGCCCGAGCGTGCCGCGGCCATATGCCAGTCTCTGCTCGACCGCAATCCGAAGTACGTTCCCGCGCTCATCGCGTTGTCGCGGGCGCTGGCGATGCCGGGACCCTCGCAGGCACTGGCCCGATCGCGTCGACTGGCCGGGCGAGCCGTCCGCGTCGCCCCGCAGAACGCTCAGGCCCATCGGGCATGGGCTGACGCGCTTGCCGCGGCGGGGATGCAGGATCAGGCCGTCTCGGCCCTCGAGACGGGGCTGTCGCGGATCGCCCTGACGGACCCCGACCGGCCCGACCTGCTCGAATCGCTGCGGAAGCTCAAGGGGTCCTGACGGCGCCCGCCGATGATGGCTCATCCTGGATCGGCGATCACTTCGGCGGACCGGTCCAACCGTGCAGCTTGTTCTTTTCGACGATCAAGATGGTGTGATCCGCGAACCAGACGCCCCGGACGCTATCGTGCATGCCCAAGTCCACCATCCCCCCTTCGCTGGGGATCAGGCCGCTGTCCTCGCGCCTGTCGTAGAAGTACGCGACGTAGCGTCGCTTCCTGCCGCCTTCCGGGAGCGGGTTGCCCTTGTCGATGGCGACCACGTACGGACGCCCGACCTGGTGGCTCACCAAATCGGCGTTCCGGTTGGTCGTGCCCCGCCAGATGAGACGGAGGGATTGGGCGTCCAGGGTCGTTACCGCTTCGGGGGTGCGAACGAAGAGGTGGTCGCCGACCATTGTGGGGATGATGCTCGAGCCGGGCGTGCCGGGCAGGTGGGGCGACTCTGCCTGGATCTCGCCGGTGCTCAGCGATCGGCGCACGATCGTCCGGCCGTTGTGCGATAGATAGACGCCCTCCGTCCCCAGGACCAGGCTGTAGCGGTGGTTGAACTGCCTCGAGGTGTTCTCCCACGCCAGCTTGCCCGCGTAAGGATCGAATGCGTAGATCCGGCGTCCCGACGCCGCCAGCAACATGCCCTGTTCGGACATCGCCATCCAGAACGCTCGACCGGACGTCTTGGTCTCGATCGTCCTCAGCGATCGTCCGGTCTCGGCGTCGAGCACGTGGATGGCCAGCCGACCCGACTGGGGGGTGGGCGCCTCGTGGATGAAGAACTCATCGTTGACCACCGGTGGGTTGTGGAGCTTGCTGGTGAGCTGACCTCGCCAGATGACCTGGCCTTGGTCCGCGTCGACACAGACGGCCTGCCCGTTGTCCAGCACGCCGAACACCCGGTCCTCGGTCATCTTCCAGTTGACCCATCGGCGGACCTCCTCTGGATCGACGCCGGGACCATCCGCCGAGGAGGCGTGAGCGGCCACTGACCAGACCAGCTGACCCGTATCGATCTGGACACCCAACAGCCGACGTCGCGTGGCCAGGACCAGGTTTCGGCGGGTCATCCCCAGGAGGTTGGGCTTGCTGTCGCAGCGGACGGGCGTGGGCCACATGGGGCGATTGTCCAGCGCGGTGAAGGCCTCGATCTTCCCCCCGCAGTGCGTGACGAACAGATCCCAGCGCGTGCCGGGCAGGTCCGCTTGCGAGGGGGGCAGGATCGTCACCCATGTGTCGAACTCGCGCGACCAGCCCTTCTTCATGGGCAGGGAGAAGGCCGGGAGGGGCGGGCCGGTGGGTCGGCCCCTGGAGACCAGCTCGGCGTATTCGGCGAACCCGATGGACCGGCCTTGGTGATCGAAGCGGTGGTCCGGGAACATGACCGCCCCTCGCGCCAGCCATCGCCCGGCGGCGAACGGTCGATCGGATCGGAGGTAGGCCTCGGCGACACGCCGCATGATGCGCGGGACGTCGGCTCCCTTGGCGGAACGGTGCAGGACCTGCAAGTAGGCCCGAACGGCCTGGCGGTATTGACCGCGCTGCTCGAGGAGCTCGGCCTTGGCGAGCACGCCCTTCCGAGCGGCCTTGGAGTTGGGGAACGCGTCGATGACCTGTTGGATGATTTCGACGTCGCGCTGGTCTCGGCCCACGGCCAGCATGGTCTCGGCCTGGCGTTCGAAGGTGGCATATGCCTGGCGGCCTTGTTCGGACAGGATGGTGGCGATTTGCCTCTCGGCCCACTGGCCGGCATTGGGGCGGGTCGGTTCGCCGTCGACCGAAGGCGTTGGACGGTGTCGCAGGCTCGGGTCCGCGATGATCTGTTGGTACTGCTCGATCGCCGAGCCGAACTGGCGCGTTCGCGCGAAGGTCTGAGCCAGCCGCAGGCGATAGAGCACCTGGGCGTCCGTGTCAGGTGGGCACTGCGCCGCCTGTTGGTAGAGCTCCAGGGCGAGGGATTCGTCCGGGGACCCCTCGTCCCTCACCTTGTCGCCGAAACGGACGAAGTCGTGGAACACCCGTGCCTTGACCCGCGCGTCGCGGATGCCCGCGAAGCCGCCGCAGACCTCGACGGCTCGGTTCAACGCGTCGATCCCGCGACGTCGCTCGCCCACGCGAAAAGCGACCTCGGCCAGGTCGAGCCGGGGCATCGGATCGGTCGGCGCGGCCCGGATCCTTCGCAGGAGGCGGGCGAAGGCCTCGTCCCTCGGCACGTACCCGGTCAGGCGATCGCTTCCGGCCACGGCGACTAGCCCGGGCGTGACGAAGACGTTCCCGCCAACGGCGTTCTCGGGCCACTCATACAATCCGGGGTCGCCGCCGCGAAGCGCGAAGCGGTACATCCCCTTCCCCATCGGCAGATAGGCATGCGAGTGGGTGAGCTGGCCGCGCCCGGCCAGTCCGCCGCCCGACGACAGCGACCGCGACCAGCGCGACTCGTGCTGGGTCAGGTCCCACGCGACCAGCTCGCGTCCGGCGGTGTACAGGACGTCATCCACCACGCCAAGCACTTGTTCGACGTGACCCAGCCGTCCCACGTTGATGCGACGGACGATCTGGCCGTCTTCCCGGTTGACGATCAGGACGTATTCGCTGTCCAGCGGCCTGCAGATGAGCTGATCCCGCCAGCAGATCGGAGGGGCGTACTCCCAGGGCATGACCCGCCGTGAGAAACGGGCGCCCGCCTCCTCTTCGGTCCGATCCTTGTGATAGACGCGCAGCCACCGGATGCGCCCGTCGTGAGCGTTCACTGCGGCGATGGCTCCCAGGTTGGTGCAGACCAGGACGGTCGCATCGCAGATGGTGGGGAAGCTCGACGTCGAACGAACGTTGCCGTAGCGGCCGACGGATGCGCTGGCCAGATGCCGCATCCAGTCGAGCCGGCCCGTGGCGGCGTCGAAGCGGATCAGGTAACAGTCCTCGAAGCCAAACCGCTTCCGCCGCCGACCTATCGCGAACAGCTTGTCTCGGTAGAAGACCGGCGCGCCGTCGAGCCGGATCTCCGCCAGTTCTGGGTCAACGTCGGTGAGCTTGACCGACCAGATCGGCTTGCCCGTATCGGCATCGAGACACGCCAACGTGCCCGAAGGCATCAGGCCCCGCGACATCGCTTCGATCGGCTGCCCGAGAACGACGAACAGGCGGTTCTTGTGCAGGCTGCAGGTGTGCAAGGGCGTCGGCGTGTTGCGAGCCTGCGTGGTGCGGCTTCGAGGGGTTTCCTTCGCCGCGGCGTAGGGGGGCCAAGCCTCCGAGCCGTCCGCGATGTGAACCGCCCATACCTTCATCGAGTCGGTAAGGTACAGGTTCCCGTGCGCCGCCACCGGCAGCAGCGACAGGTGCTGACGGGCCCGGTCGGCGCGAACGTAGCCCCGAACGGCGCGGGAGGCTTGCTTGGCCAGGTCGGCGGTGATCGGCTCAAACCCCTGCTCCGGACCGTATTCCCACAGCGGCGCACTTGGCCGGACGCTCTGGCCCACTACGTGATCTCGTTTCGAACTGCCGCCGATCGTAGGCCAGGCGAAGGGCCCCTTGGGATCGAGGGGAGGGGCTCGATGGGCGATCGCCTCGTCAATCACGTCGGTTAGCCGCCGGGAGCGCCCAGCCCATTGCAACGTCGCCTCCGGATGTTCGGACTTGATTTGTTCCAGCAGGGCCCGCGCCCGCTCGACCCGACCAGCCCAAGCGAAGCTCAAGGCCAGTTTGCCCGTCAGCTCGCCTGCGAACGTCTTGCGGTCGGGGTGCCGTTCGAGCAACAGCGTGTACAGCCGCCGGGCCAGCGAGAAATCGCCGGCCTCCATCGCCAACTCGGCAGCGAGGTCGGCGGCCGTCCCGCCTTCGCTCGTGCAGAAGCAGTCCTCGGCAAGGCACAACAGGGCGCTTAGGTCACGGGCCGATCGGGCCCGGTCCAACCGCCGTCGGGCCTCGTCGGCGTACAGGAGTCGGTAGACCTTCATCCCGGCGTCTGGCCAGGCGGCGATCCGCCGATTGGCATAGGCGGCAGGCCCGACGTAGGTGTGCGCGTCGAGCCGGACCAGCTTGTCGGCGAACGCCTCGACGGCCTGCCGATAGGCCTGTGCGGCCTCTCGCCAGCGCTTCGCCTCGGCAAGGCGATCGGCGCGGAACAGGACGCTGCGCGTCTCGAAGCTGTCGCCGACGTAGACGCTTGCGTTGTCGGCACTATCGTCGTCATCGGTCGGGACGAGTCGCGGGACCTCGCCCGGGCACCACGGCGTGATCGCCGCGGCCGCCAAGGTCAGCGCGATCCGAAGCCGGCATCGATACGTCATGACGCCTCGAAGTACTTGCCCACGATCGGCTGCAGGCGCTCGACTGCAGCGCGATCCACCTTGCTCTTGTCCGACCAGATGGCCAACTCGAGGGCGTGGTGGCAGTCGCAGTCGCCCGGGGGGTGCCGGCCCAGGTGAGCCACGGCGGCGCGGATGAGCTCGATGGCGTTGTGGGTGGCCCGGTGCATGTTGCCCATGATCTCGGCGAGCAGGGCCTTTCTGTCCATGCCCGGCTCGTGCGGCCGCCAGCAGTCGTAGTCGGTCGGCAGGCCCACGACGGCGTAGCACAACTCGGCCTCGCGGGCGAGCTTCGCCTCCGGCATGCACGTCATCCCGATCAGGTCGCCCCCCCACTGCCGGTGCATCTTGGATTCGGCCACCGTCGAGAACTGCGGGCCCTCCATGCACACGTACGTGCCGCCGTCATGCACGTTCGCCTGCACGCGATCCGCGACGGTCAGCAGGACCTGCCGCATCCCGTCGCAGAACGGACGCGAGAACTCCACGTGGCCGACCATGCCGTCGTCGAAGAACGTACTCGCCCGGCGGAACGTCTTGTCGATGACCTGGTCGGCGATGACCAGGTCGCCCGGGTGGACGTCTTCCTGCAACGAACCGGTCGCGCCGCTGGCGATCACGTGCGTCACGCCGAGCTTCTTGAGCGCGAAGATGTTGGCCCGATACGGCACCCAGGATGGGCCGATGGTATGCCCGGGCCCGTGCCGCGACAGGACCGCGATGTCGACGCCGTCCGTCTGGGTCGTGACGATGGGCCCGCTCGTCGGCCCGAAGGGCGTGTCGATATCGTGCGTTTCCCCGCGTGTCTGCGCGCCCAGAGCGTCGCCCAATCCCGTGCCGCCGATGATGCCAACCATGAAGCTGCTCAATGTGGATCTCCGTTTGACTTTGCCGCGCTCGTCCACCAGCCAAGCGCCATTATACGGACACGTGTCCGGGGTTCCCACCGCGGTGGACGGGCCGCGCCGTCGGCCAGATCAGCACGGTCGCTCGTTTGCTTCCGGGATGCGGTCTCCCGTCAGCCACCCGGCCAGGCGATCCCGGGCCATGCCCGAGCTGGCCACCGTGAAGTGATCGCCCAAGTAGCCGCTACGGACGAATCGCCACGTGTGCCGTACGGAGACGAACCGATCGGCCACGTCGTCGTCCGGGCGGCGACGGAATCCGACCATCCCCGCCGCGGGTCGGTGCCATCGATCGGCCGTGCCGAACAACAGCGGCCCCAGTCCGTTGATGAGCCAATCCCCGCGGCTGTGCACGGCGATCAGACGGCCGCTGACGTGTCGCAGCGCGGCGGTCAGGTCGTATTGCGGCCAGACCGTCGGGGCCAGGAGCCCGACCGTCCGGACGGTGACGTCGTCGGGCAGCGATTCCAGCGCGACCAACACGACGTACGCGCCGCTCGAATAGCCCACCAGGTCCACCGGACGATCGCGATGGCGCTCCTGGTAGCGGACGATCTTCTCGGCGAGCCGCCGGCCGCGACGTCGCATCAGGGCGTGGCTCATCAAGGCCGGGATGGCCAGGAACCCCCGCCAGCCCGAGGACCAGCGAAACAGCTCGATGCTGCCATCCACACCGCCCGCCGCCAGTCCCCGTGCGACCCGAACGAAGCTCCATCGCACGCACAGCCATCGCGCCGCCTCGGCGAAGAAGACGATGCCCCGCTCCCGCCGCGTCCGCGAGGTCCACTGACGGCATTGCACGCGCTCACGAAGCAGCCAGATCAACCACCACCCGATCGCCACGCCTATGGCAGCCGGACGCCCGACAAGCCAGCGCGCGGCGACGATGCCCGCCACCCCAACGGCGACGAAGGCGAATCCCTGAAGGCGGGCACCCATCAGGCTCGTTCGGCGGTTCGTCATCGTGCGACCTCGTCGGCTGCCACTGATCGGGGTCGCTTGTAACGGTTGAACGGATGCTTGCCAAGCCGGATCGCTGACCGCGGTTTGACAGACCCGCGCCGTCTGCTAATCTGCCCGATCATGAATGCCAAGCTATGCCAAGACGGTGGCTGCGTCGTGGACGGCGTGACCGTCCCGCCGATCCGACCCGACGCGGGGCAGGTCGTCATCGAACCCCTGTCAGACGGGCCGGGATGGTGGGCGGGAGCCCCGCACGTCCACTACGACGAGGAGGACCGACGCTTCTATCTGTACTACCGCCTCCGCCGCCCGCGCGGCCACGAGTTCGAGCGGGGCGGCGAGGTCCATCTTGCAGCCGGCACGGACGGGGTCCACTTCGAGACGATCTGGCGGATGCTCAAGACCGAGCTGTCCAGCGATTCGATCGAGCGCGGGTGCCTGTATCGAACGCCCGACGGTCGGTGGGCGATGGCGTTCAGCTACGTCGACCCGGCCGACCGACGCTGGCGAACCGACCTGATGACGTCGGATCGACCCGACGCGTTCCGTGCCGCCGACCGTCAGCCGATCTTCACGGCCGGCGACCTCGGTCTGGAGGGTGTCAAGGACCCGTTCGTCTTCCGTCGCGCGGATGGGTACCGGATGCTGCTGTCGATTGCACGGGCGGATGGCGACGCCTCGGCTCAACAGATGCACGAGGGCGGCGACGTCTACATGACCGGCCTGATCCGATCCGCCACGGGACTCGCGATCAGTGATGACGGTCTCAACTGGCAGTGGCAGGGGGAGATCCTCGGCCCGCCGGCGACGGGATGGGACGCCTACTGCACGCGAATCAACAGCGTCATTCCGGTCGGCAGCGGGTTCGTGGGGTTCTACGACGGCAGCCGGGATGAGACGGAGAACTTCGAGGAACGGTGCGGCGTTTGCGTGAGCGAGGACGGGCGGTCCTGGCGGCGGCTGACGACGGACGGACCGTGGGTCGCCTGGCCGCACGCGACGGGTTCGATGCGCTACGTCAACGCGCTGCAGGTCGACGACCGGCTGTACTACCACTACGAGGCCGCCCGCCCGGACGGCTCGCACGAGCTCCGGGTCCAGATCGAGCCGCGGCCCTGACCCGTAACCGGTCGTCCGCTGCCCGGAACGGCTGGGAAGAAAGGGGTCTGGCTGGAATGGCATGAAGCCAAGTCATTTCTGTTTGTAAGGCGTTTCTTTTTAATAACTTATAGGCTCTTGCGCCTAGAGCGGCCTCCGGTAATGATGTTGTGGGTCTGAATCCAGGCAACATCAAAC
>Ga0180432_10001881_pt1 | contig 32386 bp, 37 predicted proteins | sample SS_ome_10_FD_132414 | JGI IMG/M metagenome (GOLD analysis project Ga0180432, IMG submission 132414) | Hypersaline lake sediment archaeal communities from the Salton Sea, California, USA - SS_1_MS_2 metaG | ecosystem: Environmental > Aquatic > Non-marine Saline and Alkaline > Hypersaline >...
ATAAAAACCGCTGATCAGGCATTGGACAAGATGTTCTATGCTGCCAGGGATTGGCTCTACCAGAGGAAGGATGATCTGTGGTACCAGGTGGACATGATCCCGGAGATATTCAGGCACCAGGCTATCGAGATCCTGACACTTGGGAAGGTGGGCAAGCGAAGGGTGGTAGAGAACGATACATGGACAGCTTTCAAGCTGGTGAAGGGGAAGCCAAGCGTGGAATCGACTGATTACAAATACAATGTTTTGACAAAATTATATACATAATCAAGCGAAAATTATATAACCCATGAGCGACAACTACAAAACCATTGCCCGAGCCCGCGACATAGCCAAGGAGCTTTTGAAAAACCCATCCACATCAAAGACAGCCATAATGAAGGATATGGGTGTAGCCCTTGCCTTATACAACGACATCATGGAGAACGATCCGGTGACTATCACTATTCGCTCCAAGACCAATGAGAAGCTGAAGGCCTTCATTGCAAAGCATGAAGCTGTATTGGATCCAGAGCCCGCCCCACGAGGTGTAAATAGGGAGGGCAAGGACGATCCTTTCCCGGTGGTCCCCAAGAAGCCAGATCCAATGCCGGAACGATCCCCCTATGCATTTGACCCGTTGGCTGAGCTCGATGCTTTAGAAAAGAAGTTCATTTCCAGAGGCTATAAACTGGAAGCTCGAATCATAAAAATACACCAATGAAACCCGAAGAAACTGTAATCATAGTTTATGTCTGCCTGGTGATAATAGCGATCACAGTAGGTTTTTTACTCCCCTCCAAAGGGAATGGCCGGTACTGGCCCAAGAATACTGATGACGAACTCAAAAACTGATGGTATGAAGGTATTTATCGAGCATAAAGCAGCTGAGAAGCTACCTGATGATTCACGTTTTCATTACACAAATCTTGGGGTTAAGAAATTCAGGGTGAGCAAAGGAAATTGGGGAAGAGACAATCCATTTATTGGCTATTGGCTCGAAGAAGTTGATATCCTGGACCATGTATATATCCCCGCTGAGAACATGTGGTTACCTGTGGGCGCTGTCCTCACCTCCAAAGAGAATGGCGAGTTGACACTGGCATCTCCTGGCACTTTAATACAAGAGATTGTTGGGATAGTCCGTGAAGATGGTATTGAGCACTATAACACCGACAAGCCATGAGTTGGTATCAGGACGGATATTTCTGGCGAAAGCCCAATGACGATGGATCCAACGGGAAGGGAGACCTCATCTTCAATACCTGCAATAAGATCATTGAGGATGGTGACCGCTCATTATGGGCATTCGCGTCAATTAATATATGTGCGGGCTCACTCAGGAGGCGGGAACGCTGGCCTGATGGCGAGGAGTGGGAACACTACAATGATGTGGACACCTGGGCGCAGCGCATTGTCAATTTAGCCTGGAATAAGTTCCGGTTCTGGATCTATAAGAGATCCGGCAGATACATCGGCAAGCGCCTTCCCTTCCGCTACCAGGGAAGGATGACACGGGATCCGTTCATTGCTTGGGGTGCGGCTTGTGCCCAAAGGTGCTACCTGATCAAGGCCTACAGAGTAAGCCCTCCCTGGTACATCTACACTCCTTCCTTCTGGGCCTGGTGGAAGTATATCATTACCCATGATGAAAAATACCTTAAGCGCTACCGATTCTGGCGCCAGTACTCACGACCGAAAAAAGACTTTGTGATCCGGCTCAATGAGCTGAGAGAACAAGCAATCCAATTAATACAATCACAAAAATCAACACCATGAAAAAACTATTCATTTTTGCTCTGTTCACTGTTATCTTAACAGCATGTCCAACCCCTGACTGTCCGGATCCCGAACCTTGCCCGGAGTGTCCACCGGTAGATACCGCAGCTATCCTTGCGAAGTATTGTCCTGAACCGGTAGTAATTGACACTGCAGCCATTTTAGCGGAGCTCTGTCCGGAGTGTCCGGAGTGCCCCGAAGTAGACACTGCAGCCATCCTTGAGAATTGCCCTGATTGCCCGGAGCCGGACCCCTGCCCTGAATGTCCCTGTGACACCACATGCCCGGAACCACCTCCCGCAAATGGATTTTTTGTAGCTCCGAATGGGAATAATTATAATCCCGGTACTATTGATATGCCATGGGCAACATGGGATCACGCACTTGAATCCATTGATCCCGGTGATACCGTTTATGTCCGGGGAGGTATTTATTACAATACCGGAGCGGTTTGGGTAGAACGAATAAGCGGCACTGTAGAGAATCCTTTACACCTTTTCGCTTATCCGGGCGAGACACCCATCCTTGATGGAATCAGAAAGACAAGCCCATCCCCCGGTTTTGTTCTGTACCATTGCGAAAATATTCATATCAAAGGGCTGCACGTTAGAAACAACCTGGAGATAGTAGATAACTACAAGTACGCCTCAAACATCATAATCAACCAGTGCGAGAATATCATTGCAGAGAATTGTGTTTCCTACAACTCAGGCCGGAGGGGATTCTTTGTGTTCCGGAGCGATGAGATATACCTGCTGAACTGCGATTCATACAATAACTGCGACAGCCTGGACACCTCCTACCGTGGTGGTGGTGGTGATGGGTTTCTGGTATGGGACGATGGTGCAGAATCAGACCTCGGAAAAGCCGTTTATCTGTTCGGTTGCCGAGCCTGGAATAACTCAGACGATGGCTACGACATCGAAACCGAAGGACTGATCGTTGCACACGACTGCTACGCCATTGCCAACGGTTACCTGGATGGAGATGGGACCGGCTTTAAGATCGGCTATAAAGATCGTTCCTCAGATGATCTCTGTAGAGATATAGAAGGCTGCATTTCGGCTTTCAATACTTCCAGTGGGTTCACTACCAACGACAGGACAAGCAGAGCCATGTGGATGGAGCTTGATAAGAACATCTCCTACGGAAACGGAGGGAGCGGGTTTATCGCCTTTGACACCCCCGACAGCCAGGAGCGTGAAAGGATGCGGAAGTTCACCCGGAACATAGCCCACAGGAATATGCGGCCGTTTGGACTTATGAATGATGGCGCGGTTACCCAATCAGGCAATTCCTGGAACATGGATGTTACTGTCTCAGATGATTGGTTTATCAGTGTGGATCGGGAGGATTGGCAGAACAACCCTGATTTCCTGAAGCCTACTCCGGCCACTGTTGAATTGATGGGATGGTAAGAATTTCCCTTCCCCCTGGAATCTTTGCTGCGTTCCTACGTGGGAGAGTCTGACAGGGGGAAGGGTTTAACCTTAATGAATTGGTAGAGATGAACACACCAGAACAAGATTGGGGAAAAGAATGGGAAGATATGCAACCCCAGGAAATGTGTCCCAAGTGCGGTAGGCAATACGATGAGATTGATTTTGATTATCAGATTTGCTCCAAATGCGGATGGGATTCTGAAAAAGGAGAGTGGACAAAACTAAGAGAACCGAGAGAAGATGATTATTTGAATGGTGATGCTGATATCCTTACCGGAGAATGGATTTAACCCCTAAAGGCAAACACGATGAACAGAGAAAAGCAGATAGCAAAAATAATAGGTGAGGAAATTGGCCTTATAATCAGCCATGCTCTGAAAGGTGAAGGGTATCAATATAAAAAGTATGTTAAAAAAATTACTGCCCGCCTCATGGAGCTTGACAAGCCCGATCAATGCAAAAAGCATGGACTCAGCCATCCCGACAAATGGAAAGAGCTAGCATCTGGGTCGGAAGTGCATCAATGGCTCCTTGAACTACTTACATGCATAGCAGTTGATTTCTGGGATGTTGGTGATGAGGAGAGAGATATGGGGATTGGATTTGATGAAAACGGATTGCCTAATTCCGTAAGTCTTGAAATTCATGGGAGAACACATGCTGATTTCAAATTACCCACATTGCCCATCAAGTCTTTGCAAAGCGAGGTGAATGAGGAGTTGAAAACGGAATTTATCAAACGATTCTTTCACGAAGATGGTAGCGGTGGGTATACAGTTAAAACTGTAATACAGCCAAATGATATCTGGAATTGGGTCCTATCTCACACCCCCAATGAGGTGAGCGAGAAGGAGATAAAGCAAGTCTTCATGAACACTTACAACTGTTATGTGGGGGCTGTGGACGAAAATGGTGATTCAATAGATGGTGAAGAACCAGCCATGACCTTAGATGAGTTCATGATAGCTGTGAGAAAACTACAGCTCCAGCAACCCTCTGAGATGAAAGAAGACAACACATTACCAATACAAGCATTTCTGGGGTGGATGGAGACTAAAGATTACTTCATCAATGATGGTGAAGGGCACGGCCTTGATCTTAAAGTGGTGTTGCAGGAGTTCCTGGAGGACCTGACTGAATTTGAGGGCTAACCCAAATAAAATAACGAGAGATGGAAACATTATACAGAAAAGTCAAATGCGAAGGATAGGATCTGCAAGACCTATTATCGATAAATAGAGAGATGAGCAAGCCTAAACACATCAAGCCTGGATTGTATGCCATGTACTATGCCCACTTGAAAGACATTGCCAAAGAGTATGGCTTTAACCTCCTCGTAAACGGCAGCATGAACCGTGACCTTGATCTTGTTGCAGTTCCTTGGATTGACGAGCCGAGGCCAGTTCAGAATATGATCGTTGAGTTCCAGAAATACCTTACAGGCAAAGTAATATTTGATTCTAAAGGAAAGGTTCCATTTACAGTGTTACCCGGAAACAGGCATAGCTATACGATTTCATTGAACAGAGGTGATAAGCACGGGGAGTGGGTAAGATTTGAAGACGAGGAATACTACCTGGACATATCGGTTGTTCCCCCGGTAATAAATCCACCCCGTTCCTGATACATACTATCAAAACCCAAGAACTATGAAGTACATAAGAATAGGAAACATCGTTATCAGAACAGCCAAATCAGTCAAGGAAAAGCTGAAGGACCACTATATCGGCCGGAAAGCATATCCGGATCAGTTCTACACTGTTTTTGGAGCCTACCAGTCCCGGATCCTCGGGCTCTGCATTTACCGGACCATGGCCAGCGACAAGAAAGCAATGGACAAGATAGAGGCTTGGTTCCAGGAGGATGTGGCCAGAGCAGAAGAAATGATCCGCAATTACCCCGAATGCCTCGATGTAACCGATGAGGACAGGGAGAGATATAAGAAAATGGTGGCAGGATTTAAAAAAAGAGAATATGCCTAAAGACAAAATTACCTTTTGGAGGGGCAAAAACTTAGGCCCCCAGCGAATCGAATTCATGAAGAACAACCTAAGGTTGGAGCCTGTGGAGATTGATGAGGACCACATCTTCGAAATCTATCACTTCGACAAGAACAAGATGGAATTACACCGGGAAGGCGTTCACAGAACCCATGAGGGCGCCCATAAAGCAATGGATACTCTGATCACCAGAAAGAAAGAAGAGTTCTTCAATCGGTTCGAAGACCCGGAGAAGGTCAAGGAAGAATCTCCTGATATATTCTACCAGGACCATGGTTTCCTTACTAAGATGACCAAGGTGGAGGAATAAAAAAAAGCCCACCATGGGGCGGGCACTTTGTGATCTGGACAATTGCAAAGATAATAACCGCCCCAATGGTTTCAAAGGAACTTGATCAACATATTACCAACAGCTACCAGCGTTGGACAGATTATGCGGAATACCAGGCTAATCTCGCCGGGATCCCCGACCAGGCAGGAGACATCCTGAATACTGTTCTGGAAGCTTTGCTGAAAAAGGATCAGGCCCAGGTCAGCAACCTTCTGAATAAACAGAAGGGCCCATACACCGAGCTGGACTTCTTTGTCCTCCGGATGATCAAACTCAATGCCCACTCCCCCACTTCTCCCTACCGGCACAAAACCAGAACTGTCAACACTGACTCCAACGTCGATCCCTATTCAATCGAAAAGGAGGATTTCCTCGATCTGGATCCCGACAAAGAACAAATGATCCTGGAACAATGCAATCAGGCCCGGGAGATCCTCGACCATCTGGGTGTCACTCCTCGGGAGAAAGAAATCTTTTCCTGGAAGTTTTTCGCTGACAATACCCTCAGGTCCTGGCCAGGTGAAGAACCATACTCCACAGTCTGCTCCACATACAGCAGGGTAAAAAGGCTCATGGTGGCCAAGATCCGGAACCCAAACACCGGAAGAAAGCGCTGGACCCCCAAAGAGATAGCCTACCTCAAAGCCGAATACCCCCACCGGGAGACATTCCGAATTGCTCAGTACCTCGGGCGCAATTACAAGTCGGTCCGCCGCAAAGCAGAAAGCCTTGGATTGAAGAAAACACTGCTCACCAGAAGGAAGATTCTGAAAAAAAACGCCCCGAAACCCCTGTAAACACTCCAAAGCCCCATAACATGCAAGAATATTTCACCAGGTATATTTTAAGATAGATGGCAAAGAAAGCTCCAAATAAGACCGCTCAGAAGGCGAAGACTCGGAAGAAACCCTCCAGGAAAAAGGCTTTAAAGGGGAAAAATCCTAACTCCTTGACTATTAAGCAGGAAAAGTTTTGCCATGCTTATATGGAGACAGGAAATGCCTCTGAAGCTTACCGGCGGGCATACGCGTGTGGGAATATGAAACCAAACACGATAAGGGTAAAAGCAAGCGAGCTGCTTAAGAACGGTAACATTACGGTAACACTTTCGAAGCTGAGAGATGAACTCAGGGAGACCGCCGATATCACCAAGGAAAGGCTCCTCTATCAACTGGAATGTTTGCTGGAATCAACAGTATTTGACTTCATCAAGTTCAATCTCGACAATGAAGAGTCTTATTATGACGAAGACCTTGATCGACAGGTAGTTAAAATCAAACCCCGCCTTACCCTGGTAGATCCCAACACCCTCACCCCGCAACAGAAGAGGGCTGTCAAAAGCATGAAGGTTGACAAAGAGGGAAACATTGAGGTCACCCTGCATGACATGAACTGGGTTTCCGATCGCATTGCCAAGCTGCTGGGTCATGAGGCGCCCAGGAAAGTGGACCACACCTCCGATGGCGAAAGATTGAAAGGCCCGGAGACCATCTTTATCATTCCCGCGAATGGAACAGAAGCAAAGGAGGATTGAGCCCCAGGAAGGATTCCAATACCAGTTCTTGTCCTCCACTGCTGACATCGTAATTGGAGGAGGAGCAGCTGGCGCCGGGAAAACTTACGCCTTGCTTGTGGATCCCATTCGGCATGTTAAAAACAATCCTGACTTTGGTGGGGTGGTGTTCCGGAGGACTTATCCTCAAATCAAGGCTGAAGGTGGCTTATGGGACACTTCCATGGATTTATACCCTCATGCCGGCGGGAAACCCAGTGAATCCAATCTTGAGTGGCGGTTCAAGTCCAAGGCAAAGATGAAGTTCTCACACCTGGAGTATGATAAAAACGTGCTCGATTGGCAAGGATCACAAATCCCGTTTATTGGCTTTGATGAGCTTACCCACTTCAGTGAGTATGCTTTCTTCTATCTCCTCTCCCGGAACAGGACAATGTGCAAAGTGAAGCCGTATGTCCGGGCCACATGCAACCCGGATCCTGACAGCTGGGTGGCTAACTTCATATCCTGGTGGATTGAGCAGGACCACAATGATCCCAGATATGGATTCCCTATACCCGAGAGGGCCGGAAAGATTCGGTTCTTCATGAAGGATTCCGATGAGTATGTTTGGGGCGACACAAAGCAGGAAGTTCTGAACCAGGTAGACCACCTGATCAGGCCCCTGCAGGAAGCAGATCCCACAATAGATCCGAAGGACCTGGTTAAGTCTGTCACATTTATTCCCGGGACAATCTATGGGAACAAGGAACTACTCCGTGCGGATCCAGGGTACTTGGGCAACCTATTGGCCCAGGATGAATCATTGCAAGCCCAGCTGCTCCATGGAAACTGGAAGGTTCGGGTGGATGGCACTGATCTAATCAATGTCCACAAGTTGAAAGACACATTCAGTAATTCAACAGTTCCCACCGGACATAAGTACCTTACTGCTGATATCGCCCTGAAGGGATCTGACCTCCTGGTGATCTTTGTTTGGAACGGTTTCAGGCTAATTGCATGTAAAACTATGCCGAAGTCCAAAGGTCCTGAGGTGATCGACGCAATCAAGGAAATGGCTTCTGAGTACAGTGTCCCCCAGGGAAACATTACCTACGACCATGATGGTGTGGGCGGCTTCATAGAAGGCTACATTGAGAATGCCAACCCCTTCAATAACAACCGGAGGGCTGCTATGCAGGAGAACTACAAGAACCTGAAGACTCAGTGTTACTACAAGCTCGGCGACCGGATCAATCGCATGGGTTATTACATCGACCCTGCAGTCGCCAAGATGAAGATCGGGACCAAAACACTGGAACAACACCTCATGGAAGAGCGCCGGGCCATCAAGCGAGATAAGATTGACGAGGACGGGAAGCTCTGTATAATACCCAAGGAAGAGATGAAAGTGATCATTGGTCATTCCCCCGACTTCATGGATGCCATGATGATGCGGGAATTCTTTGAATTCATTGAGCCAGACGAGGAATCTGCTCCATTAAGCCGTGCAGTACTGGGACTTTAATAGAAATGCTGTCAGAATATATTTTAAAACAAACACTCCATGCCTTCATTCAAGGAAGTATTTTCAAAGCACGCAGCGGAACCCAGGAAGCTTATTGACGCCCTCTGTGTAGACACCATCGAAACCAGAGAGCAAGCGGCATACCTCGATGAATACAAAGGAGGCAGGACCAGAAGGCTAAAATCAGTCCAGGTTGCCCGGAAAGCAAAGACGATTGAGATCACCAATGAGAAAGGAAAAAAGACTGGAAGCAAGACTGTCCATCCCGCTCAGCTGATATTTGGATTCCCTCAAAAGATTGTGCGTATTGCAGTTCATTTCCTTTTCGGAGGCAAGATGAGTGTTTCAGCCGAGGACCGGCATGATGGATTCATTGAGTTTGTCAGGGTATGGACCAAGGTGCTGAAAATGCAGACAGCCTTAAAACGCCTGGCCCGGGTATGCAAGATCGAAACCAAAGCCGCCATTGTTTTCTACCCCCAACCGATCAAAGATGAAGAGGATCCCAAAACCAATAAAGAGCTGAAGCTTCGTTGCCTGGTGCTATCCAGTGAGAATGGGGAGTTTTTCCCACACTTTGATGACTATGGTGACATGGATGCCTTTATCCGGAAGTACACTGTGAAAAACATCGATGGCAAGGATATCACCAAGGCTATCATTTACACAGCAGACATGATCCATACACTGGAGAATGATGGTGGATGGCAGTATAAAAAAGGTGATCGCAACCTCTTCGGTAAGATTCCGGTGGTTTATGTTGAGCAGGGTGAGCCTGAGTGGGAAGCAATAGTCTCTCTCATCGATGCGTTTGAAGTGCGGATCTCCCGCCTGGCTGATACCAATGACTACTTTGCTGAGCCCCTACTGAAACTTTACGGAGATGTCACAAAAGCTCCTGGCAAAGATGAAGTTGGCAAGATGATCCAGTTCAAGATGGTGAAAGATATGGATGGAAAACCCTCCCATGGTGATGCCGACTATGCCACCTGGGACCACACCCCTGAATCCGTCAAGCTGGAGCTGGATGAGACCAAGGAAGGAATTTATTCCATGTCCTCCACTCCGGACCTCTCTTTTGATAACCTCAAAGGCCTTGGTGTGAAATCTGCCAAAGCCCTGCAGTTCATGTTTATGGATGCCATGATGAAGAGGGAGGAGAATGGAGAAGTGTTCTATGACGCCCTGAACCGGTGTATCTCTGTCGTGGTGGCCGGGATAGTTGGATATACCAACACCAAACTTAACGGTCAGCTGAATGCTGACGATATCCAAATTGGTTTCACTGATCAGCTGCCAGATGACATGGAGGACTATATCAATTCCCTGGTAACAGCGACCGGCGGCAAGCCTATCCTGAGCCAGGAGACAGCAGCTGGCCTTAATCCCCTCGTTTCAGATGCCGCCCAAGAGGTTGAGCGTCTGAAAGGAGAAGTAGTTGTAAACGAACCATTTGATATGTAACCATGAATAAAAAAGAAACTTTAGTGGCCTTCCTGGAAGCCTGGGCCAACCAGGATTATGAAAAGATGTACGAACTGTCCCAGAAGACCTGGCAGGATGGCAATGACGCTAAGAAAATGGAGCTTCTCTATGAGCCGGTGAAGCTGAAGGAGTTCAACATCTTCTCAGAGACTTATGTTTCCAATTCTTCCATGAAGTACAATGTGGATCTCACCCTGGAGAATGGCGCCAAGGTCATCGCTATTGCTAATGTGATCTGTGAGGTCGCTCCTGGAACACCTGCTGCCTATGGAGACTGGGGCGTGAATCCTGTCTCAGTACAGAAGGTGGTAGCCAATATCCCTGCAAAGAAGAAGGGTAAATCCAATGCCAAGAAGTAAATGTACTTCAAGATAAATATTCTGTATGCATTTGCAATCTGGATCTGTATTGGTTTGGTGTGGGCTGGGCTCAAATATGGAGAGCCTCTTGTTGTGTTAAATGCAATACTGGGCATCGCTATAATCAAGCTTCTCCCCGAAACAGAAGAATAACATGCCAAGGGATAGATGGGATCCGCGAGAGTGGGAAAAGCGACTCATGCGAATGATCATGGCCCAGGAAGCTGGGGTCCATCAGATCTTCAATGAGTTTATCACAGCCTCCTCTCCTTCCCTGTCCAAGTACAAAGCCACTACCATCGGTGCCCTCTGGCATCACAACAAATCCATTGAGAGAGTACTGGACCTGCACCTGCAGACCCTCCATCTGCAGCTCTCCCATTATCTAAAATCCCAATCCAACCTTGCCTGGGATCTATCTTCCAGGAAAACCGATATCCTGGTGGCTAATTACATCCATGGCATGGATATTTCTGATGTAGCCAGGCAGGGACTGTTTGATCGTAATGCCAGGGCATTGGAAGCCTTCCAAAAGCGTAGAGTAGGCAAGCTGGATCACTCTGCCCGAGTGTGGAAGATCTGCGACCAGGCAAAAGAGAATGTGGAGTACTACCTGCAGAGTGGAGTGGGTTCCGGCAGGAGTGCAGCACAAATCTCCCGGGATATCAGAGGAATGCTCAAAGATCCCAATAAGCTGTTCCGGAGGGTCCGGGATCCCGAGACTGGCAAGCTCAAGCCCTCCCGGCCAATGGGAAGCTATCACCCTGGCCAGGGGGTGTATCGATCCTCATACCAGAATGCTCTCCGGATGACCCGCACAGAGACCAATATGGCATACCGGTTCGCTGATCAGGAGCGGTGGAAGAAGATGGATTTCGTTATCGGGTATGAGGTAAAGCTGTCTGGATCCCACCCGGTGTTCGATATCTGTGACTCGATGGTAGGGAAATATCCCAAAACCTTTGTGTTTGGAGGCTGGCACCCGAATTGCTACTGCTACACAGTTCCTATCCTGGCCACCCAGGACCAGTTTGCTGAGTACCTGAAGTCCGGGAAGAAGCTCCCGGGGCAGATCCGTACGATGCCCGGGAAAGCTAGTCAGTATATCCGGAACAACACCGACAGGATAAAAGGATGGACCACACAACCATACTGGGTCCGGGATAACTTTACCCTGAAGGATGGGAAGTTTGTTCCTCAAAGGGGGTTGCGAATGATCCCGCCTGGTGTGCTCAAGCCTCCGGTTACGAAACCGAAGGTCACTCCTACCCCAATACCCAAATCGACACCCGCTCCGGAGCCTGTAGTTATTCCAGATGTATCGGAGGCCTTCGAGAGCATTGGCAGGAGCGTGAAGGAGTCTGCAATGCGGGCTCTGGCTGCTATCAATAAGGTCCATGGTGATGGGAAGCTCCCAAAGATCCCGGTAAAAGGCCGAAAAAACTTGGCTCCCCTGGCGCAATACGAGCATAAACAGAACCTGATCACTGGTGAGCATTTTCCTTCCGGCATCACACTCCGGAATGTTGGTCCCTGGCAGGAGATGTCTATGCTTCATGAGACCGGTCACTTCCTCGATCATGCAGGTATTGGAGGTCCCTCTGATTTTGACACCCTGAAAGGAACCCTGACAAAGAGTCTGATGGCCTCAATAAAGAAATCTAAGGCAGTCAAGGAGCTTCAGAAGATGCTATCCACTGGTATCCGGATGGCAGACGGGAAGGAAGTCAGGCTGATGTACTACCAGATGCAGCATGTCAAGTATCTGCTTTCTGAAGAGGAGATATTCGCCCGGGCGTACTCACAGTACATTGCCGTGAAGTCCAAGGATCCCAAATTACTAAGCCAGCTGCCGACCATGCGAAGCGCCACCATTTTCCCTTCACAGTGGCAAGATGAAGATTTTGTACCTTTGGTAAAGGAATTCGATAAACTATTCAAACAGCTGGGATGGCTGAGATAGACGACAAGATCAGGGATCTACATGATAAGTTCTACCGCGGTAAGACCACCGATGAGGAGAACCAGGAGCTGTTCCAGCATTTCAAAGACCAGGTATGCCCTCCCGGGCATTACAATGAGGATATCATTAAAGAATTCCTGATCACCTCCCACCCGGACTATGGAAAGCCCGATAAAGACGGCAACATCAGCATAGTCTAACCCCCAAACACACTCCCTTCGGCGCTTATATTTTAAGAAGAAAGCGCTTATGAAGGAAAAACTTTTAGCTGCCCTGAAATCCAAATACCCTGGGGTTCAGGAAGCCATTTTAGACAGAATCGCAACAAGTAAAGCCGGGTCTGTCACTGATGAAGACCAGGTTCAATCCGTCGCAGACGGGGTGAACGTGCAGGATATCATCAACTCGGAGTCAGATTATCGCGCCTCTCAGGAAAGCAAATCCGCTTCCAAAAAAGCCGTTTCCGACTATGAGAAGAAGCACAAGCTGAAAGACGGTAAGTCTATCGAAGATCCCAAGGATCCAAATCCAAAACCAGGTGATGGGGATGGAGATGGTGAGAAACCGCCCGCCTGGGCCGAAAAACTCATGAAGGACAATGAGGAGCTTCGAAATGAAGTAGCACAATCCAAGAAAGACAGGGAGTCATCCGAGAAACTCTCCAAGGCTGCAGAACTTATGCAGTCCTCCAACAAAATCCCCGAAACCCTTAAAGTCGGTGATAAAACCGTCAAGGTCCGTGAGAAATGGCTGAAGCGTATCAATCCGAACGACGAGGACAATTCTATTGAGGATCAGGTGAAGGAGTTGGAGGATGAATATGGGATCTATAACCAGAACTCTGTGAATTCATCAGTTGATGGTGGAGGCGAAGAACCTGGTTCAAACATCTCAGGAGAGGACATGGATGGTTATCTGGACGACAAATTCGGAGGCGCGGAAGGAGAAAAATAACCTCAAAAATCTGATTTGTCATGTATGTAAAAACATCAACCGATACGGAAAGGTCCTACGCCGTTGAACTCGTGCTGGAGGACATTCCTGGTGGTGGAACAATCGATCCGGCGGACTTCCCGTCGACGTCCACCTCCCTTTTAGAGGGTGCTCTCGTTGGCAAAGACTCAAGCGGTCTCTACCATTTGGTAAAGACAGCAGAAGTTCACGCCGATGTAGCTGTAGATGCCACCTCGATCCAGGTCAAAAAAGGTCATGAATTCAAAGTCGGAGACTTTGTGACTGACACTGGAAAAACCCTTGCGGCTGAGGCAATCACCGCTATCGACACCTCGAATGAGGCTTACGATGCCTTGACTATTAATGCTGCTATCGGAGCACTCTCCGACGGTGACTTGATTGTCCTGGCTAATGCTCAGGCTGCTGCAGGAAGTGCTGCTTTCAAGTACACTCCTGTTGCCGTAACCCGCAACTCTGTGGATCTGACCAACGACAACCTCGGTAGTGGTTTGGTTAACCGCGGTAGGGTACGTGAGGCTCTGATGCCTTATAAGGTAGACACAGCCCTGAAGGCTCTTCTTCCATTAATCAATTTCGTGTAACCCCTTAAAAATCTGAAAAATGGAACGTACGCTTTTAAAAGAGGTGACGCCGAAAAGGCTTGAAGCATATATCAACCGCGCCCGTGAGGCATGGCTGAAAAGGCTGTTCTGGACCACATTCTTTGGTCTGAAGTTTACCACCCAGTTAACCTGGGCCTCTCTCTCAGGATCCGGAGGATCCCCCGTTATGGCCGACGTTGTCGAGTACAACGGAACCGTGCCCATCAAAGACCGTAGGGTAATCACCAAGCAATCCGGTGACATCCCCAAGATCGGTATGAAGAGGATCATGGATGAGAAGGATTATAACGATTATCTCACCATGAAAGCCAGGGCCATGGCTGATAAAAACATGTCTGCATTGATGGATCTTGTATTCGATGATGTGGATGCTGTATATGTCGGTGGACTGGCCAGGACCGAGCACTTGTGTCTCCAGGCACTATCAACCGGAAGAGTTTCCCTGTCCGAAACCAATAACATCGGAATTGTGACCAAGGCTGATGTTGACTTCGGGGTACCGACAGCGAATAAATCCGGGGTGTCTGTGAACTGGAGCGAGGCAGCTACTGCCAAACCTCTTGCGAATATCGAAGCCAAGGTTAAAGCTGCCAGGAAGAAAGGTTATAAGATTATCCAGATCGTAATGGATGATACAACCTTCGATCAACTGGTAGCGACCGATGAAGCGAAGAGCACCTTTGCTGCATTCCGTGGTGTGACCAGTCAGACAATGCAGTTCCTGCAGCTGAAAGAGATCAACGCCTTCCTGAATGCTCACAGACTTCCTCCTATCAAGATTGTGGATTCCACCGTAAGGTTTGAGAATGCCAATCATGTGAAAACTGAGGTGACTCCCTGGGAAGCTGGCCGGGTTGCATTCCTTTGTGAACAAAAGGTAGGTAAGGTGATGCATGGTCCTATTGCTGCTGAAGAGGCCACCAGCTTGAGAAAGAAGGTGATTTCTTACAAAAAGGATCACATCTATATCTCCAAGTTCAGCATGGATGAGCCTTTCGAGGAGGTAACCAAGTCTCAGGCCAACGCTATGCCGGTATTCAATGATGTGGACTCTCTGTTCCTCATGAGAACCGATAACGCCACCTGGTCATAGGCTAAGCATGACGATCAAAGAGGCCATACAGTCCTTCCCCGGACTTTCAGATATTGATGACAACTTCATCAGTAAGGTTTTAGTCGACCGGTCCATCGAAAGTGATGGATCGGCTGACTATTCCCTATCCCTGAAACCCACCGTTGATCTCTGTGCTGCTGATTGCTATGTGTTCATTGTGAATGACCCTGATTTTTCCGAAGGGAAATACTCCCAGAAGATGAGCCGGGGCTCCATGGTGGAGGCTGCAGCCAAGTTGTACAGAGCTAACGGTGAGTCTGAGAAGGCCGATGACCTTGAGATCACAGGCACTTCAAAATCAAACTGGTGGTAAGGTATCCCCATACAGCTACGGTGTCCGCTAACGGAACCACCATGGTAAATGGGGAATACGGTTCGAGTAACCCTACCGAAACCGCTATAAAAGGTCGCCTGGAAATCTCCTCAGGAACCAAAAGGGTCAAGGATCCCAATGGAAACTTCATAGAGATTTCAGGCACGTTCTTTACCAAAGCTGCAGAGATAGCAGGCGCTGAGAAGCTCGTCGTCAATGGCAGGACCTTCAAGATCCTGCAGTGGGTCCCCTATCAGACTTACTCGGAGATATGGCTGGATTAACCCCCATGTTTTCCGGAAAAGACCTGGAAAGGTGGGCCGATAGGTTCGTTGATCAGGCTGAGGATAAGATGCTGGAAACCCTGAAATACACTGGTGAGCACTTTGTGACGCTGGCCAGAGATGCAGGAGGATATCATGATCAAACCGGAAACCTCCGGTCCTCCATTGGTTATGTGGTTGTGAAAGATGGGGTCATCAAGGCTTCGGACTTTAAACCCACTGACAAAGGAACAGAGGACGGTACCTCCGGCCTGGTAGCCGCAAGGCGCCTGGCACAGAAGCTTGCCCTGACTCATAACAAAGGATTTGTCCTGATCGGCATGGCCGGGATGGATTACGCCATTGTTGTGGAGCAGGAATATGGTAAGGATGTGATCGCAGGATCACAAAAGGAGGCTGAAAAAATGTTGAGACAGTTAGTTAAGAAAATCAATGGCTGACGGATTCGATAGCGAAGAGATCATCTATGAAATGATAAAGGGCTGTGGGGTACCGGTCATCAAAGGTCCATCTCCCACCAATCAGTCTGGCAATCATGTTGTGGTGAGATCCATCGTCTGTAATGAACTCGAAGTGGTCAATGATTCCCAGGTAGCTGTCAACATTTATGTTGAAAAGCCTGACAATGGCACCGTCAATCGCTCAGCTATCAAGACTCTGCGATCCACGATTGAAGGCCTGGTAAGAAATGCTTCTGACCCATCTGGGTATTACTGTGTAATCGACAAGAAATTCTCACAGCCGTTGGAGACGACAAAGGGAGGGTTCGATTGCCATTCAATAAGATATGAAATAACACTAAATCAATAAGATATGTCAAAAGCTATAGGTATATCCAAAGTCGAATACGGCACGGTAGGTGATGGTGTTCCTGCGATTGCTTTCACTGAAATCGCGGAAGCTTTTGTGGAGGAGTCTGTTGTTTTTGGGTTCGGTGAGCCCTCAGACACCAAAATTCCCCAGGAAACCAAAGATACAGCGTATCATACAATCACGACCAAAGAGGATCCTGATTACATTGAGTTTAAACTTCTGACGCCAGCTGCTGCAACTCTGGTTACCCTGATGGGTGGATCAGCAACTGGAGAGAAGTGGGAAGAACCTCCCGCAATTCCCGAGATCAACCTAACAATAAAGATCACAACCAAAACCGTTGGTGGTTATTACTACGAGTATACCATCGTAAACGGCAAGGTTGTGGGTCGTTTGGACGGGGCTCCCAGTAAGAAGAAGGCCGAAACTGTCAACATCCGGGTATATAAGGAGGCTGCTATCACAGCCGCAGGTGCCGAGAACACCCCATTTACCCGGGAAAGAGTTGCTGCATAACCCCTGATTATTTACCATAGTCACTGATTAATTATGAACGGGCTCAGTCTACACAGGCTGAGCCCTTTTATATTTTAAGAGAAAATGGTTGACGAGTTTCAGAAGCTACTGGAATTACAAGCCGATTCGATTGCAGATATCCCCCTGCGCATCCCCTTTGAAATCCACGATTCATCAATGTTACCGGAGAATTTCCCGGCAAAAAAAGAGACAAGGGAGGAGCGGGAAATCCTTACTTCTGAGATCGTGATAGAGCCCCAAAAAGTGGGCAGCTTTTTCAGGATGTATCACCTGATTTCGAAGATCGATAAGGAGGATCTGGAGAAGATTTCCGTGAGCCAGGAGAGAGATTTTGATGAGTCTGCCCCGGAGATCATTGCCAAGTACGGACCGGTGATCATTGAGATCATCTGTGTAGGAATCCACAACAAGAAAGGAGAATACCCGAAGTACATGCCTGAATTCATCAGGGAAAACTGTACATGGAAGGATCTCCACTTTTTTCTGAATGCGATCCTGTTCCGGATTGGCACACTGTCTTTCATAAACTCTACCACTGCTCTGATGAGGGTGGGCCCGGGAGCAGAGGAGATGATAGCCCTGCAGAAGAATCTGGACAGCTGGATGAGAAACTGATCAACCCATACTCGATCCTTGAAATAGCCAATAAGGCGTTTGGTTTTTCTCCTCACTACACACTGTGGGGTCTGAGCTACCAAACACTGAACTCAATGATGATCGAGGCAGGATACCGAAGTGAGAAAAAGAATACAGGGAAAGATGAGGATGGTGAATATGAGGAGATTGAGTGGGAAAACTTCGAAGGAAAGATTGAGAAAATAAAGAAGTACAAGGACCCAAGCGTAATCTGATATGCCTATACCAGGAGGAAGTAACGATCTATATTTTGCCAGCGGGATTGATAACTCCGGCCTTCAACGGGGTGCTACCCAGGCTGTCGGGATCATCAGAGGGATGGCTTCCCAGATCTCCAAGCAAGATGTGTTTGCAGGCCTGGCCATTGGAGCCACCATTGCTTTCAGTAAAGCCTCATCTGAACTGAAGGATTTCTCTGAGCAATTTGAGCACTCCATGAAGGAGGTACAGACCATTTCCCAGGCTGTACAAGATGATTTCAATGGATATTCCCAGGCTATTGTGGATATGTCCACAACGGTCCCCCAGACAGCCAATGAGCTTGCCAAGGCCTATTATCAGATAGTATCTGCCGGTTATGATGGAGCTGAAGGCCTCGACCTGTTGAGAACAGCCGCCGAAGGCGCTGTAGGAGGTGTTTCTGATGTTACTACGGTTGCTGACGGTGTTACCACTGTCCTGAATGCATGGAAGCTCTCCGCTGCCCAGTCTGCTGAGGTTTCAGATGTCTTTTTCAACACTGTAGAGAGAGGTAAAACTAATATCGGGCAGCTGGCCTCGAATATTGCCCAGGTAGCCCCTCTCGCGGCCGCATATGGAGTTTCGTTCAGACATATAGCTTCAGCTACCGCCACCCTTACAAAACAGGGTACGACGACTTCTATGGCCATGACACAGCTCCGCCAGGCGCTTATTGCTGTTAATGAAGAGCTGGGCCAGGGATGGAGTGAATCCATGACCCTGCAGGACGCTTTCCAGGAAATTGCCAACCGAGCGGAGGAATCCGGGAAAGATGTCAAAGACTTTACCGGCAGGGTCGAGGGTGCAATGGCTATCCTGGGGATGACCGGTGAGAATGCCAGGGGTGCCGCCGAGGACCTTGAGTCTTATGCAGAAGCAGCTGGGGCAGCTGGATCTGCCTTTGATGTTATGATGGAAGACTCCATCAATCAGTCCCAGACGCTGAAAAACAACCTGATGGCCGCTTTAAAGCCCCTGGGTGACTTCTTCGCTGGCAAATCAACTGAGTTCGCCAAGACCATCAATGAAGCGTTTGCCTCCGGAGACATAGAAAAGTTTGCCAAGTACCTGGCTATTGCTACCACAGCCATGGTAGCTTATAATGTCAGCACCAAAGCTGCTACTGTCTCCAAGATGCAGTTCCTGAGGGCTGTTGTCAGGTCCAAAAGGGCTATGCAGGCCTTCAATATTGCAGCCAAAGCAAATCCTATTGGTCTTATTGTGTCTGGACTAGCTGCAGCCACGGCCGCATTTATCGCTTTCCGTCAGCGTACCGCAGAGGCCTCCAAGGAATATAAGCAGTTCATGGAGGACAAAGGCAGAGCAGTGAGCGAAATGGATGCTTTGTTTGGAATCCTGGAAAAGGTGTCCAAAGGATCTGAGGCATACAGTGAGGCACTGAAGGCGATTAATGAGAAGTATGGCGATTACCTACCCAACCTGCTGACTGAAAAGAGCACCCTTGAGGATATCAAAACCGCTCATGAGGAGGCCCAGAGAGCCATGGAGGAAAGGCTTACGTCTGCCGCTAAGAGCACAGCCCTTTCTGATGCCACCAATGAGTTTATTAACACCCGGGCCGGGATAAAAGGTAAGCTCTTGGATGATCTCTCGAAGAGTCTTGGCGAAGAGGCAGCTGCTATTGCTGTGGGCAGCTTCGATGAGCTTACAGGAAAGATTCATGAGCTGTACACCATCTATGACAAGCTGATGAAGGAGGGCAGGACCTCTGACGCCGGCAGGATCTGGAAGATGATGCAGACAGAGGTGAGAAGCTTTGTTAACACCTTCACCGAAGGAGAAGATTATAACCTGGTATGGAACCTAGCTCAAAGACTTCATATCGAAGAGGGTAACCTGGAGCAGAAGCAGAAGGAGATCGAAGCTATTTACTCCGGATTTTTGAAGAGTGTTTCCGAGAGCACTGTGGAGGGTAGTGAATCTGGATCAGGTACTCCAGGAAAGACCGGATTCCAGATTCTGGACCTGCAGTCCCTGGAAGACCAACTCCAAGCCGCTGAGCAAGCTTTCAATGAGCTTGACAAGCTCCGGAAAGCAGGCCTGGAAGGTGAGAGTGGTGATCAGTACAAGGTGTTTACCCAGTACGGGAATAACTTCGATCAGTACCTGGCCTTTATGAAGGACAAGTATCAGGACTTTGGCGAGCAGCTGAAGGTAATAAACCTGGCTATTTCCGAAGGGATCCTTGAAGGCATTGCCCTTGCAGAAGAAGGCCGCATAAAGCTTGCTGAGGACACCAAAGAAGATTGGGAGCAGGCCCTGAAAGACATGGCCAAGGTCATTGACGCTACCAACCGGGAAATCGATGATGCTATAAGCATCGACCTTTCCAAGGAGAAATTCGAAAAGGTGGAGAAAGTCTTTGAATTCCTGGGGAAGATTTTCACTGAGTCTGAATTAGCTGAGCTGGAATACAACATCAACCAGTTTGGAAGGACGGTTTCCAATTTCGGGGGTGTAATAGGCCGCTTTAGCGATGAGGCTGGTGAGGCCACCAGGTTATTTGGCCAGCTAATTACAAATGCAGGTGCCTTTGTCCAGTTTGCTGCTTCTGGCGGGACAGACATCTTCTCCCTAATTAATGGCATTATCGGCATGGGAGATGCCATTGTTGGCTTTGTTCAAGTAATAAGTGGCCAGGCCAGGCGGGAAGCCCAGGAGGCTGCAGAACTTGAGAGGCAGGCATATCAGATTGCAGAGGCTGTCAAGGCTATCAATGCAGGACTCGAAGAGCAGTATTACATCCTGGAAAGGCTCAGTGGAGCAGAATGGATCTCCGGCGCCAAGAAAACCATTAAAGAGATCAATGAGACTATCGCTGATTTTGAGACTCAGATGCGCCGAATCAATATAGAAGTTGAAGGTCCGGAAGTTCGCCACCTACATGAGCTGGATACCGAGGGCTGGGGTGCTGAAGACTTTGAAAAAGCTCTCAAGGACTATGGAGATGTTATGCCTCCGGAAACGAGGGAGCAGCTGGAAGATTTCCTGAATCAAATCAAAGACCTCAAGCGGGAGGCCGAGGACCTTCAAATAGAGATCAAGCTAGAGACTGTAGGCTTTGACCTTGAAACATTGCTGGACGATGTGATGGCTGTTTTCCAGGATATGGAAGATGGAGCTGTTGATTTCGGGCAAACATTTGAAGAGGTGATGATGAAAGCCATCATGAACACCTTCAAAAATACAGTTGTGATGCGGGTGATGCAGGAATTCTATGACCGGCTATTTGAAGCTATGGATTCAGAGCCCACATCCCGTGAGGACAGAGCTGGATCTCTTGGCAATATCACACAGGATGAATTTGCTGAGTTGGAAGAGTTATGGGGGGAAAGAATGGATGCGATCAGAAACCAGTGGGAAACACTCCAGATGTTCTTCGAGAATGTCGGGGTTGACACATCTTCTGATGCTGAGGATCCCAACAGCCTTGCTGGATCTATCCGCAGGAATTTAACAGAAGAGACCGGCTCCCTTCTCGCTGGCCGGATGAATAACATGATGCTGACTATGTATGAGATGGCCGGCTTCCAGGCACAAATGGTGGATCGTTTGGCAGGCATCGAGGCCAACACCAGTTACAACCGGCACCTGGCACAAATGCAGGCCGATTTACGTGAAATCAGAACCCAGTTAAGCGCGTAGATATGGCATACGAGATAGAAGGAAACAGTTTCTACGACTATAACCTGCATGTGTTTTCCAGCATGGGGGCTCTTGATTTTTCCAGAAGGTTGGGTGATATCGATCATGACTGGAAAGACAGTAATGGAGTAGAAGCATATGTTGATGCAGCTGACCTGCTTTGGGATGGCCGCGAAATCAAGCTCCTTGCTTTCTACAAAGGAGCTGACTTCATTTCAGATCTGGATACATTTCGGGGATTGTATGAAGGTGTTGAAGCTGCCCTGGTGACAACTTATGGATCCCACACTGCCACCCTGAAGGATATCAAGGTCCAAAGGGAGTATGTGACCAATAGGGAAGTAACCCTGGTTCTGAAGTTTTGGGAGCCGGTTGTAACTATTGCCGCTCCCCCAGCTGCCGGCGGAGGAACCGGGCCTACCATTGCAGGGTATTCCTTTTGGGGGGACTTTGGATTAAGAGTTCAAAGGGTGTCAGGACTTCATGATGTCCAGTACCGCGCAATGAATCGCACGTATGGCAATACACCCGTTGGATATTCCGACAATCGCAAGAACAGGATTATCAATATCCACTTGAACGGGAAATACACTTCCCTATCAAGCTTGATTACCTCCATCAATAACCTTCATGGAGTAATGAGGGCCGCAGGGCTGAAAGTGTTTGCCTACCAGGGAGATAATTACAATACATATTTCGCTGACCTGTCCACAGTCACTGTGGATCCAAGGAGCAACTGGGCCTCTGTCAGGCTTAAACTGAGATTTGAAGAGTAATGGCCACGATAAACATAAATAGATCCGCAGCAGTAGTCCTCAGTCCATTGATTGATGACTCATCGAAGCGTCAAAAGACGCTGAACGGGCCGGACTATGTTGTGTTGTCATTCATCCATGACTCTTTCGTGGAGTTCTTTCCCGGGGACTATATCACATGGGAAGGAGAAACCTACACCATCAAGCAGGCTCCTGCTTTTGATAAGATCAGTGAGGAGCATTACAAGTATGACCTCCGCTTCGAAGGACCTTACCATGGCCTGAAAGAAGCCGTCTATCTACTTGACAACGAGGGGGAGTTCTTCCTGACTGGTACGGCAGAGGACTTCATTGACCAGATGGTGGTTAACCTAAACCGCGTCCATGGATCAGGAGCATATAATACCGGATCAGTTGTCAGCACAGAATATAAGAACCTGCAGTTTAATAATGAAAGCTGCTGGGATGTCCTGCTCAGGATCTGTGATGAATTTGAGCTTGAGTTTTCCCTGACAGCCGGAATCAATATCAACCTGGCCACAACGATAGGATCCTCCACAGGGCTGAGCTATGAATATACCTCCGGGCTTAAAAACATCAAGCGGGAAAAAGTCAGTGATAAAAACCTGATCACCCGCCTGTATGCCTATGGTGCGGAGAAGAACATCGACTATAATTACGGGACCAAAAGACTGCACCTTCCCTCTGCTACCTACCCAAACCGGTATATGGAAAGCGGAGTGGCCACCTACGGGATCCGGGAGGTCGTAAAGCAGTTTGATGATATCTACCCCAGCTTTACCGGTACTGTTGACAGCTCTTCTGCCAATAATGTGATTATTGATGCCGGTATTGACTTTGATCTGAACAGTTATCTCCTGGAGGGGATGATAGTCTTCAAGACCGGGGACCTGGCCGGGATGCAGTTTGAGATCTCCGAGTACAACCACACGACCCACCAGGTTACCTTCAAGACCTACACCGATGAGCATGGCCAGGAGTTTCCTTCTGCCACATTCAATCCTGCTGCCGGTGATCAGTTCACCTTCGTGGACATCAATATGCCCACCTCCTACATTACTGCAGCCGAGTCGGCCCTGGAGACAGCTGCCTCTGCTCACCTCTCAGCAATGTCCTCTCCCCATGTGGTTTATAATCTTACCATGGATCAACATGCATTGCGGGGAGCCACAACCAGTTTGGATGCCGGGGATATTATCACCATTACAGATGCTGAGCTGGCCATCGGTGGTGTGAGCATGCGAATAATTGAGCTGACACAAAGCATCGCAGACCAGTACAATTACAGCATAAAGCTGGGTGATGTCATATTACGGGGCTATCTCCTTCGTATGCAGATGGCTCAGGCGGACCTACAGAGGCAGATTTACGAGCAAAGAATAACAGCCACCCGAGCTGCGAGAAACGCTATTGCTCAGTCCCTGGAAGCCCTAACAGCTGCTGCAGCTGCCCAGAGTACCGCTGATGGGAAAATCATTTCATTTTGGCAAGACACGGAACCGACAGCAGAGGAATCAAGTGAAGGAGATATTTGGTTTGACACAGGCAATGGAAATACGATCTATGTATATGAGTCAGGAACCTGGGTAAACCGTCAGGACTCGGATATCGCTGCAGCGATCAGCAGCGCCCAGACAGCCCAAACAACTGCCGATGGAAAGGCAATAGTGTATTTACAGGATAACGCTCCCACCTCAGGGATGTCTGAGGGAGACATCTGGATTGATACTAATGATAGCAATAAGCAGTATGTCTATTCCGGAACCGCATGGGTGGAATCTACCACCGGGGACGCCCTGCAGGCCTTAGCCGATGCGGCAGCAGCTCAATCAACAGCTGACGGCAAGATTGTCACTTTCTACCAAGCCTCAGAGCCCACCACAGGAATGTCTGAAGGAGATATATGGTTCGATGAGGATGATGGGAATAAGATCTATGTATATGAATCCGGTGTTTGGGTAAACAGACAGGATAGTGAGATAGCCCAGGCAATAAACGCAGCACAAACGGCCCAGACCACAGCTGATGGGAAGGCTATTGTTTTCATCCAGAGCGCAGCCCCAGTTACCGGCATGGATGTAGGGGATATCTGGGTGGACTCCAATGATAATTACACAACCTATGTATACTCCGGATCTCAATGGGTGGAGATGACCGTGGCCGATGCCGCCCAGGCTATGGCCGATGCTGCGGCTGCAGTGGCTGCAGTAGACGGGAAGGTGGCTGCATATTGGCAGCCCACTCCTCCAACCGGGGATATCGATGTAGGTGATCTGTGGTTTGACGACGATGACGGAAACCACATGTACACTTATCGGGCCGCATTGTGGGAAGAAGATGCTCATACAGTATTCCGGCAGTCCTCCGCCCCCACCTCTGGTATGATTGAAGGGGACTTCTGGATTGATACCGACGCTGGAAACTCTGTTGATATTTATGAGGTCTCCTGGCCAGCTTCCTCACGGACTGTTTTTGCCCAGGACACAGAGCCCACCTCTGGTATGTCAAACAATGACTTTTGGATTGATACCGATGGGGATAACACCGTTTATATCTACAACGGATCCGCATGGGTATTGCATACCGGCACTACTCATATCCAAGCCGAAGAGCCCACCGATGGGGGCCCGGGTGATTACTGGTTTGATTCCGATGATTCATATACCGCCTATTATGTCAGTGGCTCCTGGGTAAACTTCACAGGCACCAGGTGGATCCAGACCTCAGAGCCCTCCTCTGGAATGTCTGCCGGCGATCTGTGGTTTGATTCTGATGACAGCTATAAACCTTATGTCTACCATGAGGATGAGTGGGTGGATAACCGGGACCAGGCCCTTGGTCTTGTGATTGCTGAGGTGGCCGATGCCCAGGCTTCAGCTGATGGCAAGGTGACCACTTTCTTTGCTCCTTCAACCGAGCCCCCCACAGCGGAGGGTTTAGGTGATCTGTGGTACCAGGAGGACACCGGGATCCTGGTGCGCTGGAATGGTTCGGACTGGACAGATGGCGTGAGTGACCATACTGAAACGGTAATTGGAAACGGACTGGTCACCACAGGCCGTTTGGTGGTCATGAATGCCACCACAGAGCAAGGTGGTATCTGTGGCACCACGGGGGCAGGAACGTCAGAGATTGGCCTATGGCTGGGCTCCACATACGCGAATAGAGCCTCGGCTCCCTTCCGGGTAACACATGGGGGTGCAGTCACCATGACAAATGCCAGTCTCAGGACAGCATCCACCAATGACTATATTGATGTTTCGGCCCAGAGCCTTTCCTTATATGATAATGCTTCCAGGCGGGTTTATATCCACCATGATGATTCAAAGGATGGAACCGGAGAGCTCCAGGTTCAGGATCTGTATGGGAAATATGTTGCCATCAATGTTAACGGGATCGGGGTCAATGAATCTCCGGCTGCTGGTTTCATAAATACAGCAATACTGCATTTCAATAGCATAGGGTCCATTATAACTGTTGGCAATGCCTGGGACTTTTACATTGATGACGGGGATCTGGATGTAACGGGTCGTGGCACTTTCTCTGAGAGGGTCAGGGTCAATACATCGAATAACACATACGGCCTGGAGATAGGAGGAAGCGGGAGGTTTACCGGACAAGTCTATGTAGGAGATGTGACTACTTTCAGCAACACCGCAATAGATCATGGAATCATAGTGGGGGCTTCAGGATCGGGTGAGCAAGCAGGGGTTGAGATTCACGGTAACAGGTCGGGATCAGATAACACCGTAGGGACTGTTGGCTTTCATAATCTATCAAAAGGAGCCACAGACAAGAGAATTGTTCAACTTGTTGGAAGAAGATATGGTGATGATGATGCCGGGCAGTTGAGAATACAAGTCTCAAATACCGCTGGAGCGATCCAGACGATTTATGAAGGTCATTCCTCCCAGCACACCTTTTATATTGCAGGTACCGCAGAGCTTGTAATAAACAGCTCATATTTACGGCCATACACAAACCGTGGTCTGGACCTGGGCGGTCCATCATATTATTTTGACGATGCATACATACATACTTTACATGTTTCCAGTTTTGCTCCGGACGATATTTTCATGGGGGACTATTCCTCATTTTACCACCCATCTATTGACCACGGGATTGGCATTTATGCTGCAGGGACCGGGGAGATGGGCGCTATTGAAATAGCGGGGAACCAGACTACCAATGCAGCAGTTGGAATGATCACTTTCCATAATGTACAATCTTCCCACACCTATGATTACATAGCCAGAATACAAGCCCAGCGATACAATGATAATGACGCTGGTAAGTTTTTACTCGAAGTAAGTAATAGCTCCGCATCACTGCAAACTGCTTACACAGTAGTTTCAGCATCACATTCATGGTATGTAAATGGCACGGCCGAACTCTATCTTAATTCATCGGAGCTTAGACCGATAACCAATAATGGCCTTGATCTGGGTGATCCAAGCTTCAGGTTTAGCGGTGGGTACGTAACAACATTGTACGCCACAAACGTCGGTAGTTCATCGAGCTATTGTAGTTCTGGGTATTTCAGCTCCCTATATCTGGGCCTAACAGGTGCAGTAAATCAGTCTTACAAGCTGATGTACAATGCTTCATCTAACCAGGTAACTTATTATACAGACTCTTCAGATAGGAGGCTCAAAAGGAATCTCACCCCCATAAAGAACGGCTTGGAGGTTGTATTACAAGCCACTCCTTACACCTTCCAGTATCGAAAAAAGGCCCAGGGTATTACCGGTGAGGATCCCAACGAAATACATGCCGGAATGGTAACCCAGGATTTTGAGACCATAGCACCAGAACTGGTCCGACGCATCCAGGGAACCAGGTACAACAAGTTCAACTACGAGGAATACACCGCATACCTGACCCATGCGATTCAGGAGCTGCACAATTTACATGTGACTGAGATTAAACAGCTTAAAGAGCAAATAGAACTTTTAAAGGCCAGCTAATATGAAACATACAAAGACAGTACCCCAGGAGAATGTAGAGTTTAAGATCGAGAGCATCGCTTTTGACATACCCGCGAAAACGGCCAACTGCTCTGTGGAGAGAGTGAATTCAACTGAGCCCAACAGAGGGGTATTGGTTGACCTTAAGCCTGCTCTTAATGCTGCCACAGAAAAGGAACTTGCCACCATAAAGAAGTTCTTCAAGTGGATCATGGCCCAGGGATTTGAAGTTGCTCAAGAGGAGTTAACCGAAGAGGTATTTGACTAACCAACAAGCATATAGAAATGAAACTAAGAACACTAACCGACAATGAAAAGGCTCTCTACGCTTTAACAGAAGTTGAGCTGAGCAATGCCCAGCTGGCCTGGGACCTGGCAGACGATGTTGAAAAGGCCAAGACCCACATTAAGCGATTCCATGAGAAACGCAATGGCCTGATGAAGGAGTGTGGCACCCAGGACAAGGATGATCCCAATAAGTATATCCTGGAGCCGAAGCAAGTGGAGGAATTCAACAAAAAGGTTGATGCCCTCCTGGATGTAAATGTGAAAATCACTTTCCCCACCATCTCCCTCAAAGAGCTTAAGGGAATAAAGGTGTCTGCGGCCAATATCGCTGCATGGAAAGCACTTAAGATAGTAACCAAATAGAATGCCTGATATGAAACAGTTCTTACTGATTATCGCTTTACTGGCCATGGTAGCTGTGGCCAAAGCACAGACCGGCACCATTGTAGACAACGGGCCGTACATCACTTTTAATTATGCCTCCGGAGACACCGTTTCCCTGGGTAAGGAAAACATCGTCCTGGTAAAAGACAGCAATGATGAGGTGTATATCATGACCTCCCACCAATGGCGATCGGACCGGGTAACCCGGATCATTCACCTGGATCCGGATGACTTTGGATATTCATCCGTTGGGACCCTGCGGGACTACCTGGCCGCGATATCCTTCAAAGCATACCGGGAGGTGTATAGTTACGATAATGGGAATCTGGATACAGTATCCTACTACCATGGATCTAATCTCCAGTACCAGGTCGTCTACGGCTATACGAATGCCCTGGTCACCTCAAAGAAAATCATAACTCCTTAAGCTATGAAAAGGCTGATCTTTATAGTGGGTCTGCTGGTTATCTTCCTGCAGGCCTTTGGACAGGATACCACCAGGTATGTCTGGAATCCTGTGACCAGCAATTGGGATTATATCTCCCAGGTGAACGCTGTCAATGACTCCACTATCAACTATGGTACCAATAACACTGTATCCAACGATACACTCAATGGGGCTATTGGCCATGGGAATATCGTCAACACGGACCGGTCTATGGCTTTGGGGTATTATAATACCACCTCCACGGCAAACAACCTTTTGATCGGTTCCTTCACAGAGTCGGACGCCACCTACAATATGACTATTGGAAGGGGCTTGTCCGCGGTAAGCCGGCTGAAGAACTCCCGATACGGATCTATCGGGCTTGGATTCTTCGCCACAGAACCAGTAATGTATGTACAGAGTGGATATGAACTCGGGGAAACATATACGGCTGATATTGGGGGTGTTTCCATTGGGGGTCCGGAGCTTGACACATTGACTGCCCTGCAGATCAATGAGCACCTGACCGGGGATGCCTTTTTCTTGAAATGCAAGAAATGGGTAAGCAATACCCTGACCGATGTGTTTACGGTGGATTATGACGGGGATGCGACCCTCTCCGGAACCTTTACAGCTGATTCGATTATCTGTACCCACACACCTACGATTTACCAGGCAGCCGGGGATACATCGAACTATCATACCCCTGTAAAGATTGGGGATATGTTCGTTGACACCTCTGCTGATGAGACATATATCTCCGTGGGATCCTCCCGGGGTGATTGGGTGAAGCTGAACTGGATCTGGCCAGTGTTTGGCCTGGTGGCAATAAGAAGGAGGCGAATATGAAAAAGCTATTCATAGGAATCCTATTGCTTTGGGCTGCCCTGGGTATCATGTTTGCCCAACAGTCCGGGCATATCGTGATGAATCCCCTGACCGGACAGATGGAGTATGTCACGAATCCCTATGCCATGGGAGACTCCTTGGTAAACCTGGGGCATGATAATAACATCGTAAACAGCACTGTAAACACCCTGATTGGATATGGTAACTATCTCAGCGTTGGGGACTGTGTTGCAGTAGGGTGGGACAATACACTTAACTGTAATCAGAACTTTGCCCTGGGTAAAAATATTTCCTGTAATGCAGATAAAGTAATGATGCTGGGCATGAGCCCATGGGGAACAGAAGCGAAGATGGCTGGTTCTCTGGCCTTTTGCCCTGGGGGAGACTATGCCGTAATGCATGTTCATTCGGGGTATGATCGAAACACCAGGTACAGCACAAATAAAGGAGGGGTCCGGATTGGTTGGGGCTGGGGATATAACTCAGACTCCACTGCTCTGGAGGTTATTGCTACCCGAGATACTGCATCTGCCACACTATTCACCTCTCCCGATGCCGCCAAACTGATCAACACGGAGAATGATGAATGGGTGGTGGATCCTGACGAGATGACCCTGGCCGGTTCCCTGGAGGTGGGATATGTGGAATCACCCTATACACCCAAGGTCCATTCTGCTGCAGCTGACACCTCATTAATGCATACCCCCCTGAAAATCGGGGATTACTATATCGATACCAGCGCCCGGGATATCTATATCTCTACCGGCACTTCCCGGGGATCCTGGATTAAAGTGAACTGATGACAAAAGAAGTGCTCATAAGGGCCCAAAAGGGCGATGAGTCAGCAATCAACAAGGTGCTGAAGTACTATAATGGATCTGTCCACCATCAGGCTAGAAGGCAGGTAGAGCCAGGAAGCACCTATTTTGATGATTATATGCAAGTAGGGAGAATGGCCTTATTGGAGGCCCTTCATAGTGTAGACCTTTCAAGGAAAGATGGCTTTTACAACTTCTCTGCAGCAGTGATGCGAAGCCATATGTTGAAGTTTTCAGACGAAACAAAACTAGTTCCCTGGCACCATTATACTCATGTTCATCAATATCTGAAGCTGAAGAGCAAACTCGAAAAGGAGCACAATCGTGAATTCGATGTAGAGGAAGTTTTATCCAAAATGGATAAAGAGCCATGGATAAAACAGCAGATAAGAGATGCGTTGAGAGTTGAAAAGGTGCGCTTCAGTTGGGATCCGGTTGCGGTCAGGATATTGGAGGGTGAAATCAATGCGGAAGCTGAATTGGAAACATTAGCGGATAGCCGTAGGATTTTCATGAAACACCTCCTGCAGATCCTTACCCCCCATCAAAGAGATTTGGTTGAGAAATTCTACTATGAAAACCTGAATGCTGATGAAATAGCTGAAGAGCTTGGGCTTGCAAGGGGTTCCGTATGGACTGCGCTCAGGCTTGCAAGGGGGAGGTTGAAAAAATACTGGCAGCTGGGGGCTTTCTTCTTCGCATTAGATTCAGATCATCACTTGGATATCAACTACACCTTTCATGCAGAAATATGGAGGCGAGTAAAAGGTCTTAAATATGAAGTCAGCAACTATGGCCGAGTCAAGAAAGTAGAGCATTGGCACAGACATGACTTCATTGTAAAACCATTGATAGACAGGCAAAACTTCGGTTATCGACTTTATACCGATGAACGAATTGGCAATAGATACGGGACGGTGAGATTTTCCGCACACAATCTTCTCACCAGCCATTTTGAAGACTCTGAATTACCATTTTTCTATTTACGCGAATTATGAGAACAATACTCACAGCAATGATACTTACAGTCTGCATGGGGCTCTTTGGCCAGGTCCAGATCCAGCTCCACAAAGGGGACCACATCTATCTCCTGGATTCCCCAGATGCCCACCCAGTCCATTACCAGGTCGATGATAAGAACCTGCAGGAGGTCAGTGCAGAATATCTCTCCTTATCAGTGGGTGGGATCCCGGCATGTGAAATCTTCTTCGATCCTCTGGATTTCGAGACCATCACCCTCAGAAAAGGCGGGGATGGAAAACTGTATGTCAAGTCCATTGCTGATAAATTGAATCCTTCAGTGGTGGCTATAAACGAAGACAGGGTGAGCCAACCGATTTATGAGAAAGGGAATATCATGTTTTGTCCCGATCGCTACCTGGTGATCCATACCCCTCACCTCGCCCGGGCCACATCCTTTAAGATCCACACCAATAACCGGGTGTTTGTTTTCGTGAAACAACAAAACTATACCGCTAAGCAACTATGAGAACCGCAATTATCATATCACTGATCTTACTATCCAGCTGCAAGACCTGGCACTGGGGAGAAACGATCGAGTACAAGATACCCAAGGGAAAGCATGCAGATGTTGGTATGCCCACCATCATTGATGGAACAAAGAAATGGGGTGGCGAGATGACTCTGGAATACGATCCGGAAGAGATGGTGGATCCAGAACACAACTTCGCTTACTGGAACAAGCTGGGGGGCATCATGCCTGATCTCACTGATAATATCTTCGGGGGCTCCCACCGATCAGCCAGGATTGCCTGGCGAGTAGATCCTGAGGACCCCTACTATTTCTACATCGGGTACATAGTCTACATCCAGGGAATTAAAGAGCCATACCGGAATTACCTACTGGATGAAGAAGGTAATAAGGTGAGGATCCCAGTGGGAGATTCCTTTGTCCCCATGGTTACACAGTACACTGATCACTGGGGGGTGTATGTCAAGTACAATGGCCAGGAGGCCCGAAAGCGATTTAACGATAGCTCATTGAAAAAGGAAAAGTTCCTGGTAGTCATGGACCCTTACTATGGAGGTGTCCCTGTGGCGCCTACAGATATATACATCACCCTGACAATTATAGACACAACCTGGTTGTATTAACAATCAAAACACCCTGACAATGCCGAACGATAAACCCTCTCATAGCTGTCTTCGCTCCCAAGAATTTGGAGAACTGAAGACTAAAGTAGAAGACTTAACAGATGATGTAGGCACACTAAAAAAACTTGTTGTGGAAGGAAACGGGAATCCTGCTCTCTCAGTCTCCGTTCCAAAACTGAGTGATGCAGTAGAAAAATTAACTCCTGTTGTTGAAAGGCTTGACA
>Ga0180432_10001883_pt1 | contig 32372 bp, 28 predicted proteins | sample SS_ome_10_FD_132414 | JGI IMG/M metagenome (GOLD analysis project Ga0180432, IMG submission 132414) | Hypersaline lake sediment archaeal communities from the Salton Sea, California, USA - SS_1_MS_2 metaG | ecosystem: Environmental > Aquatic > Non-marine Saline and Alkaline > Hypersaline >...
CGGTCTTGATGTTCACGAACTCCCGGATGCCGATCTCTCCCAGCTCGCGGCCGTAGCCGGACTGCTTGACGCCGCCGAAGGGCAGGCGCGGATCGGAGCGCACCAGGTCGTTGACGAAGCAGCAGCCGGCCTCGAGCTCGTCGGCGGCGATGCGCTCGCCGCGGGCCAGGTCGCGGGTAAACACCGCGGCGCCCAGGCCGAAGGGCGTATCGTTGGCCGTCCGGACGGCCTCTTCTTCGTTTTTGACCGGGATGATGGCCGCTACCGGGCCGAAAAGCTCCTCGTCGTAGGCCGGCATCCCCACCCGCACGCCGGTCAGGACCGTCGGCGGGTAGAACGCCCCCGGCAGGTCGGGAATCTCTCCGCCCAGAAGCAGCCGGGCCCCCGCGGCCAGGCTTTCCTTCACCTGACGGTGAAGCTCGTCCCGCAGATCGGGCCTGGCCATCGGCCCGATGTCCACGTCTTCTTGCAGCGGGTCGCCCATGGTAACCGACTTCATCCGCTCGACCAGCCCTTGCTCGAACTGCTCCCGGACCGGCTCGACAACCATGAAACGCTTCGCCGCGATGCAGCTCTGGCCGCTGTTGATCAACCGGCTGGTCGCGCAGGTCTCGATGGTCTTTGAAAGATCCGCGTCCTCCAGGATCAGGTAGGGGTCGCTTCCGCCCAGCTCCAGCACGGTCTTCTTCAACTGCCCGCCCGCTATGGCCGCCACCGAGCTGCCGGCGGGAGTGCTTCCCGTCAGGGTCACCGCGGCCACATGCCGGTTGCGGATCACGGCATCGACCTGGTCGCTGCCGATCAGCAGGGTCCGGAAGACTTCCCGGGGAACCCCCGCCTCATGCAAGAGTTCTTCGATAGCCAGCGCGCATCCGGGGACATTGCTGGCATGCTTCAAGACCGCCGCGTTGCCGGCCATCAGCGCCGGCGCCGCGAACCTGAAGACCTGCCAGAAGGGGAAGTTCCAGGGCATCACCGCCAGGATCACCCCCAGTGGCCGGCAGATCACGCAGCTTGCGGTCGCACCGGCGTCGACGTCCTGACGCTTGAGAAACCTTTTGGCGTTTTCGGCGTAGTGCTCGCACACCCAGGCGCACTTCTCCACCTCGGCGCGCCCCTCCCGCACCGGCTTGCCCATCTCCGCGGCCATCAGCCCGGCCAGCGGCTCCTGCCTCTCGCGGAGCAGTCGGGCCGCGGCGTTCATCAGGCCGGCGCGCCGGCTGAACTCCGGCCGCCGCCAGGACGAAAACCCCTCCCGGGCGCCCGCCAGGATGTCATTCACCTCCCCCGCGTCCATCTCGGCGTATTCTCGAATTACCTCTCCGGTGGCAGGATTTACGGACTGGATTGCCATTTCTATCCTCCCTGCAGCTCTTTTAGTGAAATGAAGCATAGTCAATAGAACAGCCTGGCCGTCAACATGGCCTTGGAACCCACGCGCTCTCCTCCGAAGTTGGTCCCGTCCCGGCCGATGACCCCGTACTTCTCCCTGAAGCGGGCCCCGAAGGCGTTGAGGACGAACAGGCCCAAGTCGAGCCGCCGGGGACTGAAATCCAACCGGTACGAAAGCGACGCCATCAGGCTGGTCCGGGGGGGTAAATCCTTCAGAAACGACGGACCCAGGACGCTGTCGGGGTTGCGCAGGTAATCGTTCTCGAAGCTGGACACGTACATCCCGGCCACATGGATTTTCAAACCGAAGGGCAACCGCACCACTCCCCCGGCGGAGGCGACCACCGGGTCGCGGTAGCGATCCCATCCGTCGTCGCGCACCCACCACTCCCACCAACAGTTCACCCGGGCGAACAGCGACAGCCAACCCGAGAGCTCCGCCTCGACCCCGGTGGAAACTCCAACCACGACGTTCTCCGGATCTATGTTCCGGTAGCCCAGATTGGTGCGCTGCAGATCGATCTGCAGTAACTCATTGAAGGCGATCCAGGTCTGGAGCTCGATGGTGTCGATGGTATAGAGAAAGTAACCGTTGATATTAATCCGCAGCCTCTTATTCAGGAAAGCCCCCCGGTAGGCGAGCTCGGCCGAGGTCAGGATCTCGTTGCCGAGGTCGGGATTGCTCAAACCGATGTCCTCGAAGAGTGTGTCGATCTCCGGAAAGGACGGGTGGGCGTCTATGTGCAGGTTGGCGCTGGATTCAATCACCGTTGGCTTGCGGAAAGCCGTGCCGCCGGAAAGCCTCAGGTAGTGATCGCCGGCCGGATTGTAGACCAGCGACAGCTGGGGGCTCACCGCCATGCGCGTGCGGGTGTTCACATCCAGGCGGGTCCCTACGGTCAGCAGCAAACGCTCGGCGAAGCTCTGCTCGTCGTGAATAAACACTCCGACACGCCACTCGTCCACGTGCTCGGTGAACTGCCGGGACTGACAGTAGGTGTAGCGGACGTCCGCGCCGGCGATCAGCAGGTTGCCGCTCCAGGGCTCCAGGTCGTAGCGCCCCTCCAGCTGCAACGTGTCGTCGATTATGGTCATGGTCGGAAAGCTCCCCAGCTCCATGCCCAGATCCGGGTGTTTCAGGTCCAGTTCGATATCGACGTCGGTCTGAAACCTGTACCAGTAGGCCCGGACTTTCAAACCGCCCAACTCCAGCCGCGCCTGGGCATGGGACAGCCATATTCCCTGGATGGGCATGTAGCCCATGGCGTCGGAGAACAGCAGCCCTTCGCCGGTAACCAGCCCGGCGTCCAGCACCAGGCTTCCGTCCGCGAACTCCCTCCCGGCGGCCAGGCTGGCCCGGGCCAGCTCGCGGACCGTGTGGTTGCGGTCCATGAAGCTGCGCTCGGTGTCAAGACCCGCCGCGGCGCGCCAGGACCAGGCGCCGGATTCGAACTGGGCCCGGGCCCCCAGCAATACCGCACCGTTCTGCCCCGCGGTAATCGTCGCTTCACCGCAGTCTTCACCGCCGGGAGTCCCGGTAATGATGTTGACAACCGCGGCGACGGCGTTGGCTCCGTAGAGGGCGGAATTGGGCCCCAGCACGATCTCCACCCGCTCTATTTCATGGACGCCCACCGGCAGCAACTCGAAGAACGGAACCGGAAACAGATCCAGGTTTACCTCGCGGCCGTCGACCATCAGCAGGATCCGGTAGTTGCCCCGGGCGTAGACCATGGTGTGGGAGGGGTTGAAAAGGGCCACCAGCACGGAGGGGTAAAGGCGCAGCAGGTCCACCAGGGTGTTGACACCCGACTCCTCGATCTGCCTGCGGGTGATCACCACCACGGCCGACGGGCTGAAACCGGTCTTTTGCTCGTGCAGCGCGGCGCTGACCACCAGGTCCTCCTCCTGCAGGAAGGCGAACTCGTCCATGATCCCCCCGCTCTCGTCCTCCCCGACCAACTCGGGAAAATCAGCGTCGTCCTGCCCCGCCCGGGCTCCCGCCTGTAGGCACATCATCGACAATGTAGCGATAAAAACTAAGCGCGCGCATCTGCTGTGCTGTCGATTGGCCAAGGTGCCGAGACTTCTATCACAATCCCATTTCCGATGCTATTCTGTCCGCGCAGGTATTCCGGCGGGAAACCGTCGATTCCGAAGCAATCCGGCCAGCAAAACGACAAGCAGGGGGATCCTGGTGGAAGCGGAGCCCGTGCTGCACCCGCCGCATCCGGCGCCCTCGGGACCGCCTCCCTTGTTGGCGTCGGAACCCGGATCTCCTACCGCGCCGTCCGGGGCGGCGTCGGTGCCGGCGTCGACTCCTCCGTCGGTGCCCGCTTCGTCCAGCGGTCCCGTGCCGTCCGGGGCGCCGTCGGCGTCGTCCGGTTCGGCTCCCAGCCAGGAGTCGACCGGGATCTGCGCCCGCCAGTCGATGCCCGAGGCGGCGTGGTAGGGGGGGTCGGCGGCGACGGGATCGTTGGTCGCCAGGACCAGGCTGCGGAAGGGCTCGATGGAAACGGTTGCGCCCGCGGGAGTGCCGTCGGGGTGGGTCCAGGATCCCGCGGGGACCGGCATCTCGGCGCGGGACTCGGTGTCGTTGAAGAGCAGTATGGCGTTGGCTCGCACCACCCGGCTGTCCTGGTCGTCGGCCCAGGAGGCCGCCGCGGTCCAGGCGGACAATGTGTCCAGGTCGTCCTGCCCCTCCGGGCGGATCACCCCCGCGCCAGAAACCGATGCTATGAAAGTCGTCTGGGTCATCAGACCGTAATCGACCGCGGGGTCATACTCGAGCGCAACCGGGGTGGGTTCTTCGTAGGGCGGGAGCCACCACTGGTTGAGGTTCTCGGGCCGTGCGATTCGCCGGGTCGGAGACACCGCGGCCAGTGTGTTTCCGCCGATCTGGTGGTCCTGGGAGTCGCCGGCGTCTCCCGACAGCCCGAAGCCCGCCCGGCGGTTGTCCACGGCCACGTTTCCCGAGACCGTGCAGGTGAAGTTGTTAGGCAGCATCAGGCCGTGGCCGTTGCTGCCGTACAGGGTGTTGAAAAGGATCTGGCTGTCGCGAAAGTCGCTTAAGAACTCGGGCCAGATGCCGTGGCCCAGGGGCCACCAGGGGTGGGAGGTCTCCAGGTCGCCCAGGGTGTCCAGGATGATGTTCTCGCGGATGATCGAGGCGTTGCAGTTGGTGTAGACCGCCGCCCCGTCGTTGAGCGTACCCATGGTGCGCACGAATACGTTGCGCTCGACGGTCTGGCCGTCGCTGCCCAGGATGATTCCCGCGTAGCCGGTGTCCACCACCCGGTTGAGCCGGAAGACCGCCGAGTTGGCGTTTCCCAGGATCACTCCGGCCGCGTGCCAGGATCCGCTGCCCCCGTAGCCGCGCTGCACGCCGATACGCAGAAAAAGATTGCGCTCTATCAACGTTCCCGCGGGGGCGGCGGGATCGGCCCAGCCGGATACGGCTATGTTGCGCACGTCGCGGAATATGCATTTGCGGATGGTGAAGGGCTGGGCGTTCCAGGTGTAGCGGACCGCGTCGGTCTCTATCTCGGCGAAGGTGCAGTTCTCCACGGTGGACGGGCCGCCGATCTGCAGGGCGGGGCCGAAGAAACGCTGGAACCCGACATGGTCCAGCGAGGTCCCCGAAGTTGTCACTTTCGCATCCGCGGAGGTCACCACCTCCACCCGCATGGCAGCCGGATCGGCCCAGGCCGGCGGGTAGAGGTACAGGGTACCGCCGCCCCAGTACCACTCGCCGGGGGCGTCCAGCTCGTCGAGATCGTCGTCGATGAAGTAGCCCGATCCCGGGTCACTGAAGGGATCCTGGAAGCGACCCTCCGGGCCAAGTTCGAGGGTGTCGACGGCGCTGTGAGATGTTATCGGCCGGGTCTCCCACCACCAGCTCCATCGCCGCCAGCGCACCTGGGCCCCGGTCCAGCGCCCCGGGGCCACCCCCGGCCGGTCGGCCAGCTCGGCGTCGATGATGCGGTCGGGATCGTCGTCGTTGTCGATTCGCAGAAACCCTTCGTCGGGGTAGCGCGCCAGGGGAACGAACCGCCCGTCCACATAGCAGGCCAGCACCGGATCCGCAACCGGGCCGGTGCGCACGCCGGCGTTTCCGGCCCAGGTGTCCGGCAGTTCCACCTCGACGCTGGCGGTCAGCACCGGGTCGTCGCCGTCACCGTATGCACCGACGCTCAGGTCGCGACCCAGATCGACTTGATTGACCCGGTAGGTGCCGCCGCGCTGCAACAGAATGCGGTCGCCGGCCCCGGCGCGCGAGACCGCGTGCGCCGCGGTTTCCAACGGGGCGGCCTCGGTGCCCGCGGCCCCGTCGACGCCCCCCGGCGCCACGTGCCAGTCGTCGGCCGAAGCCAGGAAGGGAAACCCTGCAACCACCAGGACCAGGACGCAGTGACGTTGAAATGACATGGTTTGGCTACTCGCCGATGAAACCGTAATAGCGGCCCATCCAGTAGGCCAACAGGTAGTCGGTGGGCGGGTAGATCTTCCGGGGATTGGCGGTGCAGCCGTCGAGGTTGTAGGGATTGCGCCACCACAAAAATTTGTTCGGGCAGCGCTCGGCCACCTGGCGGGGGTAGTCGCCGATCTCGTGCCCCAGCCGGTCGGTGCAGGAAGGTGTGCACTTGTCGGGCGGGCACTCGAGGTCGGGCACCGCCTGGGAAGCGGGGAACTGCCGGAGCATGCATACCCCGTCCAGGACGGCGTCCAAGGCCGGCCCGTCGCTCTGCGGGCCCAGCGGCTTGTAGGCCGCGTAGATGAAGCCGAACCAGGTGTTGTGCTGCCCGGACACCGGCCGGGGCTTGTCCGGCGGGTCGAAGACCTCGTCCTGCAGGTGCGCCTGGACCACCGCGCGGACCTTTTGGTCGTTTTCGAACAAGAGTAGTGAGTGCAGCGAGCAGAAGTGCATGGAGATGTTGTTCCAGTTGGACATGCAGGAGTCCTGACCCACGTACAGTCCAGCGTTTTGAAGATGCTCTGTGTAGGGCATGGGCGTCTCGGTGAGTTGCTGGATGCAGTCGTTCTTCCCGTTCTTCTGTAGCAAGCAGTTGTCGTAGAAGTCGGCCAGGTCCGGATCGCCGGTGGCCTCGGCGCACATCTTGATGTAGGCCAGGGCCATGGCGGCGTTGAACCCGGGGAAGTTGTCCAGCGCCATGGCATACAACCGCCCGTGCTCGGTGGGCCGGCCGTCCCAGTCGTGGATCACCAGGCGGTTTTGTACCAGGTGTTCGCCCACCTGCTGCAACAAGTCGCTGACTGTCCGGCGCACGTCCTCGTCGTCCACCAGCTTGTACACCGCCCCCAAGGCCAGCATGTGCCCGGCGTACTCGTCCTGGCTGACGTTGTCCAGCCAGCACCACCCGGCGTAGTCTTGAAGGCCGCAGTGATCGGTGGTGGTCCACTCCATGGTGCCGCCGTCGACCACCTCAACGCAGCCGTCCGTACCGACGCGCACCCACTGGTTGTCGTCCTTCTCCTCGTCGGGAACGTAGCGCAACAGATCCTGGGGGCACTCGATTCCGGCCACCCCGGGGGGTATGTACTGGCGGGTGAAGACGCCGGGCACGCCGGTGATGGCCATCCGGTCGACCTCGCCCTGAAGCAGCAGCTCGATCATCTCCAGGGCCTCCGTATCCCCGGTAACCGCATAGCGGAAAGCCTCGGCCGCCAGGTACAGCGCCGACCACAAACCGTCGTTCTCCCCCGACAACCAGCGCTCGACATCCTGCCAGGTGGCCGACTCCTCGGGCACCGCCGGCCGGGAGCAGTCGGCCCCGTCGCAGGAGAGTTCCACCGCGTTGACCCACTTCAAATCCGGATGCACGTGCAGCCGGCGGACGATGTCCTCGTAGTAGACCATCTTGTCGTGAAGACTATCGGCGGTAGCCAGCGGCTCGTTAGCGCAGTCGCTCCACTGAGGCGAGCCGAACCGCCAGGCGTCCACGCATTCGCCGGCTTCGCACAGCCCGCCGTTTTCCTGGACGCAGTCGACCGTCTCCCAGCTTCCGTTTCGGCAAACGGTCAACTCGGTGGCGTCGTCCGAACAAGACCACTCGCCCTTTTCACACTCCCCACCTCCGCCAGAGCAAGCCGCGACCAAACAGGCAATAAGCACCAGAACCGGTCCTCGCATGTCAGCTTCCTTTCACCGGATAATAGCAAATCATAGCATACCAGCGGTACGCTTGGATTTGACCTGTCTATCTGCTATAAGAGAAGCGGGAGTTCAGAAATGGCCGAAAAGATTCAGCTTCTGTTCGTGGACGACGAGGAGGACTTCGTCACCTACATGACCAAACGACTCAAGAGGCACGATCTCGATGTCCATGCCTACCTCAATCCCGTCAAGGCCCTGGAGGAAACCGAGGGACAGACGTTCGACGTCGGGCTGTTGGACCTCAAGATGCCCGAGATGGACGGGGAGGAATTGCTCAAGAAGCTGAAACAGCGCGATCCCAAGATGGAGATAATCATCCTGACCGGCCACGGCCATGTCGAATCGGCCTTCCGGTCCGCCAAGGCGGGGGCCTACGAGTACCTGCTCAAGCCCTGCGACTTCGACGGGCTGGTGACTTCTATCAACACCGCCTATGCCAAGCGCATCAAAGCGGTCAGCGGGGAAAAGGCCGGGCAGGTGGACGAATTGATGAAAGGCGCCGGCGGCATGAGCCCGCTGGCTCTGCTGAAAAAGCTCAAGAACCTCCACGACGGGATGTCGGATTCCATGGCGGCGGCGGCGATGGCCGAGGGCGGCGACCCCGACTCGGCCCTGGAAGTGCTGGGCAAGAAAGACAAGAAGGGCGGGAAATAACCCGCCGGAGCCCGGAGAACGACATGGCAAGCAAGAAGAAGGTCAAGATACTGCTGGTGGACGACGAGCAGGAGTTTCTGGACTCTATCTCCGAGAGGATGCGCCTGCGGGGCTTCGAACCCACCTTGGCGCTCAACGGCGAAGAGGCCATCGAGCTGGCCAAGCAGGAGAAGTTCGACGCGGCGGTGGTGGACCTGAAGATGCCGGGGATCGACGGAGTGGCCACCATCACCAAGCTCAAGGAGCTCCGGCCCAAGATGAAGACGGTCCTGCTGACCGGCTTCGGCAACGAGAAGGTCAAGCAGGTCACCGAGAGCCTGGAGTCGGAGTACTTCGAGAAGTCCGAAATCGGTTCGTTCTGGGACTGGATCAAGCGCCTGCCCAAGAAGCTGGAGGACACCATGGCCGCCGCGGGCATGGCCAGCCACGGTGACCTAGACAATGCCCGCAAGCTAACGGAAGAAGAAGACGAAGACTAGGACTCAGTGCCCCCCCGCCCCCAGCAGCCCGGAAGCCGCAACACTTAGCACGATGATCTCCAGCAGGCAAATGAAGAAGTAAATGCGCTCCTTGCGCCTGGCGTAGGCGGGCAGCAAGGTTATGTAGCAGATGACTGTGATGATCCCCAGCAACACCAGTCCCAGGAAGTTCAAATAGTCCCCCCGGTTGAGAAAGCTCATCCAGGCCCACCCGTGGGGCGCCCCGGTGGTTTCGAGAAACTCGTTCACCCCCTTGCCCCAGTGCTGGGGAACCTCCTCCAGCGGGATGTGCGGGGTCATGATTCCGGTGATGTAGATGAAGTAGGTGACCATCATAAGGAAAATACCCAGCCAGGCGAACAAGAACAGCAGGTTGGCGTAGGTGACCTGTTCGGGCGTTGCCCTGGCGCTGTCTTTTAGTTCGGCACTCATCTCTTCACCCGTCACCAGAACCAAAATCCCATGAGTCCCAGCCCCAGTCCCTTGTCAACGGCCTTGAAACCGGCGAAGAACAACACTCCGATCACCATGTAGCGGATGAACTTGGGCTTGGCCACCGCCAGGATCCGCACTCCGACGAAGGAGCCCAGCATCAGGCCGATTATCGACGGGATGGCCATCAGCGGGATGACGCACCCCTTGTTCAAGTATATCCAGGCCGCGGACGTGTCGGTGATCGACAACAGGAACTTGCTGGTGGCCACCGAGATCTTCAACGGCACGCCCATCATCAGGTTGAGAACCGGCACGTTGGCCCAGCCGGCCCCCAGGCCGAACATCCCGGCCATCACCCCGATGACGATGAACAAGAGCAGCCCGCCCAGGGTGCGGTGGGTTTTCCAGGAGATCTCCTCGCCGGTGGACTCGTCGCGGTAGAGGCCGTGAATTCCGAGCGCCAGACCAACCCGATCCTGTTTCGTGACCACCGGGCGCTCGGTGTTCTTGGAGAACAGCAGCAGAAAGGCAATGCCCACGATGGTAACGCCCAGGCACACCTGGACGATCCGGGGATCGAGTTGCGAAAGGTACAGGCCCAGTATGGCCCCGCCTATTGCGCAGGTCGAGGCGATCAGCGCCACCGGCAGGGCTATCCGCAGACTGGCCAGGTTGCGCCTGAGTAAACCGGGGCCGGCCGCCAAGGCTCCGGCCAGAGCCACCATCAGCCCCGCCCCGCGCACGAAATCAATGTGAAAAGGAAAGAAACCGCTGACCAGCGGCACGTAGAGAACCCCCCCGCCCACGCCGGCCAGCACGGCGATGATCCCCAGGACGAAACAGAAGAACAAGAGCACCAGCGGCCAGAACCACCACGGCTTGGTCGACACCTCCGCGGCCGCCTGCGCGGTGGCCGCCACAGCGGGAGAGGTGTAAAGAAAGACAACCACCAAAAAAACCAGTGAACGCAGCTTGCCGAATATGCCGCCGGACATATAAAGGTCCTTTATAGGCGCTGGCGCTACTTTATTCTCACAACCGGCAACAATCGTCAAGGGATACGCTGCAATAACGCCCTTGCTTGCAAAAATATGCCGTTTTGCCTATGCTTTTACGCGACCCGGGCAGGTGGGAACATGACCGATCAGGGCGTAAGACCTGGAATCTTTGTAAAGATCCTGCTGGTAGACGACGAGGAGGAATTCGTCCACACGCTCGCCGAGCGTCTGGAGACCAGGGGCTTGAAACCGGCGGTGGCCTACGACGGAGAACAGGCCCTGGCCAGGGTGAAGGTGGACGAGCCGGAAATAATGGTGCTCGACCTGCGGATGCCGGGAATGCACGGAATGGAGGTCCTCCGCAACGTAAAACGGGACCACCCGGATGTGCAGGTGATCATCCTCACGGGCCACGGCTCGGAGGCGGACCGGGAACTGTCCGACAAACTGGGCGCCTTCGCCTACCTGCAGAAGCCGGTGAACTTGAACCGGCTGGTCGACGTTATGAAAGCGGCCTACCGAAAGCTGAAGGGCAAGCCGTGGCCGGCGGGGGGCCGATGAACACGGCCACTCAAGAGAAGACCACCAGTTCGCCGACCCCCAGCCCGCTGCTGCACAAGAAAAGGTACCGGAACCTGCTGGTCCGGTCGGGGCTATCCATAGCCGCGGTCGCGGTCTTCCCGCTGGTGATTATGACTCTGATCAACTACCACCAGTACCAGGAAGCCTTTCACAAGGAGATGATCCGGCCGATTTCCCGATTGACCACCAACGCCAAGCGCTCGCTGGAGTTCTTCCTTTCCGAACGCTCCTCGGCCCTGACCATGGTGATCAGGGAGAAATCCATCGAAGAGCTGCGCAACCAGAAGAACCTGAACCGCCTGCTGGAAAACATGAAGAGCTCCTTCGGCGGATTCGTCGACCTGGGCCTAATCGACTCGGAGGGCAACCAGATCTCTTACGCAGGTCCCTACCAGTTGCAAGGCAAGAACTACAGCGGGCAGGACTGGTTTCACGAGGTAAGCCTCCGGGGCGTATACGTCAGCGACGTGTTTCTGGGATACCGCAGGTTTCCCCACTTCGTCATCGCGGTGAAAAGCGGCACCGACCCCGGCGACGCCTACATAATCCGCGCCACATTCGACACGGCGGTGATCAACGAGAAGATACTGGACGTAGAATCGCATCCGTATGACGACGCCTTCATAGTCAACCAGAACGGCGTCCTGCAAACTCCCTCACGGTTCTACGGCGGAGTTCTGGAGATGCTGTCGATACCCGTCCCGCCCGCATCTTACCGGGCAAAGGTGATCGAGACCGAGGACGCCCGGGGCAATCCCCTGGTGATCGGCTACGCATACGTTGCGCGCTCGCCCTTCGTGGTAATGAAGTTGAGCCGTCCCGGGGCAATGCAGGCCGGCTGGATCTCCCTGCGGCAAGAGCTGGTGCTTTTCCTGATCGGCAGCATAATCCTGGTTCTGGGCGTGGTTCTGTGGGGCACCCGCTACATGGTCAACCGTATCCGGGAGGTGGACATAAAGCGCGCCACCATATTCCACAAGATGGAATACACCAACAAGATGGCGGCCATCGGCCGGTTAGGCGCCGGAGTGGCCCACGAAATCAACAACCCCCTGTCGATCATCAGCGAAAAGGCCGGCCTGCTGAAGGACCTGCTGACCATGTCGGACTCCACCCCGCCGAAGGAAAAGCTTACAAACCTGGTCGACTCCGTGCTGAAGTCGGTTGACCGCTGCAGCAAGATCACCCATCGCCTCCTGGGTTTCGCCAAGCACATGGACGTCCAGCACGAGAAGATCAGCCTGAAGATACTAATCCAGGAGGTCCTGAGCTTCCTGGAGAAGGAGGCCAGCTACCGCAACCTCAAGATCGACCTGGACATTCCCAAAGGACTGCCGACCATCGAGAGCGATCGCAACCAGCTGCAGCAGGTCTTCTTGAACCTAATCAATAACGCCTTCGCGGCGGTTTCGGACGACGAGGGAGCGATCAATATTTCCGTACGGGAGACCGGAGACGGCCGGATCGAAACCAGTATCGCCGACAACGGCACCGGCATCTCCGCAGACAATCTGGATCACATTTTCGAGCCATTCTTCACCACCAAGAAGGGCCACGGTACCGGCCTGGGCCTTTCAATCACCTACGGCATCGTTGAGAAACTGGGCGGCGAGATCCGGGTAAAGAGCAAGGTGGGCGAGGGCACTACCTTTACCGTCGTCCTGCCAATTAGCTAGGAGGAGCGCAGTGCCGAAGCTACGCATTCTGGTTGTCGACGACGAGGAGGAACTCGTTCATGCCCTGGTTGAGCGGTTGCAAATACGGGGCATGGACGCCGACGGCGTCGTCACGGGAAAAGAAGCGCTTGAGCGAATCCGCTCCGAAAAATACAACGTCGTCCTGCTGGACGTTAAAATGCCGGGACTGGGCGGCCTGAAGGTTATCCAGGAGATGAAGAACCAGCATCCCTGCATGCAGGTAATCATGCTCACCGGCCACAGCTCGGCTCAGGACGCGCAGAGGGGCAAGAACCTGGGAGCCTTCGAGTACCTGCAGAAGCCCGTGAACATCGAAGATCTCTGCCGGATCCTGCGGGCGGCGGCCTCGCGCGAAGAGGACTGCCAAGAATGAGCGGATTGACCCAGCAGGAGCGGTACGAGAAGGGGCTGAACTTCTTCGGGGCCATCGCCCGGAGCCTCTCCCACCAGCTCGCCAACGTGATGGCCATACTGACCGAGCTGACCGGCCTCCTGGAGGACCTGCTCTACGCCGCCGGGCAGGGCCCCCCCCTGGACCCCGCCAGGGTCGAGAACGTTGTCGGAAGGATCGGCAAGCAGCTGGAGCGGGGCACCAGCTTCATAAAGCAGCTGAACCGGTTCGGCCACAGCGTCGATCACCCCAAGACCTCCCTGGAGGCCGGCGAGATCCTTGAGCGGGTAGTAGGCTACTCCCGGAGGTTTGCAACGCTGAAGAAGATGACCCTCAACCACAGCCGGCCGGGGACGGATATCCCCATGGAAGGGAGCCCCTTCGATCTGCAGCACGTCCTCTACCGGTGCTTCGACGCGGCGTTGAGCGCCTCCCGCCAGGGCTCCGAGCTTGCGGTGGTGCTCGAAGCCGCGGAAGGCGGCGCCCGTTTCTCTTTTTCGGGACAGGCAGCCGGCGACTCCAAAGAGGAAGTTTCAGCCCGGCTGGCGCTGGCCCGCCAACTGGTCGAGGGCGTGGGCGGAACACTGGATTCGGCGACCGACACCGGGAAACCAATCCGGCTGGTCGCTTTTCTGCCCGCCAGTCTGCGCCTGCTATCCGCGGACGCCCGGGAGCGGGATTGAAGGAGAACTGCACATGACGGGAAACAAGATACTGCTGGTCGACGACGAGGAGGAGTTCGCCAGAACCATGGCCGAGCGGCTGGAGGCCCGCGGCCTGAGGGTCGATGTGGCCTTCAGCGGCACGGAGGCGTTGGAGCAGGCCCAAAAGAAAAACTTCGACGCCGTCATCCTGGACCTGGCCATGCCCGGGATGGACGGCATCGCCACCCTGAAGAAGTTCCGCGAGATCAACCCCGACCTCCAGATCATCATCCTCACCGGTCAGGCGACCGTCGAGAAGGGCGTCGAAGCCATGAAGCTCGGCGCTGTGGACCTGATGGAAAAGCCCGCCGACTTAAAGGACCTGCTGGCCAAGATCGAGGACGCCAGCTCCAAGAAAGCGCTGCTGGTCGAGAAGCATATCGACGAACAACTCAAGGACATAATGGGAAAGAAGGGCTGGTAGCAGGCCATACAGCTCAGCGCCGCGGGGACCTCTTCGCCTTCAGCAACCCGGGATCGTAGGCCTTGATCAGCTTGAGCAGTCCCCGGGAGAACTCGTCCGCGGTGCCGTCGATGGTCCGGCGCATCCAGAAGGCTGCGCAGGTCTTGACCACGTTTCCGCTGTAGCCGCCGTCGAAGCCGTGCTTGTAGAAATAATCGAACCCCTTATCGGCGTGAGTGCAGAAGTCCGGGTTCATGAAGAAGAAGAACCGCTCGTAGTACATCTCCGGCAGCGTTTCCTTCTGCATCATGGCCCGGTAGCGCTCGACTTCCCGGCGGAAGCACTGGGGCTCATTCTGGGCCTTCTTCCAGGTGGCGTAGAAGATCCTCGCCAGGGGCTTTATGTACTTGTTGTAGTGCGCCTGGGTGGCCTTGCGCAGGGCGGCGTCCCCGGCCCCCGGAACCAGGTGGTCCACCATCCAGCGGACGAAATCCGGATTGTAATGGCCGAACTGGAACCGGTCATCGAGCTTCAGCATGGTTCCCTGGTGGGGCCCCCGTTCGAACATGACCAGCCCGGAGGCCTGCGCCAAAAACGGCAGGGAAGTGAGGCTCTTCAGGTGGCAGGCGAAGCTGCGCATGCCCCCCTCCGGGAAATAATCGAACTCGTCGCAGGCGTTCTTGGTCTTGTCGAGTTTCAGCCAGACATCGCGGATCTTCGCGGCGACCGCGTCCCGCCCGGCTCCGGCCGAAAGCACCTTTGCGGTAAAGACGACCAATATCCCGCTCCAGGCTAAAACCTTGATCATCCGTCCCATATCTTCCTCCCGCAGGAATCTTTTCACGCCGCATCCAAAAGCTCAAGCCCCCGTGTAGAGTTGACCGCCGCCGGTCGGCATTCTAGGCTGAGCTGGTCATGCACAAGGCTATGGCAGGCATTATGCTCGTCTGGCTGGCCGGGTGTGGTCCTTCCGGCCAAGATCCGGCGGTGGACCACCTGCCGGTTCCGCAGCATCCCCACCTGGCCCCCAACGGCCGCAGCAACATGCACAACGACGCCTACATGACCGACACCTACGAGATCGACGGCCCGGCGGGGGAGAAACCCATCGTCCGGCTGAAGAGCTACGCCGACGACATCAACACCTGCGTGACCCTGGCCTTCGACCGTCAGGACCGCATCCTGACCACCAGCGCCGTCATGCTGGAGTTCCGGATCCTGCTGCTGGATCCGGAGTCCCTCGAGGTGCTGGCGTCCTACCCGCTTCCGCCGAGGGATTTCACCGACCCGCTGTTTCCCTACGATGACACCTCCGGAGCGACCTACTTCGTCCTGGACGACCAGGACCGGGTCCTGCTGGCCGACGCCGACAACGCCCTGCAGATCATCCGGTACGCAGAGGAAACCGGCGAGTTCGAGCAGGTGCGGCGCTACGACCTTTCGGATCACGTGGTGGCTATGGATCCCCCGGCCCAAGATCACGTCCAGATGACCATTCCCGACTGGGCCGGGAAGCGGTTGTGGTTCACCACCCGCTACGGGATGGTCGGAACCGTCGAGCCGGACAGCGGCGAGGTTCACACCATGGAACTGGCCGGGGAGGAGATGCAGAACTCCTTCGCGGTCGGCGAGGACGGTGTCTACATCATCTCCGACCACGCCATGTACCGCTTCAGCAGCGGCGGTTCCGGCCCCCCGGTGGTGGACTGGCGCACCGAGTACGATCGCGGCACCCGGATCAAGCCTTCGAACTTCAATCAGGGCTCGGGCACCACCCCGCAGCTGTTCGGCGAGCTGGTGGCAATCAGCGACAACGCCGAGCCGCGGATGAACATCCTGTTTCTCAAGCGCTCCGACGGCAGCGAGGTCTGCCGGATTCCGGTGTTCGCCGAAGGTCTCAGCACCACCGAGAACGGCCTGCCCGGCCTGGTGCGCGAGGGGCCCCACGGCCTGGAGTACTCGGTGATCGTCGACAACAACTACGGGATCGATCGTGACAACGTTCTGCAAACCGGCCGCTGCTGGACCAACCACACAGGCGGCCTGGTCCGCGTCGACGCCGTACCGGACGCCTCCGGCAATTACACCTGCCGGCAGGTATGGGAAAGCGCGGAGAAATCCTCCCAAGTTCTCCCGAAGCTATCGCTTTCCAACGGGCTCTTGTACGTGTACACCTACGAACGGCTGCCCGACCAGGAGTACACCTGGTACTTCACCGCTGTGGACTTCGAAACCGGGGAGACGGTTTTTTCGGTCCCCACCGGCAAGGGGCTGGACTACACCAACTTCGGCCCCCCGCTGATCATCGGCCCCGACGGCACCGCCTACCTGGGCACCATGGGCGGCCTGCTCAGGATCCAGGAGGGACCCCCTTAAAGAAGGTCTTCAGGCCTGCTCGGGCCACTTCAGCTTCAGGGCGCCGATGGTCACTTCCTCGACCGGCTTGCCCAGAATCTGCGACACCTGATCGAACATCTGCTGGTGGTTCTCGTACATGGAGGCGATGAAAACCTTGGTCTTCTTGCCGATCAAAAAGCACATATTTACGCCCACATCGCCGCCGACCTTCTTCCGGGCCAGGTAACCGCCGATGCCTCCCGCCTGAACCGGCGCGTGGCACACCCCCAGCCGGCTGACCTCGCTGAAGCGGAACTTCTTGGTGCCGATGGACTTGGCGGTGAGACCCTCCTGGGTCACCTCCACCCGGCCGCCGGACGCCCTGATGATGATGTATATCCCTATCGGAATGGTGATGATCAGGATGCAGAGCAACACGCCCACGACGGTGACCGCCGTTTTAGCCCCGGAATGAAAATTATAGATTGTTGCACCAGACGGATTTTCCATATCGACTCCTTGGAAATCGGGTTCAGGGTTCGCAGCCTACCTGGGCGATTCGGGAACGTCAAACCGAAGGCGGCCAGGGGGTTGCCCACAAAACTGCTACGGGTTAACCTGAGGATGCCACATGCGAAAACTTCTTTTCATAGCAATGCTGCTGGTGCCACTGTCCTGCGACTATCATGGAACCGAACCGGATGCCGGGCTCGACGACGCCCAAGACGCCGGCGGAGACGATGCCGGTGCGGCTGACGACGGAGGTGATATCGGAGGAGACGACGGCGGCGCCGGAGACGACGGCATTGCAGACGCCGGAGGCGACCGGGTCCCGGCCAACCGCGATCTTTTCATCCTGTTCATGGAGCCCGGATCCAGCGAGGGCGGGGCCTGGGGGAAGCTGATGCTGGCCTCCAAGCTCAAGGGCGCAGTCGAGTGGGTGGTAGACCCGGTGGACACCGGGTTGTACGACAGCCAGTTCTACACCTACGCCTCGCTGGAAATCGTCCTCGACAGCCTGGGCCGGCCGCACGCAGCTTACATGGCCTTCGCCGCGAGGCAGTTGCGCTACACAAAGTTCAACGGCACCGAGTGGGTCAAGGCCGACGGAACCCCGGGGTACGACGTGGTGGACAACGACGTGTTCTCATACAACGCCAAGCACTTCATCGTCCTGCGCGACGACCGGCCGCACCTGGCTTACCGCCAGGACACCAACCTGGTCTACTACGTCTGGGACGGAACCAGTTGGAACCGCGAGGTGGCCCTGACGCTCTACCCGCCGACCGGCGAGCCCAACCCCGGCGGCGGGCCGGCGCTATTTCTGGACCAGTCCGGCGAGCCGCACGTGGCCCACCACGATCACCACGAGTACCGCCTGCACTACGCCTACCGTTCGTCGGGTGTCTGGCACAACGAGTTGATTGACGGCGGACCCACCATGGTCGGCCAGTACAAGAACATAACCCTGGATAGCCAGCAGCATCCCCACATCCTGTTCGACGAGGGCTACACCCGCTTCGACGGCACGGGGTGGGTCAACGCCGCCGGAGATCCCGGGTACGACGCCTTCGACTGCGGTTTCATCTCCTCGGCCTTCTCTCCCAACGGGGAGGTGGTTCTCGGCGAGCGCCTGGAAGAAGACCTGGTCCTCCACCGCAAGTCGCTGGACGCCACCGCCTGGGAACCGGGCGTCACCGCTTTTACCGGCATGAGCATCGTCGACATCGCCGTGGACGAGGAAAACCGCGTCCACCTGGCTCTCACCCGCGCCCGTGAGTCTGATAGCCAGGAGTTGCTGTACATCTACGAAGGAGATGGTGGCTGGACCACCGAGTTGGTTTACTTCCACGACGGCTTCCTGCGCATCGTCCACCCCTCCCTGGCGCTGGGATCGAAATAGGAGCCCGGCGACTCAATCCCAGCTGCCGTTCCAGACGCAGTTGTTGTCGCCGCGCGAGCGGCAGCGGGAGTGCTCCACCTGAACGTTCTTGGCCCCCACCAGCTCGAAGAGGTGCTTGAGGTAACCGGTCAGCTCCTCGCAGTAGAGGGCGTCGGCCACCGGAACGCCGGTCAGGGTGGCCACGGCGGCGTTGTTCCCCTTCCGCTCCACTTCCCACCGTCCGAAGTCGCAGAACTTGCGCCAGTACTCGGTGGCCTTCTCGATGACGTAGGCCGGGTTGGCCATGCGCAGAAACAGCCGCTGCCAGGTGCTCAAGTCGCGCTCGGCCTCGTGCCGCCCGAACTCGAACACCACCTCGGGCAGTTCCTCACCGAACACGTCTTTTAGTATCTGCAGCGAGTTGACCCAGACCTCCAGGTCGTACCACTCCTTGGCCGAGGGCATCTCGATGTCCCGGCGCTCCTTCGGTTCGATGCGGCCCAGGTAACGCTTCCAGCCCTCGTATCCGAACCGGCGGGTCACGAAAGACTTCAAGGCAACAAACGCTGATCCCTTGGTCCTGGCCATGAGCACATTTTACCTAAAACCGGAGCACATGCTAGCATATCCTCAAGTGATCATGCTTGGCCGTCTGACAACCATTCTGCTGGCCCTTGCATTCGCGGCCTGTTCACACGGCGGCGAGGATCTGTGCGTCGACAAGGTCTGCGACAGCCCGCCGGCCGACGCCTGCAAGGACTCGAACACGCTATTGGTTTATGCCCAGTCCGGCACCTGCGATCCGGCGACCGGAGAGTGCAATTACAACACCACCGAACGCAACTGCCCTTACGGCTGCGAGGCCGGGCACTGCAAACCGCCGCCCAGCGGCGATTTAAAACTGGTGATCCCCGAGGAGACCAGCCTGTGCACCCTGTGGGGCTGGGGCGGTGACAGCGTCGTTTTCAACTGGGAGGGCAAGGGCCGGGTGACTTTGAACCCGGGGACCATCGTGTTTCCCAAGGACCAGGTGGAGGTGGACGCCGATCCCATCGCGCTGGTGGAGGCCTGGCCGGGCGTCAGCGCCGACCCGGTGGCGCCGGCGGCGTTCATCCGCACCGTCGAGGAGCAGGGCGGCGTGGAACTGCACACCTACGAGTTCGTCCAGTCCTTCACCATAGACCAGCGAGCCATCGACATCGTGCTGCGGGTGAAGTACGAGTTCGAAGGCGGTCAGGCCGAGAACCCGGTGGTGGTTCTCGACGACCCGACGATATTCGGCTTGGCCGACTATTCAGGCGTTTTCATCGAGGAGTGGAAGCAGATCACCCTGATCAGCTGCCACTTCGAATACCTGGAGGAGCGGGTGCGCACCATCCTGGTCGACAACGGCGACCGGATCACCTTCTGGATGCACGGGCGGGAGGAGGAGTTCACCTGGCCCCAGCCCAGCATGGTGTTCAACTTCGAGCTGACCGGGGCGCGGCTCGAGCGCGGGGCGGAAGATCGGGTGGTGACCGACTTCTTCGATCTATCCTCCTCGATGAACCACCACGGCTGCTGCCCCGGCTACCTGGCCCACTTCGACCAGCCGGTCGGCGACGTCCATCTGATCTGGATCGACGAGTTCAGCTACGGCTGGAAAGTGCACTACCAGGACGGAGACGGGCAGGAGATCGAGAGCTCGGATTACATCGACGCGCCCTGAGCACCTCAGTACAACTGTCCCTGGATCGTCACGCCCACCTGGCCGACGGTTTCGACCGCGGCGCCGGAGGGCAGGGCGAAGTAGTCCACGAAGTACCTGAAGAGCATGAAGGTGGCCGGGCCCTTGCCCAGGGAGCCGAGCAGCTCGGCGGGAACCGAGTAGTGACCGTCGTCGCGTATGCGGCAGACCAGGCACTCGCCGTCCTCCTCCCCCGAGGCGGCGTGGGCCGCGAAGTAGATGTGGTTAGTGGTCTCCGAACTTTCCCAAAGCAGGTCCAGGCCGCGGCCGGAGTCGATGACCGGATCGGGATCGCCCAGCTGGCCCAGGGGGGTCACCATCTTGGGCATGAACAGGGGTACGTTGGAGGTGAAGTGCGGCAACCCGCCCTTGTGCCCCGGGGCACTGACGGTGTAGTTCCTCTCGAACACCGGGCGCCGGGAGGAATCGTCGTGGCTGATCTCCTCGTAACGAATCTCCCCGGCATCCTGCTTCTCCACCAGGAAATACTCCTGGCCGCCCCCCTTGACGCTGACGTGCGATCCGGCCGAGTAGAACTCGTCCGGCTCGGGCCCCGGAGCCTTGAGCTTTTCCAGATCCCTCAGCTTGATGACCTGGCATTCCTCCTCCTCGTCTTTGAAGAAGCTGTCCACGCACCAGTCGCGTCCGCCCAGAACGTTGTGGAACTGGGCAATGCCAACGGTTGATTCGACTTCCTCTTCGCCGACCTTGTTCAGCGTGTAGGAAACGCCAACATGACCGGCCAGGAAACAAACCGGGATCTCGATGGTGCTGGTAAGGTCGTTCTTGACGGGCACCCACTCGTAGGTGGCCGGATCCGGGGAGGTCTTGGAGGTGTTGTAGTGGTGCAGCGAACTGGTGTAGGCAATGTCGCCCACCACCAGCATGGCGAACACCTCGTTCAGCGCGTTGGCCAGAACGGGGTACAGCTCGAAAAGGCCCTGGTCGCCGGAGTGCGTGTAGGTGTGCTGCCCGTCCGCGGGCACATACACCATGACCTGCGCTCCCGGCAGCCCGTTATCGACCGCGTCGACCACCTTGCCCTTGATGCCGCTGGGATCCCCGAAAACGTCGACGTTCCACCACTTGGGGGGGTAAGTGGGCGGCTTCCAGGGCGGGCGGTCCCCGCCGCCCGAGTCCCCGCCGTCGCTACCGCCGTCCACCCCGCCGTCCGGATTGGGATCGGTGTCGTCGTCGTAGTCGTCGTCGTAATCGTCGACGGAGGTGACCGTGGCCTCGAACCGGGCGCCGTCGCCGTCGTCGACCACCTGGGCGTCGCCCTGCTGAACCCAGCGGGCCCGCTTCTGGTCGAAGTACCACAAGGGAGCACCCTGCTGCTGGGGATTGTCGTTGGGCAGCGCCTTGGAGAAAGGCACGGTAACCGCCGCCGCGGCCCCGTCCTTGAAAGCCAGCGGCTCTCCGTCCTGGGTCACCACCACCTCCAGCATTCCGTAGGAGCGCAGCAGGGCCGGGTTCGACGGGTTGGGCGTCCGGGGATCTATGGCGGTGAAGTTGCCCGGAGCGGCTTCGATCTCGCCCCGGTTGCGCGGGTTGATCAGCGTGCAGGCAACGGTAGCCCGGCCGCTGGCCGGTTCGCCGGAAGGCAGCACCAGGGTGTCGCTCTGGATGGTCACCGCCACTCCCTCCTCGGTCACGATGGCGGCGCCGTTCTGAATGTTGGAAAGCTGGAAGACTTGGCGCCGCTTCAACACCGCCATGACCGTGGAGGTCTGCCAGTCGCCCACCGAGGTGGCCTTTATGCTGGAGGTGTGATTCTCCTCCTCGAAGTGAACCACGATCCTCTCCGCCGGCTTGACCTGCAGCAAAAAGTGCCCGGACTCGTCGGTGAAGGTTTCATCGCCTGAATCGGTGAAGACCCGCACCCCGGCGATGGGATCCGCCGTGCGCACCAGGCTGTCCTCGGCCTCCTGGTATTCGGGCACCTCGGTAACCAGGCCGGTGATGTAGCCGTCGGCGGGGCCGGTGTAAGCGGATTCCTCGAACCCGGCGCAGGCGAAAAAGACCAGACCTGTCAAAACAATCACCAGAACCACGACTCTAGCTTGTTTGTATCCAGTCATCCGGCACCTCCTCTCGATGCTTAATCATTAGCAAGACCCGGGCCGGAACCACCGCACACGTAAAAGTCAATTACATACAACAAGTTACCCCGAAGGGACGCCGGACGACCCCCCGGCTATGTACCGGATTCGGTACAAGTAGGGCTTGATAGCCTGTACCGGATCCGGTACAAGACAAGCCATGGAAAGGGATTCCGCCGTTTATAAGCCCGGAACGCAGTTCATCGAGAAGCCCGAGCGGACCCGGCTGCGGGTGCGCCGGGCGCGCCTGGAGGTCATCCGCGGCCCGGACCAAGGGCTGAAGAAGGACATCCAGTCACTGCATCTTTTAGTGGGCGCCTCGCTTGAATGCGATCTGATCCTGGCCGATCCGGCCATCTCCCGGCGGCACTTCGAAGTGCTGACCACCGAGGACGGCTACGTTCTGCGCGATCTAGAGAGCAAGAACGGAACCGAGATCCGCGGCGTGCGCGTAATGCAGGCGATGCTCTACGGAGGCGAGGAGATCGACGTGGGCCACTCCACTCTGCTGCTCTCGGTCTACGACGAGCACGACGAGTTCAAGCTCTCCAGCAAGAACTCCTTCGGCTCGATGATCGGCCGCAGCGCGGCCATCCGGCAGGTGTTCGCCGAGCTGGAGCGCGCCGCCCCCACCGATACTCCCCTGCTGCTGGAGGGCGAATCGGGCACCGGTAAAGACCTGGCCGCCGAGAACATCCACCGGCACTCCCCCCGCAAGAAGAAACCTTTCGTGGTGTTCGACTGCGGGGCGGTCTCACCGAATCTTTTAGAGAGCGAGCTGTTCGGCCACCGCAAGGGCTCCTTCACCGGCGCGGACCGCGACCGGACCGGGGTGATCGAGTCGGCCGACGGGGGTACGGTCTTCCTAAACGAGATCGGCGAAACCCCCCTCAAGCTCCAGCCCCGCTTGCTGCGTCTTCTGGACAAGTGGGAGACCCGGCGGTTGGGCGAGAACCGCTACCGGCCGGTGGACGTGCGCCTGATCGCCGCCACCAACCGGGATCTCAAGAACGAGGTCGAGATCGGCGAGTTCCGCGAGGACCTCTACTACCGGCTTTCGGTTGTCCGGGTGCGCCTGCCCGCGCTGCGCGACCGCCGCGAGGACATCGCGCTGCTGGCCAAGAAGTTCCTGCGCAACCGCGCCCCCGACCGGGACCCGGACGAGATCATCACCGACCAGGTGCTGGCCATGTTCTTGAACCACCTGTGGCCCGGCAACATCCGCGAGCTGCGCAACGTGGTCGACCGGCTGATCCTCTTTCCCGAGCGCCCCGGCAAGGCTCTGGGCCACGACCAGGATTCCGAAAGCGCTCCGGTGATTCCCTCCAACTTTCTGGACCTGTCGTTCAGGAAATTTCAGCAGCAGTGCGAGAAGGCCTATCTGTCGGCGGTGATCGACTCCTGCAAGGGCGTGATGACCGAGGCGGCCTCCAAGGCCGGCCTGGCCCGCATGACCTTCTACCGACTGGTCAAGAAGCACAAGCTGTCCAAGTAGACCGCTACTTCTTTTCGACCCCGCCGGCGTCCAGTTCGAAAGCCCAGTATTTTCCGTTCAGTACCTGGAGCACGGCGCGGGTGCCGGTCACACCGCTCAGGACCACCGGATGACGCCGGGAGGGAACCGGACCGGGATGTCCAAAGAACTTCCTGAACACCGCAAAGCCACCGCCCTTCTTCTCGAACACCGCGGCGCTGTACCGGGGGAGCCGCAGGGTCGCGGCCAGACGCAGCTCGCTCACCGCCACTGGCTGTGGCTGCAGCGGGAAGGTCCCGAAGTCCAGCGTTTGGTGAACCGCCCGCTGACGCCGGGAGACGTCGGTTACGGTGGTCTTTATGCCCAGATGGTTCCGCCTGATGAGGTGAACCCGCCCGTCCTTGACCGGATCGCCCTTCCGCACCCGGAAGATCCTCCCCCGGGTGTCCTGGATCAATGCGGCGTTGTCGGTCTTTTTGTCGGAGGTGACCACGCCGGCCAGCTTCAGCTTCCCAACTTCGGGAATGCTGGCAAGCTGGGAGCCGGGGCTCAGGCAAACCTCCGCGGTCTTTCCGGCGGGGCCCTGCCTGCACTTCATACCGGAGCGCACGTTTATGGCCGCGACAATGTGGGACAACAGCGAGTTGCGCATGTGCAACGACAGCAGCGGGCCCTTCCGGCAGGGAACCCGGCAGGGGACGCCCAGAAAATCCAGGGCCGCGCCCGCGCGCACTCCCTCCAGGCGGCAGGTCACCCGTCCGTCTTTCTTCAGGGTGGGAACCTCGGGCCGCGAATCCCCGGGCAGGAGGAAACAGGTGCCCTCACGCCGGTGCTCCTTCAGGCCCAGGCGCGCGGCTATGATCTTCAAGACACCGTCCCAGGGAACATCGGTCACACTGACGGAAACCGGCGGCAGGTCCGGCGGATGAATTATGTTTACGCAACCCACCTCGCCCAGCAGCCGGAATAGGTTCTCCAAAGGCGCGGCGGTGAACCACAGGGTCACCCGCCGGCCCTTGCCCTTGACGGTTCTCACCCGGGCTTCATTTTCAAGCTGAGGGTAGCGCTTCAGCAGTTCGGCGAATGCGGCCGCGAGATCATTGCTCTTGATTTCACCGCTGACCCGGATGTTCCGGCCGCCCTTTACGATGACGGCCTGCTCCGGACCGGCCAACACAACCTGCAGAATATCGCCGTCGGCTTCCCGGGCGTGCAACTCGACGCTGTATTTCGCCGGGGCATTATCCCCCCCTCTGGCCCCGAAGGCCAACAGCATTACCAGAGCCGCAACGCACAGTCGTGAATGCATTCGGCCCCGAGCGATATCACAGGCGCTATACCGCGTCAATTAGACCGTACGCGGCGGATCAGGCCAGACAGCATGACCAGCAAGATCAACCCGATTCCGCCGCCGGCCGGTCCGCCGGTGGCGCAGCCGCCGTGGATCTCGGGTTCCGGACCGTACACGGGCACGTCGCACTCGGCACTGCCCCCGGGAGCCACCAGGCAGGTGGCCCGGCCTTTTTTACAGCCGGAGTGGGAGGCTTCGACTATGTGCTCGCCCGGGGAGACCAGGATCTCGTAGTAGCCGTATTCATCCGCGGTGGTTTCGAATTCTTCCACCCGGATCCGGGCGTCCTCCAGTGGCCGGCCGCGAGTGATCGAAAAGCCCGCAGCGGTCTTTTCGATCTTCATGACGTAGCCGTAGAGCTTGCCCTGGGACGGGCTGATGGACCGGCAACGCCCCTCCAGATCGCAGGCGGCCTCGGCGCTGCACATGCCGCAACTCTGGCCGCAGACCGGATCGGGACCGCACTCGCGACCGGAGCAGTCGGGGATGCAGGCGTTGCCCTCGCAGCGCCCGTCCGGGGTGCAGGCCATGCCCGGCGGGCAGGTCCCGCAGTCGGCGCCGCAGATCGGATCGGGTCCGCACTCTCGGCCGGAGCAGTCGGGAATGCAGGCGCAGCGGCCGTCCGCGGAGCAGGCGTGGCCGGGAGGGCAGCTTCCGCAGCTCTCCCCGCAGACCGGGTCGGGGCCGCACTCGCGCCCGCCGCAGTCCGGCTGGCAGACGCACTGGCCCGATGAGTTGCAGGCGTGGTCGGCCGGGCAGTCTCCGCAGCTCTGGCCGCACACCGGGTCGGCCCCGCACTGGCGGCCGGAGCAATCGGGAACGCAGTCCTCGACCAGGCCGATCGAACACCAGGTCTCCGCCCCCTCGGATACCGGGCAGGTCCGCGAGTTGGCCCGGTAACCCCCGACGGTTGCGGTGACGGTGTAGTCCCCCGGGGACAGCGAGAACGACCAGAAGGCGTCGTTGTCCCGGGCGGTGGAGTTGGCACCCGAGGAAACCGACACCTGGGCCCCGGGAAGCCGGATGGACATATCGGCGCTGCCCGCACCCAAGTCCCTGTAAACCACGCCCTGGACGGTGCCCACCGACGGCGCGCTCTCCAGGCGATGGCGGCGGATGGTTACGTAGCTGGAGCCGATACTCCTCAGATTATGCACGATGCCGTAAGAGCAGCCCTTGGCCTCGTATACCCAAGAGCTCCCCCAGGGATCCCCGCTCTCGTAGAGGACAATGTGCCCGCCGGAGTTGGAAGAGTTGCGGTAGACCATCGCGTCGGCCTTGCGGCTGTCGCCGCGGGAGACATGGTCCCAGTGGGTGCTGGAATAGCGGAACTCGCGGGTGGAGTACGGGTGCGAGTAGGTGGTCAGGTCGATGGGGCTGGGGACCTGCCACACCTTACCCACGTAGCCCGAGCAGTCGGCTCCGTAGCTGCCCGAATGAGTGCAGTTGGGGCAACTGCCCGAGCACGAGCCGTGCTCGGCACCGTCCCGCCGCCACTGGTCGTGCCCCCACCAATAGGAGTAGTCCACCCCGGTCTTGGCCAGGTCGACGATCTCGTCGCGGGTCATCGGATCGGGATCGGCCATCGCCGTTGCGGCTGAAAAAACCACCAACACTGTCAACAGCCTGCTCATAGCACCACCCTCCTCAGCGAAACCCCGCTCTCGTCGTAATAGAGATGGTAGAGGATACCGTCGGGCGAGAGGCGCAGCGTGCGGAACTGGTCCAGAGCCCCGCGGGGCGCTTCAAGCCGGATGCGATCCATCTCGACGCCGTCCGGACCCAGCAGGACCGCCTCCACCCGCTCCTCCACAACCCCGAAGGGAGCCTGCTCTTCGAACCGGGCCAGGTGGGCGGCCAGCAACACCCGGCCGGCGGTATCCGACTCCAGCGCCAGCAGGTGCAGGACCGGAAGGGAAAAACCCACCCGGGACAAGAGCCGCGGCAGATCGCCGGGTGAGTCCGCGGGCCGGATCAGAACCACCGCCGACTGCCGGCCCTCCTTGGCGGCCGAGAGCAGCCAGGCGCCGTCGGCCGAGAAACGCCCGGTTACCTGCGGGCGATCGGGATCGGGGCGCCCGCGGACGTCGGCCACCCGCACCAGGCGGGTGTGCTCCACCTCCACCCACACTCCGTCGTCGCGCAGAAACAGCGCGGTGGTCCCGCCCCCCTCGGGCACCCCGCTGCCTTCCAGTTGCACGCGGCCGATCTGCCTTCCCCTCGAATCGAAGAGATCCACCGAGCGCTGCGCCAGGCGATCCAGTACGGCCAGGTTGCCGTCTTCATCCAGTTGCAAATCCTGGTAGGTGCCCGCGGGAAGCCCAATCTCCTTGATCTGCTTTCCATCGGAGAACAACACCACCCGCGAGTTGACCTGATCGAGCACCGCGGCTCGTCCCTCGTCATCGACCACGAAACCCATGGGTCCCTCCGGGTCGCTTTCTTCGGCCACCCGGCGGCCCAGCCGCCCCTCTCCCGAACCCCAGGGCGCAAAGAACACCACGTCGAACTCACCACCGGCCTGTATGGAGCGCGCTTCGGACCTTGATGCATTCGCCCTCGTCGCGTTCACAACGGGTGCCGCCGAAACCTCTCCTTCTGGTTGCCGAGCCTCCCGGCTGGAACCGTCCGGTGAACGCAAAACAACCGACAGCAACAAAGCACCCACAATCAGGACCAACGCCGCAACCACCGCCTTTTTTGAAAAGCTCTGCATTCTTCCGGTAATAGAGCAACTTGCATGCCAACCGGCCCCACCCGGATGCCTCTTTTAACCACCTGCTTTAATTAGACAATAACTAACGGAAGCGGCCGGCGCGGCCAGGATCGCGCCAGAGCGTCACACCTTGTGGAAAGTGGAGATACCAGGGCTAGCAGGGACACTCGCACCGACAGCCGCCGTTGGTTCGGGGAGGATCGAGGAGTTCCTTCTTGAAGTCGTCGGAAAGGTCGGACTGATCGACCCACTCACGAGCGGCTTCGGCGTCCTGGAGCCGCCAGTTGTTGTAAACCCCAAAGAGCGCCGAATTGCGCAGTTCGTCGTTTTCGATCTGCTCCATCCAGCTCCAGGCTCCCTGGGGATCCTGGTAGATCGTGTTGTTACCCATGGTGAAAACAGCGTTGTCGCGCACCGCGCCGGTGGGCAGGGAGTCCACCCAGGACTCGACCTTCTGCCGGCTGCCTGCCTTGCCCGAGGCCAGCCAGGAAGAGACCAGGCTCCCCGCCGCGTAGGGCTGCACGTCGTCGGCGTTGCGGCCCAGCCAGTCGGCCGCCGCCTCGGGATCCTTGTAAGCCCAGTTGGACACCAGCATGCCGGCCACCCGGCCCATCTCCTCACCGCGGCAGTTGCGCTCCGCGAACTCGGCGGCCTTCTCGGGGTCTTTGTACGCCCAGTTGATAATCAACCCGTCGAGGGCGCCGCTGCGCATCTCGCCTTCGGGCATCCGCTGAACGTATTCGGCCGCCTTTTGGGGATCGGTGCGGCCCCATTCCGTTACCGCGCGGGCCACGAAGCTATTCCTGGCCGTCTCGTCGGAAAGCGTATCGGCCAACTCGATGGCCTTTTGCGGATCGCGAACGGAAAGATCCCAGCCCAGCGTCTGAATTGCCTGATCGCGAAACTGCCCATCGGGCAGTTCCCTGGCCCAATCCAGCGTCTCATCGAAATCCTCGGCGCTGAGCTGGTAGGAGATCCCCATCAGGACCGAACGGGCGGTCTGGTCGGAGCCCTCCTGCATGGCCAGCTCCAACGCCCCCTTGGGGTCCTTCTGCATGGTGGCGTAAGAGACAATGGCGGACGAGATCAGCGCCTCGGACTCCGGCCCCTTGTCCAGCGACTTGATCCAGGAAAGCGCCGCGTCGATGTCATTCTCCCCCCAGGCGGCGGCCACCGATTGCAACGCCATGTAACGCCCCTGCCCCTGCGGAAGCTGGCCGGCCTTCTGCGCGGCGGTGTCAGGATCCTGGGCGGCCCATTGCCGGTAGATACCCCCCATCTGCAGATCGCCCTGGAGGGCGGGCAGCTTTCCGGCCAGCTCGGCCGCCCGGGCGGGATCGGTGGAGCTGATCTGCCAGACGGCGGTCTGCAGTGCCCGGTTGCGGACCCCGCCGGCGGGCTGCTCCAGGACCCAGGCCAGGGCGTCGTCGAATTCGTGACGCATCCACTCGCCGACCACGTTGACCAGGGCCGATTCCCGCTGGCCGGCCTCCTTCAGATCATTGGCGTACTCCAGCGCCGAGGCGATGTCCTGCTTGGCCCAGCGGCCCAGCAGGTCGGACACGTAGAAGTCGCGGTCCTGTCCCCGGGGAATCTGTTCGGCCCACTCCAGGGCATCCAGCAGATCGTCATCCGAAATTCCCATGGTAACCTGGCGCAGCAACTGCGAGCGCTTCTGGAAGTTGGTAGTCTCGAGCGCCTCATTGAACAGTTCCTCGGCCCGGGATCGGGAGAGCGGCTCGGCCGGGCCGGGATTGTACAGCATTCCCATCCCCGCGGACGGTAATACGAAGTTGGGCCGCAGCACGGTCTTGTGGACCGTCCGGGTTTCTTCCACCGATTCCAGTGGATTGGCGGTGGCCTCGGACGATCCCACCAACGCCCGATCGACCAGGATGCCGCCCGAAAAGCATAAGATCGTGAAAACAAGGAACAAAGCCAGCTTGAGCGGTTTCATCTCTCCTCTCCCTCTTCCTATAGGAAACGGAAACCCCTTCAGGGTTCCGACGAATACCCATCCCCGGGGGTGTAACCAGTTGGCAAATTTCAGCCGGCGATGCGGCCGGCCTTGAGGTGGACCGCGTTGACCTTCAGCCGTTCGGCGATGCCTTCCAGGTGGGTGGCCATCAGGATGCTCTTCCCCCGCTCGGAGGCTTGCGAGGCGATCAGATCCAGCACGTGCTCGCGGGCGGAGTCGTCCAGACTGGCGGTGACCTCGTCGAGGAACAGGACCTGGGAGTCCAGAACCAGCGAGCGTCCCAGTGCCACCAGCTTGCGCTCGCCGCCGGAGAGGTCGTTGGCCGGACGCCCGGCCAGCTCGGAGATTTTCAGCTGCTGCATCACCGCCTCGGCCCGCTCCCGGCGCTGGTCCTTGGACACGCCCCGGATCTTCAACCCGTAGGTCAGGTTTTTCAGAACCGAGCGGCGGAAGAGGTAGGGATCCTGGAAGACGAAGGCTGTCTTCTGCCGCTGGCTCTTGGGCGCCGGGGCGCGGCCCTGGTGAAAGGGCTGGCCGAACAGCTTGACTTCACCGCCCCTCAGATCCAGCAAACCGGCGGCGGCCAAAAGCAGGGTGGTCTTGCCCGCTCCGTTCTCCCCGAAGACCACGGTTACCCGCCCGGCGGGGACTTCGAGCTTCTCGACCTCCAGCACCAGATTACCGCCGCGGGCCACCAGCAGATCCTCTATCTGTAGAAACGGCTCGCTCATGCCTCCCGGCTCCCTCGGTACTGCCAGGCTCCCACCAGCAGGTTCACCGCCAGGGCCACCACCAGCAGCACCACCCCCAGGGCCACGCCCAGGGCAAACTCGCCCTTGCCGGTCTCGAAGGCGATACCGGTGGTGATATTGCGGGTATACCCGTGGATGTTGCCGCCCAGCATCATGGCGATGCCCACCTCGGCGAACACCCGACCGAAACCGGCGGCCACTGCGGTGGCCAGGGCCGGGCGGTTCTCGGCCGCCACCACCCAGCCGGCCCGCAGCCTTCCGGCGCCCAGGCCCAGCATGGTCTGCTGCACCCGGGGATCGGCCCTTTCAACCGCGGCGGCGCAGAAGCCGGCGATGATCGGAAAGGCCAGGATCACCTGGCCGATCACCATGGCGGTCTGGGTGTATAGCAGCTCCAGCGATCCCAGCGGCCCGCGGCGGGTGATGAAGGCGTAGACCACCAGCCCCACCAGCACGGTGGGCAGGGCCATCAGGGTGTTGAGCAGGCCCACCACCGCCCGCCGGCCGCGGAAGCGCCCCAGCCCGACTAACAGACCGAAGGGCAGGGCCAGGACGGAGGCGATGACCGTGGAGGTCAACGCCACGGTCACCGACACCCGGATGGGCCCCCACACCTCCGGGTCGAAGGAGAACAGCAGCACGAACCCTTCCTTGAGCCCTTCCCAGATCATTTCGCTTTCAATGCGTCCGGATGAAACAGGACCTTGCCTTTCACCTTGAAATCGCCGATGAGTTTCTGTCCCTCGGCGGAAGTGAGCCATCCGGCCAGGGCCATGGCCTCGGTGAACCTGGCCTCCGGATGCCGGGCCGGGTTGACCGGTATTACGCTGTAGGGGTTGTGCAGGCGCTCGTCGCCCTCCACCAGTATCTCCAGATCCACCTGGTCCTCCGCGGTCAGAAACGTCGCCCGGTCGATGAGGCAGTAGGCCCGCTTCTCGTCGGCCATGTTCAGGTTCAGCCGCTGTCCCTGACCGGACTCCAGGTACCACTCGCCCTGCGGCTTGATCCCCGCCGCCTTCCACAGGCGCAGCTCGGCCTTGTGGGTGCCGGACTCGTCGCCCCGCGAGACGAAGACCGCCTGGCTGCCGGCGATCTTCTTCAGGGCCGCATTCACGTCGCCCCCCTTCACGCCGGCGGGATCGTCCACCGGGCCCACGATCACGAAATCGTTGTGCATAACCGCCAACCGGTTAATGCCGTAGCCGGCGGCGATGAAGGCGTCCTCGGCTATGCGATCGTGGACGAACACCACGTCCACGTCCCCCATCTCGGCCAGTTTCAAGGCCTGCCCGGTGCCCACCGCCAGCACCTGAACCTTGATGCCGGTGCGCTTCTCGAACGGGGGCAGGATGGCCTTGAGCAGGCCGGTGTTGTCCACCGAGGTCGTGGACGACATCCTCAGGATCCGGTTTTGGCAGGGGCATTCAGCCACCGGTTTCTGGCAGGCGCTCACCAGCAGCAGCGCCAGCGCAAAAGCAGCTCTTCGCATGGCTACTCCAGCTCGTATTTGACCCGATAGGCGCCCTGAGCGCCGGGGGGTATCTCGTCGATGTGGGTGAAACCAACGTCCTGGCGCTCCATTAGCGCCTTGCGGACATTCTCGGTCACCAGGATCTCCCAGGGGCCGGCGGTGTCCTCGCCCAGCTTGGACGCCGCGTTGACCTCCGCGCCGAAGACGTCCGAGTCCCCGATGCGCAGCACCGGTCCGAAGCCCAGCCCCACGCACAAGAGGATCTTCTCGGTCTCCGACTTTGAGGGGTTGTAACCGTGCAGGGTTTTCTGCATGGCCAGGGAGCAGTCCAGGGCCTTCTCGACGCTGCGGAACATCACCAGCATGCTGTCGCCTTCCAGCTTGAGCAGGATCCCGTCGTGGTCGTCGATGCAGGGCACCAGCAGGCGGTGGGACTCGTAGATCATCTGGAGAAAATGGATTATTCCGAACTCGGCCACCTGCCGGGAGAACCCCGACAGGTCGGTGAACATGATGGCCCACTCCTCGCCGAACAGATCCCAGATCCGCGAGTCGATCTTCTGGGTGTCCGCGCCCGGCTTGAGCCTCTCCTCGATCAGCGACTCCAGCCGGTCCATCGAGGCCCCGGTTCCGATACGGTACGCCAGCGGCATGATTTCCTCCGTCTACTCGA
>Ga0180432_10001886_pt1 | contig 32303 bp, 23 predicted proteins | sample SS_ome_10_FD_132414 | JGI IMG/M metagenome (GOLD analysis project Ga0180432, IMG submission 132414) | Hypersaline lake sediment archaeal communities from the Salton Sea, California, USA - SS_1_MS_2 metaG | ecosystem: Environmental > Aquatic > Non-marine Saline and Alkaline > Hypersaline >...
CGAACGTCCCACACGAGTCGGTCCCGGTCGGATCGAAAGAGAGCAAACTGGTCCTGCGAGCGGTGGGCGAGAGGCCTCGGACGGACGGCGTGGTCCCGCACCTCGAACTCGGAGAAGAACGCGGGATTCTCGACTTCCGTCGGGGAGCGGCGATCGCCGGGGCGCGGTTTCCGATGTACGTCGGCCTCGGGGCGCGGCTGGAGATGGCCCTGATCCAGTTCATGTTCTTCCAACACGTCGATCATGGGTACACGCCCGTCTGGCCGCCGTTCCTGGCCAACGAAGAGAGCTTCTACGTCTCCTCGCAGCTTCCCAAGTTTGCCGACGACGTCTATCGGATCGGGGCGGACAACCTCTATCTGAACCCGACGGCCGAGAGCCTCCTGGTCAATCTGCATCGCGGTGAGACCCTTTCGGTCGATGAGCTCCCCCTTCGATACGTTGCGTACACCCCCTGCTTCCGACGAGAGGCGGGAAGCTACGGAGAAGAGGAGCGGGGGTTGATTCGCGTTCACCAGTTCAACAAGGTCGAGATGTTCCAGTTCACGACTCCGGAGACGTCCTACGACGCCCTCGACGAGCTCATTGCCGACGCGGAGGGCGTCCTTCGCGCTCTCGACCTGCACTACCGAGTCGTCGTCCTGTCGACCGAGGACATGGCACAGCAGGCGGCGAAGACGGTCGATCTCGAGGTGTATCTTCCGGGACAGGGACGCTACTACGAGGTCTCCTCCTGTTCGAATTGCGAGGACTTCCAGTCGCGGCGCGGGAGCATCCGCTACCGGCCGGAGCCGAAGGCAAAGCCGCGGTTCGTTCACACCCTGAATGGGTCGGGGCTGGCAACGTCGCGGTTGATGGTGGCCATCCTCGAAAACAACCAAGAGCCGGACGGCCGGGTCCGGATACCCGAGGTGTTGCAGCCAATGGTGAAAGCGGAGTACCTATGAGCGGTGAAGGGGTCGTTCACGCCGAAGGCCTGGCCAAGGTCTTCCGGTCGCGGCGGGGGGAGGTTCGGGCGGTCGATCGGCTCTCATTCGATTGCCACGAGGCGGAGGTCTTCGGCCTTCTCGGTCCGAACGGAGCCGGAAAGACGACGACGCTCCGAATGCTGGCGACGATTCTGACCCCGAGCGACGGGACGGCGCGGATTGCCGGGTTCGACGTTCGGGAGGAGCCGGCACGCGTTCGGGAGCAGATCGGGTTCCTGGCGACGGAGACCGGTCTGTACGATCGATTCACGGCGCGGGAGACCCTGCGCTTCTTCGGGCGGATCAATGATCTGACGGTCCGAGAGATCGACGAACGGGCCGGCGAGATCTTCGACATGCTCTCGATGTCCTCGTTGGCCGATCGTCGCGTCGGGACCTTCTCCACCGGAGAGAAGCAGAAGCTGTCGTTGGCGCGGAGCATTCTTCACGATCCGCCGGTGCTGATTCTCGACGAGCCGACGTTCGGCCTCGATGTGATGGCGGCCCGCACGGTCGTGGAGACGATCAAGCTCTTCCGCGAGCAGGGGAGAACGATCGTTCTCTCGACGCACATCATGCGAATCGCCGAGAAGCTGTGCGACCGGATCGGGATTCTGTTCGGCGGTCGCCTCCGGGCTCTCGGGACGCTCGACGAACTGAACGTGACGTTCAATACCGACGATCTGGAGGAAGCGTTCTATACTGCCGTGGGAGCGACGGAAGCGACCTAGGCGGTTGCGCTTCGGGATCGCGGAGACCAAGCGGTCAGAGACGTCCGAAGGCTGTCGCACCGGCAAGGACCCAAGGAGGCGATGAGACGTATGGGCCGGAAAGGCACTCTCGTAGCGACGATCATGATGATCGTCGTTCTGTCGGCCGGTCTGGCGGGGGGACAGGTCGGGGGCGAACGGGCAAGCACAAGCGGGTTCCTCTGGTGGGGGGATCACGAGCCGATCTACATCTACGGCGACTGCGATTTCACGGTGGAGAACGGCGTCATGTCCGGGTGCGGCACCGCCGCCGATCCGTACGTGATCGAAGGGTGGAGAATCGATGCGCCACGGGCGGATTACGGAATCTACATCGACCACACGACAAAGCACTTCGTGATTCGCGACTGCGTCATCGAGCGGGCTCGGATCGCCGGCGTCTACCTGAACACCGTTGCGAACGGACTCGTCGAGGAGACGCAGATCGGGCTCTCGGACACGGCGATCCAATTCCTCAACTCCCACTGCAATCGCGTGCAACGTTGCGCCCTCTTCTCCTGCCGATACGGCGTGGTAATGGCCGGTATGTCGTCGGGAAACCGCATCTTCGAGAACAGCTTCCTCGAGTGCGGTCTCAACGCGCAGGACATGATGAGATCCAACGCGTGGTGCGACGCCGGCCGCGGCAACTACTGGAGCGACTTCTGCGGCCTCGACTGTGACGGAAACGGAATCTGCGACCTACCGAACTACCGCTACGGAGACCCCTGTCCTCTCGCCTCGCCTCCGGTCGAGTGGACGGGGATCTCGAGTGCCGGGCCGACCTACTCCGGCAACTGGATCGCTCCCGACGGCTCTCTCGTGGTGACGTCGGAGACGCCGATCGAACTGAGGGCGGCCGACATGGGAGCCGGCCTCGCCGAGATTCGCTATGCGATCGACTGCGGTGCGTGGATGACCTACACCGAGGACAGGATCTACCTGATCGGCGAGGACGGCCCGCGACGCGTCGACTACTACGGGATCGACAACCTCGGTAACGTCGAGCGACGGTCGACGGTCTTCTTCTTCCTCGACAACCATCCGCCGGTGACGGTGCACGAAATCGGCGATCCGGTCTACGTCAACGAAGAGCGAACGTGGGTGACGTCGAAGACGCCGATCATCCTGCGGCGGACGCAGGAATCGACCTACGGGCGAACCCGGACGTTCTTCCGAATCGATGGGCGCAACTGGCAGGAATACTGCGGGCCGTTCGTCCTCTACGCGGCCGACGGGCCGCATCAGGTCTCCTACTACAGTCGGAACGCGTCCGGCGTGACCGAAGAAGTCCGTTGTTTCGTTCTCTACAAGGACGACGCGCCTCCCACGACGCGTGGGGGGCGGGGAACGACGACGCCGATCGAGGTGAGGATCGGCGATACGTCCGACGGATCGACCGAGCCTGAGCCGGTCATCGAGCCGGAACCCGAGCCGGAGGTTCAGACGCCGGCCGCCGGCCTGGACGCCGAGCCCGGAATCGAGGACGATGCCGGGGAGTCGGCCGAGCCCGGCGTTCAGACGCCGTCGGGAACTGGCTGACGTCGACGAGCGGACGCCGCGTCGGTCGTCGCTTGATGGATCTCCGGGGGGTGGGATGAGATGTTTCGCAACGCGCGCCTCTTGTTTGGCAAAGAGATCCTCGGCGCGTTCCGCGACCGGCGAACGCTCTTCCTGACCGTCCTCTTCCCGCTCATCTTCTATCCACTCGTTCTCTCGGTCATGAGCCAGTTCGGCGAAGCGGAGCGAACGCGCCTCGAGACGCTCGTTCCGACGGTGCTCGTCGTGGATCGCGCCGCCGACGAGACATTCGAAAGGGCGTTGGGACGCGCCGGCACGCTCTCCGTCCGGCGGTACAGCGAGTTCGATGGTGCACTCGACGCGCTCAAGGACGACGTTGGGCAGATCTTGATGGTGGTCGACAAGGAGAGCGGCGGGGAGGGGCTCGGACTCGACGTCACGCTCCACTACGATCAGAGCGATCAGGTCGCCGTGCTCGCCGCTTCCCGCGTCCGTGGGTTCTTGGAGGAGTACCTGCGCCAGGTCGTCGACGACAAGCTCGTGGCCCTCGGTCAGCCGACCTTCGACGAGCTGACGCCACCGCTTACGATCCATCTGGAGGACGTGGCAACGCGCGAATCGCTCGGGCGCGTCATCCTCAGTCGTCTCCTCCCGTATTTCATGGTTCTCGCCATTCTGACCGGCGCGATGGGGCTCGGCGCAGAGATCACCGCCGGGGAGAAGGAGCGGAACACGATCGCGACGTTGCTCGTCAGTCAGCTCTCGAGGACGGAGATCGTGGTCGGGAAGTTCCTCGCCGTCCTCACCGTCTCGTTGATCTCCTCACTGCTATCGGCCGCCGGCCTGATGATCGGGATTCGCATGTTCGGTGGGGGGCTGATCCCTACCGGGGCGTCGGGAAGCGCCATCTTCGCCCTCGACCTTCCGGCGTTCGGATGGATGCTCGTCGTTCTCCTCCCGCTCGCCGTCATTCTCGCCGCCCTCGTCGTCATCGTCGGAAGCTTCGCTCGAAGCCAGAAAGAGGCGAGCACATACCTTCTCCCGATCTACATGGTGATCGTCCTGGTCGGGATGACGTCGATGACCGGAAGCATCAGCTTCGAAGGGCTGCGGTATCTGATCCCGGTCGCCAATGCGCTGTACGCGCTCCAGTCGATCATCGTCGGCGATGTGGTCGTACGCGATCTCATCCTGACCCTCGGGGCAAATGTCGTCTGCGGCGGTCTTCTGATCGCCGCCGCCGTCGGCCTGTTCAAGCGTGAAGCGGTCCTCTTCCGAAGCTAGTCGAGAAGCTCTCAACACAGAGGTCGCGGAGAGTGCCGAGCGCGCGCCTTTCAGCCACAACGCGACGTCAGGGTCGATCCATCGGGGGTGCGCAAGCGCGGGCGCGAGCCGCTGAGCGCCGCACCGCAGCCGTTGTCGAGGGTGAGGAGACCGAACGCTCGGTACGGTGTGCCTCCTCGTACACCGGGCATTCCCGGCTCACAAGAGGAGTCTGTTGGGATTCTCTTCTCGATCCCGTTCGCGGTCCCTGTGTTCGGGCTGTGGCCTTTCGAATCGAGTCAGCCCTTCACACCTGCTGCCCCCGGGAGTACCGCTTCAGCGCCTCGTCCGTCCTTCGCTTTTCGTCGTCTTCTCGGAGCTTCCGGCGCTTGTCGTAGGCATGACGGCCCTTGGCGAGACCGAGCTCGACCTTGGCGAGGCCCCGCTTGAAGTAGATGCGAAGCGGAACGAGGGTGAACCCTCGCTCCTCGAGTTTGGTCGTCAGACGACGGAGCTCGTACTTGTGAAGGAGCAGGCGGCGATCCCGGACCGGATCCGGGTTGTGGATCGATCCCTCCTTGTATGCAGCGATGTGGACGCCCTTCAACGTCGCCTCTCCATTCCGCACGACGGCGAACCCTTCCTGAAGCGAGCAACGGCCGGCGCGGAGGCTCTTCACCTCCGTGCCCGTCAGCACGATTCCGGCCTCGATCGTCTCCGAGACCTCGTACTCGTGCCTGGCCTTCCGGTTCGTCGCCGCCACGTGAATCGCCATGATCCGGCTAGGCTACTGCGTCCCTCGGAACATCGCAAGAGAAGGGGGTGCGAGCGGCTGCTGCGGCGGGATCCTCGAGTCGAGAAGCGGCGGGCCGAGGGCTGCGAACTCCCATCCATGTGTCCTCACCTAGCGGATGATCCATGTGCGTCGGACACGCGTCCGTTCGCCTGGCGACAGAGACGGGGAGGTTCGCGGACGGGGCTCTCGCCGTGATCCCCATCACAACCCTATACTCCCCGCGGGAGATGGGAATCATGTGCGTGCTTTCCTTCTTCGACGTCGAAACAGGAGGCAAAGAATGAAGATTGCGTGCCGGCGATGCGTAGTGCTCGCCTTGCTGTTTGTCGGACTCGCTTCGTGGGCCGCCTTCGGGCTTCCGGGCTTCTCCGATCGGAATACCGCGGCCGGGAATCTGAATCCGACGGACACGATCCTGGTACAGGAGATTCGGGTGACGCGAAGCGCGGGCGAAGACATTGTGCTCAGTGCGATCACCATCCGGAACACGGGGACGGCCGACGGCGGCGAGATCGAGAAGATCACCATTCGCAGCGGTGGGAACGATCTCGGAGGGACCGAAGATCTCGCGGGGATCCGAGGGACGAACGGTGTGACCATCCCGCTCGGATTCGAGATGACGGCGACGACGCACACGATCGAGGTCTTCGTGACGATCGGAACGAGCGTCGGCGGTGGGGAGACGGTCCAGTTCCGCTGCCTGTTCGACTACACGAGAAACAACGTGCCCGGCACGAGTTCGTGGATCACCGACTTGACCGGCGAGACGATCCGCGACGGCGGATTCGACGAGACGGATGATTCCTCGCCGGATCCCGGCTACCTGAATCCGCTCGACCAAGACGAAGTGCAGGTCGCGACGTTCACGGACAACGATGCGAACGGGAGCCCGGTCTGGTGGGATCTGGACGGGGTGCAGACGGAGACGAGCGTGATCGTCACCGTCGAGAACCTCGGGTCGGCCGAGACGACCGACATCGACCGGATCCGCGTCACGATCACGATGGCCGGGGCGCAGTACACGACCGGATGGGTCAACTGGGTTCCGGGAAGCCCGATGGACTTCGAGTATCAAGACTTCATTGAAGATGCGAACGAGGATGGAGACCAAGACGGGGGAGGGGACGCTCTTCCGACTCGCACCGAGGACAACGCGACGACGACGATCAAGACCGAGGTCGAGATCGAGGACGCCGCGAACGTGACCGACAACCGGACGATCCAGATGGAGACGACCGTCCGTGTCAAGGAGGAGGGCGAGGGAGTCGACGGGGATTTCGTATCCTACGAGCAGACCGTCCGATCCGAGTCGACGCACACGATCCGCGAGCAGGGCTTCGAGCAGGTCGACGAGGAGAGCGAGAGCCTCGCGTCGGGGACGGCGGCGACCAACGACGTGATCCTCCAGACCGTCCGCCTGACCGATGACGACTCGAACGATAACGACGTCCGCCTGACCCGGTTCTACGTCAGGAACGCCGGAACCGCCGACGGGGATGAGATCAAGCGAATCAGGGTCGTCGCAGGGGCCGACGAGCTTCTCGACATCGACAACAGCGCGGGCGGGAATCTGGACGACTTCCGAACCGGCGACTGGTACGATCTCGACGATCAGACCTACGACGTGGAGGACGACGAAGACGAAGTCGTCAAGATCTACTACACGATCGGGACGCCGGATGACGGACACACCTTCCGTCCGGTCGTCCGTTTCACCGGCCAGGAGCCGCCCGTCGGGACGGCCTACAACTGCGATGAGGCGACCTACCCGGACAGCCTCGGGCTGTACGAGCCTGGATTCGAGTTCATCGAGAACGTAACCCCGCCGACTGGCGGGACGGCGTACTCGAGTCAGAAGCTTCTGGCTCAGCGGATCCGTGTCGAGGATCGCGACGAAGACGACGATGATGTCGCCATCGACCCGATTCTTGTTCGCAACGCGGGAACGGCGACGGGGAATCCGGACATCACCAAGATCGAGATCTGGCGCCAGGACACGATCGGCGGCGAAGAGACGAAGATCGGCGAGGAGGACGACCTCGTCGACATCCGAACGAGTGGCGTTCGCATCGACATCACGAATGACAACATCGTTCAGGACGATCCGGACGGGTCGATCGCCTATCTCCTCGTCTACCTGCAGCTCGCCGAGCCGGAGGACGTCCACGAAGGGAACACGATCCAGCTGACGACGCGGGTGATCCACACCGAGAAGAACGGGACGTACGACAAGGACGTCGACTCGAACCAGTGGATCCTGGAGATCAACCATCGGCCGGTGCCCAACTTCACGTTCGAAGAGGCGGCGGCACAGGCGACCGCGATCACGCCGAAGCAGGACTTCCAGCACGATCAAGTGATCCAGTTCAACGGGACGGCAACCGATCCGGACGGCGACGACATCGTCGCGTGGCATTGGGACTTCGGGGACGGGAACACGTCGAACGAGCAGAATCCGACGCACCAGTACCCGAACGGCGGGACGTTCGACGTGACCTTGACCGTCACCGACGAACGGGGCGTGACCGGCGAGGTCACGAAGACCCTCGAGATCGAGGGGCCGCCAAACCAGCCGCCCGAAATCACCGAGTTGAATGCCGATCCGCAGAACCCGGCCGTAGACCAGGACGTCGACTTCGAGGTCGTGGTCGAGGATCCGGATCAGCCGGAAGGAACGGCGTTCGACTACGCCTGGGACTTCGGCGACGAGACGACGAGCACGACGGCGGCGCCGACGCACAGCTTCGACGAGGCCGGCGAGTACACCGTCGAGGTGACGGTCACCGACTCGCAAGGGGCGACCGACACGGCGACGATCGAGATCTCCGTAGGGAACGAAGCCCCGACGCTGACTGGCGTCGAGGCGGATCCGGCGACCGGAAACACAGGGGATCCGATCACGTTCGCCGCGCTCGGGTATGACGACCCGGACGACGACGCCGCGGATGAGTACCGGTGGGACTTCGGTGACGATTCGACGGCGACGACGGATGGGGCGACGGTGACCCACACGTACGGAGCACCGGACGACTACACGGTGACGGTCCGCGTCGTCGACGCGCGCGGAGCGATCAGCGCTCCGGAGACGGTCGACATCACGGTCGAAGGACCGGTCCGCGTGGTCGCCTACGCGTTCCCGAATCCGGCGACGGCGGCTGCGACGATCACGTACTTCCTGCCGGAGGGAGCGGTCGACCCTGTTCTGCGGATCTTCGATGTCGCCGGCCGCCTGATCTTCGAGCAGGCGCTCGGTGCCGGAGGGACGTACGAGTGGAACTTGCGCAACGAACGGGGCGGCGCCGTCGGCAACGGGCTGTACTTCATTGTGGTGACGGCGACGAGTGAGAACGGCCGAGGGATCCGATCGGACGTCTTCCGGTTGCTGATCGCGCGGTGAGGGAGGGAGAGACCGTGAAACGGACAGTAGGTTGGATGTTGGTGGCCCTCCTCATCGGAGGGGGGCTCGGCGCGGCGGCCCAGGTGCCGGCGACGGTGCTGGACGTCGAGCCGGGGGTCTCCCTGCTCGGCGCCGGAGGCGCGGGGCTCTCGATCCCCAACGGGGCGGAGACGCTGTACTACAACCCGGCCGCGCTTTCGCAGCTTCCGGGGATCAGCTTCAGCTCGTTCTACGCGTCGCACTTCGGGTTGGCGAGCTATTCCGCGTTCTCCTTGACGTTCCGGAATTTCGGCGCGGCGGTCATGTTGCTCAACTCGGGCGGCATTCAGGGGTACGACGCGGACGGGACCCAGACCGAAGCGCTCGGCTTCGGCAACACGGCGTTCATGTTCGGAGCGGGCCTGACACCGAGCGACCTCACGTTCCTCCCCGATCTTGGGTTCAACTTCGCGCTCGGGGCGCGGATCAAGGGGGTCACGGCCTCGATCGGCGAGGTGACCGGCTCCGGGTTCGCTGTCGATCTCGGGTTCTGGTCGGAGCTGTCGGACATGCGCTTCGGCTCGATTACCGTCTCCGAGATCTCGGTCGCCGTCACTGTGGTCAATATGTTCGGAGCGTTGACCTACGACGCGACTCAGGAGACCTTCGGGATGGACATCCAGATCGGCGCCTCGGCCCTCTTCCTTGGGACCGTGCGCGCTGCGCTCGACCTTCGCTTGGCCGGGTCGACGCACTTCGGGCTGTCGTACTCGCCGATGCCGACGTTCGTCGTCCGGCTGGGGATCATGTCGAAGGACGCCCTCTCCGTGACCGCCGGTCTCGGGATCAACGTCGAGGGGTTCTTGATCGACTACGCTTTCGTCACGCACACGCTCGGTGTGTCGCATCGGATCTCCCTGACGCTCGACTTCTCGGCACTCGATATCGGAGCGCTCAGCCGATCGCTTCGGAGGCTGCTCCCGTAGGAAGAAGACTGATTGCGTGGCCATCCTTCCCAATCGGGAAGGAGTCCGGAGGGGGAGCGACAGGATCGCTCCCTCTCTCATTTCGGGAGAGGCGCTACCCGGTCGGGTCCCATTCGGCAACGAGGGTGTCGAAACGGTCCTCGGCGATCGCTGTGCGGATCTCTCTCATCAGCCGGGCGAAGAACCGCAGGTTGTGGAGCGTCGCCAGTCGGTAGAAGGAGACCTCGCCGGACCGACAGAGGTGGCGAAGATAGGCACGGGAGTGGCGAGCGCACGTCGGGCAGTCGCACGAAGGATCGATCGGCTTGTCGTCCCTGGCGAATCGGGCGTTCCGTAGGTTGATGCGATGGCGCGGGGCCCCACGAACGAAGACGGTCCCGTTCCTCGCCAGTCGGGTCGGCGCGGCGCAGTCGAACGTGTCGAGACCGCGCCGGACGGCGGCGAAAACGTCGTCGATCTCGCCGATGCCGAGGAGGTGCCGAGGGCGGTCGCCGGGAAGCGCCGGGACGGTCCAGTCGAGGACGCGGTGCATGTCGTCCTTCGAGCGGCCGAGCGACCCTCCAATGGCGAACCCGGAGAAGCCCATCTCTCCGATCCGACGCGCGCTCTCCAGTCGCAGGTTCTTGAACGCGCCGCCTTGAACGATGCCGAACAGGGCTTGGTCCGGGTTCGGAAAGCTGGGATCGCCCTCGAGCACGCAGAACGCTTCGAGGGCTCGGTGCGCCCAGCGATGCGTCCGCTCCATCGCCCGCTTCGTGTACGCCTCATCGTGGAGGGGTGACGTGCACTCGTCGAGAGGGAGGATGATGTCGGCCCCGATTTTCCGCTGAATCTGAATGACCGATTCGGGCGTGAACATCCGGGGCGAGCCGTCGACGATCGACCGGAAGTGGGCGCCGACCTCGTTCAATCGCACGAGCGACCTGCCGGATCCGCGCTTCGTCGAGGCGTTTCGGTCGTTCGGGAAGATCGAGGCGACCTTCCCGACACCGTGCTCCTTTCCGGCACCGAGGCTGAAGACTTGGAATCCTCCCGAGTCGGTCATCGTCGGGCCGGACCATCCGGAGAACCGATGGAGGCCGCCGAGGGCGGCGACGGCGTCTTCCCCGGGGCGCAGATGGAGATGGTACGTATTGGAAATCAGAACCTGGATTCCCATCTCGCTCAACGCGGCAGGCTCGACCGCCTTGATCGTCGCGCGCGTTGCCACGCCGACGAACGCCGGCGTCTCGACCGTGCCGTGAGCCGTTCGGAGCCGCCCGACCCGGGCGAGGCTGTCCTTCGCTTCGTGCTCGATCTCGAATCCGTTGGGCATCGGCTCTCTCTTCCGAACGCAGATCCTATCCGATTGGTGAGCGGCGGGACCAGAGACGTCGGAGAACGAGAGGGCGTGCTGCGGATACGCCGGGTCGGGGAGGGTCCGCGCCCTTCGCTCCTCTGCACGCGCGTTCCGGGACGGCGGTCTGCCGATCTCGAGGGCTAGAGAACGTTGTAGAGGGCGGTGTAGTCGCAGGCGGGATGCCAGAAGAGGTACCCGTCGGCGCCAGCCTCCCGAGCGGCGCGGACCTGAGCCAAGATGTAGTCTTCTAGGGTCATCCCGGCCGGGAGCTCGAGGTCGAATGCCTGTAGGAAGGGCCGGAATCGGGCGACGACGCGCTCGCTCGCGCCGGCGAGAGCCGCTCGGACCACCCCGTAGGGATCGTCCCGGTAGGACTGCTCGACGTAGTGAGAGGGGTAGAGCATGGGCGAGATGAAGTCGACCAGTTCTGCGATCCCCTCGAGGGACTGGCCGATCGGATCGATCCGACGCTGATTCCACGCCCAGAGAACGCGACCGAACAGATCCGCGGAGACCGCGACGCGGCCTTGCAGCCGGCGTTGTGCCTCGGCGAGGAAGCTCTCGATGGCCTCATACCGCGTCTCGTATGCCGGAACGAGCTCCCCCCCGTCGGCGTAGCGGACGTAGTCGAACTGAATCTCGTCGAAGCCGAAGCCGGCGACTTCCTCGGCGATTGCGAGGTTGTACTCGCGGGCCGTCTCGAGGTCCGCCGGAAGCCAGTCCGTGCCGAGGCCGAGGTGCGCGGCGAGGATCGGGTCGAAGAAGACGACCTGCCGAGCGATCAGATAGAAGCCTCGCCGTCGAAGCTCGGGGAGGAGAAGCTCGAAGTCGATCCTTCCGGTCGATGCGCCGATTCGACCGGCGAGCGGAATCTCGCTGTCGTACGTGATCTCACCGTGCATGTTCTTGACGTTGATGACGAGCGCGTCGAGCTTGCCTGCTTGCCGGGCGGTGAGGAAGCCGGTCACGATCTCGGGGATCGCCAGTGCATGTGACGTGAGGTAGATCCCTACGTGGCCCGACCCTGGATCGACGACCGGAACCGCGACGCTCGACGCCCCTCGCTCGATCGAAAAGAGGGCGACGCCACCGATGATCGAGAACACGACGACCAGGATCAGGAGGGGCTTCGTCCGGCGCATACTACCCATCGTATGCCTCCGACGTTCGCAGGTGATCGTCGGTTTCCGGCTCCGTGGGGACGTCCGGCACGTCCGGGGCAGACGAGATCGGTTGCCGATCTTCACGCCCCCGACATCCGACGTTCACGCTCCGGACACTGCAGTCTGTCATCCTCGCAGGAAGGCCCCTGGGAGGGAGCAGGTCCGCATTGAGGACGATTGCTGGTCAACCAGAGGCGAACTATAATCGGGGCAAGATGAGTTCCTGTGGGTGGTGAGGGTACCGTGAAAGGATTTATTCGAATGAGTCATCGTCTAGCCATTATGGCGTTTGTCATAGTGCTGACCGCTTCGATCGGGACGGCCGTGGCCGCTCGGAGCCCCATCTCGATTCTCGGGGACGACGAGTTCACGGCGGCGAACGGGGTCGTCTCCGGCAACGGCACGGCGGAGGATCCCTACTTGATCGCCGGATGGGAGATCACAGCCGGCTCGGACGACGCATATGGCGTCCAGATCGAGAACGTGACTGCGGCGTTCATCCTGCGGGGGCTGATCGTCCAGAGTGTCAGCGATGCGAACGGCGCCGGGATCCGGATCGGTCTTTCGAGCGGTGGGCGGATCGAGAATTGCACCGTCCACGGATCGAGAAACGGGATCGAGATCATCTCGTCGAACGGGATCGAGCTCTCCGGATGTGTGATCGAAGTCAACGGGCGCGGGCTCCGCGTCGAGGGCGAGACGGGAGAGGAGTACGAGCATTCGATCGACGAATCGAATCTCCTGAACGGGAAGGCGATCGTGTACCGAACGGGGCTCGACGGAGAGACGCTCGAGGAGGTCACGACCACGCACATCACCGTCGCCGCCAGTCGGAACGTCACGATCCGGAAGAACAACGTCATGAACGGAGACGGGATCACCCTTGCCTTCGTCGAGGACTCGACGGTCATCGGGAACTCCGCCGGCCGCACCAACCCTGTCCTTAACGAGAATGGCATTCAGCTCTACCAGTCCCACCGGAACACGATCACGGCGAATTACGTGCAGAACACGCGCCTGGCCGGGATCCAGCTCTCGCTCTCGACCGAGAACGAGATGACGTATAACCGCCTGGCCGTGGATGACACGGCGATTCGACTTGTCGCGTCCGATCGAAACGTCATCCGATGGAACGAGGCGCTCGGGTGTATCACCGGTTTCTGGTTGACCGGAGGGTCGGAGGAGAACACGATCGAAGGGAACGCGATCGAGGGAAAGGCCCTCCCGCACGTCGACTCGAATACCAAGGCGGGCGTCGTGCTCGAATCGACTCGGGCGAACGTGATCGATCGGAACGGGCTGAGCGACTGCGAGATCGGGATCGAGGTTCATGCCGCAGCGACGGAGAACCGCATCATCTCCAACACGGTCGTTGCCGGGGCGTACGGGATGTCGATCTCGGGATCGTTCAATGAGATCGAGCGCAACCTGATCAGCCAGAACTCGCGTGGCATTCTCTTTCCGGAGACCTTCGCGGAGACAGCGACACGAGGCAATTCGATCCGCGAGAACGTGTTCGCGGACAACGGGAATCACGTGTACACGAACTTCGACTCGACCGGGAACGTCTTCTCGGGGAATGCCTTTCTCGGCGACGGGGTCTCGCTGATCTCCGATCACGGGAGTGGAAACGCCTGGAGCAAAGGCGGAGTCGGCAACTACTGGGGGGACGAACCGGTCGAGGATGCCGACGGAGACGGGATCGGCGATGAGCCGATCCGGGTCTATCCGTCGGCGGTCTACGATGAGTCGCCGCTCGCCGAGTTCGATCCGCTCGAAGCGGGAATCGGGATTCTATCGACGCTTCCGCTCGAGACGGTCACGATCGAGCGCGAGGACGGTACCTCGATCGACGTCGAGGTGTTCCACGCGGTCGCCGGGTACGAACGATGGGTCGGGTATCGAGGATTCCCGCAGGAGTTCTTCGATGGATTCCCGGGAATCCTCTTCGAGTTCGCGGCCGAGGATCAGCTTCGCTTCATCATGGTGACGGTCCCGTTCGATCTGGACATCGCCTTCTTCGACGCCGAAGGGCTTGTCGTCGGTCTCGCGTCGATGGAGGCCCTGAACGACGACTTCTACGGCCCAGGGGAGCCGGCGCAGTTCGCCCTCGAGCTTCCGTCGGGTGCGCTGGACGAACTGTCGATCGGCGCCGGGGCCCGGTTGGTCCTTCCATAGGCGATGGGAAGGATCGCGGCGGTCGTCTTCGACCTCGACGGGACGCTCGTGCGGTATCACGGAATTGCCTTCGAGTCGAGTTGGGGGGCACTCGCCGCGGCCGCCGGCGTCGGCGACGCGTCGAGGCGCCTCCTGGAGGAGTTCCTGGGGCGGCCTGACGCCTACGAGGAGTGGGTGGCAAGGGATGCCTCGCTCCTGGCAGGCGTCCCGGTCTCCCAGGTCGAGCCGCTCCTCTTCCCCGCCCCGTACGCGGCGGGCGTTCGGAGAGCGATCGAGCGTCTGCGCGGGAAGTATCGGCTCGGCATCCTGTCATCGGGGATCGATCTCGTCGCGGAGTGGGTGCGCGAGGATCTCGAACTCGACTTCGCCGTCGCCAATCACCTGGAGATCCTCGGGGGACGATTCACCGGGGACTCCGAGACACGAGTGGCCCTCTGGTCAAAGGGCGAGGCGCTCCGGCGACTCGCATCCGAGCACGATCTGGATCTGGCCGAGATCTGCTATGTCGGCGACCACGTCAATGACCTGCCCGCGATGCGAATCGCCGGGCTGGCGGTTGCCGCCAATCCGAAGGATCCGCAGCTCGCCGAGGCCTGCGACCACGTGATCGAGGACTTCGCTGATCTGCCGGACCTGATCGATGCGTTCGCCCTCGGTCAGTCGGGGTTGTGGTAGTAGAAGATCTGGTAGACGAGGCGGTCGAGGATCTCCTCTCGAAACGTGATCCCCAACCCGCGGCTGACGAAGGCCGGAAGGCTTTGTCGTAAGGTCTCCGAGTAGTCGACCGCGAGGACTGCATCCTCTCCGAGCGTCGTCACCGCCTGTTGGAGGAGCTTGGCGCCGATCCGACGTAGGTCCTGATGCTGCGGGTCGATGACGACGGCGGGGAGAAAGAAGATCTTGCCCGCGCGGTAGCGATTCGGGTAGCGGTGCTCGAAGTAGGGCGCATTCAACCACGGGACCTTTGTCAGTTCGTGGGTCAGCAGGGTTACGCCGGCGAGGTCGTCGCCGACGTAGACGAGGTACTTCCGGAAGTCGGGATCCTGCATGATCGCCTCGAATTGCGCGACGCTGAAGCCTCCATGATGAATCGGCGTCCGCTCGTTCAGTCGCTCGAATGCGTCCCGGTAGATCGACCAGAGGCGCAGTCGCGCCTCGGCGTCGTCGACCTCGAAGGTCTCGACGATCCGGATCTCGTCGCTCAAGGCTCTCTCCTAGGTTCCGAAGATCCGATCTCCGGCGTCCCCGAGTCCCGGAAGGATGTATCCCTTCTCGTCCAGCTGTCGATCGAGGGCTGCGGTGTAGACAGGCACGTCAGGATGCGCAGTCGAATACGCCTCGAATCCTTCCGGAGCGGCGACGAGGCAGAGGAACTGGATGTGCCTTCCGCCTTCGCGCTTGATCACGTCAGTTGCGGCGATGGCACTCCCACCGGTGGCGAGCATAGGGTCGACGAGGATCACCTGGGCCTCCGACAGTTCCGGGGGAAGCTTGCAGTAGTACTCGACGGGCTCGAGCGTCTCCGGATCTCGGTAGAGCCCGATGTGCCCCACCTTGGCCATCGGGATCAGATGAAGAACCCCGCCGAGCATCCCCGTTCCGGCGCGCAGGATCGGGACGAGGACGACTGGGACATCGAGTCCCTGACCAGTCGTCGTCTCAAGCGGCGTGTCGATCGTCCGCTCCCGGAGGGGGTAATCCCGCGTGATCTCGTAGACCATCAGAGCCGTCAGCTCGTCGAGAAGCTGGCGGAACGCCTCGTTGTCGGTGCGCACGTCGCGCATGATCGCGAGTTTGCTCTGGATCAGGGGGTGATCGAGGATGTGGAGCCGGGCCATGATCCTCCTTCTGTAGATCCGGACTAGAGAAGGAAGATACCGAATCGGTCTGCCGGGGACAACCGGACCGGCCGGCTTACCAGGCGACGTCGACTCCGACGAGAATCGTCGCGACCTCCGTCGGGCGATCTGCGAGGTCGACCTCGAGGGAAAGGGTGAGCGCGTCGGTCAGCTCGAACTCGACAGCCGCTCGGGCACGTTCGGGTCCGGGCCGGTCGAAGGGCTCTCCGACGTCGAAGAGAGCGAGTTCGGCCTCCAGCTTGCGGTCCTCTCGAAGCTCGGCTTCGAGCGAGAGCTCGAGCGTGAACGGGTACACGTCGTCGATCCAATCATCCGGATCGAGTCGAGTGGTTGCCTCGATCTCGATCGGACCGACCTCGCCGTCGAGTACGATCTCGGACAGGTCGAATGGTTCGAAGGTCGGCCCGGACACCTCCGCGGCCTCGAGCCGGACGCTGCCGATCCCGCCGAAGTCGGCGGTCACACCGATTTCCAGGGTCGTCGCGACGGCCGTTCGTTCGGCAGCGAGTTCGAAGGAGATCCAGGGAAGAGCGGGGACCGGCAGGCCCGAGAGTTCGACGGCAAGCTCGTCGAACCCGTCGGCGTCGATCCGAATCTCGAACGCGCCTTCGATCCCGGCGATCGTCGTCTCTGCATCGACCTGCAGGTCGTAGAAGAGGAGCGGGTTCCCGAGGCCGGCGGCTCGCAGGCGCGCTCGCCCGCCGAGCTCGATGGGCGGATCCGCGTCGTCGGATGTCCAATCGACATCGAAATGGAGCCACCGGCGGGTTCTGGTGAGTTTGGATTCGATCTCCGCCTCCCATGGTCCGGCCTCCAAAGCGATCTCCGTCTTCCAGTCCTTGAACCGTTCCCTGTCGGGCTCGAATCGCAGGGTCGAATCGACGCTGATCGACTCAAGAGTGAGCTCGGCACTGAAGGCCTGCATCGTCCACGACGCGTTCTCGATCTTCGTCGAGGCCTCGGCGGCGAAGAGGTCCAGGTCGAACTTGGCTTCGAGTTCCGCGTCGAGCGCGAGGGACGCGCTGACGTCGTCGTAGGTGATGGTGGTCGAGAAGGCACCGGAGAGGGGCCCCTCCGCCGCGGACGAGACGTCGAGGCAGAGGACGGCCGCCGTGAGAAGAAAAAGAGAGAGGGCGAGGCGGCTTCGGTCGGGTCCGGCCCATCGAGAATCGTAGTAGAGCACATAGGAGAGGATAAGAGAAGAAGAGGAAAAGAGCAAACGGCCTCACTCCGGTTCGAGTGAGGCCGTGCAGCATCGTCTCCTTCGAGGTCAGGCGCCGGCGACCTGAAGCGAGTCGACGAGGACGTACGGAGTGGTGCTGTTAAGGAATGCAAGACTTGGCCCACGCTCGGCGCTGACGGCGCGGATCCGGCGGAAGTCCTCGTAGATGTTCGCAGAGACCATCGTCTTGTCGAGGCGCCCGACGACGTCCCCTCCCTTGATGTGGAAGCCGATCGCCTGGACGGCGAATTGGCCCTGCGGGTAATTGCCAGAGTGGAAGCCCATTCCGTAGTAGATGAGAAGCCCTTCATCGAGATCATCAATCAGCTTGCGGTATGACGTCTCGCCGGGATCGATCGTGATGCGAATCGGCCACGGATTCGGCTTCGTCTCGGTGCCGCTGCCGAAGAGTTCGCGCTTGACGGCGTTCCCGGTCGATGTCTGGCCGAGCGCGCTCGCCGTCCGCCGGTCGAGGAGGTATCCGTTCAGGATCCCGTTCTCGATCAGGGCGCGCCGCTGACAAGGGACCCCTTCGTCATCGAACGGACGGGCCCCGAGCTCTCCGGGGGCGGTCGGATCGTCGATGATGGTCAGTCGCTCGGAAAGGATCTGCTCGCCGATACGGTCGACGAGGGGCGAGGTCTTCTTCTCGATCGCGCTCCCTTCGATTCCCGCCCAGAGGGGGAGGAGATAGAGGAACGCCGCGTCCGGGGCGAAGATCACGGGGAGTCGCCCGGTGGAAGGCGTGCTGATCTTCTCCGTCCACCCGTACCACTCGATGAACTCGTCGATCAGCTCGTCCGGCCGAGCGAACGGGGAGACCGCGCCGCGCCACTTGTAGACGCCCATCCCCGCTCCTTTGATCGGTGCACCGAACGAGAGGCTGATGTCGGAGGTTTCGAAGCTTCCCTTGGCGCCCTCCGTGGTCTCGATGGCGAGTTCTCTGTGCTCGAGTTCGGCATCGGCCAACAGGGACAGGTCGCTGCGTCTGCTGCGGATCGCTTCGAGGGCGGACTCTGCAAGGGCGACGAGTTCGTCGCTCGTCAGCCGACCGGTCGCCGGGTCGTACCCATCGACGGACGGGTACTCGGCGGCCGGAGCGAACGAGAAGGTCGCCGGATCGCCGTGTGCGGCCGCCGCCTTCGCCTGTTCGATCAGACCCGGCTGGTCCGGAGAGACGGCAAACGTCGAGCCCATCTTCCCGCCGTCGATGATCCGAAGAGCGACCGAGGAGAGGTCATTCTCGGCGATTTGCTGAAGACGACCGTTCTCGTAGCGAACGGAGATCGTGTGAGCGCGATTCCAGTAGAGTTCGGCTTGGTCGACCTGCTGTTTTGCCGTTTCGATGAGGTTGTGCATCAGACCCCTCCGATCGTGACCCGATCGATCTTGATGTGAGGCGCTCCCTTCCCCGACTTCCGATTGAGCTGCTGAGGGCCTCCCTTTCCGCAGCCGCCGCGCTCGGCGAACGCGAGCTCGTTGCCGATCATCGAGATGGCTTCGAGGGTCGAGAACAGCTCACCGGACATGTTGATATCGCGGACCATCGGACCGAGTCGTCCGTTCTCGATTCGGTAGCCCCATTGCGCGCCGAAGGTGAACTGGTCGCCCGAGGTCTGCCCGCCCTTGGCTCCCACAAGGTAGTACCCATCCTCGATCGAGGCGACCATCTTGTCGAATGAACTCTCTCCCGACTCGATGAAAATGTTCGACATCCGAACCAGGGGCGTGAAGTGAGCATCGACCGCCCTCATGTTCCCCGAGAGTGGCTCACCGAACTCGGCCGCTGTCTCGCGGGAGTGCATCCGCCCGGTCAGGATCCCTTCGGTGATCAGTCTCGTCTTGGCCCCGCGCACGCCCTCGTCGTCGATCTCGTACGTTCCGGGAAGGCCGGGAAGCGCCGGATCGTCCGTGACGTTCAGCAATGGCTTGGCCAGCGGCGTTCCCAATTGGAGTCTCTCGCGAAAGGCGGGGTTGTTCTGCAGCCCGTCGGCCTCGGAGAGGTGTCCGAACGCCTCGTGGATGAAGAGGCCGGCCTCCGACGGATCGAGGATCACCGGGTACAGACCCGCCTTCGCCGGCTCGGCGTGGGGGAGTTGTCGTGCGAACTCGATCCGTTCCTTCAGTTCCTCATCTCGATCGAGAACGCGGGTGTAGTCGGCGTCGCCGCCGAACGCGAACCGAACACGCTGAACGACGCCCTTCGCCTTCGTGACGATCGTTCCGACGATGTTCACGACCAGAAGGTCGTAGATGATCACCGATCCCTCGGTGTTGACGAAGACGCGATTCGAGAGGAACTCGTCGTAGTGCGTCTCGGTGGTGAGTACCTAAGGCTCCCGGAGGATCATCTCGTTGTAGTGCGCTGCGAGGTCGAGTTTCTCCCGCAACGGGATCGTGCGAGGATCCTTCAGGGGCTTGAGGGGAAACGACTCGCGGATCGGGGGCGCCTCGGCGAGGCGGAGCGGCTTGTCGCGCTTCGCCCCAACGATCCGGGCCGATGCCGCAACCGACTTCGCAATCCGAGCCGCCTGCGCGGGGTCGGAGAACGAGGCAATCGCCTTCCCTCCACCGGCGTAGGCGCGTGCGTGTCCCCCGGAAGTGGCGTACGAGGCGACCTCCTCAAGCTCTTCCCCGCGATAGGCAACGCGCGTCTTCCGGTTCTCCTCGAAGCGGATGTCGGCGTAGTCTGCGTCCAGTCCGGTGACGATACGGGCCAGTTCGTCCTTCATCACATCACCGTCGCTTTCGTGGGTCCTTGTGCCGTTCGGTCATTCTAGAGGTCGGAAGGCGATCCCTCAACGAGGCCGGGACGGAACGCGCTGGCCGTCCCCGAAAGGAACGGATACCCTCGAGAGGTGAGTCAGCCAGGCTTGAGCGGACGTCAGTATGCGTGGACGTTCGCCAGTCTGTTCGTTGCGACGGCCGTCGCCCTTGTCGGGATCGGGATCATCGCCCCGATTCTCCCCCTCTACGCGGAGACGTTCGCCGCGCGGGCGTGGACGCTCGGCCTCGCCTTCGCCGCGTTCGCCGTTTCGAGGGCTCTGGTCGGGCCCTGGATCGGGACCCTCTCGGACCGGATCGGCCGGCGGCGGCTGATCCTGTTCGGTCTGGGCGGGTTCACGATTCTCTCTCTTCTGTACACCCAGGTCACCAGCTTGTGGCAGATCGGTGTCCTTCGCTTTGCACAGGGTGCAGCGTCGATGATGGTCACGCCGATCGCCCAGGCGTATGTCGGAGACATCACATCGCGGGAGCGCGCCGGACTGATGATGAACGTCTTCTATTCGTCGATGTTCCTCGGGGTCTCACTCGGGCCGCTGATCGGGGGATGGGTCGGCGAACGGTGGTCGCACGAGGCCGCTTTCGTGGCGATGGGGCTGCTGAGCACCATCGCTCTGGTGATGGTCGCTATCTGGGTTCCGGCCGATCACGGACGGCGGCGAGTGGCACACGCGGCCGTCGTCCCGAGGGTGCGGTTGCGGGACCTCGCCAAGCTCGATCCCGTCAAGGGAATGATGCTTCACTTCGCATCGCGGGGGTTCTGGCGGCAAGGACTGAATTCCTTCTATCCTCTCTATGCAGCGACCGCTCTGGGGTTCGGCGAGTCGGAGATCGGGACGATTCTCTCCGCATACTTCTTCGGTGGGGCGGTCTTGCAGATTCCATTCGGGTATCTGGCCGACCGACTCAGACGGTTCCCACAGATCTTGATCGGCGGGTTGGGCGCGCCGCTCCTGCTGATCGTCGTACCGTTCGTTCACTCCCTGGGCGCGGTTCTCGCCGTCATGTTCGCGATCGGAGCGCTCTCGGCGCTGGCCAGGGCATCGATCCTGGGGATCCGAACGGAATTGGGGAAGACTCACGGAATGGGCGCGCTGGCCGGGATCCAAGGCGGCGCCTTTTCCGTCGGGCAGGTTCTGGGGCCGCCGGTTTCCGGAGCCGTCGCTGATGGTCTCGGCCTTTTCTGGATCTTCCCGCTTTGGAACCTCGTGGGCGTCGGTGCGGCCGCTGTCGCCGCCAAGTGGTTTCGAGGATGGCGCTCAACGGGAGCTGCGGAGCCGCCGAACGGGGCGTCCGCCGGCGACCCGTCGATCGACGATCGGCCGTCGAGAGGCGAAGCCGCCGGCTAGAGGAGGGCCTCGATCGCGGATTCGCTCAGGTCCTCGACCGGATGCCCCGCGAACCGGATCACTCCCTGGCGATCGATCAGGAAGGTGTGGGGAATCCCGACGTCCCCTCCGCTCAAGACACCGTAGAGCTGCGCCACCGGCGTGTATCTGCCTCCCGCCTCCCAGACGCTGATGAAGTCGTTGTACCCGCGGTTGGCGAGATAATCGATCGAGGTCTGTTCGTCCGGATCCGTGCTGATCAACACGACGACCAGCCCCGCGGCTTCGTAGGTTTGAGCGAAGGTGTCGAGTCGGGGCATGCTCTTCTTGCACGGGGTGCACCATGCGCCCCAGAAGTCCAAAAGAATGACGTTCCCACGAAGCTCGGCGAGGGTCACTTCGCCGCCGTCGGTCGTGTGCGCGGTGAAGTCCGGGGCGGTCATCCCGACCTCGGGCCCGACCGGGGGTCCGTCCTGGCTGACAGTGATCGTTTGGTCGATTGCGATCCGCCCGTCCGTGTCTTGGATCAGGAGCTCGGCGACGTAGGTGCCTCCGGATTCGTACGTGTGATGGACGGCGATATCGAGGTCGCTTCCGGTTCCAGGGTCGGATCCGTCGCCGAACTCGAGGGTGTACTGCACGAGCTCTCCGGTCGGGATCTCTGAGTAGGAGAGGTTGAAGCTGACGTCGAGGGGGGCCGGGCCGCTGATGATCGCACTGGAGAGGACGGCGGTCGGGTGCGGCCGGTCGAAACAACCGGTGAGGGCGAGTGCGATACAGGCGAGTAGAAGGCCGAGCAACAGAGATCGTCGACGCATGGTGATGAATAGGATCGGGCGCGGGCACGACGTTCGCAATGACGTCGGGCCGGTCGTCACCCGACAGCCCTCTCGCGTTCGGTGCAGTCACGCTTCCTCGCGATGAGGCGGACGAAAGGACGAGCCGGATGACGTCGATGTCCTTCGACGGGCGGCCGCGTTCGTTGCCCGACGACGGCGATGGTTGACGGCGGATGATCGCATCGCTATGATCCGGGCGTGATCGACCGATGAACGCAAGACAAGCGCGATATCGACCTCTGTTGATCTATATTCCCGTGCCCCGCTAGGGGCGTCTCTAGGAGTTCTTCTTTTCGAGCGCGTGGTTGTTGATCGAGTTCGACGGGTCGGTGTGCGTTGCTGCGAGCGAGGGATGTGGGATGAGACGGTACGAGAAACTGACGAAGGATGTGGCGGAGCGCGAGGAGAGGATCCTCGCACGGTGGCGCGAGGAAGGGACGTTCGAGGCGTCCCTCGACGCGACGCGGAACGGTCCCCGCTACGTCTTCTACGAGGGACCGCCGACGGCGAATGGGATGCCCCATTTCGGCCATCTGATGCCGCGCGTCTACAAGGACCTCTTCCCCCGCTACAAGACGATGCGGGGGTACTACGTCCTGCGGCGAGGGGGATGGGACACCCACGGGCTTCCCGTGGAACTCGAGGTCGAGAAGGAGATCGGGGTCAACAGCAAGCCGGAGATCGAAGCCTACGGGGTCGAGCAGTTCGTCGAGAAATGCAAGGAGTCGGTCTGGCGCTACAAGGGCGAGTGGGAACGGATGATCGAGCGAATGGGATTCTGGATCGATCTCGAGTCCGCCTACGTCACCTACACCGATGAATACATCGAGACCGTCTGGTGGGAACTGTCGACGATGTTCGAGCGAGGCCTTCTCTACCGAGGTCACAAGACGCTTCCGTACTGCCCCCGATGTGGAACCGGGCTATCGAGTCACGAGGTCGCGCAGGGATACAAGACCGTCGAGGATGCCTCGGTCACGATCCGGATGCCGATCGTCTCGGACGCAGAGGCGGTCTACAGCCTCGACGAACCGGGCGCGACGTCCCTGCTGACCTGGACCACGACCCCCTGGACCCTCCCGGCGAACGTCGCCCTCGCCGTCGCCGCGGACGCCGACTATGCGGAGGTCGAATCGGGCGACGAGCGGTTGATCCTCGCCGCCACCCTCCTGGAGAAGGCGATCGTCGGAGACGACGTCCGCGTCGTCCGGCGGTTTCCCGGAGGCGATCTCGTCGGACTTCGGTACGAACCGCCGTATCGGCTGACCGAGGAGCCGTCGGCGCACCGGGTCTATCCGGCTGACTTCGTCAACATGGAGGACGGGACCGGGATCGTTCACATCGCCAGCGCGTTCGGCGAGGACGATTACCGCCTCGGCCAGGAGGTCGGGCTTCCGTTCGTCCAGCCGGTCGACCTGGAGGGGAACTTCACCGACCGGTTCCCGCTCTGCGCCGGCTCGTTCGTCAAAGAGGCCGACCCGAGGATCGTCGAGAATCTGAGGGAACGCGGGCTCCTCTATCGAAGCGTCGCCTACGAACACGAGTATCCGTTCTGCTGGCGATGCGACACGCCGCTCCTCTACTACGCGATGGACTCCTGGTACGTGAAGACGACGGCGGTCAAGGATCGGCTGATCGAGAACAACGAGAAGATCCGGTGGATCCCAGGTCACGTCGGTGAGGGGCGGCTCGGCCGCTTTCTCGAGACGCTCAAGGATTGGGCGCTCTCGCGCGATCGATACTGGGGGACGCCTCTCAATCTGTGGGTTTGCGACGCTTGCGGAGAGGTCACGAGCATCGGGAGCCGGGCGGCCCTCGTCGAGCGGGCGGTGGACCCCGAAATCGCGGAGCGCGTCGAGCTGCATCGTCCGTACATCGACGACGTTCTCGTTCGATGTGCGTCGTGCGGCCAGGAAGCACGGCGCGTGTCGTACGTGATCGACACGTGGTTCGATTCCGGGAGCATGCACACCGCACAGTGGCACTACCCGTTCGAGAATCAGGATGCGTTCCGCGATCAGTTCCCGGCCGACTTCATCTGCGAGGCGATGGAGCAGACACGCGGGTGGTTCTACACGTTGCTCGCAACGAGCACGATCGTCCACGGTGAGGCACCGTACAGGACGTGCCTCGGGACCGGCCTCGGTCTCGATGAGCAGGGGTTGAAGATGTCGAAGAGCAAAGGGAATACGCTCGATCCGTGGGCGCTCATCGACCGGTTCGGCGCGGACTGCATCCGCTGGTATCTCTACTCGACAAGCACTCCGTGGAAAACGCGGCGGCTGTCGGAGGTGGGCGTGGGGGAGCCGCTCTACAAGTTCCTCGATACGATCCGGAACACCTACGATTTCTTCGCGCTGTATGCGTCGATTGACGGGTACGATCCCGTGGTGCACGTAGAGGCGGCTGATCCGTCCGTCCTCGAGCGGTGGATCCGATCGCGCCTTCACTCGACGACGGAGACGGTCGTTGCGGCGCTCGATGCGTACGACGTCGTCGGCGCGACGGCGTCGCTCGAGCGATTCGTCGACGACCTGTCGAACTGGTACGTGCGCCTCTCCCGGCGGACGTTCTGGCGCGGGGGCATGGGGCCGGAGAAGACGGTCGCCTACTCCACGTTGCGATACGTGCTGGTCGAGACGGCGAAGCTTCTCGCTCCGTTCGTCCCCTTTGTGACCGAGGAGGTCTACAGGAATCTGAAACGGTCTGACGACCCGGAGAGCGTCCACCTGACCGCGTATCCGGACGCCGATCCGTCGGCGATCGACGAATCCCTCGAGGGCGAGATGGACCGGGCGCGGAAGATCGCCGCTCTTGGTCACCAAGCGCGCAATCAAGCGGGGATCAAGGTGCGACAACCGTTGGGACGTGCGATCGTCCGCTCGGACGGGGCAGTCCGCGAGGAGGTTCGCACCCTGCTCGAGCGGGAGCTGAATGTCGAGACGATTGAGTTGGCCGAATCCTTGAGCCCATACTACGACGAGCGTCCGGCGCCGAACTTCCGAACCCTCGGGCCGAGGCTTGGGGCCGACGGTCAGGTGGCGGCAACGTGGATCGCGTCGCAGGATGCGGGAGAGCTGCGCGAACGGTTGGCAGACGGATCGACGACGATCGATCTCGACGGACGCAAGGTCGAGTTGAGGACCGAAGACGTCGTCTACGAGGAGACCCTTCCGGGCGGGTTTGCGCTGGCCCAGGATGGGGCGACGGGAATCCTTCTGGACGGGCGGATCGACGATCGGCTGCGGCGGAGAGGTCTTCTGCGCGAGCTCGTTCACCGAATACAAGTGGCCCGCAAGGAGGCCGGCTTCGAGGTGACGGACCGGATCGTCCTGTCGTACGAGGGAGACGGAGAGCTGGCTGCGGTGATCGAGGAGAACGACGACGAGGTGGCGGCCGAGGTGCTCGCGACCGAGATTGTCGCAGGTGTCTCGTCGGACGTGGAACATCGTGAGGCGTTCGACCTCGACGGTCGGGCGATGACGATCGGATTGCGGCGCGTCCAGTAGGTCACGAGGAGGGGACCATGTCGACCGCGGTGCTCGGGTTGCAGTGGGGCGATGAGGGGAAGGGGAAGATCACTCACCTGCTGGCGCGTGACGCAGACGTCGTCGTCCGATTCAACGGGGGACCGAACGCCGGACACACGGTGATCGATCGTGGGGTGAAGTTCGGCACCCACCTGATTCCGGCCGGCGCATTCCATCCCGGAACCCTGTCGATCCTCGCCGGCGGCATGGTTGTCGATCTCGAGGTCCTGGCCGGGGAGATCTCTCAGATTGCAGATCACATCGGACGTGTGCCGGACCTCATGGTTGCCGAGAACTCGCACCTGATCCTCCCGTATCACCGTCTCCTCGAGGAGCTGGAGGGGAGCGGTGCCCACTTCGGGACGACGCGCCGCGGGATCGCGCCGGCCTATCGGGACAAGGCCGCGAAGGTCGGAATCCGCGCGGGCGACCTCCTTCGGCCTCGCGTCCTCGAGGAACGCATCGATCGAAGGCTTGCCCTCTTGAAGCGACTCTGGCCGGAGAGCGCCGAGATGCAAGCGCTCTCCGCATCCGGATTGGCGACCGAGCTCTTGAAGGCGGCGAAACCGTTGATCGGATCGATCGGGGATGCAACGGGTCGGATCGCGGGGGCCCTCGCTGCGGGGAAGCGGGTGCTGTTCGAAGGGGCGCAAGGGGCGCTCCTCGACATCGACCACGGAACCTATCCGTATGTCACGTCCTCGTCGACCACGTTCGCGGGCTTGGGGAATTCGATCGGCATTCCGAGCCCCGAGGTCACGCGCCGAATTGGCGTTCTGAAGGCGTACACGACCCGCGTGGGCGAGGGTCCCTTCCCGACGGAGATGGGCGATCCGCTCGGATCGGAGCTGCGCGAGCGCGGCGGAGAATTCGGCGTGACCACAGGACGACCGCGACGGTGTGGGTGGCTCGACATGGTGGCGGTCCGACATGCGCTCTTCGTCAACGGAGCGACCGAGATTGCGCTCACGAAGCTCGATACGCTCTCGGGCGTCGAGGAGATCAAGCTCTGCTGCGCCTACGAGCTCGACGGGACGACGATCGACCGCTTCCCGCTCGCTGCCGAGGCGCTCGAGCGGTGCGAGCCGGTCTACGAGGTCCTCTCCGGATGGGGCGAATCGATCGATGGTGCGGGGCGATTCGAGGATCTCGCGACGGAAGCGAGAGAGTACGTACAGCGGGTCGAAGAGCTGACGGCGACGCCGGTCGGCATCGTCTCCATCGGACCGGCGCCGGAGCAGACGATTCACCGGAAGCTTTGACCGGATGCGATGAGGCCGGTACAATCGCGCCTCGATTCATCCTTGACTTGACCCGTAGGGAGACCACCATGCAACGGACGTTTGTGGCGAAGAACGAAGAGATTGGCAAGACGTGGAACCGCGACTGGTACATCGTCAACGCAGACGGGAAGCGGCTCGGGCGCCTGGCGTCCGAGATCGCCGTCATTCTGCAGGGGAAGCACAAGCCGATCTACACGCCGCACGTCGATACCGGCGACTACGTCATTGTGATCAACGCGGAGCGGATCGACCTGACCGGCCAGAAGTGGGACGACAAGCTCTATCAGCGACACAGCGGCTGGATCGGCGGCCTGAAGGAGATCCCGTATCGTCGGCTCATCGAGAGGCGCCCGACGCTCCCCCTTCGAGAGGCCGTTCGAAGGATGCTTCCGAAGTCGAAGCTCGGTCGCCGGATGCTTCGGAAACTGAAGCTCTACGCCGGTCCGAACCACCCGCACGCCGCGCAGAATCCGACCGAGCTGGTCATCTAGCCATCCCGGGACCCGTCCGGCCGACCGACGGCGGACAGGTGTCCATCCCCCTTTAGACAAAGTCGGACGGCCGTCTCGACACCCTTCCTATCGGGTGTGATGCGTAGAACGGTACGCTCTCCACGACTGCAACAGGACCAAAGACGGGTGGTGGGGAGAGATGTCAAACCGCATTCGGTACATCGCATCGTGGACCGTTGTCGCTTTGCTGATCCTCGGGGTCGGACTTGGAGCTGCCGGGCAGAAGGTCGCAGTGTTCGTACAGGCTGCGGCGCCCGTTCCGGCAGCGGACTTGGAGCTTCTGAAGAACTACGCCGCGCAGCGCGCTGCCGTCATTGCCGGCGTCGATGTCTCGACGCCCGGCGAGCTGATGTACGCGCAACGGCTCACCAACACGTACGTTGGGAACAGCATCACGGTGGAAGGAATGCGTCGGCTGGCGCAGACGCTCGACGCACACCACATCGTGATTCTTCGTCTCGTGCGATGGGAGAACCGGATTTCGTACAAGCCGGAGCGTTCCCTGCTTCTGCTCGGAGCGACGTCGTTCCTCGACACGTCTCTCCAGCTTCTGATCAGTCCGCTTGGGTTGCTGTTCGGCATCGACAAAGAGGCGACGGTGGCCCTTCTCGCGACCGTGTTCAGTCCGAGAGGGGACGTGGAGTTCTCCACGACGGTGACGCACGCGGATCGCCCGCTCCTCTCTCTGCTGACGGCCGACCCGCTTGAGGCGGCGAAGGGAGCGATCGACGCGGCCCTCTACCAGATGGCCGTGGCCCTGTGAAAGTGATGAACACAACGCTAAAGGAGGCTCGTGGACAGCGTAATCGGGGTTACAGACGTACGGGGGGTCCTTCTGCTAGAGTGTGGATGAATTCCTCACTTCGATTGACGCGAAAGATGAGTTTGCCAACAAAGGAGGTAGCAATGAAGGTGCGTAAGGTCAATCCGTTTGGCCTTTCCCTCCTTCTGACGGTGGTCGTTCTCCTACTTCCGGCGACGGGGTTGGCCCAAAGCGACGGCTACTACACTGTCAGTCAAGGAGCAACGCAGGACACGATCACGCCCCTGGAGAATCCAGTGGGAGTCGTAGACTTCTACGGGTACGCAGGGAGCGTGGCATCGACCGGCTTCGAGGAGGCGAACACGGCCGTGATGTTCCTCTATCGGGACACCGCGAGCGGTGAGCTTTCTCTGTTCGTCCTTCTCGGCGGAGCCGCCGGGAGCACGGCGGGAGCCGCGTCGATGACGCTGAATGGGGTTCCTGCAGGGGCAGATTTCCAGGTTCAAGACGACAACTTCGACTTCCGAGACACCTGGGAGTTGACCCCTCCGACGGGGACGGTCTCTTGGACGTGGGACGACGGGCTCGGAGATGGAATGGTCCTCGGACCGCTGACGGAAGAGTTCGAGATGACGATCTTCCCGCAGTTCACGACCGGAATCACGCAGGTGAGGTTCCTCTCCGGCGACTTGGCGTTCCCGGATGAGACGATTCTGAACCTGCTCGACCCGATCCTGGTCGAGGGGACGACGAATCGGCCTCCGAACGTCTCGTTCTTCTCTTCGCCGGCCACGCCTCACATCAATGAGCCGGTGACGTTCGATGCGTCGGCGACGTTCGACGCCGACGGCGCAATCGAAACGTATGAGTGGGACTTCAACGGCGATGGTCTGTTCGATCTGACGACGAGCGACCCCCTCGTGACACATACGTACACGACGAGCGGGCTGAAGAGCGTTACGCTTCGCGTAACCGATGCGGCCGGGGCGACCGATCGGGAGACCCTGACCGTTGACGTCGCCGATCTTGCCGTGACCGTGACACGAACGATCTCGACCATCGCGGCCCTTCCGGGAACCACGTTCCTCGTGGTTGTTCGGTTCGAGCCGCAGATGGACCTGGCCGGCGTCGGTCTGCAGGAGAACCTGCCGGTCGGTTGGAAGATCAAGCCGCTGGAGAACGCCGGTGCGGCATTCAAGCGATCGGATGTTCAGTGGGTCTTCATCGATCAGATCAAGGCGCACACGACCAAGGTCATCTCCTACGAGGTCACCGTCCCTGAGAGCGATCAGCTGATCGCGACGACGCTCCCGGTTTGCTTCACGATCACCGGGACCTTCCAGGCGATGACTCCGGCGATGGAGATCCCGGTCGAAGGCGACTCGATGATCGAGATCACGGATGCGCTGCCGCTGAAGACGGCGATCGCGCACCTCGTTCCGCGGATCGGAATCGACATGGAAGACTCGATCGATCTGCGTCTGTCGCAGAAGATCGATCCTCAGCAGCTGACGCGGGCCCTCGAGATGTGGCAGTACAGCGAGGTGATTCCGTGGACCCAGGGCAAGACGATCAACCTCGAGGAGATGAAGGAGCTGTCGGCGTACGCCTACACGTGCACGCCGGTCGATGTCGAACTCCCTCGGGTCCTTGCCGCGAACATCACGGCGGTGCGGACGATCGCGACGCCGGTCCCCTGCAACAACATCCTGCTCAACTACTACGGGCCCGGAGGCGACAAGGCGGCGAGTACGTTCACCGTCAAGGTCGAGATCTGGGCCGACCAGGATCTATACGGGGTCGGGCTGAAGGAGGATCTGCCGACGGGTTGGAAGGTGATCCCGATTGAGAACGGCGGCTTCACCTACAAGGCATCCCGGACGGAGTGGGTCTATCCGACGAAGCTTCCGGCGAACACCATGAAGACGATCATCTATCAGGTCGAGGTCCCTCAAACCGAGGCGATTGAACTCGCGGCGAGCGACCCCTGCTACGCCAGCTCGAACGACCTGTACGGCATTGTGGACAGCGGCCTCCCCTGCATGGAGACACCGGTGACCGGCGACAGCGGAGTCGACGTGAGCGAGTGCGTCTCGGTGCTCGTCGCGATCTCGCGCTGGGACGTCCACAACGATCGGCTCGACATCACGCTCTCGGACAAGATCTCGTTCCAGCAAGTGCAGCGCGCGATCGCGTTCTGGCTTGAGGATGAGATCGTTCCGTGGACGTGCGGTCAGACGGTCGGATACCACATGCTGAAAGAGATCATCGCCTACTGGCTGACCGGCACGAACATCTGCGATCCGCTCCCGAGTGTGCCCGCTGGGCCGTGCGATCCGGATGAGTGGCTCTGTGATCCGTAGGCCGGGCTGACCGGGTGCACTGGGAGATGATACGAATGAGAACGACCAACCACACGGCGAGGGGGATCCCCCTCGCCGTCCTCCTTTTGGTGTTGGCATGCGCATCCTGGGCGGTGATGGGTGAGGGAGCCCTTCGTATCGACCAGGCGATCGCACCGAGTGAGATCTACGTGGCCGGTGGGGACGCCGAGCGCGAGATCGCTACGCTTGTCCTGACTCTGAAGGCAATCGGGCCGACGGACCGGTATCCAATCGACTGCCTTTTCGTCATCGACGCATCGGCGACATCGGACATTGCACAGGCGCGTGAATTCGCATACGACATGATCGACCAGCTCGGGTACGACGACCGCGCCGGTCTGATCTCATACGGGACGACGGCAAGCCTCGACCTGCCGCTGACCAGCAATCACGGCGCGGTCAAACTGGCCATCGCCGACCTTACCGCGAGCGGGAAGTCGGCAATGGGCCTGGCGATGCAGCTCGCCCGCCGCGAGTTCGAGCAGACCGGTCGTGACGAGGCCGTCTTCGTGGAAATCCTGATCTCCGACGGGCAATCGAGCGTGGGAACCGAGCCGGATTCGGAAGGCGAGGCGGCGGCTCAAGCGGGGATCAAGATCGTCTCCGTCGGGCTCGGAACCCTGATCAATCCGAACTTACTCGAGGCCTTCGCGGAGCAGACGGACGGCCTCTTCTTCGAGAGTCCCTCGGACCGAGCGCGCACGGATATCCTGACCCATCTCGACGTGAGAGTCGCCGCTACGGACGTGCGTGTGGAGAAACAGTTGCCCGCTGGGCTCAGGCTGCACGACGCGATCCCGAGTGCGTCGCAGGTGGACATCCATCCGGATGGATCGTCGACGGCGATCTGGCGACTCAGCAGCCTCGACCTTGGGGAGGAGACGTCGATCGAGATCGAGATCGAGGGGACGACCGGCGGCGAACGAGAGACGGACGTCTCTTCGACGGTCACCTACTTCGACTTCCGCGGCGTCCGCCAGATCCAGGAGATTCCGGCGAGAATGCTGACGATCTTGGTTCCGAACGAGCCTCCGATTGCGCTCTTCACGGTCGCGTCGGAGCTGCCGTTGCCGGTGAACCACGATGTCGATTTCGAGGACCTGTCCTTCGACACCGACGGCGACGTCGTCGGATGGGAGTGGGACTTCGACGACGGGACGACGAGCGATGCGCAGAACCCGATTCACCGTTTCGACGAGACCGGGACGTATAACGTCTCGCTGGTCGCAATCGATGAGGACGGGGATCGCTCCGAGCCGTTCGAGGGCGGCCTCACGATCGAGCCGAACAGGGCGCCCGTCGCTTTCTTCGAAATCGAGACGGAACCACCGCTTGACACCCTGGGTCCGATCCACTTCAACGATGCATCGACCGACGACAGCGAGGAAGTCGTTGCGTGGGAGTGGGATTTCGGCGACGGGACGATGAGTCGAGAGGAGAACCCCAAGCACACCTACGAG
>Ga0180432_10001887_pt1 | contig 32295 bp, 29 predicted proteins | sample SS_ome_10_FD_132414 | JGI IMG/M metagenome (GOLD analysis project Ga0180432, IMG submission 132414) | Hypersaline lake sediment archaeal communities from the Salton Sea, California, USA - SS_1_MS_2 metaG | ecosystem: Environmental > Aquatic > Non-marine Saline and Alkaline > Hypersaline >...
AGAAAGCCTGGCCTACGTGGGGTTGCACTGTGTCATTTTCGAGATATTCTAGGAAAGGGCGCTGTGCGGCTGGCAATGGCCTTTGCCGGCAGTTTCGCCTCATCTGCGATGGTCTTCGTGAATCGTGCGGGCTAGTTGGCCTTGCTTCACTTCTTATCGGGAAAGTCTCTATAATCGCGGTGGTGGGGGAGTGATGTAACTGGGAACATACCTGGTTGATACCCGGGAATCGCGGGTTCAAGTCCCGCCTCCTCCACCACATTCCCCGCAGCTAACAAGGGTGGCAAATCACAGAATAGTCGCAAAAAAAATCGTGAAATAACCCTACAATACGGTTTACAAGACCGGCAGCACGACCTATAATACATGTACCGGGTATCAACCAAGGGTGTTGTTCCTACGGGACGGACCCCGCGTATTAGCACGGGAGGGCGGACTTAGAGCCGCCCTTTTGTGCCGTCTGGTGACAGCCCCGCCGCTGCCTAACCCCCTAGCCCCCTTCCCGCACCCACTGCTGCGCAGCGGGTACCCGGAAGGGGGAATCAAAGGGGGATAGGTGGAGGGGTACTGTCCCCCCTTGCGCGCCAGGAAACACCCTCTAGCCCCGGCATTGCTGCAAGGCTAGCTCCACAACCGCTTCCGGCGCGATGGCGCGCAGACAGCGCGGATGCTCCCGGCCCGCGACGACACGCTCAGAGCTATCCCCAGAACCGCCCTTCAGACAGACTGGCCGGTCATTGCAGGGCCGACAGCCGACCTCCCGATTGCCGCTGATAGTCCGGCACAACGGATAGCCGGCCACCCGCAGCGCCGGATCAATCGGGCCGAAGATGCCGACCGCGGGCGTCGCTAGCGCCGCAGCCAGATGCAGCAGGCCGCTGTCGGGGGCGATCAGACAGGCGCACTGCTCAATCAGCGCTGCCGTGGCGCGGATACCCAGACTTCCCGTCAGGTTCCTGGCTGCGAGCGGCCCGTCGCCTGACCTACCGACAGGCGAGACGCCTATCCTACCTATCGAGGTCTCGCGGCGGTCTCCCAGCAGCAAGACCTCAAAGCCGCTGTGAAGTAGTTGGTCCACAACGATGCGCAGATGGGACCGAGGATAAGTGCGCAGCGGGCAACTGGCCCGGAGCTGCACGGCGATGCTCGGGCGCTCACCCAGCAGCCGCCTGGCCCAGCGGCGCTCCTGCTCGGCCACCAGATAGTGCGGCAGCGGTGAGGCCAGCCTCACTCCGGCGGCTCTGGCGAAGATCTCGTGACGCGGGCACTCGCCGGCCAGTTTCGAGGTCTCAGCCAGCCAGTTGAAATCCAGCCACGCCGCAAAGCGGTCGGCCAGGTAATCAGTACCCAGAGCGTGGCAGGCCTGCAAGCCCGCCAGGCCGTACAGCAGCGGCACATAGCGGGCCAGAGTGGCGAACTCGACATGCTTGCCGGCGGCGATCAGCGCCCGTAAAGTCGGCGTGACCATCAGCACATCGCCCAGGCCCATGTTGCGGATCACCAGGAGCTTGTCGGCGTCTCTCAGCAGCGCAGGGCGAAGCGGACGCCAGCCCTCCCGCAGATAGCGGCGCACCTCCCAGGTCTGCACCGTTTGCTCCTGCCCGTGCTTACGCAGGCGGCGATAGAGCGCGGGCGGGCGGAGCTGGAACTTGTCCCCGTGAGCCTCCAGCAGGTAGATGTAGTCAGCAACCGTGTCCAGCGTCACCGGCTGGTGCGGCTCAATCGGCCTGCCGTGGAGGCACCGGGCGGCCCGAAAGGAGTTGCCGTGGCGTAGGATTGCTTGCATCTGGCGAGTATTCACTTTCCGGTGCGAGGGAATCCGGGAGAATAGGTGCCTGCAAGAAACCGAAAAGCCGCCGTTGACAAGCGGCAGGTGATTGCCTAAACTTTGACGAAAGGTGACTCAGTCGCTGACAAAATGAGCGGAAGGTGGTGGCAAGATGAAACGCGGTTTCACCCTCATCGAGTTACTGGTGGTAATAGCCATAATCGCAATTCTGGCGGCGATCCTGTTTCCGGTATTCGCCCGGGCCCGCGAGAAGGCGCGGCAGACCTCGTGCCTCAGCAACCTCAAGCAGCTCGGCCTGGCCTTCCTGCAGTACGCCCAGGACTACGACGAGTGCTTCCCGATGCTGCGCATCTACTACATTGATGCAGGTGGAACTACCCGGACGCTCTATTACCCGTGGGCGCTGGAGCCGTATCACCGCAATTGGGACCTGTGGGCCTGCCCCAGCCGCGACAAGACCGACGGGCCGGGCCAGTACGGGCTGCCCTGCTCGATCTACAAGCAGACGCGGATGAATAGCATTGATGGGGAGAACAGCCCCATCTGCCCCTACGGACGGCCGGTCAAACACGCCGAGCTGAAGACGCCGGCCGAGACGCCGCTTTTGGCCGAGTGCGCCTCGATCTGGCGCGATAATCCCTCCTACGCCAAGGACACCACCGGCTCCTACCGCGCGATGCCCTACGAGATGTCGGCATGGCGCGGCGGCTGGGGCCACTATGCGGCACCGCACAACGACAACCGCAACATCCTCTGCTGCGACGGCCACGCCAAGTGCTACGCCTGGCAGGCCGAGGCGGGTCTGCGGCTGTGGTCCACGTGCCCGTTTTTGGATAGCGGGTAGGGGCCCAGGCATCTTGCTTGCCTATGGCTTTGGCCCAACCCCGACAGGCAAGGATGCCTGTCGTCCAGGAAAAGGTTGTTTGTAGGGGCGCAGGCATGCGCCCCTACAGTTTGGTATCCTCGTCGTAAGGAGGGGCCGGCTGAGCGTAGCGAAACCGGCCCGTTAACGGCAGCCCTCACCCTAACCCTCTCCCAAGGGGAGAGGGGATAACGGCGCCTAACCCCCTAGCCCCCTTCCCACACCCGCGCTCTGCGCGGGTACCCGGAAGGGGGAATGGGCGATAGGTAAAAGGGGACAGTCGCCCCTGGGTAGGCCAATAACCTCGGGCTAGAAAGCCCGAGCTACGCGAGGGTATTTGGGAGAGGCACGGCAACGCCAACGCCCGCCTAACCCATCCAACCATCCTAACCCCCTGTCCCCCTTCCGGGTACCCGCTGCGAAGCAGTGGGTGCGGGAAGGGGGAAGCAAAGGGGGATAGGGGGATCCGTCTAGCCGCCGACGGCGACGTTGACCGCTAGTACCACCGCATCGTCGGCCTCGAACTCCACCGCCACCCGCGTGGTCACCGCGTAGATGTTGACACCCCGCAGCACGTCCTTGTCCTTCTCGATGCGGATGTCGCGGTGAATCCCGAAAATCAGATTCTCACGCGGTGTCAGGAAGCAGTAGCTCAGCTCCGGGCCGGCCTCGTATCCCAAAATCCCCTCGCAGTTGGTGGGAATTTGCGACACCGAGACCACCGGCACGCCCATGTACGGGGGCACCTGCCCGGACAGCAGCGACTCGTCGCCGGCAGCACTGCCGCGATCGGCGAAGGTGTCATGCCAATCCTGAGCCGCCGTCGGAGCGCAGTAGTAGCGCAGGTCGGCGTAGTTGCGCTTGTACTTGTCCGGCAAGGCCCGGAACATCATGCCCAGGCCGGACTTGTCCAGCGTAGCGCCCTCCAGGTCAACCACATTGCCCTCATCGGCCAGCACGCGCCAGCCGTCCAGGCCCTTGAGGTAGTCATCGGACGAGCCGGTGTCGCCCTGGATCGCCAACTCCTCCAGGTCGGTCGCGGTCTGCTTGGCCATCACCCGAATCACGGTGTCTTCGAGGTTGTCGCCGGCGATGCTGTCTTCCATAGCCTCGAAGGTGATCTCAAACGGGGTGATGATGTCAGTGGCCGTCAGCGTGACCTTGGCGAAGCTGGGGGTACTGAGGGTCTCGGGAGCCACCCCTTCGCTCTTGAGCTGGCTGACCCGTCCGCTGGTGGCGATCTTGTCCAGCTCAGCCACAGCCGAGCGCATCCGCACCACCCGCGCCTGCTTCAGCATCACTGACTGATCTACCACCATGTCCGTGAACTTGTTGAACTGCTCGGTATTGAGAAGCCCTCCAGAGGCGAGGGCGTCGGTATCAACGGTCTTTTCCAAAAGCTCCTCTGTATTCAATCAAAGCACTCCTTTCCAGGTTACGTGTTGGTCGTTCGTTGATTTGGTCTGTCCGGGTATGGCCTGAGGCCGCCCGGGAGTTACGTCTTGCGGCGCCTCGGGCGGTGAGACCTCGAGGTCCTGACTGAGCTGGTCCACCGCCGCGCTGAGGCTGTCAACCTGCTTCTGCAGGCGGTCGAGGAGAGCGGCGGGGTCGTGGTCAGATGATTGTGGGCCGGGTACATGTTCCTCTAGCCCCTTAGCCTCATTCACTCCTAGGGACTGGGTATCGGCTCTGGCTTGGTCCCTCACCCCTGACCCCTCTCCCTGGGGGAGAGGGGAATCAAAGGGGTGAGAGGATATAGAGTCTGTAGCCTCGGTCCTGCCTTGCTGCTGGGTGCCGCCGAAGGGCCATATCTTCTGGCAGGCCTCGACGATCGTCTTGCCCAGCCGAGTAAAGATGGCTTCATCGGGGACCGCTTCGCCGGTCACCGCTTCGGGTAGCGCGGATGAATCGCCCGTACTCTCAGCAACGGGCATCTCCTCCAGGACCGCCTCGGCGGCCTTGGCCATCGCGGTCAGATACGTGTCCGGATTGGCGGCCTGCGTGGGCCGGCACACGGCGATATGGTCGAGCACCACGTCATCTATGTACTTGACCTGCCGGCCGGCTTCGGTGTCGAAGTCCCAGTGCGCTTTGAGTACGCGCCCGCCCACACTAAGGCCGTACTGCTTGCCGAGCTTGAGCCGCTCGTACAGGCGCGCGGCCTCCGGGTTGCCGGGCTCCAGATAGCCGGCGACGCGGAACTGGTCGTTGTCCACCCAGCACTTCTCGACAATGCCGAGCTCCTGTAGGACGCCGGCGCTATGCGAGGGCAGCAGATCAATGCCGGTGTACTGCTGCATCTTCTCGATAGCTGTCGAAGTCAGCCGCTCGGCCTGGCGGTCGAGGCTGGTGGAGGCGGCCACGCCCTCAAAGCGCAGCGCCCCCTCGCCGTCCTGCCAGGTCTTGAGCAGCGGTATGGTCAGGCTAAACTGCCCATGATTTTGCATAGATTCACCTCCAGTGGATTGCTAGAAAAAACGACGGAGTCGGACTGGAACCGCAGTCATGCGGCTTTCGAGGGGTTGAAGCTATACGCTGGGGTCGTTGGTCGTGATGGAGGGGCCTGGCGCAGAAAGCTGCGCGGAGCGGAGCTTTCAAGGCTGGCCCAGCCGTTGGGCGTTTGGCCGTGCACATTTCGGGGAAACAGCGTTGTGCGCGGGCCGGCCTCCTTGCGGCTCGGCAAGCTCGCCGCAACTCGACACGGCCCCTCCAACGGCTATCGAGTCGGGCTGAAAGCCCGACCCACGAGGTTATTGTTGTGATGGCAGATTCACCGGTCCGTCACATCTAGTATGGAAGCTGTATGGAAAGGCCCTCTATTCTTCCGGTTCTGCCCCTTCGCTGTCGTCCTGATCGCTGTCGTCTCGCTCCAGCGGCAGCAGGCCCTGCTGGGCGCGGATCTCGTTCACCGTCCAGGCCCCAATCTCACTGTAAATCCTCGCCACCTCCGCCTCCTGTAACGCCTCCGTCAAGTCCATCTCCCGGAACCTAAACTGCCAGTCGCCAATCCCCATCTCGTTGCGAATCATGGAGTTGATCCGAAACTCCACGCGCCGCTGCTCGGGCCGTACCACCTGCTCCCGAAAGGTCTTATCCTGATCCGTGGCATTGGCGCGGTTGGAATCCTCGATGATCGTGACCTTCGCCGGCGGCACCCGATGCACCATCAGCACCTCGTCGCGATTCTGCCGGTGATACTCGATGAAGCCGGCCTCCTCGTTGGAGTTGACCGTCAGCGGCTCGATGCGGACCTTGGCATCGGTGCCCGGCGCCTCTAAAACCAGCGTCTTATGGGCCTGGCCCTTGATCTCGCTCTCCATGTAGTGCTGGATCTGGTTGAGCAGGCCCTCGGAGAGCCGCGCGCCCTCGACGATGATCGCCAGGCGGGGCACGGCATTGTGCTCGAAGAAATCAAGATTGTACTCGCAGGCGGCCTTGTCACCCAGCATCGCCGAAAGCGCCGGGATAATGTCCGGCACGCCGTAGTAACTGGACTGGGGGGTGTACTTGTAGAGCTGCAGCAGCTCGTTCTGCACCAGCCCGCTCTGCTCGTCAATGCGCTCCTCGGAGCCGAGTGCGCGGAAGTGGCGCTTGCGGCCCTCGCGGACCTGGACATAGCCGTTATGATCGGCCCGCACCCGGATCGTCACCGCCGGCACGTGATAGAAGCCGTCAATCTCGCCCCGGCTGTTACGGGTGAGCTCGAGGTAGCCGTTGCCCAGACACTCCACATCGGTCCAGACCGCGCGCATGATCTCGGTGAAGGTCATGTCCGGGTTGCAGTTGGCGAAGAGATGCTCGACAAGCTGCAGGTTGGCTTCCGCGGCCTGAGTTTCATCACCCACCGGCACAAAGCGGTAGCCGAGGCCGACGATGTTGGTGACCTTGGCGTCAACGCAGGCTTTGTGGGCCGGATTGGTCTCGTACAGCGAGGCCAGGGCCTCGAGGTTGTAAGGCGGCTCGATGACTTCGCCGGCGGCATAGGCCTGCTTCCAGGCGGCTTCGGCGAGCTGCTGGGACTTGCCGGGCTCCGCCCCGACCATCGCCTTGGCGATGGTGGGGGGCTGGGTCGAGCCGACGATATGAGCTTTCATCAGGACTTCTGGCATTTGGCAATCCTCCTGACCTGCACTTGTGCAGGTGCCCGCGTTTCGCGCGGGTATCCGAGCGGGCAAAGCAGGTGCACCCGCGCCAGACCCACTTGACCCACTCCTGCGGAGTGGGTGTCCGAGTGGGTACCGCTGGGCAGCCGATAAGGCCGAGGGTGCGGGCGAACCTATAAAGGGAAAAGCCCCCCACAAGCGCGGGAGGCCGGGATACGGCTGGAAGGCCTAGAAGCAATTTCAAAGCCTGGTTGTCCGACACTTGCAGCGTGGTGAGCCGCTACCTAGCCAGGGGACAGTCCCTTAAAGGGCAGTCCCCCTATACTCGCCACGTACCGCTCTAACCTTCCTGGACGACAGGCTTCCTAGCCTGTCGAGGCCTCTGTGAAGGGCACCGGCATGGACAGGCAGGGGCACCCGTGCGCAGCATGGGTCACCTGTCCTCCAGGATAGAGTTTCTGGTGGGGAGTTGTTAGCTACTGCCTTGCCTGTTCGCTCCTCTAACGCCCCAACCTGAGCAGTTACGCGCCATAATGGGAATCTAGTTGCAGCGAAGCGCGAGCTGATTTCCGGCCATTTCGCGCAGTAGTTGAGATGGAAGGCGTCACACCACATGCCCGTGGAGGAGGCCGGTGGCGGTGGCCAGCAGCGCCTCCGAGACCGCCCCCGCTACCGCGTCCGTCACGTCCTTGCTGCCGCCCCGAGGATGATCCACCTTCTGCTCGCGGATCACCTCCAACTGCGACGCCTCCTCGAAAAACGGCGCGTAGTGGTAGAGCTTCAGCCGACCCTCCTGAGCCAGCTCCTTCAGCATCTGGTAGCGCGAGAGGTCGCGGTCCACCGAGACCGTCTTCACCGCAAAGCCCCGACGGCGCAGAATCTGCTGGCTGTCGGCGCTCTGGAAGCCGTCATAGCTGACGCCGGCGATGTTGAAGCCGCGCTCGCGCAGGGCGATGATGAACTCGCGGACGTGGGCCAGGTTGACCTCCCCGCCCGGCGGCGGCATCAAGCGCGTCATCAGCTCGACCGTAATGACAGTGACCGGCTCGGCGGAGCAGTTGGAGGACTCTGCGGCCAGGCGAGACGCCTGTCCTACTGACGGCGGCGAAGAGGCGTGCGAAGCGGGAGCAGAGGGGGCAGACCGCCTCACCCCCGCCCCCTCTCCTTCGCTGCGCTGCAGGAGAGGGGAGAGAGGCCTGAGCTGCTCCGTCGAAAAAGTTTCTTGAAGGGGGTCCAGGGGGAAAGTTCTTGGCAAAGAAGTTCCCCCCTGGTCGGCTACCGCCATCGCGATGCCGCAGGCGTCGTGGCGCAGGCCTAAGTCCACGTGCACATACCGCGGGCGCGTATCGCCCCGCGCCTGGAACCAGTCCTGGAGCTGCAGGTGCTCGTCAATCACCGGATGGCGCAAGCGATCATTGCAGGCCGCATACAACGGCTGCATATCCGCAAACAGGCCATGATATGCGCTCTGCGGTACCGCGGCCAAGTCGCGCATGGCGCGGTCGGGATCGCGCTGGAAGTCATCATAGTACTCGGTCGGGATGCGGCGGCCCTGGTGCAGGAAGCTAGGGCCAGCGAAACGGTCCGGCGGCTTGACCTCCCACACCGCCCGGCGCGAGGCGAAGATGCGCGGATTGCTCTCGGCCTCCTTGAGCTTGGTCTCGATGAAGTCGCTGGTGTGCTTGGGCGAGGAGACCATCAGCAGCAGCCCCCGGTTGCCGAAGCGCGACTTGATGCGCCGCTGCAGGGAGGTGTAGATCTCGTCGGCGCTCTGCCGGCGACCGTCCTGGGTCTCCATCAGCCATGCCGCCTCGTCAATCACCGCCGCGAGTACGTTATAGCCCAGCACATAGGTGTCGCTGGAGTTGCCGGCGGCGATGCGCAGGTTCTTATTGAAGTCCAGCCCGTCCTGCCGCTCGCCCTCCAGCTTGCAGTTAGTGCGGAACCAGGGCGAGCGCTTGACCAGTTGGTAGATGTCGGAGAAGATGACACTACGCACCTGGCGGGAGCTGGGGCCCATGATGACTAAGGCGATCGGACTGCCGGGGGAGAGGCGGAAATGCTGCTGGGGATCGCGCAGGCACAGGACCAGATAAGCCATATAGAGGATCGCGAGGCTGGCCAGGTACGACTTGCCGGAGCCGATGCCCCAGCACAGCACCACTTCGTCGTATGCGCCCGAAGCCTCCCGAGGCGTCTCACCGAAGATCCGCTGCAAGGTCGCCAGGACCTCGGGATAGACATCTTCGGCCAGGTCGAGGTACAGCGGGCTGCGGACGAACTCGGTGATGCCGGCGGGGGGCTGAGCATACTCTTCCAGCAGCGCCGCCCATTCCTCATCCCAATTCGCCAACCGCTGCGAAGCTAGTTCCAGTTGCCGCCGCAGCTTGGCGTATCGCGTCTTTGGTTTTTTGCCGCTCTTGTGCTTGCTCAAATCTGCTGATAATCTCCTCTAGGCCCAGTTCGCCATTGGAGCCATCAGGCGACTGGTCGGAATCATCCTGTCGCTCAGCCTGCACCTCCACCAGCATCTGCATCAGCTTGAGGTACTTGTCCACCAGCTCGACATCGGTCTTCTCCTGCCAGTCGCTGTTAATCAGGCGCTCCTCGAGGCGCCGGGCCATGGCGTTGATGCGCTCGTAGATGTCGCAGCTAAGCAGCCCGTAGAGCCGCTGGGGCAGCCCGCGGTCGGCCACCTGGCGGATGCGCTGGGCGGCCTGGCGCTGATAGGCCCGCAGCCGGGACTCATCGGCGACAATGCCCTGCTCGCGCAGTAGCTCCTGGGCCTGTTGCAGGGTCGGTACTGCGGCCAGGGCGGCGTAGATATATATCTTGTCAAGCCAATCGGTCGCGCCTTGGGACAATCGGTTTCACCTCCGGCTGGGCTAAAGCAGCGGGAGGGAACTTTTTTCAGAAAGTTCCCCCCCGGCCCCCTTCAAAAACTGCATAAACTGGTATAATAGGGCCACTATGACAGATAAAGATAAGCCCGATGATGATGTCCTGAATATCGAACTCGAGGACCTCGACGAGGACGCGGAGCCGCCAGCCAGTAGGGGATACCCGGCAACGCCCGGCGGCGATGACGATGCCCTGGTAATCGAGGTCGAGGACCTGGACGAGGAGCCGCAGCCGGCCGGCTATCCCGCTGCGGCCGGCGACTATCCGGCGGTGCAACCGGGCAGCGGCTATGACATGTACGCCAAGGCCAAGAAGAACCCGGTGGCGGCGATCTTCGGCAACCTGATGCTGCAGATGTTCATCGCCGGCCTGATCGGTGGGGCGCTGGCGGGCCTGCTCAATGAGCTTTGGTACGAGCGGGCCGAGGGCGCGATCGGCACCTACACGGTGGTGATGATCTTCACCGCCGTCGCCGGCGGGCTGATCGGCGCCGCCTTAGGTGCTACCGACGGCCTGCTCACCGGCGTGTACGCGAAGATGGGGAAAGAGGCGGGGCTGGGGCTGCTCGTCGGTGCCGCCGGCGGAGCCCTGGCCGGCCTCGTCGCCCAGTTCGCCTTCGCTCTGATCGGGCCGGACCTGAGTCAACTGACGCTGAAACTGATCCTGGCCCGCACCATCGGCTGGGCCCTGGCCGGCATGGGTATCGGCCTGGCCCAGGGCGTCCGCTACTTCAACTTCAACCGCATCCTCAACGGCCTCGTCGGCGGCGCCGTCGGTGGCTTTGTCGGCGGGCTGTTGTTCGACCCCATCACCGTCGTCACCGGCGGAGGCGCGGCCAGCCGCATCCTCGGCCTGGCGGTGATCGGAGCCGTCACCGGCGCGGCGATCGGGCTACTGGAGGAGGTGCGCAAGGAGGCCTGGTTCACCATCGTCGAGGGGCCGCTGACCGGCAAGGAGTTCATCCTCTACAAGCAGACCACCAGCATCGGGTCGGCGGGCTACTGCGACATCCCGCTGCTCAAGGACCCGCACGTAGCGCCACAACACGCACAGATTCAGCAGTCGGGCAATGCCTTCATGCTGATCAGTCTGGCGGGGGCGGAGGCGGTGCTGGTCAACGGGCAGCCGACGGCGCGGCATTCGCTCAACAGCGGGGACCTGGTGCACATCGGCGCAACGGCGTTCTTCTACCAGGACCGGGCGGTGGAAGCAAACCAATATACGCAATAACAGCCGAGCCAGCGAGGGCTTGTCTTGAAAGGCTCTTTGTCCAACAAGCGCACGCCCACATAAGCGCCCACATCGGAGGTCCTGCTGATGAGGATTGGTCTGTTCGTGGACGGTAGCAACATGTTCTACGCGCAAAAAGGCACCTGGCAAATAGACTTCGCCCGGGTTTACGACCACTTCTCGAGCTTTGGCGAGATTACCGAAGCTTACTACGTCACTGGGTCCCCACCATACTCACAAACAGAGCAGATAGAGAAGAACCGGGGTTTCTACACCTACCTTACCAATAGTGGCTATACCGTCATCACGAAGGAAGTCAAAATTATCAAGGGCGACGATGGGCAAGATAACTACAAAGCTGACCTGGACGTTGAAATGACGATGTCCATTATGGCCGGAATGGGGAACTACGACACCGCGATCTTGATGACCGGGGACAGCGATTTCGCGCCCTTAGTGGACCATTTGAGGGCTAACGGAAAGCAAGTGTGGTGTGTTGCAAGGAGAGATATGGTGAGCTACGAAATGCGCAATAGCGCCAACCGGTTCATCGAGCTTGACGAATTGAGGGGGAGCGTGAGGCGGTTGGACAGTAAGTCATAGCAGGCGCAAAAAAGCATACGGACCGCTAAGCGGTCCGTATGCTGTGTTCATTGTAGGCTCGTCATAGGTATGGCTCGAGCCTCTTATTGTAGGCCCCTTATAATCTTTTCTGGGGCCAACTATTGCAGTTGAGCAGCCAAGTACTAGGATACCCGTTTCGCACTTTCGGTAAACAGCAGCACTACTAGACGATAGTATAATGGTAACTGCATATCATGCTGGTGTCAAGGCTTAACTGAGCCTCTTCGCCAAGCTATAGATCAAGGCATATCCCCGCTATTGATATTCATCGGCACTAGGAAATGTCTTCTTGATGGATTCCGCTCAGTCGAGGTAATCATCCGAGGGGCCGCCGGTGCTGCTATAGAAGAGCTCGGTGAGGTCGGCCGCGTCCTCGATGTGTACCAGACCGTTGCGGATTTCGTCGCGACAGAGCCTCCGCAGCACCGTTCTCGCCTGACGGCGCACGCATGTAGCCACGAAGGCCTGCGGGTGCGCTACCGTTGCGATCACGGGTATCGCCTCCAGCACGAGCAGACGCACCTCCTGAGCCACGTCCTGCCAGCCACAACTGCTGGGCTTGAGTTTTTGCCACTCGAGGTAGGACGCGCGGCGGATTAGCATATCCCACTTGAGGATGAAGTCGAGGGCTGGGGCCGCGGCTGATCTGGTGTGATTCATTTTCATTGCCTCTCACTAGTAGAGTCGACACAACGAGCGCGTTTTACAATGTGCGCCACAAAGATTTCACAAATTTCTTTGTAAATCCCGGATTTCGAGGGCAAGCATGACAACAGCATTCCCCAGGAGGACAGGTGACCCGCTTCGCGGGTACCCCGCCTGTCCAGGCCGATGGCAGGGGTCGCGACAGGCGGATGCCTGTCGTCCAGGTTCTAGGCCGTGAGGATAACGGCAGGCCTCACCCCCTACCCCTCTCCCACACAGGGAGAGGGGCAACGACAACGGCACCTAACCCCCTAACCCCCTTCCCTGGTAGGGAAGGGGGAATCGAAGGGGGATAGGTCGGCTCCGCAAGGCTCAACGACAACGGCACCTACCCCCCAGCCCATCCCGACACGGGCTATCCATTACCCAAACCTAGGGCCTCAAGGTTTTCTGCCGTTGTCGTACTGGAGGGGCCGTGTCGAAGGACGATTTCGCGCAGCGAAAGCGACCTGAGGCCGGCCCGCGCACTGCCATCAGGCCGCGTAAGAATGACGCCGTTGCTGCCAGCACCTGCCCAGGACTGCCGATCGGCAAGTTGACATAAGTGACATTATAAGCTATTGCCAACCACTAGCCCGCGCGCCAGACCAGGACCTCCCTCGCCTCGCGCCCCAGAATCGCCTCCCGGAAGGTCATCACCGGCCGCGGTGCCACGCGCGGCCCACCCTTAGCTAGCAGGACCTCAAGCAGCACCTCCGGCAGCCGCTCCAGCGCCGCGCCGACCGCCTGCTGCGAACAGCCTAACCGGGCGCTGATTTCCGCCTGGCTGTAATCCGCCCAGTAGCGCAGATAAAACAGCACCCGCGCCCGCGCCGGCAACTGCCGCACCGCCCGCTCCAGGTCCCACTGGCTGGTGAGCAGGCTGAAGCGCGCCGGATATGACCATACGTTGCTCGCCGACCGCACCTTGCGCAACCAGTTGGAGCCCACAAACCCGGCCCGGGTCAGCTCGTACAGCTCGGCGTAGTCCTCCAGGCATCTGCGGACCTTGTCCAGCGTCCAAGGACCTGCTCCCGATTCGTTCATGCCAATCTCCCTTCGAACAGATGTTCCCAGATGCCGATTCTACCCACCTAGCCGCAAACTAACCTTCCAGTAACCGGGAAGCTAGCCACATACTCCGTACAAGATGGTCCAGGCCGCCAAGCAATGTCAGTTGCGGGAACTTAGTGCGCCGGAGTGAAGGGCTACGCGGTGCGAAGCAAAAAAGACCGAAGCGGGAGGTGCGCTCCGCGCTTCGGCCTGTGGGTCTTGCCCAGGTGCCGATGAACTGGCTTGTCCGGATGAGGTCAGGGGAGGGGGACAGTCCCCCAGGTCCAGGAGGGCGCTAGTACTCACTTGAGTAACTACACGCAATAATGGCTTCCTGGAGGGCAGGCATCCTTGCCTGCCCAGGCCGACGAGGTGCTTTCGCGGAGTTGCGCGAGTCAGTACTAGCTACTGAATAGAATGTGCTTGACCGAGATCTGGGCGATCCTGTCGTCGCCGCGCATCGTGACGGTGACCTTGCCGCCGGCTTTGCGGACCGCGCGGACGATGCGGATCAGCTCGCGCTCTTCGTCACGGAGGCCCTCGCCGGGCGGATAGCTGGGGCTGGCGGTGGCGGTCTGCTGGGCGGCTGCCATAAGGCTGGCTCCTCGTGCACGGCGGCAGACTGGAAGTCTGCCCCACGGGTGTAAGGGTCCGGAGTTGCGCCTGTCCTACCTATCCCCCGTTCCCCCTTCCCTGGCAGGGAAGGGGGGCAGGGGGGTTAGGCAGTCAGCGGGCGCGAGGCATAGTATCTCGATTACTAGAGTCTTTGGAAAGGGGGTTTGGGGGAAGACTTTTCTGCAGAAAAGTTTTCCCCCAAGACGTTGCCGTCAGCGTTCGTTCGCCGGCTAGCCGCTAAGCCGGCCGTGGGGTAAGCTCTATTGCTCCGGCGCGAAGAACTCGATGGTCTCCGGGGCGTGGGTGCGTAGGAGGGTCTCGACTTCCTCAAACACGCGGGCGCGGAGCCGCTGGTAGCGCATCAGGGCGGCTTCCTCGGAGATGTCCAAGCGGGCGGCGATATCGGCGAAGGGAATGCGGTGATAGAAGCGGGCGCAGAAGAGCCAGGCCACCGGCGGATCGAGCTGGGCGATGACCTGGTGGAGGGTCTCGTGAACCTGCGCGGCGCGGCGGAGTTGCTCGAGGCGAATGACTGCCGCCGCCGGATCGGCATCTTCAGCCGCCGGCTCCTGGCCGCCGGCGACTAATTCCGCGAGGGGAACTGGTGAAAGACTTTGGCCGTGCTTGTTGGCATGGTCAATGTGGAGGTTTCGCAGGATGCGATCAACCCAGGCCTTGACGCCGGCGTGAGTGCGGATGCGCACTTGGTTAACACAGCGGTAAGCCTTCTCAAAACATGCCAGGATTTGGTCTTCTTCTTCGGGGGTGAGGTTGGGGTTCTGCAGCCGTGAAGCGAGCTCTTGACTAACAATGGCGCGCAGGGTTGTCTCCATCGCACAATTCACGGCGGGGGGGCCTCCTATTATTGGGTACTATAATAGACGCCGCAATTCCATCAACCTAACGCGCCGCCGGACAATTAGCCGCCGCCCGTTGAGTCGGTTTGCCGCAGGCCGCAAGCGACTACCCGGGGCCGCTCAGTTGTCGGCCGCATCCGGCGATCCGCAGTTGCCCTCCGTTCGCGGATAAACCAGACGGGCCACCACCTGCAGCGCTACGTGCAGGGCGGCCTGGCGGGAGGCCGGCTCGTCCTGACCGGCTGCCAGATATTTCGCCTTGGTCAAGGCATAGGCCTGCTCACTCCATCGTTGAATATCGTTGTCGCTCGCCGGCGAGGCTGGTTGGGCCGCAAGCTCTGCCAGCACCAAGTCACAACACTGTTCCTGCAGGTCGAGTGTTGTGCTTCGCCGTGCCCGGGAGGCCGGCATTCTAATCGCCCCTTTGTCCTTTGTGTAGTGAACGCTGCTGCGCCTATTGCTTCTCCCCCGGTCATACTGTGAATCGTTCTGCGTCTCGAAAGGTTGTTCGTCTCCCTGCTTATATAGACACCTTTGGAGGTGAAAGCCAACGCCTTATCTCAAGATTTCTGGAGTTTATGTCAATATATTGTCAGGTTTTGGCGGCCCTTACCCTAGCCCCCTCTCACCCACGCCTGCGGCGTGGGTACCCGGGAGAGGGGACAACAGCAAGACCGCAACAGCGGCACAAAGCGGCCTGCCAGGCAGGATTCTCGAAAGCTCGCAGCGAAGTTGTCCGCAAATGCCATGCCCGCGAAAGGACCCGCCGCAAATGCACCCCTGGAGCTTCGTCCACATCACCGATATTCACGTCGGCTCGCCGAAATCGTTCCGCTTCCGGCCCTCCTGTAACGAGAACTGGGACACCGCTCGCCGGCAAATCATCGAAATCAACCCCGAGCTGCTGCTGGTCGGCGGCGATGTCGCCCGCGACGGCACCCTCCACCGCTATGAGCTGGAGGCCGTCAAGCAGGACCTCGAGGCCCTGCCCTGCCCCTACCACGTCGTCCCCGGCAATATGGACACCGGCAACAAACATACCGAGGTCCAGGGCCCCAACAATGACCGCGACGACCTGGCGCTGAACCTGACCTCCGCCAACCTCCAGCACTGGGAGGCGGTCTTCGGCCCGGCGCAGTGGAGCTTCGTGCATAAGAATGTCCGCTTCTCCGGCTTCTGCGATATGACCCTCGGCTCCGGCCTGCCCGAAGAGCAGCCGCTGTGGGAATGGCTGGAAGCCGTCGCCGCCCTGCCGCGCTCCCAGTACCATGTCTGGATGATGCACTCGGCGCTGTTCGTGGATGACCTGCATGAGCCCAACTGGGATATCAGCGACCCCGCAGGCTACCGCAACTGGTATTTCGCCATTGACGAGCCGCAACGCAGCCGCCTGATGCAGGTGTTCAAGGCCAGCGGGGCGAATCTGGTCCTCAGCGGCCACGTCCACTGCCGCAAGACCCACTTCGCCGAGGGCATCCGCTTTGACATCGGGCCCTCAACAGCCTTCCCGCAGTGGGGCGACCGCTGGCCCGACGGCGACGATACCCTGGGCTTTCTGAAATACGACATAGGCGACGGTGGCATCGAGTGCAACTTCGTGCCCTTGCGCGAAGTCTCCCAACGCAAAGACGGCTACGGTCCGGGCGGCCACCCTCTGCCCCACCTGCGCGACTACTCCATCGCCTGGGAACCCGGCGGCGAGCCGACAGTGTAAAGGCAACGGTCTGGGGGGAAACTTTTTGGAAAAAGTTCTCCCTCACCCACTCCTTCGGAGTGGGTACCCGCCCCTCTCAAAAACTTTGATTAAAGGGGAATCACAAGATAGAGGGGCGAATCAGCTACCTGGAACGGGACCACGGGAGCACACAAGGATCTTTTGCGTACCTGCGCCAAAGCCCTGGGTGAGCCGTGCCTGTCCAAATTACCAGTCGGAGGACGGTGAGCTTGATGAAGGCAACGATACGAGCGGCTGTTTTAGCAATGATCTGCTGCAGCCTGCTGGCGACCGCAGCAGCGACTTGGTCCGACCAACCAGCCCAATCACCGCAGGCTGTCAATATGCTCTACGCCCAGCCACCCCGTGCCGCTACCAGCGTAGATGACGCCGCGCTTGCGGCCCTCGTGCCACCAGGTTGGGCCATCACCGATAAGCTGGCCTGCCAGCTCGACGGCCAGGGCCCTAGCGAGCTAGCCGTAGTCATGTGCGCCGAGGACCCGGCTCAGGCCGGCAGCGAATGGTGGCTGCGCTACAACGGCCCCTCCAAGGTGCTGATCCTCAACGCGCAAGCGCCCGGCGCCGAACCCCTGGCCGAGTTTTACTTCCGCGGCTGCGCCCCGCCACCTAGCGCCGAATATTCTCTGCCCGCCGCGATGTTCACCGAGGACCTCAACGGCGACGGCCTCGTCGAGCTGCTGGTGCGCACCCAGGAATATGCCGGCGGCTCCGGCGGCTGGGTCCACACCAACCTGATCAAGTGGTACCTCGGCGCATATAAACACGCCGGCGAGTTCGGCGTCGAGGAGCTGGGCGGGCTGTACTTCCTGGACCTGCACGAGCGCACCCCCGGCCGCGAAGTCGTAGCCATGCACTTCATCTGGGAGGAGGGCGAGGCCCACTTCGAGCCCCACCGCTACCGGGCACATATGTTCGGCTGGGCCAACGGCTACTATGTGGTGATCGGGGACCTGGATACCAAGTCCAAGTACGACAGTCCCGACGCCGCCTTCGCCAACCTGCGCAAGTACCTGTGGAAGAAGTGAGACCAAGCCGGCCGGCAACGGCGGCCCTCACCCTAGCCCTCTCCCAGAGGGAGAGGAAACAACGACAACGGCAACGACCAGGACTGTGGGGACAATGCAGTGCGGCCCGCCAACGGCGTTCTGTGGCATGGCACCGGAGGCCCTGAATGAATACTCCCAAAATCGTCGCGACGCGCACCCTCTCCGTTCTGTCCCCCGAACTGGCCGAGGCCGTCCGCACTATGCGGATGCGCCATGCCATGTTCGAGACCGACTGCTTCCGCACCGTTGACGACCAGGGCCCCCGCAGCGTGCCCAGTGAGATCCCTCGAATCAAAGTCCGCCGCCACCGGGTCTATACCGGCGCGGGCGAGGCCGGCACCTACAACCACCACTCGCAGCTCGCCAGGTTCCAGGGCCGCTACTACTTCGCCTGGTCCAATAGCGAGGTCTATGAGGACTACCCCGGCCAGAGCACCATGCTGGCGGTCTCGGATACGGGCGAGCAGTGGTCGCAGGCGCGCTGCGTGGTCCCGGGGGATTTCGCCGGCGGCCTGCTGCGCTGGACCACCGGTCTCTACGCCGATGAGGTTCGGCTCTACCTGTTCGGAGTCGCCCATTACGCCACCCTGGATGCCACCGTGCCGGGGATGCGGCGGTTCGAATGGGGGCGCTCGCGGCTGGATCTGCACGTCAGCAGCGATGGCGAGAACTGGGAGGCCCATGAAGGCATCGCGGGAGATAAGACCTTCATCTTCGAGGCGCCGCGCCTGACTCAGCAGGGCCGGCTGCTGTGCGGCGGGACCCAGGATGGGCAGCCGGTCGCTCTGTTCTTCGACCCGGAAGACCTGACCGCCCCGCCACAGACCGTGCGCATGCCACAGCCGGAAGCCACCGCCGATTTCCCCTACGGAGAGACGAGCTGGTATCAGAACTCCGAGGGGCTGATCGTGATGTGGTTCCGCGATGAGGCCCAGTCGCTGCGGCTGTTCGCGGCTATCAGCGAGGACGGTGGGCTGAGCTGGTCGCCGCCGCTGCTGAGCGACTTTCCCGATTCGATGTCGCGGGTGCGGGCCGGCAGCCTCCCCGACGGCCGCTGCTACCTGATCGGCAACGCCTACCCGAAGCTGCTGGACCGCTCCAAGCTGATGTGCGCTATCAGCGATGACGGGCTCGTCTTCGACCGCATGTACATCCTGCTCGATGATCCGACGGCCCAGCGGGCCTTTGGGCTGCTCAAGACCCACGGCTATCAGTATCCGGTGACCCTGGCCGAGGCGGACCGCCTGCTGCTCGGCTATTCGGTGAACAAAGAGGACATCGAGTTCGGCGTGGTCAAGACTGAGGGGCTGTAGGTGAAGGCGGCGCCGGCGCAGCCAACGGCGGCCCTCAGCCTGGCCGGAACAAGCCCAAATCGTCACCACCAAGCCGCCGGTCCAGCATCGCCTCAAAGGCCCATCAGCCGGATCGCATTGCCCGAGGCGATCTTGTCCCAGGCCTCCGCGGAAAGCAACTGCTCCTCCCGCAGCCGCTTCATCAGGTCCACAATCGGCGCCTCCGCGCCCTTGGCGTAGCGCGAGCAACTGTCGGTGCCGAACATCAGCTTGTCCTGGAACCGGTCCAGAAACTCCAGACCGAACTGCTCGTCGCGGGTGATGGCATTGTAGCCGCTGCCGGCGGAGAGGTCGGCCCAGAGATTATCGTACTGCTCCATCAGCCGGGGCACCGCGCCGCCCGGCACCACCGGCCCCTGGGGATAGCCGGCGCGCTGGCCCTCCGGCACCTCCTTGGAGATTTCCGCCCAGAAAGTCGGCCCATGCCCCACCAGCACCGTATCCGGGCACTCCTGCAGAGCCTGCTCCAGGCGCGGCAGACCGTAGTCATCCCGCAGCCCGTAGTGGTTGACGCTGTCGTTCATGTCAAAGGTGATCGGCAGGCCGAACTCCCCCACCTGGCGGAACAGATTGAGGCAGCGCGGGTCGTCGAAGTACATCTTGGGCAGCATCTCCCCCATCCCCTTGCAGCCGCGGGCGACGTACTCCTCCAGCCGGTAGCTGAAATCCATCTCCGGAGAGTTGAGCCCGAAGCGCGGATCAATCAGGCAGAACGGAATCAGCCGGTCCGGGTACTTGGAGCACGCCGCGATCACGTCTTCGGTGTCCGATTCGAGGTAATGGGCCTCGGGATGCTCGCTGAGGCCATGGACGCAGGACTTGTCAATGCCCCAGATGTCCATTTTGTTGACGAGGTCGTTGACATCAAGGGCCTCGCTGCGTTCGGTGCCGAGACGGCCGATATGCGCGTGGACGTCAATTAACATGTTCCTGCCCCTCTCTTCGTTACTGAACTCAGTCTGACTCTCATGTCTCTGTTATTCTTGCTGCTCAGCCCGGATTACTTTCGCGCGCTTCTGTGCCTCTTCGGCCTCGCCGTGCCTACCGATGTCCTCATAAAGCAGTGCTATGTTGTCAATAACGATTGCCACACGCCGATGCTTTTGCTGAAGGTCTATTTCAGCTAGTTCTTCAGCTATTGCCAGTGCGCGCTTGTACAGAGGCTCCGCTTCTGAATACTTGCCCTCATGATGACAACGTAACGCTAGATTGTTGAGCTGTTGCACACGCCAGATCAGGTCTTTCCAGAGTTCGGACCACGACTCATCTATCTCCCGTGCCCGCTTGTGCAAAGGCTCCGCTTCGGAATACTTGCCTTGCCGATCATAGAGTGCCGCCAGCTTCTTGAAGAGGGTCGCAGAATACTCGTCGCGTGGTCCAAGCGCTTTTTCGCATGTCTTGAGTGCGCGCTTGTAGCAACGCTCGGCCTTCGCGTACTTGCCCTGGGTTCTATAGAGTTCGGCCAGATGTGTCAAGTCAACTCCAAGGGGCCGACAATCGCTGAATATTCTCTGATTGCGCCGGTCTATAGCTAAAACACGTTTGTACAGAACCTCGGCCTCCGGATAGGCGCCGCGGCTCTCATAAACCTGAGCCAGACCTCTGAGCGAAGCCAAAAGGGAAAAATCACACAGTTCGCCGCGTTTCTCAGCTACAAACACGGCGTGCCTATACAAAGCCTCAGCCTCCACATAGCGGCCCTGAGCATGGTAGAGGCGGGCCAGACACCTCACGTCATCTGCAATGTCGAAGTCGGGATTAGCTTTCCATGCGCCATACGCTTCCTCATGTATTGCCAGTGCCCGCTTGTACAAACCCTCCGCTTCGGCATACTTGCCCTCGGCATGATAGACATGCGCGACAATCTGCAAGCACACTGCGAGACCCGGATCTTCTGGCTCAAAAGCCTTCTCGTAAATTGTCAGCGCCCGCTTGAGCAAAGGGGCCGCATCCGAGTACTTACCTTGAGCTCTATAGAGTTGCCCCAGAAAGGCCAGCAAGCTTGCCACACGGCGATCCTCTAGCCCATAGGTCTCTTCCGCGAGCCTCAAGGCCTGCTCGATTACTATCTGTGCGTCTGAATAGTGTCCTTTCTCATAAAGCGCAAAACCGAGAGCACTTAGCTCCAGCCGTAGATTCTCCCCGGTGTCTGCCATTGATGTGAGGCTCCTTTGATTCTAGTGCCTGGGGACGCGGGCAAAAATGTCTCCCTACTTCAGCCCTGTAACAGTACGATTCCCCACTCTCCGGCCTCTATCGTTCCGGGTAAGGCAAACCAGCAAGCCGCAAACACTGTCTAGCCTTGCACTATCTGCGCCGCCCACTCGATGAACCTCTCGGCCTGCAGCATGATCCTGGCTACAACCTGGGGGCTGAGGGCCTCGCCGCGGTACTGCGCCGCGTTCTTTTGGTGGATGAGGTCGGCCAACTGGCGGACCTTCCTGGCCGCTTCTTCTTCCCAGCGCGTACCTCGGCAAGCCTCTTCGAGAAGGCGCACTGCCTCCGTATGAGACGTACCGCTGGGCTGCTGCTGGATGAGAAACAGGCAGATGGCGTCATTGGCGGCTATCGCGGCCAGAATCGCATTGCTGGCGGCCTGGTTGCCGTGCTCCTGATCGTTAACAGCTTCGGCCACCTCGAGGAAGTTGCGAGCGTCCTTCAGACGGCCTGCCCATGTTGCCATTTGCGCCTCAGTCTAGGCACCGACGTGCCCCGCAGGGTGATGCCGTCAGTCACGATATTCTGCCAAAGCTCGTGGCCCGCCTCCTCCCACGCCTCGAGATCGCCCAGATCCGCTACATGCCAGGAAAGCGCCAGCAAATGCTGCCGGGCAAGCTGCAGACAGATGTCAGCAAGGCGTTGTTCGAGGCGTCGGCTTTTCTCGGGCACCACGATCAGCAGATCGGTGTCGCTACCGGGCTTGGCTTGGTGACGGGCCTCGCTGCCGAACAGCACAATTGATAGGGCTTCAGGGACGGCCCGCATGAGTGCCTCCATCGCCTTGTCGTAGCGCGTCGCTTCGGCCCTGAATAGCGCCTGGAGGGCACGCACCAACGGCACATCGTCAGCGCCCATCTCATAGCTAGTCACCCGGCCTTGATCGCGCCCGATCACGACGCCTGAGGCCGCCAATTCCCGTAGCAGCCGCGAGGTATGGCCCGCATCCCAGCCCGCGCGCCTAGATATTTCTCTGCCATTGAGAGGCCCACTTGCGGAACACAAGACCCGCAAGATGCCGACCTTTGCCTGTGAAGAAAAGATGTCATCGAGCGGATTTCGCAACCACATCAGGCCTCACCTCCCCGCCGATTGTTGTATTATTGCATCATATGCTGTGTTAATGCAATATAAAATATTGGCAATGCTTTGTCAATACCCTCTGAAAGGCTCAACGGCAAGAGTCCCTAACCCCCTAGCCCCCTTCCGGGTACCCGCTGCGCAGCAGTGGGTGCGGGAAGGGGGAATCAGAGGGGGATAGGTAGGCGAAGGAAGCCCGACCCACGCGAGTATGTTTGAGATGGCAATGGCAACGGCGCGGGCGCATGCCATGCGCGCCTACAAGGTCCAGGTCAGGCCTGCTGCCGGCGCTCCCAGAGCTTCCGGCAGTGGCGGAAGTTGGCGTCGGCGATCATCTGCCCCAGCGCCGGCGTCGAAATCACACTCACAATCGGCGTCGCCTCGTAGCCGCCGCGCCGGAAGGCCTCAAGTGTCGGAATGTAGCCCACATGATCGTTGGCCAGCTCGGCCACGAAGGTGTACGGGTGCGGCGACCAGCGCTTGATCTCCAAGCCCCACTCCACGAACAGCTCGCCCGGCGCCGAGCACAAGACCACATCACCGATCCGCAGCGCCTGCACCTCGCGCGGGATAATCTCCTCGGGATCGTAATCATCTATGACGTCCAATAACCGCTGGTGGAAGCCGCTGGGCTTGGGTCCGGAGGCCGCCTTGGCCTCGGCCACCGCCTTCTCGACCACGTCGTCGAGTGGATACTTGGGCACCTGCAGAATCTCCTGGGCCGCATCCACCGTGGTATCCTGGCTGGGCAGAGCCTTCTCGGCGATGCAGAGGGCTTTGCCGCCCAAGGCCCGGCCCACCTGCCGCGACTTCTCGACGCCCTTGGTCGGCCAGGGGCGCTCCAGCAGATAGGGCACGTGATTGATATTGCCGCACGCGCCCTGCACGTACAGCATGATCGTGTCCTGCCCATAGACGCCGCGCACCAGCTCGGTCATCACCGCCGGGAAGTCGGCCGAGATCAGATTCCCGCCGGTCACGTCAATGTGCAGCGAGTAGTTGCAGAGCATCGCGAAGGGGTCGGCGCCCGGCTCGGCGCAGAACTTGACCACGCCCAGCTCGGGATCGGTCGGTCCGGCCGGGCCGACCACCTCCCCACCCTCGCCGTGGACGCCGAACTGCTCGGTGCCGTCGCGGTAGCGGAAGCGGCGGTTGAAAGCCAGGCCCTCCTCCCACTCGCTGCCTAGCGACATCACGGCTTCGCGGCGGTTTGCGGCCGCCTCGATGGCCGCATCAGCGATCAGCCCGGGCAGCGTGGCGATCCAGTCCTCATTGCGGGCGATCGGCCGGTTGGGGCGGAGCTCCGGGCCGGTATGGGTATGGGTCGAGCATATCATCACCCGCTCGCCCGGTATTCCGGTGGCGGCCTCAATCTGCTGGCGCGCGGCGCTGCTGATCTCGGCGGTCATGGCGACCAGGTCGCAGGCCACAATCGCCACGGCCTCTGCCCCCTCGCCGGCAACCAGCGCTTTTGCCTTCAGGTCCGAGATGACGCCCTCGGACACGCGCGGGTGGAAATAGCCGGCCAACTCCGTACCGAGCGGCGGCGTGATAACAGTCTCAGCGGCTCCGACCAGCATCGTCTCTGACATGGTGAGCTCCTTCGGGTTGACTGAAATGTCACATCAGCTTGTGCGTGGCACAGTGCGATTAGGACTGCGGCTGTGCAGCAATGGATTTCGCCACAGTGAGGCTTTGGCCCTGCGACAAAAAGCCCTCCGCACCAATTCTGCGGAGGGCCAATCAACTGACGCAGGCGCGACTGGTTTCGCCGTACGCCCCTACAGCAACTCCAGCCGGCTAGGGTTACTCAACATTGCACCACAGACGGGTATTCTGAATGACATTGCTGTCCTTCATCCACTTGGCATGCCCGTCCACAAAGCCGATGTTGGTGCCCTCATTGTGGCGGAAGGCGACATTATTGGGCGTACAGACGCACGCGCCAGGCCAGCAGTTGATCGGGATATGGTCGTAGCCGGACATGCCGCACATGATTAGGTAGAGTTCGGAGGGATGATAGACCTTGGCCAGCGCGCGGGCGGCCTCGTACATCATCGAGGCATAGGTGTTACTGCAGGTGCACCCGTAGCCGACCGAGTAGTTGGTATCACTGGGACACGTAAAGACCTGGGTGTTCTTGACATAGGGCGCTACGAGCGTATTCCAGCCCGACCAGCTATGCGTGGGGTTGCTGCGGTGCCGCGACATCGGCAGACTTTCGTCATAGTCCTGGGTGTACATGTTGATGGACAGCACCAGTTGCTTGACATTGCTGAGGCAACTGCTTTGCCGCGCCTTCTCGCGGGCCCGGGCGAAGACCGGAAACAGAATCGCCGCCAGGATCGCGATGATGGCAATGACCACCAATAACTCAATCAGAGTGAACCCTCTATGCATGGGACTTCCCCTCCTATCCAAGTCATTCTCACTATCCCGCAGCACCAAGCTGCCGCAAGAGGCTATATCAGATTATAGTTGCGCGAAGCACAGGTGTCAAGGCAGGCGCCGCCGCGAGGTGTCAACTAGCAGCATAGAAAAGCCAGGGGACTGTCCCCCGATCGCAAACCCGGCGCGCCTCTGGTGCAAGGTGCGTGGGCTCTAGGCGGAACAAGATGCCCCGTGGTGCAAGTTTTGCCTTGACAAGGCCGGGCGCGGGTAGCATAATAGCTAAAACGTTTTACTTCGCCGCATACGCCTGATACACGCGGGTGCAGGCCATGGGCACAATCCACGAAGTCGCGCAACTAGCCGGCGTCTCTCCGACCACCGTCTCCATCGTCCTGAACAACAAACCGGGGACCAGTATCCCCGAGGCCACCCGCCGGCGCGTCGCCGAGGCCGCCGCCGCCGTCGGCTATCGTCCTAATCCCTACGCCCGCGCGCTGGTAGGGGCCAAGGCCCCGCTCATCAAGCTCATCTACCGCCCCCACGAGATGTACATAGGCAACCTCAAGGGCAGCAGCCTGCTGACCGCCTTGGGCGCTCTCGACCGCGAGATCCTCACCACCGACATCATCGCCGAGGAGCCGCCCGAGACGGTTACCGAGGCGCTGCTGTGGGGCGCGCCGGAAGCAGTAGTGTTCCAGTGGGTCTCCCGCGCCGATGCCCTGGCGCCGGTCTGCATCGCGCTTCACCACCACGGCGTTCACTGCCTCATCGCCGACTGCTGGGAGCTGCCCGGGCCGGACGTGCCCTGTGACGCAATCAGTGTGGACCGGCAAGCCGGCGTGGCTCTGGGAGTCGAGCACCTGCTGCAGAGGGGCCACCGCCACATCGGGCTGCTGGCGGTCACTACCCAGCACGGGCGTCGCGAGGGCTACGAGGCGGCGCTGAGCCGCCACGGTATCGCCCAGCACTATCCGGCCGAGTTCGAGGTCCACCAGCCGCTCGCGGGCCGCACTCGCGAATCGGCGGTAGCGATCGGCGCACGATCAGCGGCGGCTGAGCTGCTCGACGCCAATCCGCAGATTAGCGCGCTGATGTGCGGTTCCGATATGGCCGCGCTGGGGGCGATGCGCGCGATTGCCAGCCGCGAGCTGAAGATCCCCGATGACGTGGCCCTGGTCGGCTTCCACGGCGAGCCGTGGACCGAGCTTTTGCCGGTGCCGCTGACCACGGTGGCCGAGCCGGTGGCCGAGATCTGCCGCCTGGCCACCGATTGCCTCAGTGCCCGCCTGGCCGGCGATACGCAGCCGTGGCACCGGGCACGCATCATCCCCGATCTGATCGTCCGTAGCTCAACTAAGGAGGGAGTACCATGCGCAGAGGCTTCACACTGATTGAGCTCTTGGTCGTAATCGCGATCATCGCGATCCTGGCGGCGATCCTATTCCCGGTCTTCGCCCGCGCTCGCGAGAAGGCCCGGCAGACCTCCTGCCTCAGCAACATGAAGCAACTGGGGCTGGGCCTGAGTATGTATGTCGCCGATTACGATGACACGATGGTCCCGTACTGCACGACGCCGCCGGGTACCAGCGTGACCTGGCCGAAGCTGATCCTGCCCTATGTCAAGAACTATGCGGTCTATGACTGTCCCAGCCAGCTTACCAGCGGCCGCTTCGACGGCGAGTCGTCGTACAGTGTCAGCTACGGCGGCAACGTCTTCGCTTTGACCTATCCGGGGGCGTGGTTATGGTCGCTGGCCGATTTCGCCGCGCCGGCCGAGACCTGCATGTTGGGCGACAGTTGCCGCGCGCACCCCACCGACCCCGACGCCTGGGACTACGGGAATCACTACCTGGTGCAACTGCACCCGCTGGCTACTAGCTCCAAGAACCGGGGCAAGTGGGCCTGCCGGCATAATCTGGGGGCCAACTGCGCCTTCGCCGACGGGCACGCCAAGTGGGTGGCCTTGTCCAACATCCCGCAGATCGCCGCCACCTCCATTTTCTGGTACCCGCAGACATGAGGGACGGCCTCGGGCTGGAAAGCCCGAGCTACGCGATGGTGGTTGTATGGGCGCAGCGGGTACCCCGAAGGGGGGTAGGGAGTTAGACGGCCTCGGGCTGGAAAGCCCGAGCTACGCGATGGTGGTTGTATGGGCGCAGCGGGTACCCCGAAGGGGGGTAGGGAGTTACACGGCCTCGGGCTGGAAAGCCCGAGCTACGCGATGGTGGTTGTATGGGCGCAGTGGGTACCCGCTGCGCAGCAGTGGGTGCGGGAAGGGGGAATCAAAGGGGAATAGGTCGGCGAAGGATACCTGCACCACGCGAGGGCGTGGTGGGAGTGCGGTGGACCCTATAAGAGTCTTTGGGAAGGGGTCCAGGGGGAACACTTTCTGCAGAAAGGGTTCTCCCTGGTGCAGAAAGGGTTCCCCCTGGCAGAAAGGGTGCCCCCTGGCGGTGAGTTCTGACAACGGAGGCCCTGAGACTATGCTGAAGATACCACGCATACCGCCGGTGACATCTGCGGCGCTAATCCTGATGGCGGTGATGGCCATGACCGGCTCCCTGCAGGCGCAGGAGCAGCAGTCCTTCAATACTCACCTGTTTACCGATCTCGGCACCGCCGTCAAGCGCAACTCGCTATACAATCACGCGCTGGGGGTTGATGCCGAGGGCCGGGAGCGTTACTTCCAGGCCTACAAGGGCGATCCCTGGATCCTGCTGTCCATTGACCCCCTGACCGGCGCGGCCGAGCAGTACACCGCACCGCGCGTCGGCAACCCCTGGGGCATCGTCTTCGCCTCCAACCACAAGCTCTATATCTCCACCGGCGGCAGCGGCGATGATGAGGTGTACTGCTTCGATCCGGCGCGCAAGGTTTTGGAGTTTTTGGGCCGGCCCACTGATACCGAACAGGTCGTGTGGACGCTGGTCGAGGCCGATGACGGTCACCTTTACGGCGGCACTTATCCCAACTCCAAGCTGATCTCGCTAGACCTGGCGACACACGAGCTGTGCGATCTGGGGCGCATGTCGCCGACGCAGAAGTACGTCCGCAGCCTCGACACCGAGGGGCCGTATGTGTACTGCAACTGCGGGCCGAGCCGCGCCGAGGTCTGGGCCTACGACACCCGCAGCGGCGAGAAGACCGAGATCCTGCCCGAGCGGCTGCGGTCGCATCTGCGCTACGGTATCGCCCAGCAGCGGGCCGACGGGCATGTGTATATCGCCGTCGCGGATGAGGTGCTGCGCGTCAAGGGCCTGGAGTTGGAGCCGGTGGAGGTGCTGCCGCCGGCGCTGGTGCAGAACCACCAGGGCCGGGCCGACCGCATGATTTTGAGGATGCGTGACGGCACCCTGATTACCGCCGACTACCAGTCCGGCATCGAGCTGCGTTACTTCATTCAGCCTCCCGACCAGGAGCGCCGGCCCGTGGCCTTCGAATACGAGGGCACCAAGACCGCGCTGTGGGCGCTGGAGGCGGGGCCCGATGGCAAGATCTACGGCACCACCCGCAGCCCGATCACGCTCTTTGCGGTTGACCCCGCCAGCGATGAGATCACCGTTCTAGGTGACCCCATCGGCGCCAATGGGCAGGTGTATAGCTGGGTCTGGCACCAGGGCAAGCTCTATATGGCCGCCTACTCGGGCGGCCGCCTGACCGTCTGGGACCCGGCGCGGCCCTGGCAATTCGGCAGCGCCCCCGACAGCAACCCCCGCTATCTCGGCAGCGCCCATATTGGCCGTCCCGCTAGCCTGATCCTCGCCCCCGACGGTGAGCACCTGCTGGCCGGCGGCGTCCCCGGCTACGGTTCCTTCGGCGGCGTCATCACCATCATCGAGCCGCAAGAGCCGCAGATCGAGGTGCTGGAGGGGCTGCTGGGCACCCAGAGCGTCGCCGCGATGGTCGCGGTGCCGGATACCAACTTAGTCTGCATCGGCACCACCTGGCACGGCGGCTCGGCCTCCGAAGCCCCCATCAGCGACCCGCGCCTGCTGCTCTGGGACTTCACCACCCGGGAAATAATCTGCGAGACCGTGCCGGTGGCCGGCGAGGACAGTATCGTCCAGATGGTGATGCAGGGCGGGCGCATCTACGCAGCCACCGAGGGCACCGGCCATCTCATCGTCTTCGATCCCTACCAGCAACAGGTGCTGCACACCGCGCCGCTGGAGCACGGTTCCTGCTGCCTGTTCGGGATGCGCTATAACCCCGCCGACGGCATGCTCTACGCGCTCTCCGGCGACAGCGTGGTGCGGATAGACCCGGCGACCTACGCGGTGGAGTTATTGGGGACGTATCCGGGGCTTGACTGGGGCATGGGGCTGGCCGGCGAGCACATCTATATGTACTCAGGCAGCAGCCTGATCAAGTTCACCATCCCCTAACCAGGAGAGAACCCACTTTCTGCCAGGGGGAACCCTTTCTGCAGAAAGGGTTCCCCCTGGACCCCTTCCCAAAGACTCTTGCCCAGTCCACCACACCCCCACCACCCCTACTTGTCCAAGACCGCGACAGGCTAGGAAGACCAGAAGCTGTTGTAGGGGCGCATCGGGTACCCACGCCGAAGGCGTGGGTGCGCCCGAACTTTCCTTCCGCGTGGGGCGGGCTTTCTAGCCCGCCGTCGCTGCCGTTGTCCCCTCTCCCCTTGGGAGAGGGCTAGGGTGAGGGTCGCCGTTATAGGGGTGCATCTGGTACCCAGGGGACAGTCCCCTATTCGAGGTTCCGAAACAGCTTCTAGTCGCTCGTCGCCGGTGCTCTGTCGCCAAGAACACCGCCCGCCTCGGCTGCAGTAATCCCTAAGGCAGGTGGCACTTTGCCCGGTGCGGAATTGACTACTTGAGCCACCGCAACTCCAAGACAACTGCCCCCTCGGGAGGGACTAGCAATGGCACTGGAAAAGATGCCGGATGTCTGGCACCACGAGCAGGTCGAAATCTGCGGCCCCGATATTGACCACCCCTGCACCACCGGCGGGGCCACCATCCGCCGCAAGGACGGCCGCATTCTGCTGCTCTATTCCGGCCCGGTCAATCCGCATGGCAAAGCGCCCGGCACCTGTCGCGGCTATGCCCGCACCTCCGCCGATGAGTGCCGGACCTGGTCGGAAGAGCGCGAGATCATCCACCACCCCGAATGTCAGGCCGGCACCGGCCCGCTGGTGCGCGACCACGACGGCGTGCTCTGGACCTTCTACATCGGCTTCTACGCCTCGGTATGGAGCGACGGTCAGCCCGACATGGAGCAAAGCCGCAGCGACATGTGGGCCGCCCGCAGCTTCGATGAGGGTGAAACCTGGGTTGACAATCAGATGATCTTCCGGGGCTACACCGGCGCCAGTAATGACGCTAAGGTCTCCACCTCCGGCCACCTCATCGTGCCCTTCAGCTACCTGGTGCCGGACCCGGGCCGCCTGGTGAGCGTCTGTGTGGTATCAGGCGACGGCGGGGCCACCTGGCAGCTCGGTGAGGCCATAGACATCGGCCAGCACGGCGACCACGCCGGCGCCCTCGAGCCGGTGGTGATGGAGCTACGGGACGGCCGGCTCTGGATGCTGATCCGCACCAACCTGGGCCATTTCCTGCAGGCCTTCTCCGAGGATAACGGCCTGACGTGGTCCGAGCCGACCCCGACGCAGATCGTCAGCCCCAGCGCGCCGTGCCATATCATCCGCCTGACCAGCGGCCGGCTGGCGATCATCTGGAACAACTTCGGCGAGACCAGTACCGATGTTCGCCGCAGCGCGCTGTCCATGGCGCTTTCCGAGGACGAGGGCCGGAGCTGGACCGAGCCGGTGGTGTGCGTGCGCGCGCTGGAGCAGGAATATCCGCAGGTCTCGTACCCGTTCCTCTACGAGGCCAACCCGGGCGAGATGTTGGTCGGCTTCAACCACGTGATGCGGAGCTGGAACCGCGTGCAGGCGAAGCTCTTCCGGATCCGGGAGAAAACGTTGCTGTAGGCGCTGAGCATGCCGATACCGAGCACCGATAGCGGGATGGCGACCACGGCGGTGGCGCCGGCGGGTTTCGCCGAGCAGGCTGGTCCGCCGCCCTAGCCATTGGCAGTCACACAACTAGCCGACATTGGCCTTGACCGCCCGTTCTATAGCGGGGCGCACGGTATGCGCCCGCATAGCATTCCTCGTATGGGCCGGATTTTCCCCTTCGACCGTTCGACAGGCCACTTTAAGGACCATCTCCCAAGCGATCTTGAGCAAATCTTGAGCAAAAGTACTTGACATAAGAATATAAGGATATATCCTTATACTAACTCGCAGCCCTGCCTGCTGCAAAAATCCCTACCAAACAACCATCAGCAAAGGAGGTGCTCAGGCCCAGAGTTTCCGCTCCCGTTCCACCGCTCTCAGCCACGAATGCTCGTACCCAACACACATTACCAAGGAGTGACCAAGAGTGAATACAACCCCTAAATCCACCGGCTTCACCCTCATCGAATTGCTCGTGGTGATCGCGATTATTGCGATCCTCGCGGCAATTCTCTTCCCCGTCTTCGCTCAGGCCCAGGCCAAAGCCCGCAGCGTGAGCTGCCTCAGCAACGAGAAGCAAATCGGCCTGGCCTTGATGATGTATGCTCAGGACTACGACGACACCCTCCCCAGTTCGTATTACTACAAAAACGGCGCCACCAGCGCGGGTGGCTATGTGCACTGGACCGGCCTCACCGTGCCCTACGTCAAGAACGAGGGCGTCTTCGTATGCCCCCAGCATGCCGTCAAAGGCTGGGCTCCGACCTGCTTCATTCCCGGCCAGATCAACCCGCCACCGCCTCCCGGACAGGATCCCTTGTACGAACTGGAGGACTCGCAGGCGCCCCGCCTCACCTACGTCGCCAATGAGATGCTGATACCGCGCAAAAAGTACGCCTCGGTCCCGCAAGATACGGTAGCTCTCGGCGCGATTGACAGCCCTGCCGGCACGATCATGGTCACCGAGTACAGCGACATCCTAGCCTGCCTCATTGACAGCTCGCCGACCGGCGGCGACGCGATCAAAACCCACCGGCCGACCAATGGTGTCAAGTACGCCGGCGGCGGTGTGTATGACGGTGAGGCCTATGGCGGCGAGCAGATCTGCGCTCTGACCCCAGCAGAAGCCCGCGCGGCAATCGCCGCCGCCATCGCAAACGGCTACTGTAAGGGCCAGCATCACATCGCCTATATGGCCCCCGATATACACAGCGGCGGCTCCAACTATATCTTCGCCGACGGGCACGCCAAGTGGTTGAAGCTCGACACAACTCTCAACCCCAACAACTTCATGTGGGGGAAAAGGGCCTATCCATGCGCGGGCGCGCCACCGATCTATGACCCATCAGGCGGTACACCTGTGCAATAGCGTAAAGCCACCAGCCGTACCATCCTTCCCTCCCACCCGGGGGCAACGCAAGTTGCCCCCGCTTTTTTTGCCAACCGCTTCGGCTCTACCAAAAGCCAACGAACAACAGCGCGGGCCCATGGCAATCCTCCCGTGGGTCGGCCTTGCGAGCCGTAGTTTCAGCGAAGCTGGGGCTTCCACTGTAGTTATGCAGATTTTGGCCAACTGAAGTTATAGCTGGCCTCGTTAGCTCGCATTATTCATGAATGCCTGGGGCGGGCATCTCTAGCTTGCATTGTTCACGAAGGCGTAGGTCGGGCTTTCTAGCCCGACGCCGTTACCAGTCACGGACCAGCCAGGCTAGAAAGCCTGGCCTACGTGGGGTTGCACTGTGTCATTTTCGAGATATTCTAGGAAAGGGCGCT
>Ga0180432_10001888_pt1 | contig 32294 bp, 28 predicted proteins | sample SS_ome_10_FD_132414 | JGI IMG/M metagenome (GOLD analysis project Ga0180432, IMG submission 132414) | Hypersaline lake sediment archaeal communities from the Salton Sea, California, USA - SS_1_MS_2 metaG | ecosystem: Environmental > Aquatic > Non-marine Saline and Alkaline > Hypersaline >...
GATCCAGACCCCAGAAGCCCTTCTCTCTCTTCTCTCTTCTCCCCCGCACCGGCTGTGGCCGAGGAAAATGCAGCCCGGAGCAGGCCGGCGGACCTCGAAAATGACTACAGCGCGAATACCTCGGGGGAGAGGCATTCGCGCTGTCAGCAAGTCATGAATCTCTCCCAATTTCTATCATCCCGCTTATGGGAGAATCCGGGAGCAACAAAAGGACCGCCTGAGATCCTTCGTGGCTCCCGTGCAAAGCAAAGCCGGCGGCGGCCAGGCGGAGAGACCCGCTGTGGCTGATCAACCTGCCTGGCTACCGGCACCACTGCGGCCGCCCAGACCGCAGGAATGTCTGCCGGCGTTGGATTGCATCCTGCGGGTGTGGCGATTGAACAATTGCGGATCCGGCCTTTTGAATACCGTCTGTGTTCCGCGGCGCCGTTGCTAGCCCCGGGTGTCAGCCCGGGGGTAGTCCGCCGGTTCCGCCGGACCTGCCTGATCCACTCCGTTGTTGGAAGGCGGCTCGCTCGAGGGTGGATTTGGATTGACATCATTGTCGTGCGCGGATAGGGTTCGGGGTCTTTGAGGACGCACCGCCTTGAGGGGCCAGGGGAAAGGGGGATTGCGGGACTACCAGAAGTATCTCGGTCTCGGCCTGCAGTTGCCGGCGACGATTCTGGCCGGGTTGCTTCTGGGCTACGTGGCGGACGGACATTTCGGGACGTTTCCCTGGCTGCTCATCGCCGGCGCGGCAGTCGGCATGGCCGTGGGTTTCACGTCGTTTTTCATCACGGTCCTGAAGGCGGAACAGGAAGAGAAAGACCGCGGGGATGAGGAAAGGTAGGATGGCGGCGGGATTTCTCGTCGGATCGCTGGCCTTGACGGCGGCGGGGGGGGGCCTTGCGGCCTGGGCGCTGGGGGGGAAGGCGGGCGCGTCCGCGATTTTCGGTTCGGCGCTGGGGTGGGGGGGGATGTCGGCCGGGTTCGTGATCCTTCTCGCGAACCTGGGCGGTTCGTCGAACCGATTCCTGGGTGCGTACGCCGCGGGATTCCTCTTGCGGCTTGCGCTTCTGGGAGTGGCGTTCGGTCTGGCGGCCTCGGGGTGGGGCCGGCCGGCGCCTCTTCTTCTGGGCATGGCGTTCACGGTGTTCGGGTTGCTGGTTCTGGAAGCCGGTTTCTTGTGGGCGGGGGGCCAGGGGGAGAGATCATGGTGACGGGCCTCGTGTTCGGCATCGCGGCGGGATTTTTCCGGGGAGGGATTCCCCGTCCGTTCTGTTCCGGGGGGGGCGGATCCGATCTGATCCACCACATCATGGACAGCCGGCTGGCGCGGGTCGCGGGGTCGTTCTGGTTCACCAAGCACGCGCTGATGATGGTGCTGGCGGCCGTGATCTGCCTGGTGGTCTTCCTTTCGCTGGCCGCGCTTCTTTCCCGCCGGCCGCGGGAAGGTCCGCAGGGCTGGTTCACCAACCTGTTCGAGGCGTTCGTGGTCTTCATGCGGGACGAGGTGATCGGCCCCAACCTGGGCTCCCAGAAGGAGCGGTTCCTTCCGTTCTTCCTGACGCTCTTCCACTTCATCCTGCTGTGCAATCTTCTGGGGATGGTGCCCGGTTTCGCCACGGCGACGGGGAATCTGGGGGTGACGGGGACGCTGGCGTTCATCACGCTGCTGGTGGGGGTGGTGGGGGGGATGGCGGTGCAGGGGCCCCTCACGTACGTGAAGAACCTGGTGCCCCACGGGATCCCGTGGCCGGTGCTGATCATCCTCTACCCCATCGAGGTGATGGGTCTTCTGATCAAGCACGTGGCGCTGGCCATGCGGCTGTTCGCCAACATGATCGCCGGCCACATCGTGATCGGCGCGCTGGTGATGCTGATCTTCATGTTCAAGAGCGTGTTCGTGGCGCCCGGCCCCATCCTGATGGCGGTGGGGATCTCCGCGCTGGAGATCTTCGTGGCGTTCCTGCAGGCGTACATCTTCGTGCTCCTGGGCTCCATGTTCGTGGGCATGGCGGTGAACCCGGAGCACTGACGACGTGCCCGCGACGGCGCGGTTTGGATGCTTTTCGGTACCGCATCGAGGATACAGAAGGAGGAGTCAACCATGACGGATCTGGCGCATATCGCCGGGGGACTGGGCGCCGCCCTGACGATCATCGGGGCGGCCTACGGCATCTCGAGGCTGGGGGCGACGGCCCTGGACGGGGGTGCGAGGCAACCGGAAGTGGCGGGGCACTTGAGGATCAGCATGATCATCGCGGCGGCCCTGATCGAGGGGCTGGGATTCTTCGCGCTGGTCATCTGCCTGTTGCTCGCGCTCAAGCCGGTGGTGGCGCAGACGGGCGCGGCCGAGACGGCCCACGAGAAGCCCAGCGCCTCGGCCCCGGCGGAGCCGGGCGGGTTGAAGTGATTTCACCCGCGCGGGGTCCTTGTGTCGCGGTGCCTGGGGAAAGCCCGAGGGGATCGGCGTCCCGCATGCACCCGTGAACCCGTGCACAAACGCTTCAGAGTCTTTCCAAGCGGGGCAGACATGGCACCATCGCTGATCGCGAGCGGGCTTTCGGCCGCGGGGGAGGCGGGCTCGCTCCTCGGGGCGATCGCGCCCCTGTTCGACGAGAACACGCTGTCGTCCGTGATCTGGACGACCATCATCTTCGGCATCCTGGTGGCCGTGCTGGCGGTGTACGCGTGGCCGAAGATCCTGGAGGCGCTGCAGGAGCGGGAGAAGCGGATCGCCGGGACCATCCAGGAGGCCGAGGAGAAGAGGCGGGCGTCCGAGGCGCAGCTGGAGAAGTACAACAAGCAGCTGGAAGAGGCCCGGGTGGACGCCCAGAAGATCATCGAGGAGGGCAAGGCGGACGCCGAGGCCATGAAGCGCCGGTACCTCGACGAGCAGCACCGGGAGGCGGAGACGCTGAAGAGGCGCACCCTGCACGAGATCGAGCTGGCCCGGGACAAGGCGCTGGCGGACTTGCAGGAGAAGACCGTCGACTTGTCGCTCCAGGTGGCCTCGCGTCTCATCGAGAAGAACCTGAGCCGGAAGGACCAGAAGAAGCTCATCGATCAGGCCCTGAAGGAAGCCGAGGCGGCCGCGCGGGACTGACCGGTCGCGGACGAGGGGATACGGCGCATGAGCGCATCGAACATCGAACGGGTATGGGCCCAGGCCCTTCTCGAAGCGGCCCGGGAGAAGAAGCGCCTGGAGGCCGTCGCCGGACAGGCCAGGCTCCTGCGCCAGCTCCTCGCCGACGTCCCCCCGCTCGCCCTCTTCCTCGCCTCGCCGAAGGTGGCCGCGGCGGAGAAGAAGGCGGTGCTGGACAAGGCTTGTCGAAAGCGGATCGACCCGCTGGTGATGGATTTTCTGGGTCTGATGACGGACCGCCACCGCGCCATGCTGCTGGCCGACATCCTGGACGCCTTCCAGGATCTCTACCACGAGGAGATCGGGGTGTTGGTGGCCCACGTCCGCACGGCGGTGCCGCTGGCGGAGGCGGAAACGAAGCGGATGGGCGGGACGCTCGAGAAGATCACGGGGAAGAAGATCGAGCTCGACGCCCGGGTCGATCCGGCGATCCTGGGGGGGCTGGTCATCAAGGTCGAGGACACGCTGTTCGACGCCAGCCTGAAGAGCGCGCTGAAGGACGTGGGGGAGCGCATGAGGCGGGCGCACATGGAAACCGAGGTGCTGTATGCAGATTCGAACCGATGAGATCGTTTCGGTCCTGAAAAAGGAGATCGAGGGGTACCGCGCGGACCTCAGCATGGACGAGGTGGGCACGGTGCTCGAGGTGGGAGACGGGATCGCGCAGGTCTACGGGCTGAGGAAGGCCATGGCCTCGGAGATGGTCCAGTTCGACAACGGGGTCTTCGGCCTGATCCTGAACCTGGAGGAGAACAGCTGCGGCGTGGTGATCCTCGGGGACTACCTCTCGATCAAGGAGGGGGACGGGGTGAAGCTCACGGGACAGGTGCTGTCCGTGCCGGTGGGCGAGGCGCTCATCGGCCGGGTGGTGAACCCGCTGGGCCATCCCCTGGACGACAAGGGACCGATCAAGACGAAGAACCGCTGGCCCCTGGAATCGAACGCGCCCGGCGTGGCCCAGCGCCAGCCCGTGAACGTCCCGCTCCAGACGGGCCTCAAGGCCATCGATTCCATGATCCCCATCGGCCGGGGCCAGCGCGAGCTGATCATCGGGGACCGGGGGACCGGCAAGACGGCCATCGCGGTGGACACGATCATCAACCAGAAGGGCACGGGCGTCATCTGCGTCTACGTGGCGATCGGGCAGAAGGCCTCCACGGTGGCCTCCGTGGTGGACATGCTGCACAAGAGGGGCGCCATGGACCACACCATCGTCGTCTCGGCCACCTCGGCGGACCCCGCCCCCCTCCAGTACATCGCCCCCTACGGCGGCTGCGCCATGGCCGAGTACTTCATGTACGAGGAGGGGCGCGACACGCTCTGCGTCTACGACGACCTCACCAAGCAGGCCCAGGCGTACCGGCAGCTGTCGCTCCTCCTGCGGCGCCCCCCCGGCCGGGAAGCCTACCCCGGCGACGTCTTCTACCTCCACTCGCGCCTCCTCGAGCGCTCCGCCCGCCTGAGCGACATCACCGACAAGCGGGGCAACGTCGTGAAGAAGCGGGGCTCGCTGACCGCCCTGCCCGTGATCGAGACCCAGGAAGGCGAGGTCTCCGCCTACATCCCGACCAACGTGATCTCCATCACCGACGGGCAGATCTACCTGGAGCCCGACCTGTTCTTCGGCGGCATCCGGCCCGCCATCAACGTGGGCATCTCCGTCTCGCGCGTGGGCGGCAAGGCCCAGATCAAGGCCATGAAACAGGTGGCCGGGTCCCTGCGGCTCGACCTCGCCAGCTACTGGGAACTGGAAGCCTTCTCCCAGCTGGGGACGGAACTCGACCCCGGCGCCCAGGCCAAGATCACCCGCGGCAAGCGGATGGTGGAGATCCTCAAGCAGGGCCAGGGCGTCCCGAAATCGGTGGAGGACCAGATCCTCATCATCTACGCCGGCACCTCGGGCGTGCTGGACGATCTGCCCCTGGATCGCGTCGACGACTTCGAGACCAGGCTGATCGACTACATGCACGAGTCCCACTACGACGTCATCGAAGGGATCCGCGAGAAGAAGGAGATCTCCGAGGAGGTGAAGAAACAGCTGGACCGCGTCATCGGCCAGTTCGCCCAGGCCTACGCCGGCGGCGAGACGCCCGACCCGCGGTCGAGCGAGGAGAAGCGGGAAGAGGAATCCGAAGACGGGAATGAAGCCTAAATGGCCAAGACGAGAGAAATCCGGAACCGGCTGAAGAGCGTCGCCAGCACCATGAAGATCACCCGGACCATGGAGATGGTGGCGACGGTGCGGTCCAAGCGCGCCCAGGACCGGCTCAAGGGGGCCCTGCCGTTCTACCGGCACCTGGCCGACATGGCGGGACGCCTCATGGCCGCCCAGGAGGGCGACGAGGTCCTGCACCCGCTGTTCCGCCGGCCCGCGCGGCCGAAAAAGACGATCCTGCTTCTCCTGACCGCCGACCGGGGCCTTTGCGGGGGCTACAACGCGAACGCGTTCCAGGCGGGCAAGGAGGAATTCCGGCGTCTCGAGAAAGAGGGACGGGAGATCGAATTCCACGTGAGCGGCAAGAAAGGCATCAGCTACTTCCGCTTTCTCGGCTGGACGATGCAAAAGACCCTCACCGGCATCGACGACAAGGTCCGCTACGAGCAGATCGACGCCCTCGCCGGGGCGTACATCGACCGCTTCCTCTCGGGCGAGGTGGACGAGGTCCGGGTCGTGGGATTCCGGTACCTGTCGGCGAGCCGGCAGGTCCCGCGGACCTTCCGGCTCTTGCCGGTGGAGCCGGCGGCGCCGAAGGAGGAGGCGGCGGGGGCGGGGGAGGGGCTGGCGTACGATTTCCTCCCGTCGGCGTCGTCGATCCTGGAGGAGCTCGTCCCCTTCGAGGTCAAGACGGCGCTGTTCACGCGGTTTCTCGAGGCGGGCGCGTCGGAACAGATCGCCCGGCGGGTCGCGATGAAGCTGGCCACGGACAACGCGGAAGAGATGATGAAGACGCTCCGTCAACGGTACAACCGCGCCCGGCAGACGCAGATCACCACGGAACTCACGGACATCATGGGCGGGGCGGCGGCGATTCACTGACCGGAGGAGGATGCATGGCCAAGAAAGGCAGCAAGAAGTCGGGCCGAAGCGCGGCGAAGAAGTCTTCCAAGCGACAGAAGAGCGCGAAGAAGGCCTCCGGGCGCCGGAAGAGCGCGAGCCAGAAGGCTTCCCCGAAGGCGTCCCCCAAGAAGGCTTCCCGGAAGGCGCCGGCGGGGAAGAAGCCGACGAGGAAGGCCCGGGGAGGCAAGGGGCGCGTCGTGCAGGTGATCGGCGCGACGCTGGACGCGGAGTTCGCCGAGGACCAGCTCCCCGAGATCTACAACGCGCTGGAGATCGCGTCCGTGGGCGGGGAGAAGCGAAAGCTGGTCTGCGAGGTCCAGCAGCACCTGGGGGGGAACCGCGTGCGGGCGGTGGCCCTGGCCTCCACGGACGGCGTGGTCCGCGGCCAGGAAGTGATCGACCTGGGCTCCTCCATCGAGGTGCCGGTGGGCGAGGAGACGCTGGGCCGCGTGTTCAACCTTCTGGGCGACACGATCGACGAGCGGGGGGAGGTGAAGGCCCGGGAAACGCGACCCATCCACCAGCCCCCCCCGGATTTCGAGAAGATCGATCCCGCCATCGAGGTGTTCGAGACCGGGATCAAGGTGGTCGACCTGCTCACCCCCTACACGCGCGGCGGAAAGACCGGGCTGTTCGGGGGCGCGGGCCTGGGCAAGACCGTGCTGATCCAGGAGCTCATCAACAACGTCGCCAAGAAGCACGGCGGCTTCTCCGTCTTCGCCGGCGTGGGCGAGCGCACGCGCGAGGGCAACGACCTCTGGCTCGAGATGCAGGAATCGAAGCTCTCGGACGGCTCCCCCGTCCTGTCCCACACCACCATGGTCTTCGGCCAGATGAACGAACCGCCGGGCGCCCGCCTGCGGGTGGGGCTGTCCGCGTTGACCATGGCCGAGTACTTCCGCGATCACACGGGCGCCGACGTGCTGCTCTTCATCGACAACATCTTCCGGTTCTCCCAGGCGGGCTCCGAGGTCTCGGCCCTGCTGGGCCGCATGCCCTCCGCCGTGGGCTACCAGCCCACCCTGAGCACGGAAATGGGCGCCCTGCAGGAACGCATCTGCACCACCACCGAGGGATCCATCACCTCCGTCCAGGCCATCTACGTGCCCGCCGACGACCTCACCGATCCCGCACCCGCCACCGCCTTCACCCACCTCGACGCCAACACCGTGCTGGAAAGACGCATCGCGGCCAAGGGCATCTACCCCGCCATCGACCCGCTCCAGTCCTCCTCCCGCATCCTCCAGCCCCACATCGTCGGCGAGGAACACTACGCCGTCGCCAAGGAAGTGCAGCGCATCCTCCAGCGGCACAAGGAACTCCAGGACATCATCGCCATCCTCGGCATGGAGGAACTCAGCGAAGAGGACAAGGTCGTCGTCAACCGGGCCCGGCGCCTCGAAAAGTTCTTCTCCCAGCCCTTCCACGTCGCCGAGGCCTTCACCCTCCGCCCCGGCAAGTACGTCACCATCGATGAAACCATCCGCAGCTTCCAGGGACTGGTGAACGGCGACTTCGACCACATCCCCGAGGACCACTTCCTCTACGCCGGCTCCATCGAGGAAGTCGTCGATCGATACGAGACATCCAAAGCATGACGGACCAAGACAAGAACCTCCGCGTCCGGCTGGTCTCGCCGGACGGCGTCATCTGGGAAGGGACCTCCTCCTTCGTGGTCCTGCCCGCCCTCGACGGCGAGGTCGGCATCCACCCCGGACACGCCCCCCTCCTGGCGCGCCTCGGACCGGGCGAGGCCCGCATCCACACCCCCGGCGCCGTCCGATACTACGCCCTCTTCTCGGGCTTCCTCGAAGTCGCCCGCGACGAGGTCCAGGTCCTCGTCGGACGCGCCCTGCCCCCCGAGAGCATCGACCCGGAACAGGCGAGACGCGATCTCGAAGAACTCGGCGCCACCGGCCTCAAGGACGTCGACCGACACGAGGAGGACGTCGCGCGCCGGCGACAGGCCCAGACGCTGATCAAGGTGGCCGCGAGAAGATAGCCACCCGCGAAAGACGCGATGCCTTTCGCGGGTCGGTCGCAAGGAATTCGTACGTTCGACTTTCCTCCATGTCTGACCTCGTCGTCGCCGACGCAACCGTGGTGGGCCCCCGGGGGATGCAGGCGAACGCCGATCTCGCCGTCCGGAACGGGAGGATCGAGGCGGTGGGGCCCGGCGCCGGCGCGGCCCTCCCGGACGCCCCCCGACTGGACGCCTCGGGCCTGTTCGTCTGGCCGGGGTTCATCGATCTCCACATCCACGGCGCCCGGGGGACCGTGATGCCCGAGCAGGGAGTCGCCGGCCTTCGCACCGTCGCCCGGGCCCTCGCTTCCCACGGCGTCACGCGCTTCTTGCCCACCCTTCCCCCGATGCCCCCCGCCCGGCTGCGGGAAGAGGTCCGGCAGCTCCTTGCGCCCCCCGCGGGTTTCGACGGAAGCGCCGCGCCCCTCGGCCTCCATCTCGAGGGGCCCTTCCTCAATCCCGAGCGCTGCGGGGCGCTCTCCACGGAAGCCTTCCGCCCCCCCGACCTCGGGGAATTCCGCTCCCTGGTCGAGGAAGCCGGGGGAGGCCTGAGGATGATGACCCTCTCTCCGGAGCTGCCCGGCGCGGGGGCGGTGATCGCCGAGGGGCGGAAGCGGGGCGTGGTCATGTCGGCGGGCCACACCGAGGCGTCTTTCTCCGAGATGGAGGAGGCCGCGCGCCGGGGCCTTTCGCACGTGACGCACTGCTTCAACGCCATGCGCCGCCTGTCGCACCGCCGTCCGGGTCCGGTCGCGGCGGCGCTGACCCTGGACGGGCTGACCGTGGACGTGATCTGCGACGGAAAACATGTTCACCCCCCCATGATCGAGGTGCTCTTCCGGTGCAAGGGTCCGGAACGGATCGCCCTGATTTCCGACGCGACGGCGTTCCAGGCGAAGGACGGGTCCCTTTTATTCTGGGACCGGGAGGTCCAGGTGCGCCGGGGGGTGGTGCGGGACACGGCGACGGGCGCGCTCGGGGGTTCGGCCATCTCGGTGCTGGAAGGCGCCCGGAATTTGTTCACATGGCACGATCTTGATTTTCCGACGCTTTCCCGGCTGGCTTCCTTGAATCCGGCGCGGATCCTGGGCGAGGAGAGCCGGCTCGGCAGCCTGGAGGCGGGAAAGGCGGGGGATTTTTTCCTCGCGGACGCAACCTTATGTGTCCGGGAGGTTTACCGCGAGGGGAAGAGGATCGCCCCGTGAGCATTGCGTGTCCACCGTCCTTTCGATCCAGTGAATCCGGCTCGAGAAGACGCCGGCGGGCCGGACGGGTTTGCCGAACCGGAACTTTTTCCTTGCCGTTTTTGTTTGCGGGCTGTATGATCTGGCATGGAAGGCCGGAAATTCGCAGACGATCTCAAGATGTTGGAGGTTTTTTCCAACCTGCTTCGAGCAGTGGGAGCCAGAGGCTCCACATAGATTTGACCCCGCGGGTGGGGGCCATCAAAGGAACGGTTCGGAAGCTCTAGCGATCGCCTTTTGGGGCGTCGCGTGCATATACGAGAGGGAACCATGCCGGGGGAACGTTTTTCGATCTAGCGGTTTGGCGCGAAAACGTTCTTTCCGCGTGCCGGGACGTACTCCCGGCTCCGATCCCTTCCTTTCATCCCACCCCGGTTTCTTCCATGTCAACGCGTGCGTTAGCGCCGCGCAGATAGATCTACAGGAGCGAGCCGTGGATGCACTGTACTACACGTTGTTCGCGCTGGGCGGGATCATTGCAGGATTGTTGGCGAGGCACGTTTACGGCCGGATGGCCGTGACGAGCGCCGAGCGGGAATCGGAGAAGATCCTGGATGACGCGCGATCGAAGGCAGATCATGTGATCCGGGAGGGAGAGCTCAAGTCGCAGTCGGAGATCTTCAAGCGGAAGGAGGAATTCGAGCGGGAGATCCAGGCGGAGCGGGGCGAGTTGAAGGATCTGGAGAGGCGTCTTTCGAAGAAGGAGGAGGGGATCGACCGGAAGGTGGAGCTGGTGACGCGCAAGGAGCGTTTCATCGAGGGTGCGGAGAAGGCCATCGCGTCGAAGCAGAAGGAGGTTCGTGAGAAGGACGAGCATCTCCAGAAGCTGGTCGAGGAGGAGGAGGAGAAGATCCGGGAGGTGGCGGGTTACACGAAGGAGGAGGCCCGGGAGGAGTTGTTCCGGCGTCTGGAGGAGACGCTTTCGCGTGAGATCACGTCGCGGATCAAGAAGGCGGTGGAGGAGGCCGATGAGCACGGGGAGGAGGAGGCGCGGAAGGTCATCATCAACGCCATCCACCGTTGCGCTGCGGAGACGACGGCGAGCACGGTGACGTCCACGGTGGACATTCCCAACGACGAGATGAAGGGTCGGATCATCGGCCGGGAGGGGCGGAACATCCGGGCCTTCGAGAAGGCGACGGGGGTGGACGTGATCGTGGACGACACGCCCGGGGTGATCGTGGTCTCTGCGTTCGACGGCATCCGGCGGGAGATCGCCCGGCGTTCGATGGAGAAGTTGATCCTGGACGGCCGGATCCACCCGGCGCGCATCGAGGAGCTGGTGGCGTCGACGAAGAAGGAGGTGGAGGAGGAGCTGCGCAAGACGGGGAAGCAGACGTGTTACGACCTGGGTCTGCACAAGGTCCATCCGCGCCTGGTGGATCTTCTGGGGCGTCTCAAGTACCGGACGTCCTACGGGCAGAACGTCCTGCAGCATTCCATCGAGGTGTCGCGCATCGCGGGGGTGCTGGCCTCGGAGCTGAAGCTGGACGAGACGCTGGCGCGGCGTTGCGGCCTTCTGCACGACATCGGCAAGGCGCTGGACCACGAGCTGGAGGGGGGGCACCCGGAGATCGGGGCCGACGTGGCCAAGCGCAGCGACGAGTCGCGGGAGGTGGTGGACGCCATCCGGAAGCACCACGAGGACGACATCGGGGAGACGGTCTACACGGTGCTGGTGGCGTCGGCGGACGCGATCTCGGCGTCCCGTCCGGGGGCGCGGCGGGAGAGTTTCGAGAAGTACATCAAGCGTCTGGAGCGGCTGGAGGACGTGGCGGGTTCCTTCAAGGGTGTGAGCAACGCGTTCGCCATCCAGGCGGGGCGGGAAGTGCGCGTGCTGGTGGACGCGAAGCAGGTGGACGACAAGGACTCCTTCATGCTCTGCAGGAACATCGCGCAGAAGATCGAATCGGAACTCAACTACCCGGGCGAGGTGAAGGTGACGCTGATCCGGGAGACGCGGGTGGTGGAGGTGGCGCACTAGCCGCCCTTCTCGGCTACCGGTAGCGACTGGGATTTCAGGGTGGATCCAGTGAAGGAAATCAACGTACTGGCGATCGGGGACGTGGTGGGGAAGCCGGGCCGCCTGATCCTGCAGAAGAAGCTGCCGGAGCTGCGCAAGGCCTGGGACATCCATTTCTGCGTGGTCAACGGCGAGAACGTGGCGGGGGGCTCGGGCCTCACCGAGAAGCTCGTCACCAAGCTGCTGAACGCGGGCGCGGACGTCCTCACCTCGGGCGACCACATCTGGAAGCGCCAGGAGATCGCCCCCCTCCTGGACAAGGAGCCGCGCGTGCTCCGCCCCCACAACTTCTCCACGCGGGCCGCGGGTTCGGGGTTCGGCGTGTTCGAGACCGACGTGGGCGTGCCCGTGGCCGTGCTCAACGTCATGGGCCGGCTCTACATGCACCCCACCATCGATTGCCCCTTCCAGGCCTGCGAGCGCGCCCTCGAGGCCCTCGGCGACCGCGCCAAGGTGGTCATCGTGGACGTGCACGCCGAGGCCACCTCCGAGAAGCAGGCCCTCGGGTGGTTTCTGAACGGGAAGGTCTCCGCCGTCTTCGGGACCCACACGCACGTCCAGACCGCCGACGAGCGCATCCTCCCCCGCGGAACGGCCTTCATCACCGACGTCGGCATGACGGGCCCGCATCATTCCGTCATCGGCCGGAGGGTGGACGCCGTCCTCTTCCGGTTCCTGACCCACATGTACCGGCGTTTCGACGTGGCCCGGGGAGACGAGCGGATGTCGGGCGTCAGGTTGAAGATCGATGCCGAGACGGGAAAGGCGCTCGAGATCGAGCGCTTCCAGGTCCGGGACGACACGCCCGAGGAGCAGGGGGCCTAAGCGTTGCGAGAGGCATACCGCGGCTGAAATCTCCAGCGCGGCTGCGCCACTCCGCAACCGCTACGTGGCTCACTACGAACGTCAGCCCGCGCCCCGGAAAACAGCCACCGCGCGAAGGGCGCAGCCCGGGCGGCGTTAGAGGGACTCGATGTACCCGTCCAGGGCCTCGCGGTCTTCCTCGGAGAGCTCGGTGAACTTGATCCCCATCTCCACCTTGTCGCTCTCCAGCTCCTGGAGCCGGACGACCCGGCCCGCCGGCTGGATGATCTTCTCGCCCAGGGCGATCTGGATGTCCAGCACGGAGGACAGGGGATAGTACTTGTGAACCTCGAGAAGGATCCCCCCCTGGCTCAGATTGCGGGTCCTCCCCATGCTCTCCTCGCCGTCGGGGCTGTCCGCCTCCTTGCAGGAGACCAGGTTCACGGAGACGATGCGGGGAAATTGCCGTCGGTCATCTTCCGCCATGGTTCGGCCCGGCTCCAAGAAATCGCCGTCTTGTTGTGTCCCCCGACCCCGTCTGAAACACGCCCCGAACTGTACTCCAGAGCTTTCCCGCTGTCAATGTGTTGGGCGGAAAGAGGCTTTCGCGCTGTCGGCGATTCGTGGGCCTCTCTCCCCTTTCTCCCGCCCGAACCCGTTTCCGTGCTGCGGGCTGGAAGCCCGCGATCCGCCCTGCAACCGTCAAAATGATGCACGAAGCCATGAAGCAGATCGCGCACAAGGACCGCCGGCTGTTCCCCGCCATAGCCCTTGCCTGTGCAAGGCGGCGACGGCGGGTCCAGCCGGCAGCACCTCAGAGCATGTGGAAAAATCCGCTCGTGCAGGGATAAAGGGATTTTTTCACAGCCTCTCAGGGTGATCAGGGGATGCTACAATCCACAATCTGCAATCCCTACGCGTCCCCGCTCCTCTGGCTGAAATCTGAAATCCCGATGCGGTCCGCGCCTCTCAGCGCCCGAACGCGCGGAAGATGAACCGGTACGCCGGGATCGATTGCGGGCCGATGTCCAGTTTCCGGCAGATCTCGTAGATGCCGCGGCAGAGGACGCGGTCCTCGTGCGGCCGGACCAGCCGCTTCTCGCCTCGAGATTCCAGGGCCTTGCGCACGGCGCGGTAGATCTCCTTTTTCAGGATCTTCCCGTCGAGGTCCGTGTCGAGATCGCGGAACGCTTCCACCAGCCCCGGAAACGCCCCCAGGTTCCCCGGGGAGAAACCGACGGCCTTCCGGAAGAAGACGGGGTGGCCCTGCACGGCCTGATCGGCGTAGCGCCGGAAGACGTCCGCCTCGCGCAGGCGCCAGAGTTCCTCCAGCGCCTCTCCGGCGGGCCTGAGGGGGCGGATTTCCACGTCGGGCTCGACGCCGTGGTGCTGCACGATGGTGCCGTCGGGGAGGTAGTACTGCATGAGGGTGACGTAGAGGAGAAGGGGGGTCTTGTGGTGCGAGAGGCGGGCGCTCAGCGGCACGACGCTCTGCCCCACGCCCTTGCCGAAGGTGGTCTCGCCCACGAGGACCGCCCGGTCGTGGCTCTTCAGCGAGCCCGAGAGCATCTCGGACGCGCTGGCGCTCGCGCGGTTGACGAGCACCACCAGGGGGATGTCCGGATGGGTCCCCTTCTCCTGGGTCCGGAAGGTCTGCTTGCCGCGCATGAAGGGGTGCTTGCTTTCCATGGTCGCGATGACGCGCTTCCCTCCGAGGAACTTGTTGGCCACCGCCACGCAGGCGGGAAGCGCCCCGCCGGGGTTCCCCCGGAGATCGAGGATCAGCCCGCGCATCTGTTCCTTCTCGAGCGCCTTCAGGGCCTTTTCGACCTCGCGCCCGAGCGTCAGGTTGAAGATGAGGGCGCGGACGTATCCGATCCTTCCGGGCAGCATCCGGTGGCTCACGTTCTTGCGCTGGGTCGACCCCTGCTTCAGGACCACGGTGTGAGGCTGGAGCCACCCTTCCCGTTTCACCGTGAGGCGGACCGACTCGCCCTCCTTGGCCTTGAGCATCTCGGCGATCATCGTCGGCGGGATCTCGCCGACGGGCTTGCCGTCGATGGCCAGGATCTCGTCGTCGATGCAGAGCCCCGCCTCTTCTGCGGGGTATCCGCCGCGGACGTGGGCGATCTTCCAGACGCCTTCCTTGGTCCGGGTGGGGCCGACGCCGAGGCTCGGGTCCTCCGCCGCGGTCATCGCCTTCATGAGTTTCTGGAAGAGTTCCTGGTCCATCAGGCGGCTGAACGGATCCTGGAGGGGCAGGAGCATGCCGTGGGCGCCGACCTCCGCCAGTTTCTCCACGTCCACGCCGCCCACGCGCCGGGCGAACCGGTCCAGCAGTTCCACCAGTCTCCGCAGGTTCTTCATCTCGGCCCGGCGCAGCGCCTTGACGAGGACCTTCCCCTTGGCCTCGTCGATCTTCTTTCCCGGCTGGGTTTCCAGGACCCGGACGATGGCTTCCCAGGCCGCTTTCACGAACGCCTCGGGCTCGTGCTTGTCGCCTTCGATATGGTAGTTTCTCAGGCCCTTTCTCACGGCTTCCAGGAACTTCAGCGCCTTCTTCCCGCTGTCGGAGAGTTCGCGCGCGTGGGCTGGGGGCGCCGTTGCCGCGAAGAGCGCAACGGCGAGGATGAAGCCGGACAGGGTTTTCCTCATGGGTATCTCCTCGAATGGTCGATGGTAGTGTATCTGTACGGAAACCGGCGGGATCTGTTGGAAAACGCCCGGTTTTTCCCCTCGCGTATTCCGTTTTCCGGCCCGGGCCGCTACGCTGGGGGGCTGGACCGCCGTGTTCCCGGAGGGGGATGATGGAGTACCGCGTCAGGGGCGTGCTGAACCAGGTCTTGGAGATGGACCTCGATCCCGGGGAATCCGTCTGGGTGCAGAAGCAGGGGCTGGTCTCCTATTCGCCGGGGATCCGGTGGACGCCCCGGGTGCCCGGGAGGGTGGGGGGGATGGTGATGCGGTTTTTGTCGGGGGAGTCGTTCTTCCTTTTGGATCTCCTTGCGGAAACCGGGGGGCGTGTGAACGTCGCGTCGCTGGAGCCCTCCGTCATCTACGCCTGGGACCTCGCCGAGGGGCCGGTCACCACGCTTCGGGGCAACTTCCTGGCGGCCCAGGGGGACGTGCGCATCGAGGTCGGTGTGGCGCGCAAGCCCCTGGCGGCGTTTCTGGGGGGGGCGGGGTTCTTGCTCCAGACGGTCTACGGGACGGGGACGGTCTTCGTGGCCGTGAAGGGGGACGTCACCGAGTACCGGCTGGAGGAGGAGGCGGCCATCCGGGTCGCCACGGGGAACCTGGCGGCGTTCTCCCGGGAGATCGATTTCGACGTCCGTCTCACGGGCGGGTGCCGGAAGATCGTCTTCGGCGGCGAGGGGGCGGTGATGACGCGTCTCGGCGGTCCGGGGCTGGCGTTGACCCAGAGCGCGAAGCGGAGCGAGAAGCCGATCCTGAAGCTTCTCCAGATCCTGGAGGCGTTCGCCTGATGGAGTACGAGATCAAGGGGGTGATCAACCAGACGCTTTCGGTGCGGCTCGCCAGGGACGAGAGGTTCTGGGCGGGGAAGGGGAACCTCGTCTCCTACGACGAGACGATCGACTGGAGCGTGAAGCCGCTGGGGGGGGTGGGAAAGGCGGTGTCGCGGGTGCTGAGCGGGGAATCCATCATGCTGGTCCACTGCCTGGCGCGGGAGGCGGGCACCATCAACTTCGCGTCCCGCCAGCCCGGGCGGGTGGTCCGCTGGGACCTGCAGGAGCAGGGGGACGTCACGGCGCTGAGCGGTGCGTTTCTGGGCGCGTACGGCGAGATCGACATCCGGGTCACGCGGGCCCGGCGGGTGGGGGCCATGTTCTTCGGGGGGGCGGGTCTTCTGCTCCAGCGCATCTCGGGGACGGGCACGGTGTTCCTCTCGACCAAGGGCGACCTGGTCGACACGCAGCTCGAGTCGGGCGAGACGATCGTCGTCTCTTCGGGGAACCTGGCGGCCTTCTCCAGCGAGTGCGACTACCGCATCCGTTCCGTCCGCGGTTGCCTGCGCAAGATCACGGGCGGGGAGGGTTTCTTCATGACCGAGCTCACGGGGCCGGGGCGCGTGCTGGTCCAGAGCATGAAACGCGGCGCTGGAAAGCAGGAGAGGTGAGGACGCATGGCGCTTGCCGAGGACATCCTCAAGAACCTCCGGGGATATTCCCGGGCCATGTACTCCACGTGGTTCTTCCACCGCCCGTCGCACCTGTTGTTCGACGCGGGGGAGGGGATCGCGGCGCAGCTCGGCAACTTCGTCTTCGGGGTGGAGAAGGTGTTCCTGAGCCACGGGCACTACGACCACGTGGGCGGCCTGCCCGGGCTCGTCCTGGCCCGGAATGCCGCCATGGGCGAGCGCACCAAGCCGCTGGTCGTCCATCACCCCGCCGGGGACGCCATGGTCCAGCTGGAGCGCGAGTACGTCGCGGTCCTGGCCCGGAACCTCGACTACGCGCTGACGTGGACGCCCCTGCAGCCGGGGGAGGACGTCCCCTTGTCCACCGCGGGGGAATCGTGGACCGTGCGGCCCTTCGCCACGCGCCACGGCCGCTCCAGCCTGACGCTGGGCTACAACCTCGTCGAAAAGCGGAAACGCCTCAAGCCCGCGCTGGAAGGCAAGCCGGAGGCGGAGATCGCGAGGCTCGCCCGCGAAAAGGGCCGCGAGGCGGTGTCGGAGACCTACGACCACATCCTGATGGCCTACTCGGGCGATTCCCTGGCCCTGGAACCCGACACGGTCCGCGGCGCCGAGGTCCTGCTCCACGAGTCCACCTTCCTGGACGAAAAGGAGCGCAAGGCGAAAATTCATCCGACGCTTCCGGAGGTGCTGGCCACGGCGCGCGACGCCGGGGTGAAGGGGCTCGGCCTCTTCCACGTCTCCTCGAGGTACACGCACGCCGATCTGGAGGAGCGGGTGAGCCGGGCCGTCGAGAAGCACGGCCTTGCGATCCCGGTGGTGCTGTTCCACCTGCACCGGCGCATCCGGATCCGCTGACCTTCCGGAAGCGGAGAAAGGCCGTGGGCCGGCCACGAACAGCAAGGGGTGCGTCTCGGGCTGGCGCGCGAAGGAGCCGGCTCTGGATTCGAGATTCCAGCCGGCAGGAGAAACCGGCCACTTCGACCAGGATGACGCTGGCTCGGATCGGCGTCAATGCAAGAAACTCCGGTCAACGCGGACCGCGCGCCCCCCCATCGCCCATCGCCCCTCCCCTAATCCCCCTCCTCTCCCTCCTTATCCTCCTTCTTCGTTTCCGGCAGGTGATCGAGCGTGGTCTTCTCGCGGGGCAGGGGTTCCAGCGCCTCGATGAGTTCCTCCGGGGTCTGGAACCGCTCCTCGGGGGACTTCATCAGCATCTTCATGATGATGTCGTTGATCTGGCGGGGGACCTTGGGGTTGACGTAGTCGGGCGGGACGGGCACGTCTTCCACGTGCTGGAGCATGATCTCGGCCGGCGTCCCCTCCTCGAAGGGGCGGTGGCCGGTGACGAAGAAGTAGAAGCTGGCGCCCAGCGAGTAGATGTCGGAGCGGATGTCCAGCTCGCGCCCCTGGACCTGGTCGGGGGAGATGTAGTAGGGCGTGCCGAGGATGAGGCCCACGCGCGTGATCTTCTTCCCCCGTTCCTGGCTTTTCGCCAGGCCGAAGTCCGTGACCTTCACGAACCCCTTCTTGCCCACCATGATGTTGTCGGGCTTGATGTCGCGGTGCACGATGGTCTCGGCATGGGCGGCCTCCAGCGCCCGGGTCACGCGGAACGCGATGTCGGTCGCTTCCGCCGGGGGGATCACCTTCCGCTCGGTCATGACGTTTTCCATCGTCTCCCCGTCCACGTATTCCATGGCCAGGAAGAGATAGCCCTTCTCCTCGCCCACGTCGAAGACCTGCACGATGTTCGGATGGGCGAGGCGGGCCACGATGCGCGCTTCCCGGATGAACCGCTTCTTCATCGCCTCGGTCGTCTTGGCGGAGACGGTCAGGAGCTTCAGGGCGACCAGCTTGTCCAGGCCGATGTGACGGGCGAGATAGACCGAGCTCATCCCGCCCTCCCCCAGCTTCGACTCGATGCGGTAGTCGTCCATGACCTTGCCCAGCATGGGATCCCGGACCTGCGTCTTCGAGTCGTAGATGGTCCGGTCGACCACGATCGTGTCCGGCTCGCGGGGGACCTCCAGAACGGTCCGGCACATCCGGCACTTCACCTTGATGCCGGGCTGGAATCCCTCCACGTTGTAGCGGGTCTTGCACACCGGGCACTCGAGGACGGCCTTCTTCTGCATGCGCAGGACGTAGAGGACCTCTTCCTTGGTGAGATAGCCCTTCTCGATGAGGATCTGGCCCAGCATCATCTTGCGGCCCTGGCGGAGCAGCTTGTCCTTGATCGCCAGGCACTCGATCAGCTGCTTGGGGTTGACGAGATTGTTCTTCAGCGCGATGCGGCCGAACAAGTTCTCGGATTTCGACGCCATGAGCCTGTTCCAACGTGACGCGGAACGCCGGGCGAAAAGAGGGCCCCCGCGCGCGTAACCGCTTCGCCTTCATGGCACTTGGGGCCATCCACGCGCGACCCTGTTGTAGCAACCCCCCCCACCGCAGACAAGCTTTTCGGCCATCCTGCCCGCGTTTGCCGTTTGTGGGAGGCGTGTGTCCCGGGCCACGCGGCTTTCGGCCCGGGACCACGGCGATGCTGCGGGCGCTCGCTGCATGGCGGTGTCTGTAACCGGTAACCTGTAACCTGTGTGGCCGTGCTTTGCCATGGAGTAGTAGCAGCCCACGGCATGAAACAGGTTACGGGTTACCGGTACCAGACAACCCGGATCCAACCAACCGGCGGCCTCATGTGCTCGCCTATACAACCGGACCGGATCCGGGATTGTTCTGAGGGAATGCTACAATCCACAATCTGAAATCTACAATCGTTTTCTTCGTGTATCCTTCGTGGGATTCCTTTCTTACCATTCCCGCATGAAGACCGAGGACCTCGACTACGACCTCCCCCCCGATCGCATCGCCCAGACCCCTGCCGGGCGACGCGGGGACGCGAAGCTCCTCGCCGTCGATCGGAACTCCGGCGCGACCCGGCACCTCGGCGTGACCGACTTCCCCGCGCTCCTTCAGGCGAGGGACCTCGTCGTCCTCAACGACACGCGCGTCTTTCCCGCGCGCATCCACGCCGTCCGGAAGACCGGCGGCAAGGTCAAGATCCTCCTTCTCGATCTCCCGGAAGAAGGACCCGTCCGCGCCATGGTCAAGAGCTCCGGGCGCCTCAAACCCGGCGAAACGCTCACGACCGTCGAAAAAACCGGCGCGATCACCGTCACCCGCCGCTCGCCCCGGGGCCTCGCGGAGATCGAGCCCGCGCCCGGCGCCTCCTGGGACGACCTGCTCCGCGCCGCCGGGCGCCCCCCCCTCCCGCCCTACATCCGAAGACCCTTCGGCGACGATCCCCAGCGGGAGAACGACCGGGACCGCTACCAGACCGTCTTCGCCCGGCGCCCGGGCTCCGTCGCCGCGCCCACCGCCGGCCTCCACCTGACGGCGGACCTCCTGGAGCGGATCGGCCGCCGGGGCGTCCGGACGGCTTCCGTCACGCTCCACGTCGGGCCCGGCACCTTCCGGCCCGTCCGCGCGGACGAGGTGGACGAGCACGAGATGGAGGCCGAATGGTGTTCCGTGACGGCCGAGACCGCCCGGACGGTCCGGGAGACCCGCAAGGCCGGGGGGCGCGTCGTGGCCGTGGGCACGACGACCGTACGCGCCCTGGAATCCGCGGCCTCGAAGGGAGAAGCGGCGCCCTTCGAGGGCCCCACGGACCTCTTCATCCGGCCCCCCTTCGCGTTCCGCGCCGTCGACGCCCTGCTCACCAACTTCCACCTGCCGCGAAGCACGCTGCTCGCCCTGGTGGGGGCCTTCGCCGGGCTGGCCCGGGTGCGCGAGGCCTACCGGGAAGCGATCCGGGAGGGCTACCGCTTCTACAGCTACGGCGACGCCTGCTTCTTCCACTGAGAGGCTGTGAAAAAATCCCTGTTTCCCTGCGCGAGCGGATTTTTCCACATCCTCTACCTCTGGGGGGGACGCCGTCCCCCCCAGCCCCCCCCTGAAGTGTTTCGAGAAAACTGGAAGCCGGCGGTCCGGGGCGCGGGCCGACGTTCGTAGTGAGCCACGTAGACGAAGTCGGAGTGGCGCAGCAACGCGGGCCGAGGTGCTGCGGACAGGATGTCCCTGTCCTCCGCGGTTGCTCCCGTCCCCGCGTACGCCTACAATACGGAAACCGGCATGGGAGTCCTCCCGCGTTTCGGAGCCTCATGAAGATCCTTCTCGTCAATCCGGCGTACCACGGGTGGTTCTACCTTTTCGGGGTGCGGATCCCGCCCCTGGGGCTGGCGTACCTCGCCTCGTCCTTTCGCGAGCGGGGCGGGGAGGTGGACATTCTCGACCTGGCGGTGGCCCGGCCCGAGGAGATTCCCTCTTTCGAGGACTACGATCTCGTCGGCATCGGGACCGACACCACGCGGTTCAAGACGGCGATGGAGCTCGCGGAGAGGGCCAAGAAGGCGGGCCGGACGGTGGTCATGGGGGGCCCCCATCCCACGGTGGTGGACGACGCCCCCTTCCAGCGCGACGCGGTGGATTACGTCGTGCGGGGGGAGGGGGAGGCGACGCTCGTGGAGCTTGCGGAGGCCCTGTCGCGCGGCCGTTCCGTGGAGGACGTCCCCGGGCTGACGTACCGCCGGCGGGGCCGCATCCACCGGACGCCGGCGCGGCCGTTCCGGGAGGATCTGGACGCCCTGCCCGGCCCGGCGCGGGACCTTTTGCCGATGGACCGGTACCGTTCGGCGAAGATCGGGACCTGGCCCCTGACGCCGGTGATCACCAGCCGGGGGTGCCCGTTCCGCTGCACCTTCTGCGCCTCGTCCCACATGAACGGCCCGAAGTGGCGCCCGCGGAGCGCGGAATCGGTGGTGGACGAGATCGAGGAGGTGCAGAAGCGCTGGGGGTATCCGGCGGTGGCGTTCAGCGACGACAATTCCACGCTCGATCCGGCGCGGACGGACAGGATCTGCGACTTGATCCTCGCGCGGAACATCGACGTGAAGATCTGGCTCTTCTGCCGGGTGGACACGGCGCTTCGCCATCCCGAGACGGTGGCGAAGATGGCGAAGGCGGGGGTGACCTCGGCCTTCATCGGGATCGAGACGCTGAACCCCGTTCATCTGAAATCCGTGAACAAGGGCTTTTCTCCCGACGCGACCCCGAAGGCGGTGGATCTGTTCCGCGCCCACGGGATCGACGTTCTGGGGTCCTACATCATCGGCTACCCCGACGAGACGCTCGCCGACATCCGCTATACGGTTCGGCGCGCGAGAGAGATCCGAACGAGCACGGCCCAGTTCACGATCCTGACCCCCTATCCGGGGACGGTTCTCTTCGACCAGGTGAAGGACCGCATCACGTCCTGGAACTGGGCCCATTACGACGGGTATCACGCCGTCTTCCAGCCGAGGAAGATGAGCCGTTTCGCCCTCCAGATGATGCTGGTCTACGCCCATCTCGGGTTCTACGCGCGTTCGAAGGCGTCCCTGCAGGGATTCGCGAAGTTCACCTGGCGCCGGAAGCGGGATTTGTCGGCGGTGGGCAAGGTCTTCAAGGACATGTTCATGGCGCCGCCTTTGCCGGGAGGAAAGCATGCGTGAGGGGAAGCGGAGAGGGGGGATGGCGATTTTCCTGGCGGCTGCGCTCGCGGCCGCCGGGGGGTGCGCCAACGTGGTCTACCGGGGGCCGGTGCGAAAGATCGGGCAGGAGACGCGGGAGAGGCGCGTGCGAAGCGAGACGCGGGATCTGGACCTGGCGTACCGGCCGGGCGCGCTGCGCGACGCGGTGGAGGTGCGTCCCGTCTCCGCGCGGGACGTCGAGGTGGAGACGAGAACCCTCCACCGGGAGTACGGGTATTTCATCCCCTTCAATCCCCTGGCGAAGGTCACGGAGTACGCCGCGCTGCCCGTCTACATCGGCATCGGGTTCGTCCTGGTCTACAAGTACTGGACGTTCGACGACCTGGACGGCGGGATCGGGAGGGGCCTGCCGGCTTCCGCCCCGTCGGACGTTCCCCCCGGCCTGGATCCGTACTGCCTCCGGCTGGCCGAGGACGTCGACGACGCCGCCCGGGATCCCGCCGCGCTGCTCCTCGAGGGATCCGACCTCAATGCCCTCTGGGTCTGGTGGGAGCTTCTCGGCGAGGTGACGAACCCCTTCGTCAACGCCCGTTTTCCCTCCCTGTTCCGCGTGCGGTTCGGGCCCGTGGGCTCGGTGATCGAGACGCCGTGGCGGACGGAGACGCGCCGCGAGACCGATCCGCTGGCGGACGTGGTCCCCGAGGTCCTGGTCAACGGCCGGTCGCTGAAACCCGAGCGGGCGGGTCCGGGCGTCTTCGTCGTGTCGCTCGCGGACCGGGGGCCGGGGCCCTTCGATCTGGTGGCGGCCGTCCCCGACGGGAAGGGCGGGCGTGTCGAACGCCGGCTGACGGTGGGCGCGGAGGAGGTGGAGGCGATCCGGGAAGCGCAGTCGTTGCGGGAGATTCTCGAGCAGAACACGGGCGATCACGAGGTTCGTTGCCGGCTGGCCGCGCTTCATCTCCGATTCGGGGGGGTCCGGGACGCGCTGTCGATCCTGCTGGACGGCCTGGAGGGGAGGAAGACCCCCCGCCGTGTCCTTGCCGCGCTTCGCGAGGCGTACCGGCGGGGCGCGCGGAAGGCCTGGAAGGAAGGCGACGCCGCGACGGCCATGCGGGTGGACGCCCTGGGCGACTTCCACGCCGAGGTCCTCGGCGGCGCGCCGTCGCAATGGCCCGAGCGCGCGTTGCCCTCCGGGCGTCTGCTCGTCGAGGGGCTCGGTTCGCCTTCTTTCAAGGTCCGGGCCCGTTCGGCGGTCCTCACGGCGACGCGCGAGGATCTGGCTCCCTTCCGCAAGACGGCGACGCTGCTCGCCCTGCTCAGGAACGAGCGCCATCCGGTGGCGCGATGGGCGGTGTTGTGGGCGCTGGGGCGATGCGGAACGGAGGATGCGGCGGGCGCCGTGGAGGCGGTGGCGGCGGAGGAGGGGGATCCCTTCCTCGAGGCGATGGCGGCGCATGCGGCCCGCGCGGTGCGGGAGCGGGCCGGGTAGGATCCCGCGCAGGGATCGTGGAGATCGCAGAGAGGGGCGAAGGTCGAAAGAGGAGAAGGAAGATGCTTGCAGGAAAGCGCGCGTGGTGGCTGTTGTGGGTCCTTCTGCTGTCGGAAGCGGCCCTTGCGGACTCCGGGGATGCCTGGCGGCGCATCCGCTACGGTGCGCTGAAGGTGGGGCGGGTCCGGATCTCGCGGGAGAAGACGACGCGAGAGGGCCGCACCCTTTATCGCACCGACGTGGTCAAGGTCTACAACTATTTCCAGGGCAAGAACGTCCGTTTCTCCTCGCAGGAGACGTTTCTGGAAGCGGAGGACGGTTCCCTGGTCGAGATCTCCTACACGGGGCAATCGGACGCGGGCAAGAAAACGGTGCTGGGGGAGATCGCGGAGGGCAAGATCGTCTACGTGGTGAAGGATCCCGGCGGATCCCCGCGCCAGATGGAGATCGACTGGCCCGCGGGGGTGATCGGCCCGCGGGCGGTGGAGAGGCTGATGCGAAGCAAGGGGACGGCGCCGGGGACGTCGTACGACTACACGACGTACAGTTTCGCGGTATCCAGGCCGGTGAAGGTCTCGGTGGAGGCGGTCCGGCGCGAGGCGGTCCGCGTGGCGGGCCGCAAGAGGCAGCTCCATCTGCTGAAGGTCGCGGGCGAGGACCTCGTCGACGGGCAGGGGAAGCCGATCGGGCGGAAGCGCTGGGTCGACGATCGCGGCGATTTCCAGATGGAGTGGGACCCCTGCTTCGGCGGTCGCTGGGAGGAGGTCTGCGGGGAGGATCTCGCCAAGGCGCCGGCCCGCGGCGTCGTCTCCAAGTTCTTCCTCGGCAACGCCTGCAAGATCTCGGGTGCGATTCTCCACCCCCGTTCCACGACCGCCTGCGTTTTCCACCTGACGGGCCCCGAGGCCCTGAACAAGTTCTTCCTCAAGGGGCCCGGGCAGAGGGTCGGCCGGGCGGGGGGGGGATACCGGATCGACGTGCGCCTGCAGGAGGCCCCCGCCTCCCCGGCGAGGCTTCCCGTCGCCGACGAGTCGAAGAAGTCCTTGCTCCAGGCCAGCTACTTCCTGGACTACGACCAGGGCGAGGTGGAGGCGGTGGCCCGTCGAGTGGCCGGGGGCGGGACGGACGCGGCCCGCGTCGCCGAGGCGTTGCGGGCGTGGGTCTACGAGAACCTGGAGAAGCTGGGGATGAATTCCGCCATGGCGTGCGCGTCCACGGTTCTCGCAACGAAGGCGGGAAGCCCGGTGGGGCACGCGGTGCTTCTCGCGGCCCTGTGCCGCGCGGTGGGGATTCCCGCGCGCGTGGCCGGCGGCCTCGCGGTGGGAAGCGGCGCCTACACGCACGTCTGGACGGAAGCGTGGGTCGGCTCGTGGATCCCGCTCGACGCGACCCAGAAGACCGCGGCCGACGCCTCCCGCATCCGTTTCACGGCCTCCGACCTCAACCGGGATTCGGCGGACGCCCCGCTGTTCGCGCTCTGCGGGCTGTTGCAGAACCGGCAAACGCCGACGGCGGTGGAGGTCCGGCAGTACCGGCTGAAGGGGAAGACGATCGAGGCGGACGACGGCCCGGGGTCCGAGGTCCACCGGATCCGGGGGAACGCGTACAGCCACGCCCTCTACGGCTTCTCGTTCACCAGGCCCCCCGCCTTCAAGTTCCAGCAACACCTGAAGGGCATCGACTACGGCGTCATCGCGATCAAGGGGAAGCGTAAGGATCGCGTGCTCTTCCGCATCTCCTCGGTCGACTACGGAAACACGCTCGACGACGTCCTGGACCGCGTGAGGAACACCTTCCGCCTGAGCGGCGTCGAGCGCCGGACCGTGGGGGGCTTTCCCGCCGTGGTCGCAAACCTGTCCGGCGGGTTCTGCTCCCGCGTCTGCTACGTGCGCGGGCACGACACCGTCTACACGATCGAGGCCTCCACCGGCTCCCCGGCCGTCCGCGCGGCCTTCGACCAGGTGCTCGACACGCTTCGCTTCGAGGACTGAGAGGCTGTGAAAAAATCCCTGGTTCCCTGCGCGAGGGGATTTTTCCACATCCTCTACATCTGGGGGGGGACGCTGTCCCCCCCAGACCCCCCCTGAAGTGTTTCGAGAAAAAGGACGGCACTGGACCGATCCTTTGCTGCGCTGCGGCCGGGACCGCGGGCTTCCAGCCCGCAGCACCGCGGCGAGATGCGGGGGCGGTTCACCGGGGGCTCAGCATGTCGTTCTTCTCGATCTTCTCGTCGCTTTTCCCGTATTCGTGGAAACGCAAGGCGCACGGCAGGCTCTTCGGCGCGTAGTGCGTGAAGAGGCGGTGGGCGAGGATGTTTCCGGTTTCGGCGTCCACGCACTCCACGTAATCCCCTCCCGCTTCATGCCCCCGCACGACGACGATGCCCTCCTCCATGTCGATCGCGACGCGGTTCGAGTAGCACGAGTGGTTGACGTACAGGATGCCGAGCAGTTCCGTCGACCAGAGCGGTTCCCCGCACGACAGATCGTATGCTGCGATCCGGCACCCGTTCCGGATCGGCCAGTAGTCGGCGAAATAGAGGGTGTCGTCCTCGATGAGGAAGGCGGAGTGTTCATGGCCGCGAACCCGGAGGGCGAGGCCGTCTTCGTCCAGAAAGGAGATCGGGCCTTCGAAATAGAGTGCCTTGGAGAAGCGGATCCTGTAGCGGCCTTCGTGACGAGCGATGGAAAAGTGGATCGTGGCTTCTTCGGGTTCCCAGCGGAACGCCTTCAGGTGCTTCTCGCACCGCTCGTCGATGATCCAGGGTTCCAGCCGAACCTTCTCGTTTTTCGACGAGTACGAGCCCGACTCGTCTCCGCCCTCGTTCTCTTCGGGGCGGATGTCTCCGTCTTTTTCGCGTTCCCCGCCCACGCGCCAGGGCGGGCCCTCCAGGACGGGAGGCGGAGGAACGGGCTCCTTCTCGCTGGACGATCGCCCGCAGGAAAGCAAGGAAAAGGCGAGCGTGAGGGAAAACCCGAGTTTGATGATCCATTCTCGATGGCCCATGGTGCGACACCGAGCTCGGAAAAAACAAGGTCCTAATCCGGGCCGTCCGACAGGATCCGGAACGGAAACGGTGCGGGAGAGTTCGTTTTTTTCCGGCCTCGGTCATGCCGTGTCTCTTCGGTGAACGATTGCGATTCGCCGGGTAGGGCGGGCCCGTGTGCCGCCCCTGCCCTTGCTGAAATCCCACATCCCTGCTCTGAAAACACGAAAGAAAACATGATCTGTGACCGCCTTGGAGGGCGAGGGTCCTCCCGAGCCAAAACACTCAATTCCCAAATTCCCAACTCCTCAAATCTCATTACCCATTCCGCATTTCGAGGGTAGAATAGCGGCATCCCCCCTTTCCCCCTCCGCGCAGATTCCACGCCGGACCCGATCCTCTTTGATCTCGGAGGAAAACATGCGCTTCCGGACATGCTTCCCCCTTCTTCTCGCGGTTGCTCTCGTTGCCGGCTGCGCCGGGCAGGAGACGTTGGACCGCGACGTCCGCGTCACGCTGAACGACGGCCAGGTCCTGGTGGGCGAGATGACCACGTCCACGTTCACCCTGAAGACGGCATTCGGGATGATGGCCTTCGATGCGGCCCAGGCCGGCGAGCTCGGCCCCGTCGAAGGCGACGACGTGGACCCGTCGGACCTCGCCGTCCGGCTCTGGCTCCGAAACGGCTCCGAGTTCGTCGGACGGTGGGAGAAGCCCTCGGTCACCCTGGCCCTGACGCTGGGCGGGGAACCGTTGCGCGTGGACGTCCCCATCGCCAAGATCAAGCGGCTCCAGTTCAAGGGCGACGACGTCTGGTCGGACGAGCCCGTCTTCCGCGTCATCACCGCCTCGGGGGACGACTTCTTCGTGGACGTGACGAAGACGCAGGTCTCGCTGGAGACCGACATCTTCAGCGTACGCCCCTTCCTCTCGGAGATTCGCCACCTCCAGCCCCGCAAGAAGGAGGAGGGGGTCTGGCGCGTGCACCTGGAGAACGGAAGCCTGCTCAACGCCCGGATGGCCCAGAAGGAGATCGCCTTCCGCCTGGCCATGGGCCCGGAGCGCGTGAACGTCCCCCTCGAATCGATCCAGGTCATGGCGCGCCAGCGGGTGCATCCTTCCGGAAGCGCGAGCCGGGGCTCGCGACCGCCCTCCTCGGGCGTCTATTTCAACGACGAAAGCGACGGGGACCTCATGCACCGGGCTTCGGAAGCACGCCTGGAAAGTTACGGAAAGGGCGGGTACTACTCCAACGCCCGGCAGAAGGTCGCGAAGAAGACCGCGCTCCAGCAATGGGAACAGACGCAGAAGAAGTGATCCAGACGGAGGGCCTGGTGGTTGAGTGGCCGAGTCGTCGTGTGTATGCAGGGATTATGGATTGTAGATTGCAGATTGGAGATTTTCGCAGACCCGCCATAGCCCACGCACGGGCAAAGCAGGCGACGGCGGGCAGTCGAAAGCGTTGCTTTGGAGGGCGAGCCTCCTGGCGAGCCGTTGCCGGGAGCGCGGGCTTCCAGCCCGCAGCACCTCGTTGCGATGCCTGCACGGAGCGCCTGACGACGAGGTCTCCAACCTCGCAGGCACCGCTTTCGACTGGAATCTGAAATCGAAATCCGTAGCGCCGCTACACCTTCATCCGCCTCCACCGCCCGCGCTTGAACGCGATCGTGATCAGCGTGGCGCGGACGATCCAGTCGATCAGCGTCCCCATCCACACCCCTCTCAACCCCAGCCCCAGCCCGATCCCGAAGAACTGCTCCGGCGCCAGGCCGAAGAACGCGCACAGCGGGATCCGGACCGCCCACACCCCCAGCGCCGTCACCAGCATCGGCGTCCGCGTGTCGCCGGCGCCCCGCATCCCCCCGCTCAGCACCTGGAAGGTCCCGAGGAACAGCCCCTCGAACGCGCCGATGATCAGCGCCGGCACCCCGATCCAGATGATCCGCACATCGTCCGTGAACAGCCCGACCAGCCGCTCCGGAACGAGAATGAAAACCACGCCCGCCAGGACCAGCGGCGTGACGGCCATCCAGACCGCTACCTTGGCCCCCCGGCGCGCGTCCTCCGCCTTCCCCGCCCCCAGCGCCCGCCCCATGATCGACCCCGCCGCGATGCCGAACCCCTCGCCGGGCAGGAAGACCACCGACTGCACCGCGATCAGCGCCTCCTGCGCAGCCATGGCCAGCGTCCCCAGCGCCGTCACCACGCGCGCGAACCCGATGAAACCGGCGTGGAAGATGAATCGCTCCAGCGCGGCCGGCATGCTCACCCGGAGGATCCGCACGGCCGACGCGCGGGAGACGCCGAGGAGATCCCTCGCGCGCAAGGGAAGGAGGGAGCGCTTCCGGAAGAGGAAGGAGACCTCGAGCAGCGCGAAGACGCCGAAGGCCGAGGCCGAGGCGATCGCTGCGCCGCGCATCCCCATCTCGGGAAACCCGAAGTGTCCGAAGATGAGGACGTAGTTGCCGGCGACGTTCACGGCGTTGGAGACGCCCGAGGCGATCATGGGCGTCAGCGTGTCCCCGGCGCCGGTGAAGGCGGACATGAGGCTGAGCGCCGCGAAGGTCAGCGGCATGGCGCAGAGCAGGATCCGCAGGTAGGCCTCTCCCGCGGCGGCCACGGCGGGCGTGACGCCGAAGAAGGCGACGAGCTGGGGGGCGAACACGTTGCCCAGTCCCGCGACGAGCGCTCCCAGGGAGAGGGACATCAGAATCGAGGTGGCGACGTGGCGCTTCACCGCTTCCATCCGCCCCGCCCCCTTGTCCCGGGCCACGACGGCCAGCGTGCCGATGGTCCAGACACCGAAGATCGAGGTGATGGACCAGAGCATCGTGCCCGAGGGGATGAGCGCGGCGAGCTCCTTCGCGTCGTGGTTGCCGAGCATGAGGCGGTCGGCGAAGAAGACCACCGTCGCCATGAAGGCCTGCATCATGGCGGGCCAGGCCAGGGTGAACACCCGGCCCAGGATCACCCGCATCGGCGTCGGACCCATGTCGAGAACGGGCCCGGGAGCGTTCTGTTCTTCGGCGGTCGAGGACATGCCGCGGAATTCCCGAAACGGACGAAATCCCTACTCTGCCGGAAACGAGACCCGGGGGGAACCCCTTTCACGAAAAGAGATACGGGGTGTACGCGCGAAGAATTCAGGAATGGAAGAATTTAGGAATTCAGGGATTCAGGGGGGGGAGCCACTTTCAAAAAGGGCTCCCCCCACACCCCCCTCCCCAAACTTCGTGTCATGCTTGCCACGTTCTGCAGTGGGGAATTCCCCTGTCGAGGATCAGGGAACGTTCCGGAGGGGAGACCGGGGGGCAGGGGCTTGTCTGGATCACGATACAAAGCCCGCGCTCCCGGTAACGGCTCGCCAGGAGGCTCGCCCTCCAAAGCAATGTTTTCCACTGAAATCTGGAATCGACAATCTACAATCTATCGTCGGACATCGAGAAGAAGTGGAGGTTCCATGGCGCTTTACGAGTTCGAGGGAAGGGTTCCCGAGGTGGGCGAGGGGGCGTACGTCGCGCCCTCGGCCCAGGTGATCGGATCGGTGCAGATCGGCAAGGATTGCTACGTCGGCCACGGCGCGATCCTCCGCGGCGACTACGGCGAGATCTTCCTCGGCGAGGGCACCGCGATCGAGGAGGGGGCGATCGTGCACGCCCGGCCCGACGGCAAGACGGTGTTCGGCAAGCGCGTGACGCTGGGCCACGGCGCCATGGTCCACAACGCGACGATGCACGACGATTCGGTCATCGGCATGCGGGCCACGGTGAGCGACTTCTCCGAGGTGGGGGAGGGGGCGCTGATCGGGGAGATGGGGCTGGTCAAGCAGCACCAGAAGATCCCCCCCCGCAAGATCGCCGTCGGCATCCCCGTCAAGGTGATCGGCGAGATCTCGGACAAGAACCGGGACATGACCGTCTGGGCCAAGGAACTCTACGTCGACATGGCCCACCGCTACCCTGCAGGCATGAAACCCGTACCCGAAGAGAAGAGCAGCGACGAGTTCGTGTTCCGCCCCATCGGCTTCATCCACACCCCCTTCGCCGAGGGACCCGGCACCCCCATCCAGGGAGGACTCGCCACCGAGACGAAGGGGACCGTGGAGGTGAAGCCCCAGTTCGCCATGGGACTTCAGGACCTGGACGGCTACAGCCACGTGATCCTGCTGTACGCGTTCCACCGCTCCCGCGGCTACAAGCTGCGCGTGAAACCCTACCTCGAGGAGGTGGTGCGCGGCCTCTTCGCCACCCGCGCCCCCCGGCGACCGAATCCCGTGGGGTTCACGATCGTGAAGCTCGAGAAGATGGAGGGGCGCATCCTGCACGTCTCCGGCGTGGACATGCTGGACGGCACGCCGCTTCTGGACATCAAGCCCTACAGCCCGCACTTCGACCACCGCGAGGGCGCCACCGCCGGGTGGCAGGACCCGCGCTTCGAGGCCGAGCAGCGCGGCGAGGAACTGCGCAAGAAGGCCGATGGCCGGTTCGAGAGTCCTTGACCGGGCGGAGAATACAGATTGCAGATTTCAGCCGTCAGGTTTCAGCCGGAATCCTCGAAGACATGCTATCCTGTCCTTTGATGAGACCTGTCCTTTGATGAGACTTTTCTGCGCCTTGCTTCTCCCCGTTCTCGGCGCCGGATGGACCGCCCTGGCCGGATGCGCCGCCCCCGCATCCGGGAACGGAACCCCCTCCCCCTTCGAGGCCCTGTTCGAGCGCATGCCCGAACCCCAGCCCGGCGACTGGCTCTACGTGCGCGACGAGCCCGGACGGAGCTTCGAGAACTACGTCGCTTCCCGACCGAACCGGCCCGAAAGCGGACGGGACAAGATCTACGTCCTCCCGCTGGGAAGCATCGCCGACAGCGAACCGGATCTCCTGCCGGCGATGCGGGATTTTCTCGAGGCCTTCTTCGGGCTCGAGGTGGTGCTGGAGGACGCGCGCCCGATTCCCGAACGGGCGCTGAACGAGAAGCGAAAGCAGCACGACGCCGCCGTGCTGCTCGAGCAGCTCGCCTCCTCCCTGCCCGCCGACGCCGCGGCCTGCATCGGCCTGATCGAGTACGACCTCTACTACGAGGAACTGAACTACGTCTTCGGGCTCGGCTCCTTCGGCAACCGCACCGGCGTCTACTCCATCGCCCGCTACCGGTTCGAGTACATCGGGCAGGCCGAGGACATCACGCTCCTCAAGCGTGCCCTGAAGGTCGCGGCGCACGAGATCGGCCACATCTTCGGCGTCCACCACTGCCGCCGATGGCGTTGCGTCATGAACGGTTCCAACTCGATCGTGGAAGCGGACGGGCGCCCCCTCTTCCTCTGCCCGGCATGTTTGGAGAAGCTCCGCTGGAATCTCGGCTTCGACCCGAAAAAACGCTACGAGCGCCTCGCAGACTTCTACGACGAACACGCCGGGTTCTCGGCCGAGGCGAAGCGCGCAAGGCAGCTGGCGGAGGCGATCGGGGGGTAGGGGGTCATTGGCCATTGGTCATTGGACCCACCGCAGAGGTCGCGGAGATCGCAGAGAAGGGCGAAGGTCGCAAGTCGAAAGTCGAAGTCGGTGGTTGTGTGTTTGGGTGGCTGGGAAACCGGGTGGTTGGGTGATTGAGTGGTTGGGTGAGTGGGTGCGCGGGTGCCGCCGCAACAATCTGTTCCGAAAATTCGGGAAGAACCATGATCGATGACCGCCTTGGAGGGCGAGGGTCCTCCCGAGCCCAAACACGGCTGGCTCGCCAGCCCGTACTACGCCGATCGGCTCTTGCAAGGGCTACGTAGGGTCCTCCGTAGCTCTCGCAACCACCTGCAAGCGAAGGAGGAGAGGCTCGCCCTCCAAGTTTTCATGGTTTCTA
>Ga0180432_10001889_pt1 | contig 32294 bp, 33 predicted proteins | sample SS_ome_10_FD_132414 | JGI IMG/M metagenome (GOLD analysis project Ga0180432, IMG submission 132414) | Hypersaline lake sediment archaeal communities from the Salton Sea, California, USA - SS_1_MS_2 metaG | ecosystem: Environmental > Aquatic > Non-marine Saline and Alkaline > Hypersaline >...
ATCGTATCGACACATCCGATTAAACGCTTTCATTATCCACCTTCGCCGCTATTTGTCAAGGGAATATTTCTCGTATACCATGGAGAGACGGGGATCGTTGCAGCATAATTGCATAGGGGTTGCATTATTGCACCTTTCGTGCTATCATTACTACATGAATTCAGATAAAGAGACATTACAACCGTACGCCAGGGAGCACTTCGTCGATCTGATCTTGGACAGCGTGGCCGACGGCGTTTTTACCGTGGACACCGAATGGAAGATCACCAGCTTCAATACCGCCGCAGAGAACATCGTGGGCATTTCCCGGGATGAAGCACTGGGCAGGCGCTGCCATGATATCTTTTCCGCCAGCATCTGCACCAGCCGCTGCGCCCTTCGCCACTCCATCGAAACCGGCGAGGCGATTATCGATCAGAAGATCGACATCATCAACAGCAGCGGAGACAAGGTCCCTATCTCCATCAGTACCGCCGTGATGCGGGACGCGGACGGAACGGTCCTGGGAGGCGTGGAGACCTTTCGGGACCTGTCGGCCATGGAGGAGCTGAGAAAGGAAATATTGTCCCGCTATACCTTTGAGGATATCGTCGGCAAGCACCAGGCGATCCTGGATATCTTCGACATACTGCCGGACATCTCCGAAAGCGACAGCACCGTCCTCATCGAGGGGAGAAGCGGCACCGGCAAGGAGTTGTTCGCCCGGGCCATCCACAACCTCTCCCCCCGGTCGTCGGGCCCCTTCGTCGCCGTCAACTGCGCCGCCCTGCCCGAAAGCCTCCTGGAATCGGAGCTGTTCGGGTACGTCCGGGGGGCCTTCACAAATGCAACCCGGGACAAACCGGGCCGATTTGCCCAGGCAAAGGGTGGCACTATCCTCCTGGACGAGGTGGGGGAGCTCCCCGTCTCCACCCAGGTGAAGCTTCTGAGGGTTCTCCAGGAGAAAAGCTACGAGCCCCTGGGGGCGGTCAAGAGCAAGGACGCCGACGTACGCATCATCGCCTCCACCAACCGGGACCTGGCGCATATGGTCAGGGAGGGATCGTTTCGAAAGGATCTATTCTTTCGGCTCAATGTCCTGAGAATCCGCCTGCCGGAGCTCACCGACCGCAGGGGAGACATCCCCCTGCTCGTCAATCACTTCGTGGCCCGTCATGCGGCCCGGACAGGGAAGGGAATCATCGGCGTCTCCGATGACGTGCTCTCCTTTCTGATGCGGTATGACTTTCCCGGGAACGTTCGGGAGCTGGAAAACATCATAGAACACGGCGTCGTGCTCTGTCGGGGGGAGATCATCGAGATGGAGCACCTGCCCGGCGAGCTGTTCGGGAGCACCTCCGTGCCGAAATCCGAAGACGAATCAGAAGACCTGAAAACGACCCGACACCAGGCGGAGCGGCGGGCCATTCTCGACGCCCTGGCCAGACACAAGGGCAACCGTCTCGAAACCGCCCGGGAGTTGGGTATGCACAAGACAACCCTCTGGCGCAAGATGAAACGATTCGGCCTCCTCGAGTAGCGGCTTCGGGTTGCAGGATAGTTGCATTTATGAGCCGATTAGTTTCATTATTGCACCCCCCAGAAGACCAACCTCTCGCCGCCTCGCCGCGTTCGACCTTCCAAGCGATTGATATCACTTTCTTTTTTCTTCATACTTCAAATCCGATACTTTGGCACGCCGATTGCTTTATAAGATGGTATGGATGCACATGTCGAAAAGATCGCCCTCCCCCTGTTCGGGGAGAGAATCGCCCCCCGCCTGGACACGGCCCAGCGTCTTCGCTTCGTGACCGTTCGCGATGGAATCGTGGAAGATACCGAGGATGTCACGGTGGTGGGGGTTCATCCCCTGAAACTGGCCCACTGGCTCAGGGACGAGGGGGTGGGGGTCCTCATCTGCTGCGGCATCGATCGGATGACTTCCCGGATGTTTCACGATTCCGGCATCCGGTTGATACCCCGCATCGGCGCGGACGCTGACTTGGCCGTCCGAGCATACATCGATGGAACCATCGAGACCCTCAGCGTCATCCCTACAGACGGACCGGGACGGGGACGACGTTACCGAGGCGGGCGGTGCGGTCGATCCGAACAGGATGATCATTCCAACGATTAAATGAATATGTCAAATACAATGACGGAGGATACAAATTATGCCAAGAGGAGATAGAACAGGACCGGAAGGAATGGGGCCGATGACCGGACGGGGCATGGGATACTGCTCTGGATACGACACCCCCGGTTTCGCCAATCCCGCAGGCGCCGGCTTCGGCCGGGGCATGGCGAGAGGCTGGGGCCGTGGGGGTGGTGGATTCGGCCGGGGGATGGCATGGGGCCGAGGCATGGGGAGAGGCTGGGGCCGCGGCGGCGGAGGATACGGCAGAGGTGGATACGGATACTGGGGGGCACCGGCGGCCTTTCCTGCCCCCACGCCTGAAGACGAGCGGACATATCTGGAAATAGAGATGGAAAGCCTGAAGGCCCACATGGAGTCGATCAAGAAACGCCTTGATCAGCTCAGCACCTCCGGCTCAGAAAAGTAGTATATTCATGATGCCACCCAGCAGCCGGGTGAACCAAAACCGGCACTGATGACGTCCATGAGTATCGATGTATCGAACGCCGGACGCCGTATGTAATCGCGCGTGAAACACGCTGCAGGAATAGAACGATGAAACAGAACGAAGACAGAGTCGACGACTGCGGACGCAATACAGCCTGTTCAACTTGTGAAGAGACCGAGTGCGACGCCGCACGCAAGGATCATCATGCAGACAAGCTTTTGAAGATGAGGCTTCGCATGGACGCCATATCGAATAAGATCATGGTGATGAGCGGCAAGGGCGGCGTGGGGAAATCCACCGTGGCGGCCAACCTGGCGGTGGCCCTGGCCCGGCGGGGATACAAGACGGGGCTCTTGGATGCAGACATCCACGGCCCCAACATCCCGAAGCTCCTGGGGCTGGAAGACGGCAGGCTCCTCGGCTCCCCCGAGGGAATCCTGCCGATAGAGCCGATGCCGGGGCTGAAGGTCGTCTCGGTGGCCTATGTTCTCGATACACCGGATACGCCGGTGATCTGGCGGGGTGCCATGAAGCACGGCGTCATCCGGCAGTTTTTGGGAGAGGTGGCCTGGGGGGAGCTGGACGTCCTCATCGTGGACCTCCCTCCCGGAACCGGGGACGAGCCGCTGTCAGTGGCCCAATCCATCGAAAACACCGACGGATCGATCATTGTTACCACCCCCCAGGATGTGGCATTGTTGGACAGCAGAAAATCCATCGCCTTTTCCAAAAAGATCGGCTTGCCGGTCCTGGGAGTAGTCGAAAACATGAGCGGGTTGATCTGTCCTCACTGCAATAAAACAATCGACATGTTCATCCCCGGCGGCGGCGAGGCGGCGGCCCACGAGATGGGTGTGGCCTTTCTGGGCCGTATCCCGGCGGATCCCGCCGTCATGCAAGGGGGTGATGCGGGCGTCCCATTTGCGGGAGAGAAAGCAAACGGCGGCGCCGCTTCAGCGTTTGAGGAAATAGTCGATCGAATCGAACAGAATTTGAAACCGGCCGATCCGAAGCGATACGGCCACGGAGGAGACTAAATCGATGAGTGTGATAGCATGTGCCGCCGATGACGGCGGCGGTCTGAACGCCCAGCTTTCCGCCCACTTCGGACGGTGTCCGTTCTACGTGATGGTGACGGTTGAAGGAGACAACACCACCGACGTCTCGGTGGTGGAAAATCCGCACTACAACAACCATCAGCCCGGGGTCATGCCCCGGTTTATCTCGTCACTGGGGGCCGACGTGATCATCGCCGGGGGCATGGGTCCCCGGGCGGTGGATATGTTTCACTCGATGAATATCGATGTGGTCACCGGCATCATCGGGAGGGTCGAGGATGTGGTGCGCGCCTATCTTGACGGCAAGATAGAGGGAGTGGTGCCCTGCTCCCATGACCACAGCGAAAGCTGTCAGTAGTACAGAAATATCGTCGCTGTAATTCAAGGCACGACAGAGCGTACATTCATTCAACCAACAGACAGAGGTGATATCATGACACCACAGGGAAGCGGCCAGGGACGGGGTGGAGGTCAGGGAAGAGGCGGCGGACAGGGGCAGGGACGGGGCTCCGGCGGTGGCCGGGGGATGGGCGGCGGTAATCGGCCCGGCGCCGGTCCGGTCGGGGAGTGTGTCTGTCCGAACTGCGGGAAAAAGCAAACCCACACCCGGGGGACACCCTGCTACGAGATGACCTGCCCGGACTGCAACGTCCCCATGATGCGGGCGTAAAAAAACGTTCTCATGAACGAAGCTACAATAAAATAATCCGATACCGGAGGATACTACCATGAAAATAGCTATAACCGCAGAGAAGGATTCGCTTGACGCTCCTTTGGATCCCCGGTTCGGCCGTTGCGCTTGGTTTATCATTGTCGATACCACATCTCCGGAGAAATTTACCGCCATTGAAAACCGGGCGGCGTCCGCCGGTGGCGGCGCCGGTGTCCAGGCATCCCAGACGATCATCGATGAGGGAGTACGGGCGGTGATCTCCGGTAATTTCGGTCCCAAGGCGTACGACGCCCTGGACGCCGCGGGGGTATCCATGATCGTCGTGGAGGCCCAAAGCGTCCGGGAGGCCGTACAGGCCTTCAATGACGGCACCGGAAAGCTGCTCGACTCACCCAGCGCCGCGGCCCACGCGGGACTTCGAAGGATTTAGATTCGGCGGAGCAAACAGACGAAGGGAATTGTTAAAACGTGAAAATAACCATTGCCAGCGGCAAGGGGGGCACCGGCAAGACCACAGTCGCCGTCAACCTTGCCGTCCTGGCATCTTCAGAAATGACGGGCGTGGCCTACGTGGACTGCGACGTCGAGGAGCCGGACGGGCACCTGTTTTTGCATCCGGAGATAACCTCTCAAAGCGACGCCCGAGTGCCGGTGCCGGTGGTCGATGAGGATCGCTGCACCCACTGCGGGGATTGCGCCCGGGCCTGTAGATTCAACTCGCTTCTTGCCACCAAAAAAAAGGTGCTGATATTCGAGGAGCTTTGCCACGGCTGCGGAGCCTGCGCCATCGTCTGCCCGGAGAACGCGATAACCGAGACAACCCGGGCTATCGGCGTGGTTCGCCGGGGGCGATCGGACGGTTTGACATATCTGGGCGGCGTCCTCAATGTGGGGGAGCACATGGCCACCCCCCTGGTGGCCCAGGTGAAAGAGGAGATTACTGACGACCTGTCCCTGTCCATCATAGACGCCTCCCCCGGGACCTCATGCCCGGTCATCGAGGCGGTCAGGGATACCGACTATGTCATCCTTGTCACCGAGCCCACACCCTTCGGCCTGAGCGATCTCCGCCTGGCGGTGGAGATGACCCGTAAGCTTGAGGTTCCCTTCGGCGTCGTCATCAATCGGGCGATGGATGCCACGAACGATCTGGATACCTACCTCCAGAGTGAAAATATCGATATTCTCGCCCGCATCCCCCTGGGGCGATATATTGCAGAGACCATCTCCCGGGGGGATATACTGGTGGACGTACATCGGGAAATGCGGAATATTTTTCAATCCCTTTTTAAATTCGTTGCATCGAAATAACACCGCATATGCAACAGAAACAGACGCGAAAGGTAGATCAATCATGGCACGAAAAATTGTTGTAATCGGCGGAGTCGCTTGCGGTCCCAAGTCCGCCTCCAGGGCGCGGCGCATGGACCCGGATGCGGACATCACTATCATCGAGCGGGGGGAGATCCTTTCTTACGCGGGATGCGGACTTCCCTATTTCATTTCCGGTGACGTTCCGGACATCAAGGAGCTCATGTGCACACCCCTGGGAGTCGTGCGGGATACTGCGTTCTTTAAAAACGTCAAGGACATCAATGTTCTCAACCGCACCCTGGCGGAAAAAATCGATCGAAAGAAAAAAGAGGTCCACACAATCAACGTCCAGTCCGGTGAAAAGGACGTTGTTCCCTACGACTCGCTGGTGCTGGCCACCGGCGGGATGCCCTTTACCCCCCCCATCGAGGGAGTGGACCTGAACCGGGTATTTAAGCTGACCTACGTGGAAGACGCCCAGGCCATCGACACCGCCCTGAAAAAGGGCGACGTGAAGAACGCCGTGATCATCGGCGGCGGTCTTATCGGTGTGGAGGTGACCGAGGCCCTGGTCAAGCGGGGGCTCAAGGTCACCATCGTGGAGATGATGGATCGGATCCTGCCGGGGCTCTTTGACGATGAGATGAGCGCTTTTCTGACCGGTCATCTCGTCCAGAAGGGCGTTACGATCATGACCGACACAAAGGTCTCCCGTATCGTGGGCGACTCTCAGGGAGGCGTCGAGGCGGTGGAGACGGACAAGGGAAAAGTGGACGCCGATATGGTCCTCGTGGCGGTGGGGGTTCGCCCCAACGTCAAGCTGGGGTCAGATGCCGGCCTGGATGTGGGACCCCGGGGGGGCCTTGTGGTCAACGAAAGGATGGAGACCTCCGACCCGGATATCTACGCCGGGGGCGACTGCGTCGAGCAGGTGAGGCTTGTGGGTGAACAGAAGGTGTTCGTCCCCATGGGATCCACCGCCAACAAGCACGGGCGGGTCATCGGCACCAATATTACCGGAGGAAACGACACGTTTAAGGGTGTATTGGGCACCGGCATCGTCAAGGTATTCGACTTCAACGCAGGCACCACCGGGCTCTCGGAGGCCGCGGCGAAGGAGGCCGGATTCGACGTGATGACGACCCTCTCCCCCGCGCCGGACAAGGCCCACTTCTATCCCGACGCCCTTCCCATCGGCATAAAGCTGGTGGCGGATAAAAAGTCCAGAAAGCTCCTGGGCGCCCAGATTATCGGCCCCGGTGTTGTGGACAAGCGGCTGGACGTGGTCATCACCGCCATTACCTTCGGCGCCACCGTGGACGACCTGGCGAACCTGGACCTGGCATACGCGCCGCCTTTTTCGCCGGCGATGGACAACATCATCACCGCCGCGAACGTCCTCAGAAACAAGCTGGACGGTCTCGCCCGGGGCTACTCTCCCCAGGAGGTGAAGGAAAAGCTTGACAAAAAGGAAGATTTCATTATCCTGGATGCTCGGATGCCCGAAGAGATTCAGGAGATCGGGCGCATCGATGCGGCAAACGTCATCAACATCCCCCTGGGCGCCGTCAGGAAGCGGGCCGATGAGATCCCCCGGGACAAGGAGATCGTCACCATGTGCAAGATCAGCCTGCGGGGATACGAGGCGTTGAAAATACTGGAGGGCATGGGGTATTCCAACCTCGCCTTCCTGGATGGAGGCATGCTCCTGTGGCCTTATGAGAGAATTAAAACGCTGCCATAGGACGTGCTGAGGAGCACTATCAGCTGCCATGAGAAGCTTCAAGGACATCTATAACCAGACGGGAAGTGCGCCGGATGAACTATCCTATTCAGGAACAGTCATCGATCACTTCCAGAATCCAAGGAACATCGGCGCCCTTTCCGACTACAACGCATATGCCCGAAGCGGCGATCCGGAATGCGGCGACTACGTTGAGCTGTTTTTCCTGGTTCGCGAGCCGGGGGGACTCATCGATGACGTGTCGTTTCGAGTGTTCGGCTGCGCCGGGGCCATCGCCAGCGGCAGCGCCGTAACGGAGCTGGCAAAGGGGATGGATATTGTCGAGGCCCTCACCCTCACAGAGGGAGACGTGGTGACGTATCTCGACGGCCTGCCGAAAGAAAAGCGTCACTGCTCCATCACGGCGCTGGCCGCCCTTAAGACGGCGCTGTCCGAATATATCATGCGCTCATATGCCGTCAATGAGGGCATCGTGGCCGATGAAGATGAATTTTACGAAAGCTATGTAAAGGACCACCCGCTGTCACAACGGGTGTACAGCCCCCATGACAAAAAACGATAACAGGCCGATCACCATCGTCGTGATCAGCGGCAAGGGCGGCACCGGCAAGACCACCGTCACCGCCGCCCTCGCCGACCTGGTACAGGACGCCGTGGTGTGTGATGCGGACGTGGACGCCGCAAACCTTCACCTGATTCTCAATCCCCAGGTTATTGAAACCAGGGATTTTTTCGGCACGGAGCTGGCAACTATCGACGAAGACGTCTGCACCGGCTGCGGTGCATGTCTCGACGCCTGTCGCTACGACGCGATTGCTCCCGATCCTTTCCGGGCTCTGCAGTCTTTCTGCGAGGGGTGCGCAGCATGTACCTACGTTTGCCCCGTCGACGCTATTACCATGAATCCGCACCAGGCCGGAGAGCTCTATCTCTCACGAATAAAATCCGGCCCGATGATCCACGCCCGCCTGGGCATCGCCGAGGACAACTCCGGCTTGCTTGTCAGCGAGGTCAGGAAGGCGGCGGATGAAACGGCCGAAAGCGACCACCTCGGAAAAATCCTCATAGACGGGCCTCCGGGCATCGGCTGTCCGGTCATCGCGTCTCTCACCGGGGCGAACATGGCCCTGGTGGTCACCGAGCCGACGGTCAGCGGCGTGTCTGATCTCACGCGCATCCTGGAGCTCTGCGGCCATTTCCGCATTTCGGCCCGGGTAATCATCAACAAGTGGGATCTCAATGAAGAGATGTGCCGGGCGATCGAAGACGTCGCCGAGGCACAGGGCGCCCGGGTCATCGGCCGCATCCCCTACGATGAGGAGGTTATTGAAACCATCTCCCGGAAGAAAACCGTGATCGAGGCGGGACCGGAGTCCATCGCCGGAGAAATTCGATCCATATGGGAGCGGGTGACCGAGGAAATCAACACGGCCATGTAAGACCCGGCACGGCCGGGCAGACAGGAGAGAGTATGCCGATTTACGAATATCGCTGCCTTGGATGCGACAATATCCAGGAGGTACTGGTGGGCGTGGGAAACAAAGATGAAACGCCGACGTGCTCGTCGTGCGGCGGCACAACCTTTCAAAAGCTCATGTCCGCGGCTAACTCCCGGATGTCTTCGTCATCGGGCGATCAATCTCCGCCCACCCGATGCTGTGGGGCCACATCACCCAGGGGGGACTGCATCCCCGGATCCTGCTGCGGCGGAGAGGGATAATCACTCCAAAGCCGCCGGATCCTTTCCCGGCAGGGGGAGTATTCGATACAAAAACGCACCGCCTCCATCATTCTGACGGGAGCAGTGCGTTTTTTCAATTTTTCCGGGATGTCTACTTGACCGGATTCTCGAAGGAGCAGGGGACGATTGCGGCGCACTTGCCGCATACATCGCTGGGGCCGAGGTGGCCGTATCGGTCATTGTTTTTCTTCAACACCTCATGGCAGACGAACCGATCGTAGGAATCCTCCCTCAGGGCGCCGAACGTACACCGGGTGACGCACCTTCTGCAGCTCTTATCGTATTTATACAGGCAGTATTCATAGAAGGGCCTCGGTGATGGCTGAATTTTCGCATCGACGAAAAAGCTTCCCAGCCTCCCGGCGCAGCCCTTCTCCGTGATGATCATCTTGTGAAGACCGAATGTTCCCAGCCCCGCGATAAACGCCGCGTGCTTGTGGGACCATTGGGAGGTGAGGGTTTCGGGATCGAAGTTGTAGGTGGGCGGCGTGGAAAACGCGCCGACACCGATGCTCGCAAGCTCCTGGACGAGATGCTCGTTCATATCGACGATGAGCCTATTCGTCTCCACGTAGGCCCGGGCCCACCCTTCGGAGGCGACGCCGTTCGTATCATTGCTCTCGACGATCTCCCGCACGAAGGGGAGAAAATAGACCACCACCGTCTGCGACGCCGGGAACAGCTCCTTCGGCGTCTTGTGAGACGGACCCACCGCCAGGCGCAGGCGGTCGAAGCCGGGATCGGAGGCGTCGGCGAAGGCGATCAAGGGCGCCTCCCAGTCGGCGAGCGTCCCTTCGTTTTTTTTCCGGTTAGCCACATACTCCTGGATGATATATCCGATCAGCCTCTCCGGGGATTCAGTCATACGCTCTCCAGTTCCACCTTTTCGACGGGAATACGACAGCCCCGCCGCATGTGTCTCTTCGTGTCGCCGGTCGATTCCGTCTCCTGGAAAAATCGACGCCTTCACCGATCTCCCGATTCATCCTCTCACCCTATTTCTTTCCGCTCAGTATCTCATCCAGAATCATACCCGCGTCCTCTACCAGAAGGGGACACAGCTCTCCAAAAACGCCCTGTTCGGAGGCCTTCATCCGCTCATCATCGTCGCTGATATTGTATCCGATGAGCTCCCGGCAGATGATAGAGCCGTGTTTCTCCCGAAAGCGGGAGGCGAACTCGTTGACCAGTCCATAACATCGCTCCCTCGTATCCCCGTCCTCCGCATCGACAATGCCGTGCTCCAGGCCGATGGCCATCAGCGCCCCGGTGACGGCGCCGCACACCTCGCCCAGCCGGCCCATGCCGCCGCCGAAGGGACCGGCGATCTTTAAGGCGGTCTCCCGGTCGATGCCCCCGTCTTTGCCGTAGGTCGAAAAGACAGCCTGGGAGCAGTTGAATCCTCCGATGAACATATTCCTGGCGTTCTTGGATTCGGTCATGTCGCATCCTTTCTCAATAGAAAAACAGAAAGAACGGTACGACGGGCTGCCGCCCGTTGTATATGATGCACACTGAAATAAGCCGACGGAATGCTTGTATAAAAAAAACCGCCGATCCTGATTCAATCCGTGGTTGAATAGTATGCTGTGTAAAACAACATATTCACGTATACGATCACCATTTGACCCCATTCTATCATTCCCAAGATACCCATACAACGAAAAAAGGCCGGGGGTATCCCGGCCTCCCGATTATCTCTTTTTCACTCTCCTATTTTCCCAACCAATGGAGGGCTTTGCATGCCTCGTTTTCGCCCATGTCGCATGCCGTTTTGAGATCTGATATCGCCTTTTCTACCTCACCCATATCATGATAGATAGAGCCGCGAAGATAGTAATAGTATGCCTCGTTATCCGGATGCAGCTCGATAATCCTGGTGAAATCGAGGATGGCGTCATTGTACCGACCCAATACATGATAGAGCAGCCCCCTTTTTTCGTAGAAAAGACTCTCTCCCGGGTCAATTTCGATCGCCCTGGTATAATCAGCAATCGCCTCTTCGTATTGTCCCAATGCATATTTGATATTTCCACGTTTGTAGTAGCATAATACACAGTGCGGATCCATCTCTATGGCCAGAGTGAAGTATTCAATCGCTTTCTCATATTCACCTTCACTGTAGTATTGTTCCCCTTTTACAAATAACTCCTCCGCATCCTGCGCCCCGGCCGATCCTGCTATGCACACCAGAGCTGCAATCACCACGATGATTACCAATCGTCTCATAGTGTCACTCCATTTCAAAATCATCAATTCCTTCCCTTTTACCACATTCCCATGAACGAGTCTATTATTGCTCACAGTCTTTTTAAGTATAAACAGGAAAACCAACAGCACTGATTATTCAAATACCTATTCTCCCACCGAAAAAGACGTTTCCATCCACCTCCCCTATTGTGCTATACTCCAAATGTTCATCTTACCAGTATCTGATTTTTTTTCCAGGAGACGACGATGGTACATAAGCGCGTCCTTCTCTTAATCGCCTGCATCACGCTCTGCCAGCTTGTAGGAGTGGCGGGATCTTTCATTACCATGCCGAACATCCCCGGCTGGTACGCAACCCTGGTAAAGCCGGGGTTTACCCCCCCGGACCAGATATTCGGCACGGTTTGGACGATCCTCTATATCCTGATGGGCATCTCTTTTTTCCTGGTCCTAAAAGATGGGGTAAAAAACCGAGAGGAGAAAACAGCCGTGGCCGTATTCATGGCCCAGCTTGCCATCAACTTCTTCTGGACCCCGGTGTTTTTCGCATGGCATGCCCTCTGGGCGGGCTTTCTGGTCATTGTGGTTCTGTGGGTGCTCATCGCGGTGACGATCGCGCTGTTTTGGCGGGTATCCCGCCCGGCGGCGTGGCTTCTGATCCCCTATTTTCTGTGGGTGGGCTTCGCGGCGGCCCTGAATCTGGCTATCGCCCTGCTCAATTGAATTCCCGTACACGCTGGATGTAGCCGTCCACATCGAACTTCCGGCGACAGCCGGCATAACTCATGTAGCGGATCTTGCCGAATATCTCCCGCTCCCCCCAGGCCCGGTCGTGCACCCCGCCGATGGACCAGGCGATGCCCGCGTAGCCGTTTGGGTCCCTGCCGTCGAGCTGGTAGGTGTCGTTGAGGGCTACCGAGTATTCCATCGCCTCTTCGGGTCCTTCGGTCCACTCTAACATCTTCTTCGCCCAATACATCCGGAGGTATCCGCGCATCGTCCCCCGGACCACCAGCTCCCTCTGGGCGGCGTTCCAGAGGGGGTCATGGGTCTCGGCGTCCCGAAATTCCTCGAACGAATAGATATACTCCCTGGGATCGCCCCGGTGCTCATCCAGGGTCTTCTTCGCCCAGTTGGGAAAGCAGTCGACCATATCGTAGTCCCGTCGCCACAGGCAGAAGTTGTCCGACAGCTCCCGGCGCACGATCAATTCCTCCAGGAAGGCGACCTTCGCCTCCCGGGGCGCGGATGAGGCTTCTACCTCCCGGGCGAGCCTCTGGGCTGAGAGCTGGCCGAAATGGAGATAGGGGGACAGCCCCGATTGGGCCTCTTTGGTGGGATCGTTTCTCTCCTCGTCGTAGCGGGTGAGCCCCTTCTCGATGAATCTATTCATCGCGGCCTTCGCCGCCCGGGGGCCGGGGGTTATCCAGTCGCTATTCCCCCCCGCATCGGGTATATCGAGGGAGCCTTCCACCTCGTCCCACCGCACACCGGGGGCGACGGGCGACGGGTGGGGATGGAAGACGAGGGGTGGTATATCCACGAGGAATTCATCGAGCCTCCGGGTGATCCGGGGGCGAAAGGTCCCCGCCGAGTACTCACCCTTAATGGTCGCCGTCCGGCAGGGGACGATGTTGTGGGCGTCCACCTCGAGTACGGGAACGGTGATCCTCCGGGCCGTCTCCTCCCGCCATGTCGTCTTGATTCTCAGCGGGTCGAAATCGGTCACCAGGAGTGAGGCGTCGATCTCGGAGAGAAATTTCGCCACGACCTCCCCCGGCTCCCCACGCAGGAGATAAAATGGGATGTTGTAGGATATGATCTCCCTGGCCGTTTCCTCCAAGCCCTTCAGCATGAAGCGATACTGTCTTCGCACCGCCCCCAGGAATCGATCCGCCAGGACGAACAGCACCACCACCCCCTCACCCCGCTCAAGGGCGACGCTCTGGGCAAACAGCAGAGCCCAATTGTCCTCGACCCGCTGATCCCTGCTCATCCAGTAGACGACCGGGCCGTGAGCGCTGTGGGGCACATCATTGAGGGGATGAATCCTGTCGGGATGAACCGTCATGGCGGCCTCGAAATCGGTGAGGTGATACCATCCAGTATACAGTGAAAAGTAAAGCTGTGAAACATGAAAAATTCTTCATTTACAGGAAGGCCCGGATCGTGATAAGCTTGCACTATGGATATGGATGTGCGGCCGATCGTGGTCGTCAGTCGGTGCATCGAGTTCGATGCGTGCCGATACAACGGCCAGATGATCCCCGATCCCTTCGTAGCGGAGCTCATGGGGTTCGTCGATTTCATACCGGTGTGTCCCGAGGTGGAGATCGGCCTGGGGGTGCCCCGGGATCCCATTCGCATTGTCAGCGTGGACGGCGACCTGATCCTCTACCAGCCCGCCACCGGTCGGGACCTGACTGAATCGATGACGTCGTTCACCTCTCAGTTTCTGGACTCCCTCGATGCCGTCGACGGCTTCATCCTCAAGTTTCGCTCCCCCTCCTGCGGGCCCGGCCAGGTCAAGGTCTACCAGGGGATGGACCCGAAAACCGGGGCGGGCAAAGGGGACGGATTCTTCGCCGCCGCCGTCCTGGAGCGGTTCGGCGACCTCCCGGTGGAAGACGAGGGACGGCTGAAGAACTTCACCCTCCGGGAGCATTTTCTGACCCACCTGTTCTGCCGGGCGGCGTTTCGCAGGATTGAGCGGATAGGCGCCATGAGCGGCCTCGTCGATTTCCACACCCGGTATAAATACCAGTTCATGGCCCTGAACCAGTCCCGCCTGAAGGTTTTGGGGCGTATCGTCGCCAATCATGAAAGGCTTCCCGTTGAGAAGGTGTTTTCCTCCTACGGCCGGGAGCTGGGGGGGATGTTCACCGCCGTCCCGAAGCCGGGACGATACATCAACATGCTGCTCCACGCCTTCGGCGGCGTCTCCCGACATCTGTCGGACGACGAGCGGTCGTTTTTCCTGAGAACCGTCGAGGAATACCGGGACGAGCGCATCCCCCTGGGCGTTTTGACCGGCCTCATCCACTCATGGGCCGTCCGCTTCGAGGATGAATTCCTCTTAAACCAGGCGTTTCTCTCCCCCTATCCCCGGTCCCTGGTATCCGTGGCCGATTCCGGCAAGGGCCGGGAGCTGGGCTGAGGCCGCATGCATGAATCCCACGGAAAGAGAGCCGGGCTGCATCTTCTGCGATAAACCGACTGACGAGCGGCTCTTCACATCGAACCTCGCCTTCGCCTGCCTCGACCGGCACCCGGTCGCTCCCGGGCACATCCTGATCATCCCGGCCCGGCACGAGGCGAGCTGGTTCGGCCTGACCGTTGATGAGCGAGCGGCGATGCTGGAGCTGCTCGATCGGGCGAGGGAGTATCTTGACGACCGCTTCTCTCCCGACGGCTATACCATCGGTGTCAACGAGGGGGCCTCCGCCGGCCAGACCATATTCCATGTGCACCTGCACCTGATCCCCCGGCATTCCGGCGACGTGCCGGATCCCAGGGGCGGGATACGGGGCGTTATCCCGAAAAAGCGGCGCTACCCGACCGATTCCTCCGACAGATGACGCCCGCCCCACCCCCTGGCCATGATACCTCCCGCTGACCCGGAAGGCTGCTATCTTATGTCGTCCGTCGGATCGGTTCAGCGTATTGCATCACCAATGCGGCGGCGGGCACCGGGCGGTTCTTCTCCCGTCTCTCTCTGGTATGAACCTAAAAATCTCCATGTGCCACCGCTCCCCCTTGATTTGACGATCAATGTGCGTACCGCGTCATTTTCCTATTGACTGACCGGTCAAGATGTAGTATACATCGATTTATTGACCGATTAGTCAATCGACCGCGACGCATCGTCCCGGTCATCTCATCCCGCCGTTTTTCGAAGGAGTCGGAACGATGAAAGAAATCCTGGTGAGACACATGGCCGATATCGAGGAGATCGAGAAAACTCCCCTGGAGGATCGATTTACCGAGCGGAGCACCTATGACGCCCTGGTCAATGGGAGCAACATCAATCCCGAGGCGATCGCCATCAGCTTCATCATGACCGGCGACCAGTACGAACACCCGATCCAGGTCACCTATCGTCAATTCATGGAGCGGGTCAACCAGGCGGCGAACTGCTTTCACGATCTGGGCGTGGGGCCGGATGACGTGGTCACCTACCTCCTCCCCAACGCCCCCCAGACCCACTACGTCCTGTGGGGAGCCGAGGCCGCCGGGATCGCCAATCCCATCAACCCACTGCTCGAGGCTTCTGCGATCCGGGATATCTGCATCTCAGCGGGGACGAAGGTGCTGGTGGCCCTGGGCGACGTGCCCGGCTCGGAGATATGGGGTAAAGTGGAGCAGATCAGAGACGACATCCCCTCCCTGAAATACATCCTTCGACTCATGGGTCCCACCGAGGAGGACAAGAACATCTTCAGCCTGGACGAGAAGCTCCAGGAATATCCGGGCGACGCCCTGACATTTAAACGTGATATCAAGCCTAACGATGTCGCCTCCTTGTACCACACCGGCGGCACCACCGGCACCCCGAAGCTCGCCATGAGAAGCCATTTCAACGAGCTGGCCAACGCCCACGTCATGGCGATCCTGGCGGATCTGGACCCCTCAAATACCATTATGTGCGGCCTACCGCTGTTTCATGCCAACGGCACGATTGTCACGGGCCTCGCCCCCTTCTGGGGCGGCGCCCAGGTGGTCCTCCTGACCCCCCAGGGATACCGGGACCCGGGGGTATTGCCAAACTTCTTCAAAATCATCGATAAATACCGCAGCACGTTCTTCTCCAGCGTCCCCACGATCCTCTCGATCCTCCTGGACACCCCCAAGGGTGATGCGGACCTCTCGTGCCTGAAGTACGCCATCTGCGGCGCGGCGCCCCTCTCGGTGGAGCTGTTTCGAAAATTCGAGGAATACACCGGCCTGAAAATACTGGAGGGATACGGCCTGACCGAATCCGCCGCCGGTGCCTCCATCAACCCCAAAGACGGCGAGCGGCGGGTCGGCTCCATCGGCCTCAGGATGCCCTACACCGAGATGAAAGTCGTCATTATCGACGACGACGGCGGCTGCATCCGGGATGCGGACACAGGCGAGATCGGTGTTATCGCCCTTCGCGGTCCCAACATCTTCCTCGGCTACCGGGAGGATATACACAACAAGGGCGTCTGGCTGGAGGACGGCTGGTTCAACACCGGGGACCTGGGCCGAATGGACAAGGACGGCTTCTTCTGGTTGACGGGGCGAAAAAAAGAGATAATCATCCGGGGCGGTCACAACATCGACCCCATGAGCATCGAGGAGCCGCTGTATGGTCTCGATGACGTCAAGACCGTGGCCGCCGTGGGTCGACCCGACGCCCACGCCGGCGAGGTGCCGGTGGTCTACGTGGAGCTCGCCCCGGGATCGAAAACGACCGCCGATGAGATCATGACCTATGCCGAGGAGCACATCGGCGAGCGGGCCGCCGTGCCCAAGGAGGTCATCATCATGGATGAGCTGCCCCTGACCCCCATCGGGAAGATATTCAAGCCCGCCCTAGCATGGGACGCCGCCAAGAGGGCCTATGAGCAGGAGCTTTCCGCCCTGGGCGACCTGGCGAAATCTGTGACCGTTGTGGTGGATGAAGACAAGGCGCACGGCAAGAGCGCACTGATCACCGTGACGCCGAATCCGGGCGTCTCCGAAGACGACATACACAATAAAATCAACGAGCTGTTGACCAGGTACACGATGCAGTACCGGGTGGAATTCGCCTGATTCCAGAAAAATACTGGTCCTTTACAAACACCGATAATACAATACGGGCTTTTGGATCTGTTTCCAAAAGCCCGTATCTCTCTCCATCACCGGACGGGGAAGCCACCCGCCCCTCCGAAGAGTCATGCTCACAGTCCGGGGATATCCCGATTGAGCCTTGTGGCAAAATCGATGAGCCGCCGTTCGTACTCCTCGTCCATCAGGTGAGACGAGATGATGAAGTCCGCCGATGCCCGGTTGCACGCCACCGGTATGTTACTCAGCACCGAAATCCTCAGCAGCGCCTTCACGTCCGGATCGTGGGGGTGGGTGGACATCGGGTCCCAGAAGAACATGAGAAAATCGATCTCCCCGTCGACGATCTTCGCCCCGATCTGCTGATCCCCGCCCAGGGGACCGCTCTTGAATACCGTCACGTCCAGGCCTAGCGTATCCCTGATGAGGGTACCGGTGGTGCCGGTGCCGAATAAAATGTGTTTCGAGAGGGTGAGCTTGTTGAACTCGGCCCATTCCAGGAGGTCCCGTTTCCGGGCGTCGTGGGCCACTAGGGCGAACTTCTTCTGCTTTCCCGTAACAATCACCGGAATATCCGCATCAATCATCTGTGTTCCTCGTGTTGCTTTTTTAGAGTGTTCTTTCATTCGTTACCTCACGGTTTTCGTCCGACGCTCACAAGCCACAGACAAGTTGAACAGGCCGCAGGCCGGCCGGAGAGGCTTTGAGACGACAAGGCGAAATAGATCGGGGTGATATTAGCATAGAAAAGTGATTATTTGATGACCTCGAACGACTCGATGACATGATCGAAATACGTCTTCCATCGTTTCAGGTCTTCGGCGGTGCCGGAGATATCAACCTGGTAGGAGGTATCGGCGATATAGAGATAGTAGAAGCGATGGTTCTCTGTATATTTGTCCGTTTTATCGATATCTTCCACCGTCAGGGCGTATCCCCCGGGATACTCCAATATCTGAAAATTTCTAAGCGTGGAATCAGGCTCTTCCAATTGACTGGCGATGAGGGCCGCCTTCGTATCGAACAGCGACCGGGCCGAATACCCCGACGGGATATCCGTCACGACCACGCTGATTCGGGGTGCGATGGGACCGGGGCCTGCTTTCCCCTCCTCCACCCGGGGAATATAGCTCCAGGAGGTGAGCTTCCCCTCCAGCCCCTCCATGTCGAATCCCCGGGGGATATCGAGGGCATATTCATACTTGGGGCTTGAGAAGGGAGTAAACGGGGGCCCCTCGGATGGTTCAGACATATCTCCGGGTCCTTCAGCCCCCTCGATCCCGGTGCAGGCCGAGCACAGAAGCATCACCAGGATCGGCGCTACTATACGTATAAAAATCTGAATTCCTTTCATAACCCTCAGAACTCCTCGAATAAATACAGCCACCTCTCGTCAGCCACATCGAACCGAGATGATGGCATCAAAACCACACCCGACACGTCACCCGTAACCGGCTTGTGGTATACAGTTATTATAGCAGAGAGTCAGGCGGATGACGGAAAAAATATGTAGATTCCGAATCAGGCTGTTTCATCGTTCCCGGTTTTTTCCATTACACCATCACATCCGAATGAGGGTCCCCGGATAATGGGCACCGCACATTCGATCAATACCCAAGCTCGATGGTCGAAAAGGGGATACCCCCCCTCCCCGCCCAGTTAGATCTATCCGCCTCCACAAGATAAATAATGATATCGGAATTATTTACCCCGGTGTTGCGATGAACCGCATCGCTGATTCCCCGAAAGAGATCCGCTTTTACCTCGTCCGTCCTTCCCGAAAACAGTGCGATTTCCACAAAGACGAAGCGCCCGTCCCGATCCGGGTGACAGGTCCTCTCGGCCTGTCCAGAGTTATAGAGAATCGCGTGGCCGTGTGTCGGGTCGATAGAGAGGGTGTCTATCAACACCGCCCGCACATCGGCAAGCAGTCGCTCTACCGACTCCGGGGTAAGGTCGTCTGAAACATGTAGCTTCACCAGGGGCATACCGGTCTCCTTTTTCTTTGTTTCTTATCAGATTTCGGCTATACTGACGATTGGACATACAAAAAACTGTATTGTTTCATCGAAAACGAAAAGGGAATTTATCCATGGTACGAACCATTGTCCTTTTTGTGCTGTGTACCTTCTTTATTGCGTGCGCGGCATACGCCGATTCCGCCAGGGATCTGAACACTCAGGGCTACCGGCTCTACAAGGAGGGTCGGTATGAGGAGGCCCTGGACTACTTCGGTCGGGCTATCGAGGCGGATCCCGCATACGCACTGGCACAGTACAATTACGCCTGCACCCTGGGGGTGCTCCGGGATATGGGGCCGGAATACGTCTGCCGGTATGACGCCTACAAATGGCGCATCCTCGATCATCTGGAAGAGTCCGTCCGGCTGGATCCCGGCCGCCTGGAGCGTATGAAGGATGATCCGGACCTGGAATGCGTTCACGATACCTTTCGCTACCAGCTGCTTCTGGGGCTGGACCCGACCGACCCGGAAGACGCCCTGCTGATCCTCCAGCGGGTTTCCTGGTATTCCTATAATGCCGGGGCTTACGGCCCTGCGGCGGGGCTTGATTTCAAGGAAAACGGTCTCCTGGATCACTGGCAACTCGACGTAACAGGGAGCGAGCCCGTGCGCCTGACGCTGACCGGGATCTACAGCGTAACCGATGACGGTATGGAGATGCGCCCCGGAAGCTCCGCCACGATAGGACCGAAGTACTCCATGGAGCTCACCGAAGACGGACTCCTGTATATACACGACTTTTCCCCGTACCCGTTCATAGACGATCCGAGGGACTGCGAGGCATAAAAGCCGCATTGAACTCTACATGTGGAAAAGTGCTTGACCGAACCGGCACAACGGTGCATTATAGATAGGCTGAACGGCACACAGTGATCGGTCGTCTCCCGAAAGACGGGCAACGGCATCGCCTTTATAAACCCCTTTGCACAATTTTGAATGGACGAGCTCATCAGTTTCGCCCCCGCCACCACGGCCAATGTCGGCCCCGGATACGACATCATGGGATACGCGCTGAAATGGCTGGGGGATTTCTGTCGGGTTGAAAAGACGGAAAAGCAAAACGAGCCCATCCTGTGGCGTGGCGTCACCGGCCCCATGTCTCCATTCCTGGAAAAACTCAAGCCCGAGCGAAACGCCGCATTCGTGGCGGCCCGATATGCCTTCATGCGCCTTCGGGAGCAGTATGACCTTGACTTCTCCCTCTCCGTCACGCTTCATAAATATATGCCCATCGGCTCCGGCCTGGGGTCCTCCTCGGCCAGCACCGTCGCCGCGGTGAAGGGGGTGCTGGCGGCGGCCGAAAGGGAGCTCCCCCCGGAAATCATCATTGACGCCCTACTGTTGGGGGAGGAGACCGCCTGCGGCACCGGTCATCCGGACAACGTCATCCCATCGTATTTCGGTGGATTCTTCCTGATGATGAGCGAAGACTACGACGCCCTCCCCGCCGGGGAGAAGCGCTTTCATCGTATCGAGGGAGGAAAAAGCCTCGTTTCCATCATCGTCAAACCGGACGTCTCTTTGAACACCAGCGAGTCGAGGGCCGCCCTGAACAATCACATCCGCCGCTCGTTTTTGGAGATGCGGGGATTCGAGCCGGTGGATATCCTCACCCTCGTGCGCCAGCAGTCCATCAAGGCCGCCGAGGCGGTCCTCTCCTACCAGATGGACGACATTCAAAGACTCGGGGCGATCATGCGAAACAACGATCTTCTGGAAATCCCCCGGGGGTCTCTCATCCCCCGCTTTCGGGAGGTCAAGGAAGCGGCCCTCTCCGCCGGGGCGTACGGCTGTTCCATCGCCGGCTCCGGCCCGTCTATCGTGGCTATCACCCATGATGAACAGAAGGCCCCCGCCGTCAGGGACGCCATGCAGGAGGCCTTCGGCGAGGTTCCCTCCCGATGGCTTGTCTCGCCGGTGAACAACGACGGGGCGGTGATCATCGATGACATTGAGGCGTTTCTTGCAGACTGCCGTCCCCATACCGACATGCTGCCCGTATAATGACCATGAAACCAATGCACATGATATATTCTTACAGGAGAAAGTGAAGGACACGTATTATGGCTGACTATGATGTAATCGTCATCGGCGCTGGTCTGGGAGGATTGAGCCTCGGGGCGCTCATGGCGAAGCGGGGCAAGAAAACCCTGATCGTGGAGCAGAGTCCTCGGGTGGGCGGGTATTGCTCCACCTTCGAGCGGGACGGATTTCGCTTCGATCTCGGTGCATCCATCATCGAGATCATCGACGTCATCGAGGGGTGCTTCACGGAGCTGGGGACCTCGGTATTCAACGAGGTGGAAATGGTGCCCCTGGAGCCGATCTACACCATCAAGTTCAAGGACGGCTCCGAGATGCGCTATCCCACCTCGAAGGAGGAGACCGCCGATGAATTCAGGAAAATCTCTCCCGAGGACGCCGAGGGGTGGTTGAAATACGCCGATTACATGCAGGGCTTTCTGGACACGGCCCTGACCGGATTCTTCCTGGAGCCGGCGAACACCCTGATCGATATGCTGAAGATGTTCATGAAGACCCCGAAGCTGCTGTCATTTATGCCGCTATTCAATATGAACTACAAGGATGTCATCAGGAAATATTTCAAGCATCCGAAGATACAGGAGGCCCTGGCCTTCCAGTCGAACTTCATGGGCCTCCCCCCGGAGCTTTGCCCCGGCCACATGACCATGCTCCCCTGGGCCGAGCATACCGGCTTCTATTACAGCAAGGGGGGCATGATCGCCATCCCCGAGGCCCTCAGGAAGATAGGCGAGCGGCATGGGATGGAGGTTATGCTCGACACCGAGGTGAAAAACGTCCTGATACGAAACGGCAGGGCCAGTGGTGTGACCCTCTCGTCCGGGGAGCAGATTTCCGCCGACGTGGTGGTTTCAAACATCAACGCAAAGAGCCTCTACTTCGACCTGGTGGGTGAGGAGCACCTGGGATCCATGGCGAGAAAGGGCCTCAAGAGCCTCCAACCCTCGACGGCGGCTTTGATGCTCTACCTCGGCCTGGATTCAAAGCCCGAGCTCTCCTCCCACCATACCCTCTGTACCCTTCCTATGGACGCCCTGAACGATTACTACTGGAACGTCTACAAGCAGGGGAAAATCCCGGACGAGCAATTCGGCCTCATCAGTTGGACGTCCCTCTCCGATCCGGACAACGCCCCGAAGGGTCACCACACGGTGGTGATGACCCTGGCCTGCCCCAACGAGCTGGCCACGGACAGCTGGGACGCCGTTCGGGAGCGGGTGATCGACGAGACCATAGCGTTCATGTCGAGAACCTACGTCCCCGGCTTGAAAGACCAGGTGAAGACCGCCGTCTTGGGAACCCCTGATGACTACGAGAGAAACCTTCTGGCACCCTCGGGGGCCATCTACCAGTTTCACCAGGACGCCGCAACGTCCACGGTGTTTCGCCCGGCGTCCCGATCAAAAAACATCAAGGGGCTGTACCTGACCGGCGCCTCCACCCATCCCGGCGGCGGCATCCCGTCGGTCATGGCCTCAGGAATGATCGCGGCGGAGCTGATTGAAAAACACGAAAAGATATAGAGATAAAAACGATATGAAGGCACTCATTATCATTGCATGTATCATGGGGGGAATCGTCCTCCTGGGCGGGGTATACTACCTGACTCTCAACACGGGAAGACGCCGCTTCTTGAAGGAACAGGTGGGCCAGGCGCGTCACATGCTGCCCCGATACTTCGTATAGAAAACCACCGCCCCCCCGGCGATGGCCGGTGGGGGCGTATGTTCCTTTACACGATCGCCGTCCGGTGGAACTGCAGCCGCCACCGGAACGGATCAGCCGGCCTGGTGGTGATCCCTCGGCAGTTCGGACATTACCAGGAATCGCTCGTCGATACTCAGCCCGATAACCGTCAGATCCGGAAACCACGATTGTGCCCGCTCCCGGACGACGTTCAGCCGATGATTCTCCGTCGCCTCGAACTTCCTATCCCCCGTGTTTGCCCGGGAATCCACAACGGCGATAAGAGACGCGCTGTTCTGTGATACCAGCTCTCTCAGTCGATCACGGATACCCTCTCCTGTGGATGCGTCCGACTCGCCCGACAGGATATCGATCAAATCCCGGCATGGAAACATATTCACGTACGATACATTATGATGAGTCTGAAGCCACATCATCAGTGAAATGTAGAACTTTTCTTCAGCCGCACAGAGCACAACTCCAGCTTTTTCAACACACACGGAAACCCCCATTCACGTGTTATTATTATGAGCCATTGTACCATCTTTGTGTCCATGCGATGGGATATTTTAATAAAATTTAGATATAATTTTTGTCACACTTCTTTCGAACAAAGAAAAACGCCCCGACATCGATACTGTCGGGGCGTATACACGTGATTGAAACGGCGAATCAATCCGCCCTTCCACAATTCGTCCGAGTCGATTACTCGGCTTCCTTCAAGGTCACCTTGGTAACCTTGTCCAGGTCCCGCTTGTAGAAGAACGAGCCGACAAAAAAGACGATCGCACCCAGCAGGGCGAATACGGGGAGCATCTGGAAGGCCGGGATCAGGTCACCGCCGTGTTTATCGGAAATGAAGCCGATAAAAAGCGGACTCAGGGAATAGCCCAGGGCCATCATGAAGAACTGAGCCAGGCCGTAGGAAAAAGACCTGAGCCCCGGATGCACCACATCCTGGGTGACGGCGGAGCCGCCGGCGGCGAACATGGGGGCGAAGAATCCGAAGGCCAGCAGGAAGATATATTGAGGCGTCCCGTCCAGGAACGAAAAGGCGATGAATACGCACAGGCCCGCAAGCAGCGACGTCAGGGCGGGGATGCTCATTCGGGCGTGGATTATTCGCTTTCTGATCTTGTCGATGACGATCCCTCCGATCGGTGCGCCGATGATGGCAAGAAGAAACACCACTGAGGTCTTGAGGCCCGCCTCGTCCATGGGAAGATCTTCGGTGCGGTTATAGTAGGACGGAAGCCAGTTCATCAGCCCGGTGGTAACGAAGGTGTTTCCCACATATCCCACATAGGTCAACAATACCGTTGGATTGCCCAGGAACTCCTTTGCGATGTCCACAAAGCCCATCGATTTCACAACCTTCCCCTGCTCCTCGTGGGACTCCTTGACCATCTTGACTGTCTTGTAATCCTTGATGAAGAAGAAGAGAATCGCGACGAACAATCCGGGGATGGCCATCAGCCCGAACGCATATCGCCACCCCAGGGTTTCGGCGATCAATCCCCCCACCACCACACCCACCGCGGTGCCCAGAGGAATCGCCGCGGTAAACAGGCCGTTCATCGATGCCCGCTTTTCCTCGGGGAAATAGGCGGCGATCATCGCGTGCCCGCCGGAGGTATAGGCGGCCTCGCCCATGCCCACCATGGAGCGCATGGCGAAAAGCTGTTTGAAGTTTTTTGTGAAGGCGCACGCCGCCGTGGCGAAGCTCCAGAGCACCCCCATCAGGCCGATGGTCTTCTTTCTGCTCCAGCGGTCCACCAGGATCGACACCGGGAAGACGAATACGGTCATCATCAGCGTCACGATGGACGCGAACCATCCGCACTGGGTATCGGACAGAGCCCATTCCGCCTTTAGGAACGGGAACAGGGACGCCACGACCATTCGATCAATGTAGTTGAATACATACAAGAGAAACAGCAGCGAAAAGACATAATAGGCGTACTTTCTCGTTACCTGAAAGTCCCTGCCGCCTGTAGAAAGGTGTTCGGACATATCATTCCTCCAAAAAAATAATACATTATATTTTCAACATCAATTTCGACACAATCTTGATGATCCATTTTCAGGGTGGTTGATCGTCCTGTTTGGGATTCACATGAAAGGGATTCAAGTGAAAAACCGTCTGCGTAAGCGGGGTGATGATTACATGATGAGTGAGGGTATTCCCAAAAGTTTAAAGATAATACAATATTCGATATTCTCAATCAAGATAAATCTTCAACTCTTTTTTTGGAATATCTTCTTCCAAATCACATCATCCAGGCGGTCGGCGTCGCTTTCTTGCGTCTATCTTGATGATGTGATACAAATGGGGTGACGACGATGGAGATACGGCGATGAAGAGACACATCACAACAAAATTACTTACCTTAACGGCCTGCGCGGTTGCATGCTTGTGGGCGATGAACGCCCGGGCGGAGAGAATACCGGTGGATTTCATAACCATCTCCGGAGAGCGGGTGGATGCAACCACGTCGGGATCGAATCGGCTTCAGGTCTCCTGGGAATTCACCGCCGAAACTGACTCCCTCAGGCTGACCGAGGAGGATCGTAGCGGTGCGATTATAACGGCGCTCTATGAGGTTCGCCTTTTCGACTGGGGCGACTCCCCTGCGGCGGTCATACCGAATTCGATCATCGATCCCGATGAGGATGATAACGTCGAGAGCAGTGTCACCGCGACGATATTTTTCAACAACGAAGATTTCCTCGTCATGCGGGAGAACGCCCTGATGTTCTCACTGGATGCGTCCGATTTCGATATCGTCTCCGCCTACGGCACCGGGGATGTCACCGGCCGATTCTCCAAAAAGATATCGGGAGTGGCCCGCATCGAAAACCCGATTCGCTCCTCGATACGAAGCCTCGAGATCGTCATAACCGAGGTGTTTCTATATCTCCCCACCGACCAAGACGAGTGATCGAATTCCGGACTCGTTACCTGTCGGGAATCTCTAAGCCCAACCCGTCGGCCAGCGCGTCCGGGTCGATCACCATATGCTTGATCCTCGAGTGGCCCGCCCATGAATAGACCAGGTGCACCATCCCGTCGGACGTCTGAATGATGGATGGATAATCCATCTTCAGCAGAAGCTTTGAATCGAGCCTGGGCAGCGCCTCAATCCAGGTCTCTCCATCGATGCTCACGGCCAGGGCCAAAAACCGCCGCTTGAATCCCCGGCTATACGCCAGGAGGTGCATACCGTTCTTCAGGGTTACGGCGTCCAGTCCCGCCGTGGACACATTCGAGAGTGCCAGGTCCTCCCAGGGACCCCACGTCGCCCCGCCGTCGTCGGACCGGCTGGTCTTGGGGCGATCGCCTGAGTGATGACGGCATATGATCCTGAGGCTCTCATAATCGGAAGACAGCACCAGAAACGTGGGCTGGATGACCTCCGTCTCCCGGGGGCTGATGGGCCCGATGAGCTCGAAATCGGTGACGTAGTCTCCCCGGGTTCGCTCCAGGTGCACCTGCCAGCCGTCATCCTCGGTGCTGGAGCCGCACAGGAGCGTGCCGCCGGTAAGCTCCAGGGGTTTGTTCTTGATCGGCCCCACGAAGCCGCCGCCGTAGCTCGAAAGATACGGATCGTCGATCAGCGGCAGGCGAATCCGCTCGGACCAGGTCCTCCCGCCGTCACTGGACGTGCGGACGTATCCCTTCCAGTCCTTCCAGTTGTATCCGATCTTGTAATAGAGAAGCAGCGGCCCCTCCGACGGCTGAAACAGCACCGGGTTCCAACAGGCCAGGTCCGCGCCGTCGTCCACCTGGGTGGGCTCGGACCAGCCGGTCCCGTCGTTGACGGATACGAAGATGGAGACATCCGGGTCGCCCTCATACGAGCCGCCGTACCAGGCCGCCACCAGCTCCCCCGGCTTCGTCTCGGCGATGGTGGCGGAATGAACGAAGGGGCGACATTCCTCGGCCACGAACTCCTCGATTAGCACAACCTCTTCGGGCTCCACCCCGAGGGCGGCTTCGGAAGCGGCAAGAAAGATACACATCACAATCAGCGCACACACAATCGACAGTGGAAATATTCTCATGGCATGATTCCTGATAGCTGTTTTTGACGTTTTTTCTTCTGTGGGCATCTCGGTACAATAACAAAGCCTTTTCTCTGAGCACGGCAGAACATGGTACATCGTCCGCTGCAAATAAGTGATCGCCCGATGATTCATGAAACCGCGTCTTTTTCGTCTACTGTCGGGGGGAGAGCCGGGGACGTCGCCCCCACACTTCCGGGGTGATCCCGATCGTACTGCAGCATGGCGATGAAAAAGACACCCTGTCCCAAAAACACCAGCGTCCCCATCATTATCGATCCCCAGAGATCGTTTTTCCACAGCCGCCAAATGAACAGCCCCGCCGCCAGCACCCGGATCAACTGGAACACGCCACGTCCGAGGCACCCGGCGGCGATAAGCCACCGATGCCTCCCCCGGGCCGCCCGAATGAAGACACTGCTTCTATTTCGAGGCGGGGGGAACACCCAGGGGACCAGCGCCGTCGCCAGCGACAAGAGAAACAGCCACCATATCCTATGGTGCCACAGGGCGTAAAAGGTGCCCACCGCTATGGCGTGATAGGTCACGACGCTGGCCGCGTTGAGCCGGCTTTCGTTCAGGCGCTGCCGGATCGTTTTCCCGTCTTTTCGTGCCATCGCCCCCACAAAAAAGTTGACATTGCCCCGGATCGAGCGATGATATCATACCATATTTCTCCGTGATTCCAACCTTTTCGGTTGTGTTTTTGTAAAAAGTCTGATACATATCTCTTTCGTCGGAAAGAAGAGGACGGGAGGGATGAATGCTCCTGCTTCAGTAGGGCCTTCGGCCGGCGATCTCTTTTCGCCTCACGCCGGCCCTCCGAGAGAAATAGGATAATATCTCCCATACAAAGGTGCGGATAAGACAGAGCTCAGAATACACCTCCGACATCCGGAAAGAGGGGAACAACCACGAAATCCACTTCGACTATCATGTGTATTGAAACCAGGCGAACATCCCCATGAGTGATCACACGACTCCGTCCAACCCGGAAATCGTCCCCACCGGCATGAAGCTGGGATACGGCATCGGCGACTTCGCCCACAGTATGGCCTTCAACCTTCCCGCGTTTTACCTGATCTACTTTTATACCGACGTGTTTCACGTCCCCGCGGCGGCGGCGGGGCTGGTGGTCTTTTTCGCAAAGCTCTGGGACGCGGGCGTCTCACCGACCATGGGCTACCTGGTCGACCGCACCACAAGCCGCTGGGGCAATAAGCGCCCCTATCTCCTCTTCGGTCCCTTACCGGTGGCGATCTCCATCGTGCTTCTCTTTTACAGCCCGGATATCGGCGGACCTACCGCCCGGACCGTGTACGCGCTGGTCACGTTCATGCTGTTTTGCAGCCTCATGACCATGATCACCGTTCCCTACGGCGCCCTGACCCCGGCGCTCACCACCGACTCCCACGAGCGGGCGATCCTAAGTGCATACCGGATGGTCTTCGCCGTCGTGGGGACCCTCGTGGGGGCCGGGGCCACCATACCCCTGGTTAAGCTCCTGGGAGGAGGATCCGAGCCCCTCGGATTCCGCCGGGTCGGATTCCTGTTCGGCGCGATTGTGCTGACGATCGTTCTCATCACCTTCGCCACCGTCAAGGAACGGGTTCAGACGGAGATCCAGCGCTCTTCCTTCAAGGAGACCCTCTCCCTCATCCGGCAAAACAGGCCGTTTCTCATCCTGGCGTCCGGGGTTCTGATGCACCAGATCGCCATCAACACCATGAGCGGCGTCGTCATCTACTTTTTCAAGTACAACCTGCACGCGGAGCACCTGGTGCCGGTGGCATTCATCTCCATGTTGGGGACATCCGCCTGTTCCATCCCGCTGTTTCTCTTCATCTCAAAAAAGCGGGGGAAAAAATTCGCCTACAACTTCGGCATGGGAATCATGGCGGCCATGTCTGTGCCTCTGTTCTGTTTCGGCGATAAAAGCATTGCCGTAACCCTGGCGATATACGTGATCGTGGGCATCGGCGTGGCCACGGTCTACCTCTCTCCCTGGTCCATGGTTCCGGACACGGTGGAATACCTGGAGTGGAAAACCGGGCATCGCCGAGAGGGGATGCATTACGGCTTTTTTCAGTTCGCCTTCAAGCTCTCGGTCGCCTTCCCCGGTATGCTGGCAGGCCTTGTGCTCCGATTCGTGGGATACGTCCCGAATCAGGAGCAGACCCCCCTGGCGCTTCTGGGCATCAAGCTGCTGCTCACCTTCATCCCGCTGGTGTTCGTATTCATCGGCATGTACCTGATCTCCCGCTATCCCATCGATGATGAAACCCATCGACGGATGGTTGCGGACATCGCGTCCAGGAAATCATCCACGTCCTGATATCCCCCACAATCCATTCCGTGTGTCCGTTTTTCCGATGAAAAATATCTCCGTACCCTTGACACGCGCGGAATAAATGGCTATAATTTTAGTATTGATTTAGCGAGGGCGATCGGTATAAGACGGCACGCGTGACGGGGGTCCGCACGCAGTGCCGCGGCCGCTCGTCGGGCATGATAATCGAATGCTTTAACGCTTCAACCAAGGAGGTTTTCATGAAGCGGTTTATGATCCCCCGGGTTGCCCACTGTTCCGAGGGCTGCCTACTGACGTCCTGAGCAGGACACAAAAAGGCTTAGAGAAACGAAAACCCCGTCCAAACAGACGGGGTTTTTATATGGGCGCAATTCCCGAAGAAGCGGATCACGGGGATGGCATATCCCGACCCAGGAATTCGGTATGTTCTCAATCCGTGGGTATATTCATCAATACAATCATCCAGATGCGCACAAATCAATGTCCCGTCGTTGCTCCGAGCATCTTGAGGAAAACAGGATGACTCATCGCCATCGAATCCACGGAGTACAGCCGGAATCCAAACATCACGCCAGGAGACAGATCATTGTGTATCAAGCCACTCTTCAGCTTCAGCCGCGTTGTCAAAATACATGGTTACTAACTCATCTTTCGTCATTTCACCACTGTGATGGTCGAGATACAATCTGAGATACGCGGTGTCGATAATAGCAGCTGATCTCGTATGGCCTTTTACCCGCATATATTCAGTCGCCTCGAGAAAGAGGTCGGTAATCTCCTGAGTCGGTGCGGCAAAATGTGTTGCATCAGAAAGAGATGAAAAGCCGGGCCGCAGCAGTTTGACGCATTCAGTCAGATCATCCATGTACTGAGGAACTTCCGATATCCTGTTCCAGGTTCCCTTCAGGTTGAGATAGATTCGGTTTTTTCCCAGGTCCACGAGAAGATCATATTTGTCCTTCAGTGCTATCTCCTTTAACATCTTAATCCCCTCCCATTACGTGTTATTGCCACTAACACAAAATCCGTCCTATTTACATTATTCGTCATGAAATTTCGCGTCAGAAAGGGAAAATATGGATACTCTGTAGGAGATTATAGGAGTGCCTGTTTTTTCGTTGATTCTTTCTAAGAACGAGGCCTGTTCAACAGATACAAGTGAAAACCACACCCGTTGACAGGCCCCTATCGTTCCGTCATTGTGAGATGCACCATGTACATATCCCGTCCCCGAAACGATTTTAGATGCTATTGTGTACTACAACAATTTCTCTTATCAATTATAACATCGAAAGACCAATTAGGCCATATCAAGCCATCTCTCAGCTTCATCCATATTATCAAAGTACCTGGTCGTCATCGTTTCGGCATCCATTTTGTCTTTATACGTATCGAGATACATCTTTATGATAGAGCTGTCGACAAGAACGGCCGCTCTCTTCTGCCCCTTTTCACGCATGATAGCGATTTCCTCGAACATGAGCTTGACAATCTCCTGAGTCGGTGCAGCGAAATGGGTTGCATCTGACAGCAAAGTGAATCCTCTCCTCAGTTTCTTTGCACATGCTTTCAAGTCACCGATGTAATCAGGAACGTCCGAGACGCTGTTCCAGATTCCCTTCGGATAAAAGTAGATACGATTCTTGGCCGTATCCACATGGATGCTGTACTTTTCCCTCTGAGCAATCTCCTGCAACATATCAACCTCTTTTGAGAAAAAGTTTCTCTATTGGTGATACCGTGCATCCGCTTTCACCACAGAGTCCGGCAAAGGTATTGTGAGGAGGAAGGATTATGGATCGACGGTCCACACCTTACGAAGCTTTCTGAGTGTCATTTATATAAACGGCCTGTCCCCGGGCGTGACATAAATAGATGTGACGGACGATAGACATGGCGTTTACTCCATTTGCACCCTCTCTTCATTCCGGATACACATGCGTATGTGCCCTCCCCCTAAAACAACATGACATTCCACTTGGTACAGTGACAATATCCTCACCACACCGTCTTGTGATGCACTTCCTCCGAGAATCCCACCTCGCCGACACGGCTAAAATATACTCTATTCAATTGTGCAGCATGCTGAATGGGTGATCTGAGTGTATCACCTTCTTGAAAACCAACAATATATTATAAATTGACTTATGGTTTATTCCAATATATATATAAATTAATCTAATATATTATTGACTTACAACATTTTTCATTTTATTATTAATAGTACATATCCATTTGAGTTGCCCCTTATATGCAGCCATCAAAACAATGATCTCGACCGGAAGCACAGAACTGAAAATCATGTAGCATCTCATTACTATCAATTACACGGAGGTACGGAAAATGAAGCAGATGGTGACAAAAAACAACCTGTATGAATTCCAGTTTGACGTGGCAAGAAACAGGATTTACTTCACTCCTGTTGGGGACTGGGATTCGCCGAATGACGTACCCAACTATATCAGCGATATTAGTAAGTGCGTGGGTATGGTTTCAAAGGGGTACACGGTCCTTTCTGATATTACGCATCTCGGTGTTCCCTCCCCGGAAGTGAACAAGCTGCATAGTGACGCCCAGGAGATGATGCGCCAGGCGGGCCAGCGAAAAGCCGCCATCGTAAACAAGAGCATGACCTTGAATGTGCATCTTGACAAGGTCTATGATGGTGTCGGGAAAGAGGAGTTCGAGATGGGAACATTCAACAATATCGAAGACGCGGAGAACTGGCTGGATACGTAGACCGCCATTTCTTACCTACACCATTACACATATCTTCCGTGGAATTTTTTCCACGGTTTTTTTATTTCACCGCAAACACGCCTATACGATCCAACCTATGAAATCCAGCAGGACATCCCGATTATCTCGATAAATGATCTCATCCCTATTTCCCAATTAGAGATTCACAGAGCCCAATGGATTCGGCACTGCGGGAAATTCAGGGAGAAATCCCATGTGTTGGATATCATCTCATCATACACAGTCCACACGATCCACCCGAACGACATACCAGAAAGACAAGTCGAGAAAGAACTAAACTGCCATTATCCGGCATATCGGCACGA